>SAMEA3387494__coassemble_1871_pt1 | contig 45417 bp, 44 predicted proteins | sample SAMEA3387494__metabat2_low_PE_002 | metagenome-assembled genome bin SAMEA3387494 (sample SAMEA3387494) | Felis catus | biome: Faeces | place: United Kingdom | collected 2012
GTATCATTATGGCGTATTTTCAAATATCAACTAAATCTTTAAAAAGAGCGTCAAAAGAAAAAAAACAAGAATGTTTTTCTCCATTCTTGTTAATCTGTTCTGAGTGCTTTCACTGGATCTAATTTTGCGGCTTTTCTAGAAGGAATAATTCCACCAGTCAAAGTTAATACAATACTTAATACAATCAGAATGATGGCTGCAGATATCGGCAATGATGCATTAACTAAAGTACTTCCAGTCAAGGAATGAATCAATGCATTGCCTGGCACAAGTAATACAAGTGTTATGCCAATTCCAAAGATTCCTGCCAAAGCTCCTGTAATAAATGTCTCTGCATTGAATACATTTGAAATATTGTGTTTTGAAGCTCCAATTGCGCGTAGAATCCCAATTTCCTTCTGTCTTTCCAGTACTGAAATATATGTAATGACACCAATCATAATGGAAGATACCACAAGTGAAATCGCTACAAAGGCAATCAATACATATGAAATGACATTCACAATATCCGTCACAGATGTCATCAACGTTCCAACAAGATCCGTGTATGTAATGACTTTGTCTTCATCTGCATTTTTCATTTCTTCATTATATGCATCTAGTATGTTGATGATTTCACTCTTGCTTTCAAAATCCTTTGGATAGATCACAATTGCGTTTGGATCCTTTACATCTGCATATCCTAATGTAGATAAATTAGATTCTTTCGAAGAAGATGATGAAGAAATCATACTCGTAAGTGCTTCCTGTAATTGTGATGCATCCATATTCATCTGGAATGCATTCGTAAATGCACTTGCATCAATGCTTAACGCATTGGGCAGCTGTCGAACCATCGCATTCATTGCCTGTGTAATGGAAGATGACATTGCCTGAATCAATGTAGATGTTTGTGTATTGATCATTTTAGAAGCACTGGAATATAAAGCATCTGTATCTACAAATACAGAAACAACACCCTTCAATGCATCCTGGCCTTCTTTTGTATTCAGATATGTAAAGAAAGTATTTGTAAAGACGTCTTGATCAAACGAACCACCATTTGCCATATATCCCGCAAGTAAATTCTTAACGATGCTATTCAGATCATCATCTGTAATCACAAGCTGCACACTTTGATATGCGGAATATACCGTATCATAGATTCTTTGCTTTGCTTCTTCAGTATTCAGATAATCCGTAAGAGAATCATGATTTTCATTCACAATTGTTGTATAAAGATCTTTCAAGGAAGAAGTGATTGCTTCAGAAACCAATGCACTGTTTGTTTCATTCTTACTGATTCTACTCATCGATTGCATCAGTATCTTTTTTGCTTCGCCACTTGTAAGATACTCTTCTAAAGGTTTCAAAGGATCACTGGTATCATTGTTTTCCATATATGTACGATATGACTGTAAAAGATTCATGAATGCCTGTTGTGCTTCTTCTTGAGAAACCTGCTTCAAGCTTGAAGAAATCAATTTCTGAATCATTTGATCTGATACATTCACACTGCTAGATAAGCTGGAAACATCTAAATACTTTGATAGATCAATGTTAATTTTAGAAGAATCCATTTTAAATGCATTTGCGAGTGCTGCTTCATCAACAGTAAATAAATGCTCTGTATCAAGTTCACTTGTTTCTTCTTCTCCAAATTGCTTTCCAGTAAAGATGTTTTTATCTGGCTGTTCCAATTGTTTCTTCACGATTTCTGAATTTGATGCATATTGAATGATATGATCTACAAGATCACTTGAATAATAGACGCCAGAAGACAACATCTGAATATTGGCATCTTCTTTTGGTTTTACAACACCAACAATATTGATATCTTCAGCTTGATCAATCAGTTTTTTCATATACGCTTCATCATTACTCTTCGATGCATAAACACCCAATGTATCATCATATGCATATGCATCACATGCATTGACAAGCTTAAGATGAATGCCAATAAAATCCTGATACTGATATTCTTTACTTGTTGTTTTTACATCACTGCTCTCTTCATTCTGAAAGCTTTTAACAATCTTTTCTAATTCACTATAATCTTTCAGACCTAATGAATAGAGTGTCATATCTGTTAAAGATCCATCTTTTGACAGCACAACAACAGCTTCGTTATAATTTTGCGGCCATCTGCCTTCACTGACTTCATAGCTATCTCTATATAAAGAATCGTTCTTTGGAAGAGCACTAAAATCATTCATTGAAAACTGTGAAGAATACATGGAAGATGTTGGCGCAATGCCACTGTTTGCCATTAAATTGTTAGGATTGACCTGCTTGATTCCATTTGTTGTATCAGATAAATACAATTGTGGTTCAACATTGTACTGATATTCAATGCTTCTTGCATATGTATCAATATCACTCTTTCCAGAATCAAAATATGTCTTTAAAGATGCAAGATCATTTTGACTCATTCCAGAAAACATATTACTCACAACATCGATTTCATTCACTTCACCAGTTTTTTCTTTTGTATGTGCTTCTGCCATATTTCCCATCATACTCGTCATAGAGAAAGCAGATTTATCAATTTCTAAAGGATATTCTGATAAAGTTTCCTGTTCTGTATTTTGAATATACGCATTAACACCATTGGATAATGACATAATCAAGGCAATTCCAATGATACCAATGGATCCCGCAAACGAAACAAGAATTGTTCTAGCTTTTTTCGTCATCAGATTATTTAAAGAAAGAGACAGCGCAGTCAAAAATGACATCGATGATTTCCCAAGATTTTTATGTACAGCAGGCAACGACTTCTCTTCTATCACATATGGATTTGTATCAGATAAGATATGGCCGTCTTTTACATTTACAATACGATTTGCATAGCGATGTGCAAGTTCAGGATTGTGCGTTACCATGACCACAAGTCGATCTTTCGCAACTTCTTTCAACAGATCCATGACCTGTATAGATGTTTCTGAATCCAGTGCACCTGTAGGTTCATCCGCAAGAAGAATATCTGGATCATTGACCAAGGCTCTTGCCAAGGCAACTCTTTGCATCTGTCCGCCAGACATCTGATTAGGCTTTTTATGTATCTGTTCTTTTAGACCAACTTTTTCTAAAGCTTCAATTGCACGCTGCTTTCTTTCTTTTCTTGAAATACCAGAAATGGTTAAAGCAAGTTCCACATTCGCAAGAACCGTCTGATGTGGAATCAGGTTGTATGACTGGAATACAAAACCAATCGTATGGTTACGATAGGAATCCCAGTCACGGTCTTTATATTTTTTTGTAGAAATACCATTGATGACTAGATCACCACTGTCATAGCGATCTAATCCACCAATAATATTCAATAGCGTTGTTTTGCCAGATCCACTTGGTCCTAAAATTGCGACAAATTCATTATCTCTTAAATTTAAAGATACATGATCCAATGCCTTCTGGATCAAATCTCCTGTCTTATACTGTTTTGATATATCTTTGATTTCTAACATATGTCATATATTATATTGAAATTTTTCAAATTATATTTATACAATCAGAACTGATTGACAATTTTTTTCATGTTTTTAAAATTAAATGCGTATGAAAAAGAACTTTAAAGTATTTGTAGCGGATGTTGATGGAACACTGCGTTCTAGAACTGTCCGTATCCCACAAAAAGAAACGATCCAGGCATTTGAGAAGATGCATCAGGAAGGAATGATAGTAGGAATTGCAAGTGGCAGACCCTTATGGCAAGGATTAAAAGATCATCACAAAGAATGGAAACTTTCTTTTCAATTTGATTTTCTGATTGGAATGAATGGTGGAGAAATCTGGGAAAAGTCAACAAACAAAACAACTCAGTATCATCCATTAACAGTAGAACAACTCAAAGCAATTGTGGAAACATTCAAAGATATGCAAGGAATCAACCCTTTTGTGTATCGTGACGGATATGAATTATCTAGATATATTGACGATGAAATTATTCAAAGTGGTTTAAGACACAGCTGTAAAGTGGAAGCTTGTACATCCGATGCTGATCTCTATGCCGAGCCTACAGGAAAGATTCTATATCGCTGTGATTCCATTGCAATTGCGGATGAATTAGAACACTTAGGAAAGACAATACTTCCAAAAGAAATTACCTGCTTCAAAACAAGTGATACTTTGGTGGAATTGCAGAATGCATCTGTTACAAAAGGCAGTGGAATTACACATTTCTGTCATGAACACAACATTCCATTTTCTTCTGTGATTGCCTTTGGAGATGCAGAAAATGATATTGAAATGTTAAAGTGTGCTGGATGGTCTGTCTGTCTGAAAAACGGCATGGATGATGTCAAAGCTATCACAGATGACATTACAGAGTATACTTCCAGTGAAGATGGTGTTGGAAAATACTTACTAAAAAATATCCTATAGAAAAGAGCCGCAATTTGCGACTCTTTGTTTTTTCATAATTCCTCAGCTAATTCATAAATCAGCTGTTCAGTTTTTTCCCATCCTAGACATGGATCTGTAATGGATTTTCCATACACTGTTTCTTCAGGTTTTTGTGCACCATCAACAAGATAACTTTCAATCATGACACCTTTGACAAGTTCACGAATTTCCTCACTGCATTTCATAGAATGAATGACATCCTTTGCAATACGAATCTGTTCCATAAATTTCTTGCCGGAATTGTTATGATTACAGTCAACAATAACTGCAGGATTTTCAAGATTAAACTGATGATATAAAGATTTTACTTCCATCAGATCTTCATAATGATAGTTAGAATGAGAATGATTATAACGATCCACATATCCTCTCATAATGACATGTGCTAATGGATTGCCTTCTGTTTCCACTTCCCATCCACGATATACAAATTTCTGTTTTACCTGTGCTGCAGAAATAGCATTCATCATAACACTCAGATCTCCACCAGTAGGATTCTTCATACCACAAGGAATATCTACCCCGCTGGCAACGATACGATGCTGCTGATCTTCTACACTTCTAGCACCAATTGCAACATAGGCAAGTACATCATTAAGATATGCATAGTTATCAGGATAAAGCATTTCATCTGCACATGTAAAACCAGTCTGTTTAATTACATCAGAATGCAATTGACGAATAGCAATAATTCCTTTCAGCATATCTTCTTTTTTATGTGGATCTGGCTGATGGAACATTCCTTTATATCCAACACCCTTTGTACGAGGCTTGTTTGTGTATACACGAGGAATCATCAAGATCTTGTCTTTCACTTTTTCCTGTACTCCAGCAAGTTTATTCATATATTCCAGTACCGCATCTTCACGATCTGCGCTGCATGGACCAATGATCAATAAGAAACGATCATCTTTTCCAGTAAAAACATCTGCAATTTCCTTATCTCTTCTCTGTTTTGTTCGAATAATTTCTTCTGTTAATGGAAAAGCTTCTTTTAATTCTTCAGGTGAAGGAAGCTGTCTAATATATTTCATGTTGCTAGTCATATCTTTTTCCCCTATATTTCTCGTATATTATAGCGAAATGTATTGAAACTTCATATCATTTCTTTTCAATATTTTTCCATTTATTTTCTTTTCATATACAAATCCCTTCTTTTGTTACATGAATATTCTGTGAAAAAATTATGTTTCACTGTATAATAATTTAAATGTAACCCTTTACATATAATTAAGAAAAAGGAGAAATTCATATGAAAGAAAAATGTTATTTTCGTGATAATGAAGTGATTTTAAACTTCACTTCTGGTACATTAACTTCTTCCGCCCAATTACTAGACTCCCCTCTATTCAATATATTTTTAAATCAATACTTAGATTATTTAGAAAATCATCGTAGAGACTTAAGAGAATTCTTATATCAGAAAGACAATGACCGTGAACAGGTATTAACAAAGCTCAAAGGTACATTACGTTTACTGCTTTTGATTCATACAGAAACCGCAGATATTCCTTATCTAGAATTACCAGATATCATGGAAGAAGTAATTTCTGAAGGTTATCGCTACTGGACTTCACTGGATCGTTATTCCATTCTTTATTTACAGAACGCAGACAGCTACGCAACAAATGCATTCATGAATCTGGATCATGAAATCAATGAACTCGCAAGAAACTTCTATCGTACGGTAGAAGCAAAGATCACTGGAAGAAGAGACAACGTCTATAAGCAGCTGGATGCTGGTACAAATGCATCTTTACTGATGCAGAAGTATGAATGGAATTGTCCATCTGCTTATGAAAAACTCAAAGACGTTGCATTTGTTCATACGATTATGGTAAGAACTCCATTGATCATTCATACAAAATCAAATAAACGATCCAATGTATTTAAAGAACATGATCATAATCCAATTGAAGATTTTAATGGCGATTCTGAAGACTGGTTCTGTTTTCCTTGTCTGATTGGCAAATTATTAGTGTATGCATATTTCCACAAAGACTATCTATCCAGCTGTGTTGGTACAACAGGATTATTCCAGCTGGCTAGAAGTGAAGACTGTCTTGGAAGAAAACCAGATGCAATCTTATTATTTGGTAATCATGATGGCACAAAAGATACCGTCTTCTACTATGATGAAGAAAATGATATTTATATTGGTAAAACAAGTGCAAGTGAAGAAATCGATTACTTTGGCTACACAAAAAAATCATTATTAACATTGCATAATCTCGTTGCGATGAAACGTGGATGGCTGCCAATCCATGGTGCAATGGTGAACCTATATTTAAAAGATGGTTCAAAACGTGGTTTATTGTTCATGGGAGATTCTGGTGCTGGTAAATCTGAAACACTAGAAGCTCTAAGTCATCTTGCATCTGACATCATTGATCATCAGGAAACTGTATTTGATGATATGGGTAGTGTTCATATTGATCAAAACGGTCACTTGAAAGCAGAAGGTACAGAAATTGGCGCCTTTGTCAGACTGGATGATCTAGAAAAAGCAACTGCATATAAAGATCTGCATCGTTCTATTTTCTTTAACCCCGAAAAGAAAAATGCAAGAGTTGTCGTTCCTGCAGGAAACTACAAACTCATTACACAAGATCATGATATTGACTGCTTTATTTACGCAAACAACTATACAGATCAAAGAGGCATGCATCTATTCAAGGATGAAGAAGAAGCAAAAACTACATTTATTGAAGGAAAACGTTTTGCATTAGGGACAACACAGGAAACAGGATTGTCAAAAACATTCTTCGCCAATCCATTTGGACCAATGCAGAAGCAAAAAGTATGTTCCACTTTAATTGATCAGGTTTTTGATAAACTGTTTGAACAACAGATTCCTGTTGGAGAAGTATACACGTGTCTTGGTCTTCCTGATAAAGGAAATCATGGAATTGATGAAGGTGCAAAAGCATTACTAGATTTCGTTGTAAACAAAAAATAAATGGCATTCCATCTGGAATGCCATCTTTTTTATTTGTTGTAGTTGAATTTGAATACAGCACATCCATATGCTGGTAATGGGTAAGAAATATGATATTTTTTTCCATCACATTCACCCTTTTTCGCTCTCAATGATTTCTTTTCCGTGACAAGTCCATGTTCATCCAATACTAGTGAATATGTACCTGCATTTGGAACACCCACCATATAGTCATCTCTCTCTACTGGTTTAAAGTTGATCACAAATAAGAGTGCATTCTTTCCAGTGCTGTCTTTTCTGATAAAGGAGAAAATACTACGTTCTCTATCATCTGCATTTACCCATTCAAAGCCATCCCACGAATCATCAAGTGCATACATCGCTGGAAATTTCTTATAGATATGTAATAAGTCTCTAACAAAATCCTGCAGGTCTTTATTGAGAGGATTATCACATTCCCACCAGTCGAGCTGTACTTTTTCATTCCATTCATGTGCCTGTCCAAAGTCTTGTCCCATAAACAATAACTTCTTTCCAGCATGACCAAACATAAATAGATAACCTGCCTTTAGATTCTTGAATTTATCTTCCAGTAATCCAGGCATCTTGTTGATCATAGAACACTTCAAATGCACAACTTCATCATGAGACAATACAAGAATAAACTTTTCACTTGTTGCATAAGACATGCCAAATGTCATCTTGTTATGATTATCTTTTCTAAAGTATGGATCTAATTTCATATAATCTAAGAAATCATGCATCCATCCCATATTCCATTTATATGTAAAGCCAAGTCCATCGTGTTCTGGTGCTTCTGTAACCTTAGGCCATGCGGTAGATTCTTCTGCAATAATGATTGTTCCATCTTTTCTGCCACGAATGACACTGTTTAAATGCTTGAAGAATTCAATGGCATCTAAATTACCATTTCCACCATATTTATTTGGTACCCATTCACCATCTTTTCTACCATAGTCAAGATATAACATAGAAGCAACCGCATCTACTCTTAATCCATCAATATGATATTCATCAAACCAGTACAATGCATTGCCAATCAAGAAGTTTTTCACTTCATTCTTAGAATAGTTAAAGATCTTTGTACCCCAGTCTGGATGTTCACCCATTCTAGGATCTGCATATTCATATGTTGGTGTACCATCGAAATCAGCTAAACCAAATGCATCTTTAGGGAAATGTGCAGGCACCCAGTCTAGAATGACACCAATATGATGCTTATGTAATGTATCCACTAAATACATAAAATCCTGTGGAGCACCATATCTGCTGGTAGGTGCATAATATCCAGTTACCTGATATCCCCAGGAACCATCAAACGGATGTTCTGCAATCCCCATCAGTTCTACATGTGTATATCCCATGTATGCACAATACTCTACAAGTTCATCTGCATATTCACGATAGTTCATGAATCCATCTTCACTGCCATCATCTTTCTTTTTCCATGATCCTAAATGTACTTCATAAATAGACATTGGCTGATCATAGCCAGTATGTTCTTTACGGCTTTCCATCCACTTTGCATCTTTCCATTTATAAGATGAAATATCTGCAGTTTTAGAAGCATTGCCAGGTCTTAATTCTGCAGAGAATGCATATGGATCTGCCTTGTATAAAATATCTCCTGTCTGTGTTTCAATTGTGTATTTATAGATTTCTCCATAATCCATACCTTCCATAAAGCCTTCAAAAATACCACTCTTCTCTAAAGGAAGCATGTAATTTGCTTTAGGATCCCAATTATTTCTTTCACAGACAATCGAAACTGCTTTTGCATTTGGTGCCCATACCGCAAAATGCATACCTGTCTTTCCATTGAGCTTTGCTTTATGCGCGCCCATCTTCTGATAGATTTTATAGTCTGTACCTGTGCCAAACAGATAACGGTCATACTCCGTGATAAAGCTAGGATCCTTTGGCATAGAAACCTTCCTGGAAGTAGTTTTCTTTTGTATTGTAGTTTTCTTTTGAGCCATAATACCCACTCCTTAATGATAACGTTTACATTTATACTACAATTATACATTTTATTTATTTCATGTGCTAAACAAATCATTAAAAATGACTATTTTCCATTTTCATTAATGATGCAGATAATATTCAATTTCATTATCTTCCACATGTGGAAGGATCTTTTTTAACTGTTTGAATAAACGCAGATATGATTCATCTACACTTCTGTCATACACATGATTACTGAACTTCTTTCCAAATGCATTCTCAAATGTAGCGTATCTTGCAATTCCCCAGCCATAGAATTCTCCTCGCTTATCCATTTCGTACTCAAAGTTTGTTGTGGTGATATAGCCAAGCTTCTGCAGTTTTGTCAGCTGCGTATCAAAACCTTTTCTTGCTTCCCATTGTACAGGATCATTCTTTCTAGGTTTTACATATCCCCCTTCACTTTTCAACTGTTTAGAAAGTACTGAATAATGAGAAGCAATCAAATCATACAAGTACTTTGTATCATAACTCACGAGTCCTTCATCACATCTAGCATCAAAATCAAAGCCATCTCGTTTAAAGTTTGCAAGATCATTGATGAATTTTGGAGATACAAACACTGCCTTATTCTCAAAGAATTTTCCATAGGCACTTTTTGTCTGTTGAATCACGGGTCCTTTCCATTCCCAAATACCAGCGGAAGAAGAAAAATACACTTCTTTTGCACAACGTTCTTCAATAGAAAATCCTTTGATCGTATTTGAAAATAATGGAAGAATACCTAATGCATTGACCGCATCAATCATCTCTTGTTTTGATGTAATATAAATATCTTCAATCGTCTTAGTCATGATATAATTTTAATCGCATGATTCTAAAGGAGGCAAACAAAATGACTGACAGACACAATATTTATGAATTATTTGAAGAAATTCATATGGAAGCATTTGCTAATAAAACAGTTGGAGAAATGTTAGAAGAACTTGACCGTTTGATTGGACCATTCAGTTCATTAAGTGATGGAGAACTTGTAACACGCTTATCCGGCTATAAAAAAAGTCCATATCACGTACAGTAAAAGCTGCCGCAATGAATGCATATGTATTCATTGTGACAGCTTCTTTTTTTAGTGGGTTCACTTCATCTTGATATCTTTTAATGTACCTTATGTCCTGTTCTAGAAAGTTCTGACTCGTAGTAATAACGATCAATGATCAATGCAATATCCTGTACCGCAACATCAGAATATCTCGCAGTAGAAAGATAATTCATGCCATCCATATAATCATCGCTATGCTTGACCTGATAAATACCGGAATCGTCTTTTAATTTGACATACATTCCCTTCTTCATCATTTCAATCATACTTTCTTTTTTAACAGACAATTTATTTCTTTCTTTTTCTGTCAAGGAAGTAAAATCAATATACTTTGATTCAATATCACTGATATTAAAGAAAATCTGTTTATCTGCTTTTGTCTTGTTACGGATTTTCGCAAGTTTGACTTCTTTCTTTATCAAAGCAAGCGTATCTTTCTTCTTTCTTTTTGCATAGTCTGCTAATAGTTTCTGATTCTCTTTTACAGTAGAAAGAAGTTCTTTTCTTCTTTTCTTATCTGTTTCTTTTTCACTTGCAGCATATGCTTTTTCACAATCATCTTTTAATTGCCAGTATTCTGTATCCGTTGTTATACGTTTTGCCATAATTATCACCAAACCTTTGTTATGTATATTTTATCAGTATTTACTTTATTTGTGGTAAAACATTCTTCTCCACATTTTTCAGATATACATAGAAAACAATTGTAGATAATGTCCATGTGATTGGATAAATCCAGTATGCAAGCAAGATGTTATGGAATAGCTGACCAATTGTAAATAAAACACCAACTCTAACAGCACACCAGCATACAAGCATAATCACCATTGGTGCTGCCGGTTTCCCAAGACCTCTACAAACCGCAGAAGCAATATGAGAATATCCAACAAGCATAAAGAATAGACCACAAGTACGTGCTCTTCCAACACCATAGGCAACAACCTGTGGATCATTGTTAAAGAATGCAATGATCGTTGGCGCAAACAAGAAAAGAATAATACCCATTGATTCAATGATTGATAAAGATAAAGCATATCCAAAACGGATTCCTTTCTTGACTCTTTCATATTCTTCAGCACCCATATTCTGTGAAATATATGTTGTCATTGCCATAGAGAAGGAAGTTACCGGCAGGAAGATAAATCCTTCTGCCTTTGTTGAAGCACCAATACCAGCCATTGCCAATGAGCCAAAAGAGTTGATATAGGACTGAATTAAAATATTAGAAACATCAATGACGGATGACTGTAATGCAGTAGGAAAACCAAACTTAACAATTTGCTTCAAGCAATCTGCATCGATTCTTAATTCATTGAAATGCAACTGTGTTGCACCTTCTGTATGAACCAGTCTATATCCAACCAGTACTGCAGTTAAGATTTCAGAGAAAATCGTAGCGATTGCTGCACCTTCTACATTCATTTTAAATACCGCAATCAATACAATATCCAATACAATATTGATCATAGAAGAAATCACAAGATAATACAATGGATGCTTGGAATCCCCTGCTGCCTGTAATATACCGGTAAATGTGTTATACATGACAAGTCCTGAGAAACCTAAGAAATAGATCTGTAAATAAATCTTAGATAAAGGATATACATCTTCTGGTGTTCCCATCAGCTTCAATAATTCAGGAGCCAGAAAATAGCCAAGCAATGTCATAGAAATCGATAAGATAATACCTAGCAATACTGTTGTATGTACAGCTTTTGATGTTTTTTCCGTATTATTGGCCCCAATGAGTCGTGCAATGACTACACCTGCACCCGTAGAAAATCCCTGGAAGAAACCTACAAATAAAAATGTCAGCGAAGAAACGCCACTTACTGCAGCTAGTGCCTGTGGTCCAAGGAAGTTACCAACGATCAATGAGTCTGCAGTGTTATACATTTGCTGGAATAAATTTCCAATAAACAATGGAATTGTAAAAAGAATAATCTTCTTTTTATAATCTCCAACGGTCATAAGCTGTGTATTTTCTTTCATATTCACCCTCCAAAATACTGAAGAAGAGAGATTCTCATCCCTCTTCAATTACAAATTCTGTTTTTAATGTATGTGCATGATATGGATGAACGATTTTATGCAGATCTTCATCTGTTTCAATAAAATCTTCTATAAAGTGCCTGCGAATTCCAACTTCTGCATGTTCAAGATCCTTATAGTCCTGAATGCTTTCTTTTGTAATATAGACAACTTTGTCATCCATAAGCGTGTATCCTGAATCTTTTTGTGTCTGCAATGATGAAAGTTCATTCAACACTTCCTGTTTCTTGTCATCTATGATTTGCATCTGATCATAGATAAAAGCTACAACTGTACCAATATCATTCTCATCCACATCAAATGTATATGGATAAGAAGCTACAACACCTTCTGCGTGATAAGTCATTTTTTATCAATGACATGGTCATACAGCCAATGTCCTACTCCATCATCTAATACATCATGTTCTGTAATTGCCTTCGCAAGTGATTTTGTTAGATCTGCACCGTTGCTTAAGCAAACTCCATAGCCTGCACTTTTCATCAATCCAATATCATTTTCCTGATCACCAAATGCCAATACATCTTCCATTGGAATGCCATATCTTTCACAATACTTTTCTAATCCAACCCCTTTATTAACTCTTGGATCCTGGAATTCAAATGTACAATGATGTTCATCAAAGTATGTCTGCGTCATGATCCAGGCTGGGTTCTGATTTGCTTCTACAACTTTTAAGATTTCCTCTCTCATTTCACCTTTGAATTGTACTTCTACTTTCCCAGTATCAAATTCAGCAAGCGTATCAATGCCGCCAACGATAACATGAGATTTGTTGCGTGCTTTGGATGAAATCATAAAATCATCCATTTTCAAGCAGCGAACTTCTTCATATCCATCCACATAAACAATAGCATTAATATCATAAGGCATTAAGAATGCTAGAATCTTACGAATATTTTCTTTGCTTAACAGATAATATTTTTCTGTTGTATTCGTTTTTAGATCATATAATTCTCCACCATTCATACCAATCGCAAAATCAAATGGAAAACCAAGATTCCACTTTTCAGCATAGCTTAATACTCTAGAATCTACAGGTCTACCTGTTGCCAAACCAAATTTCACACCTTCTGCATGCAGCTTTTTAATTGCACTGCGTGTCAGCGGCATCAAATCTTCCCCCTTCATGCAAAGTGTTCCATCAATATCTGCCGCAATAACTTTAAACTGATTCATCATTCCTCCTATTTCAGTATCCATGCTTTTGGATACTTGTTTTTACAAATCCCCTTACTGCACTTCACAAATCCTAAAGGAAAGCCATCGACACAAATTACATTCAAACCATCCTTGCAGACTTGATCTTTCACATCAATCGTTTCACCCTTTAAGTATTTGATTACACGGATATCATCCGCAGGTAAAGAAATACAGTTTTTCAATTCCTTTGCTTTGAGATACATTGGCAATATTTCATTGCATTCAATGCGTCCCTTTTTCTTTTCCGCAAGCAATACACCAGAACGCATGATTCTTAAACCATCTAGATTGACACCAGTATCTCTGCATGCATACATTCTATCTTTGATTTCTAATTTCTTAGAAGAAGAAAAACATGCATGAATATTACCTTCATCAAATGTTACTGTTTCCTTGCAGTATCTGTTTTCTTTTTTATCTCCTTTTTTTCTTAAAAGAGAAACAAAATGTCCTTCCCCATGAATCCGATGTGGAAACAGTTTTGTTCCATATGCATTCTGTACAAAGCCATCTACATAAGGAAGTGGTATAACTTCTAAACAATCATCTAGAGATAAAGCATACTGAATGATTTCTTCATCTTCTTCCTTAGAAAATGTACATGTTGAATACACAATATATCCACCAGGTTTTAACATTTTCAATGCACTTTGCATAATACTTTTTTGAATCGGTACATAGCAGGAAGAATCCTTTTCTTTCCATGCTTCAATTAGACTGGCATCTTTTCGAAACATTCCTTCCCCGCTGCAAGGCGCATCTATTAAGATTTTATCAAAGTATTCATCGAAATAATGTTCCAATTTATCTGGAGATTCACTTATTACATATGCATTTCGAATTCCAAATCTCTCTAGATTCTTTAAAAGTGCCTGACATCTTGAATAAGAAATATCATTGGAAATCAATACACCACTATCTTTCAATTTCACACCTAGTTCTGTACTTTTGCCGCCTGGAGCAGCACATACATCTAAAACACGATCATTTTCTTCTACAGGAAGCGTTTCTGCAGGAAGCATTGCACTTGCTTCCTGTATATAGTAAAGACCAGCATAGTAGTATGGGTGTTTTGTGACTGGATCAGTAGAACGATAATAAAATCCATTATGACACCATGGTACTTGTTCTAATGGATATGGAAAGATCTTTAAAAACTCTTCGATGGAGATTTTCGATTCATTTACTCGTAAAGAAGTAATATGTTCTTCATTGAAAGAATTTAGATATAAATCAAACTCATCTTTCAATATGTTTTTCATTTCATTTAAATATTTCTCTGGAAGTTGCATCATATGCATTCAATTCTACAACGAATAGACGTGAAAGTGTTATAATTTGTCCGTATTTATATTTAGGAGAAGCAAACATGACATTTGTTAAGAAAAGTGCTGACAAAACACCTATCGTAGATAACGTGTTCTCAATTGTTTCAAAAGCGAAACAAGACAAACAACAAAATGGAAGCGAAAATGTAATTGACGCTACAATTGGATCTCTTTATGGAGAAGATGAAAAGCTCGTTGCATTAGATGAAGTATTTAATCATTACGATGCCATTGATCATCGTACAAAGGCTGCCTATGCCTCCAGCTTTTCAGGAAACCCTGATTATAGAAAAGCTGTCTATGAATGGGTCAAGCAAGATGCAGATGTAAAACTTGCACATTCAGTCATTGCTACGCCTGGCGGAAGTGGTGCAGTCAGTATGTCCATTGAGACATTCTTAGATGCTGGAGATACTTTGATGATTCCAGATATTGCATGGGGAAACTATGCTTTGATGGCTTCTGTCAATAACATTAATGTTGAACGCTATCACATGTTTGAAGAAGATCATTTCAATTTAAATTCTGTCAAAGAAACAATTCAAAAAGTCATGTTGAAACAAGATCATATCTGTATGGTCATCAATGACCCTTGTCATAACCCTACAGGCTATTCATTGACAAAAGAAGAATGGAAAGAACTCATTGCATTCTTGAATGAAGTATCTAAAACACATTCTGTTGTTTTATTAAATGATATTGCATATATTGACTATTCCTATCAGTTATCGACAAGCAGAGACTATATGGAAACATTCAATGACATTTCTAACAATGTCATGATCGTTGTTGAATTCTCTTGTTCAAAGGCTTTAACATCCTATGGTTTAAGATGTGGTGGTGCTGTGATTCTTGCACAGAAAGAAGAAGCAGTCAGAGAAGCAGAAATCTTCATGGAAAAGAAGGCACGTGCAACATGGTCAAATATTCCAAATGCCGCAATGAACAACTTTGTATGGATCGTTACAGAAGGTAAAGATGCATACATGAAAGAAAAACAGAAATACATTGATCTCATGAAAAAAAGAAGTGAAATCTTCTTAGAAGAAGCAGATCAGGCTGGCTTGGCACATTATCCATACAAAGAAGGTTTCTTTGTTACATTAAAAATGAAAGATAATGCCTATCGTGATGCTTTCCACAAGGCATTGATGGCTGAGCATATCTATACTGTCGCAGTGAATAAAGGTATTCGTGTTGCGGTATGTTCTTTACCTGTTGCAAAGGTATATGGATTGGCTAAGAAAATGAAAGAAATTGAAAGGTCACTCAATTAATATGCCAGCTGCTACAACACATGTGGAAATGGCAAAAGATGTTTTAAGAACATCGCCAGAAATCGCAAAACTTGTAAAAAACAGACAAATGTTTTTCTTAGGATCACAAGGTCCTGACTTATTGTTCTTTAACCGAGCATCCATCTTACCTGGCTCTACAAAGAAATATGGAAATATGATGCATGTACATAAAGTAACAGAAGTCATCTCCTACTTTGAAAGATATGCCAATACAAGTGAAGATCTAAAAAGCTACTTTCTAGGCTATCTTTGTCATTATTGCCTGGATTCTACAGTCCACCCTCTTGTGTATGGCGTTTCTCGTAAACTGCACAATGAAACGGGTAAAAATGAAGGAGAAATCCATGTTGGGCTGGAAAGTGAAATTGATGTATGGATGCTTGCACAGCGAGGCAGAAGTAAAGAATCATACAATGTATATAAATACCTAAAGATCAATGCATCCTGCTGCAGGCAACTGGCAGAAATGTATCACAATATGTTTATGGATGTTTTCCATATCTCCATTTCTGAAAAGCACTTGAATCATGCAATCCAGGACGTTGCTTTCTATACACGTGTACTCGCTCCAAATAAAATCAAACATGATTTCTTTTATGCAATTGAAAATGTCGTCATGAAAGGAACACATGCAATCACCGCAATGATGCTCGATAATACAAATGTATTGGATATCATCAATCTAGATCATAAAAGCTATCCATTACCTTGGAATACAGAAGAAACGATTTCTTTCTCTTTCCCACAGTTATATGGAAAAGCAGTATTAAAAGCACATCGTATCCTGCTGCATCATACAAACGATGATTTCAAAAAGAATTTCTGTGGAACAGAAATTGCCTATGAAGATTAAAAAAAACCGGTCAACCCGGTTTTTTATTAGTTATCTCCCTGCGCCCATTCAGGAACAACAGAATTTCTTCTGATTACAATTGTTTTCTGGAACTCTGTCTGGTTGAGATAGCGAAGTACATCTTCAATTTCTTCGTCTGTACAACCTGCAAGTAATTTAACATCTAATTCTTTTTCAAGAATATCTGCGGCTACGATCAAACCAGTTACACTGTTTCTGTTTCCACTTCCCATATATACCGCAACACCGTGAGCAGAAGGACTCTTCATATCAACAATACGTGAATAATCTACAGGATAAACAAGATTGTTGTATGTATCGTGATGTTCTCCTTTTTTCTTCATCAATGTTTTTGTGCCAGACAAGAACAAACTATCAACTTTCTGCCAGAAAAGGGCATTGTTTTCAAATTCTTTCATTTTAAACTTCACACTCCATGATTCATTTTACTTGAGAGTATATGAAAAGTAAACAAGATAAACTACATTATTTCCTATCTTGTTTTTCACAATGTAACCTCTTACTGTTTTTGTGAAAATTTATTCATTTATTTTCAAAAGCTCACTTTAGAAGCATCAATATCTTTGATAGAATGACAACCTGTCATACGCATTGTTGACTGTAGTTGATCAATATATAAACGAATTGTTTTTTCAAGACCTTCGCTTCCACCCTTCACACAGCTCAATGCAAATGGTCTGCCAATAAGAACACCATCTGCACCTAATGCAAGACACTTAAATACATCCATACCACTACGGATACCACCATCAACAAATACTGTCATATCATCGCCAACAGCTTTTACGATTTCAGGCAAAACTTCAATTGTTGCTTTACAGTCATCCAAGACTCTTCCACCATGATTGCTGACAACAATTGCATCAGCACCTGCTTCTTTTGCGACAAGTGCAGCATGTACACTCATCACGCCTTTTACAATAAATGGCTTATTCAATTTTTCTTTCACATATCTCAGCTTTTCAGCATTCTTGTTTTCAACTGGTGTCTTGCCTGCTCTTAGTAAAGGAAGACCAGCTGCATCAACATCCATCGCAACAGCCATGAACTTCTTGTCTTTCAATACATCAATACGTGCATCTACACCTTCTTTGATCCATGGCTTGATTGTAACAATTCCTTTTCCACCATGATCATTGACAGCCTGTGCAGGTAAAGCAAACAAGTTTTCAAGATCAATTCCATCTCCTGTAAATCCAACAATCCCTGTATCTTCACATGCTTTTAAAACATTACAGTTATAGTCATATTCACTGATATCCGCGCCTATATTCCCTTTAATACCAGCAACCGGTGCAACAAAAATTGGAGCAGCCATCTTTTGTGATAAGATATCTGCTTCTGTAGAAATTGGTGCATCCTCGCATAAAACATCCAGGTTAATCTTTACTTCTTTCATTTTTTCGACATTTCGAATAAAAGATCTTCCTGTGTCTTTCCCGCCAAGTCCTGGGATTTCTCCCCTGCATGCGATTCCGTTACATTCTTTGCATTCTCTACATTTCAAACTCATTTTCAACACTTCCTTCTATTTTTCATGAATATGTTCTAATGCCATACGGTATATATTTTCGATATGTTCATCTGCCATAGAATAATAGACCATTTTCCCAATTTTTCTCGTACGGACAAGCTTTGTCTTTTTTAGATTTGCAAGCTGATGAGAAATTGCTGATGTACTCATCTCCAGTAAAGAAGCAAGATCACTTACACACAATTCATGTGCAAACAACGCATTCATGATCTTTAGCCTAGTAGAATCTCCAAACATATCAAATATTTCACTCATCGCATCTACATCTTTTTCTGCAATCATTTGCTGCTTCGCAATTTCTACGCCTTCACTATCTTGATATTTCATCTCTGGTCCTTTCTAAAATGCTTGTTCTTTTTCATTTTTCCTGGGATATGATGATTCATGCTTTTCTTAATGGAACCAATGGAATACATATCCTGAATTTCCGTTGAGCCATCAATCATTTCAATGACAAGCTGATCATATGTTTTATACCATTCATAATGCCACGATACGACTTCATCCCAATATATAAGAGAACACTCATCTCTGTTATGCCTGTTGTATAAAACAAGGTAATCCTTTGTAAATTTACATAAGTCACGATCTGGCATTACAATCAGACAAAACAATGATAAAACAATCATGGATATCCCGCTCATTGCCAGATACGGTTTCAATATTGTAATTAAAACACCAACGATCAAAGTGACGATCAATAGACCAACTGGTTTTACGTTGATGATCTTTTCATATGTTTTTGGATTTTTTGGCAGATTTCTGCATCTAATGACTTGTGATTTCATACGTATAGTATTATAACATCATGTGGTCTCGTGCATATCAAAAGAATTTGTTATACTTATAAGGTTGAAAAAAGGAAAAATAAACAATGAACCCAATTACATTTGAGATTACACACATAGATAAAAACTCAGGTGCAAGAACAGGAATCTTGCATACACCACATGGTGATGTGGAAACACCAATGTTTATGCCTGTAGGTACACAGGCAACTGTAAAATTCATTTCCCCAGAAGAACTTGTAGAAATGGGAAGTGGTATCGTACTTGCCAATACATACCACCTATGGCTGCGACCTGGAGAAGATATCGTTGCCAAGGCTGGCGGCGTACAGAACTTCATGCGCTATCCTGGGCCAATGCTGACGGATTCTGGTGGTTTCCAGGTATTCTCTCTTGCTAAAACACGCAAGATTACAGAAGAAGGCGTTGAATTCAGAAATATCTTAAACGGAGATAAGATGTTCCTTTCTCCTGAAAAGAGCATCCAGATCCAGAATAAGATTGGTGCTGATATCATGATGAGCTTTGATGAATGCATTCCTTTCCCTGCAACATATGAATACGCTAAAAAGAGTATGGAAAGAACATTACGCTGGGCTGAAAGAGGAAAGAATGCCAATAAGAGACCAGATGAACAAGGCATCTTTGGTATTGTTCAGGGTGGTGAATATGAAGATCTCCGTCACTACTGTGCTGAAAAGCTTGTCGAAATGGATTTTCCAGGATACGCCATTGGCGGTACATCTGTTGGTGAAGACAAGGAAACATTCCGTAAAATGGTACAGATGTCCCAGGAAGTACTTCCATTTGATAAGCCACGATATTTAATGGGTGTTGGTGCAGTCAACGATTTATTAGATGCAGTAAGCATGAATATTGATATGTGTGACTGTGTACTGCCTACACGTATTGCACGTCATGGAACATTGATGACTTCTCATGGAAGAATCAATATTCGTAAGGCTCAATACAAAGAAGACTTCAGACCTCTAGATGAAGAATGTGACTGTTATACATGTCGTAACTATACACGTGCATACTTAAATCATCTGTGTCGTGCAAATGAAGGTTTTGGTACAAGATTATTCTCTATCCATAACATTCGTTTCTTGATTAAATTGATGGAAGATGCGCGTACAGCGATCAAAGAAGATCGTTTCAACGAGTTTAAAGCGGAAAAGCTCGCAACAATGAAATTTGATGAAAGAGGATTCTAATATGGATTTAAATGATATTAAAACAACAGATTTTGATTACGATCTACCAGAAGAATTAATCGCACAGACACCTTTGAAAGATCGTAAAACAAGCAGAATGATGGTATTGCATATTCCTACAGGTGAATATGAACATAAGCATTTCTATGATATCGTTGACTATTTCCATGCAGGAGATGTCATTGTCAGAAACAACACACGTGTGATTCCAGCCCGTCTATTTGGCACAAAAGAAGAAACAGGTGCACATGTTGAATTGTTACTCCTTAAACAAATGGAAGATGATATCTGGGAGTGTCTTGTAGGAAATGCAAAAGTTGTAAAAATTGATACTGTCGTATCTTTCCATGATGGCAGACTTAAAGCAAAGTGCGTTGAAATTGGAGATAAGGGATTACGTAAGTTCAAGATGATCTACAGTGGCATCTTCAATGAAATCCTTGATCAGTTAGGTGAAGTACCTTTACCTCCATACATTCATGAAAAGCTCAATGATCCAGAACGCTATCAGACAGTCTATTCCAAAATTGAAGGCAGTGCTGCTGCCCCTACTGCTGGTCTGCATTTCACAAAGGAAATCTTTGATGCATTACGTGCAAAGGGTGTAACGATTGTTGACGTTACATTACATGTAGGACTTGGTACATTTAGACCAATGGATACAGAACACGTGAAAGATCATGACATGCACGCAGAAGTATGCATGATGAGCAAGGAAGCTGCAGATACATTGAACAAGGCAAAAGCAGAAGGCAGAAGAATCTTTGCGATTGGTACAACATCTGTTAGAACATTGGAATCTGTATGGAATGTATATGGCAAGTTTGAAGAATGCTCCTTAGAAACAAAGCTGTTCATTTATCCAGGCTACAAGTATCATACAATTGATGGCATGCTGACAAACTTCCACCTGCCTAAAAGTACTCTGATCATGATGATCTGTGCCTTAGCTGGATATGAAAATGTTATGAATGCATATAAGGAAGCAGTCAAAGAACAATATCGTTTCTTCTCATTTGGTGACTGCATGTTATTAACAAATGAATGAAAAAGATAAACAGGAATATCTTGATTATATATTCTCTCGTAAATCTTCAAACAAACGAAATTTCTACAAAGAATCTTTAAAAGAAATTGAATGTTTTAAAAAGGAACATCCAGATTGTTCTCCTTCCATCGTTCTTCATGTATGTTGTATTGTGTGTGCATGCTGGCCAATTGATTTCTTAAAGGAAAATGGATTTGATGTAACGATCATGTACAACAACTCCAATATCTGGCCAAAAGAAGAACATGATCATCGTTTAAATGAATTAAAAAGATATCTGAAAGAAAGATGGCATGACGAGATTCCATTAATTGTAGAACCATATGACTATGATACGTATGCTTCTACGATTTTAAAAAATCGAAACAATGATCCAGAAGGATGGAAAAGCTGTTTTGGCTGTTATGCAGAGCGAATGAATCATGCATTTGCATATGCAAATACAAATCACTTTGATTATTTCACAACAGTCATGACATTCTCTCGTCAGAAAGATTCTCAGAAAATCAATGAAATTGGTTTGAATCTTCAAAAGCAATATGATCATACTAAATATTTTGTATCAGATTTCAAGAAAGCCAATGGTGCTCTAAAATCTGAAAAGATATGTGATGACTATTGTTTATATCGACAGGATTATTGTGGATGTGAAACTTCTTATAAAGAACGTCATCCAAAAGATGCATAAAAAGTGTGCAAAACACACATAAATATGGTATTATCTCGTAGGAATAAAAACAAAGGAGGAATCAGTCTTGAGTAAGGAAGATGCAATCCAGATGGAAGGTGTCGTTGAAGAAATCGCTTCTAACGCATTCAAAGTAAAGCTAACGAATGGAATGGATATCCGTGCTACACTCGCAGGTAAGCTCAGAATCCATCATATTAGAATTCTACCTGGAGATAAAGTAAAGGTTGAAATTTCACCATACGATCTAACAAACGGTAGAATTGTATACAGAAACAAGTAAAAATAGAGAACACAACGTTCTCTATTTTTTTAATGCCATGGGAATGTAATCATTCCATATACAAAGATAAAAATGATAAATACTGGAAGAATATAACAATAGATATATTTCATGCATGAAGGAATCTTGATTCCTTTTCCTGCATTTGCTTCTTTCATAAAGTTCTCATATCCCCATCCACACTTCCACGTACAGAAGATAACGAGTGCAAGAGAACCTAATGGCAATATGAGATATGATACAAGGAAGTCCCAGAAATCCAGCCATGTTGAACCAGATGCAAATGGCTGAAAATGAATCACATTAAATCCAAGCGCAGTTGTTAATGCAAGTACAAAGATAATGGATCCACAAACCACACATCCCTTTGGACGCTGCCATCCTGTCTTTTCACGAACCATTGCCAATATATTTTCACATACGCCAAGAACTGTAGATAATGCCGCAAATACCATAAACAGAAAGAATAATGTTCCCCACCATCTTCCACCGCTCATATTTTTAAATACCGTTGTCATCGTATCAAACAGCAAGCTAGGACCAGCACTGACTTCAACGTTATATGTAAAGCACGCTGGAAAGATAATGATTCCAGCAACAATTGCCACGAAAGTATCCAGGAAAACAATGTTTAATGCCTCCCCCATCAAAGATCTTTCTTTCCCAATATAGCTGCCAAAGATTGCCATGCCACCCATACCAACGGACAACGTAAAGAATGCCTGGTTCATCGCACTGACGATCGTATTACCTGAAATTTCAGAAAATCTTGGGATTAGATAAAATGACAAGCCTTCCTTTGCACCAGAAAGAAAAAAACTGTGTCCTGCTAAAACGAGCATTAGAACAATCAATGCACTCATCATATACTTTGTAATCTTTTCTAGACCATTTTGAAGATTGAAACTCAAAATGATAAAGGATGCTACAAGTGTTACAAATAAAAACAATACATTTACAAATGGATTGCCAATCATGGATGCAAAGGAAAGATCCATATAATTCCCACACAAAAACTGAACAAAATAATAAATGATCCATCCAGTTACAACAGTATAGAATGCCATCAAAGAAAAATTACCAACTAGACAAATCTTTCCAAGAATTCCCCATCTGGAATCTTTTTTCGATAGCTTTTGATACATGTACAACGGACTCGCCTGGGAAGCTCTACCCACACTCAATTCCATGATCATAACAGGAAGACCTAAAACCAGCAAACAAATCAGATACAACAGCATAAAACTGCCACCACCATTTTGTCCACACATCCATGGAAACTTCCATACATTTCCACATCCAATCGCACATCCTGCCGATAGCATAATAAATCCAATTCTACTTGCCAAACGATCTCTATGATTCATATAACCCCTCTTTATACATCGTAAAGGATATTATATCGTGTTTCAAGCAAAAGAAAAAGACGGAAGACAAATCTCCCGTCAATGATTATCTTGTCTTTTCAGCTAAGGCAGCTAAAGCTTCCTTTGGCTGGAAACCTACAATGCTTCCTGCAATCTCACCATTTTTGAATGAAATGAGTGTTGGAATTGACATAATTCCATAACGCTGTGCAATATCTGGTGTATTGTCTACATTGACTTTCACAAACTTGATATCTGTATATTCCTTAGATAATTCTTCTACAAGTGGTCCAACCATCTTGCATGGTCCACACCAGTCTGCATAGAAATCTACAAATACAGATTGATTATCTTTCAATAAAGCATCATATTCATTTGTACTTTGAATAATATTCATAGTAACTTCCTCCTTTTGATACTTAGATAATAAGCTACATTGCATAAAAACTCAATTCAGATGCCCAAAGAAAAAGAACTTCAAATATTGAAGTCCTTTTGTAAAATTTTAGAGTTTGCTTGCAGCAGCTTCATCCATGATAACTGTTACGTCAGCATGATCCTGCAGGATAGATGCTGGACAGTCAATTGTCTTTTCACCCTTTAACATGCCATATACAGCATCAGCCTTGTTAGCACCTGTAGCAATTAAGATGATCTTCTTTGCACGCATGATAGAAGCAAGACCCATTGTAACTGCCTTTGTAGGAACCTGAGACTTGTCGCCTTCAAAGAAACGAGCATTATCAGAAATTGTCTGTTCTGTTAATTCAGCTACGTGTGTTACAGAATCAAATGGTGTGCCTGGTTCATTGAATGCGATATGACCATCAGAACCAATACCTAATACCTGAATAGATACTGTGTGCTTAGCAAGTTCTTCTTCATATTCTCTTGCATTCTTTTCAGGATCATCACCAACACCACTTGGTACATGGATGTTGCAGTCTGGACAATCTAGATAGTTGAATAGATTTTCATGCATGAATGTCCAGTATGTCTGTTCGTGGTCTCTTGGAAGTCCAACATATTCATCTAAGTTGAAAGTCAGGATATCCTTATAAGATCTTCCAGTTTCTTCATGATCCTTGATCATGTTCTTATAAAGACCTACAGGTGTAGATCCAGTAGCAAGTCCTAAAATAGGATTTACTTCTGTATCCAAAACACCCTTCATTACCTTAAATGCTTCTAAAGATACTTCATCATAATTCTTACAAACAATTGTCTTAAACATTTCCTTTTTTACCCTCCTGTTCATTAGAAAATTGTGATTGTATAGTCCGCATGAAATTTATCATGTGACTTCAAAATAATTGTTCCTTCTCTTTGTTCAAATGGTACTTTAACTTCAGAGAAATCCGTATGTGAATACCATGGTTCAATGCATACAAATGGTGCATTTTCCTTTGACCAGAATGCAAGCCATCTATATCCTTCAAAACCAACAGTGACGCCATGTTTTCCGTTTGTTAATGTTGCTTTTGTACTCTTTGGATCTTGTAGAATAATTGTATTTGCAAGTTCTTCACGATCTAGTTTGATATGTGTACAGTCCTTTACATGTGTTACGTTGAAATCAGAAGTTTCAGCACGTTCTAATTCAATGTAGTAATCTTCAAAGTTTCCACCATCACTTGGACAGTTAAATGCTGGATGCAATCCAAAGTTGAATGGCATGTCGCAATCATTTTCATTTGTGATATCATAAGAAACCTTCAATGTCTTTCCTTCTAATGTATATGTAATATGCATTGTGAAATGGAATGGATATTCTTTGAATGTTTCTTCATTGTCTTTCAGTTCCATCACGATTGTATTGTCTGTATGTTCAATACATGTAAAATCAGAATGTCTAGTAAATCCATGATTCCCAGTTACATATTCTTTTCCATTGATGTGAAGTTTCTTATCCCATGTACTGCCTACCATTGGGAATAATGTTGGGTTTCTTCCAGCCCAGAACTTAGGATCCCCTTGCCACATGTATTCATTGTCTGTCGTAACATCACAGAAACTATGAATTTCTGATGCATGTTCATCGACACTCACCAAAGCTTTTTCGTTTTTAATTTCAAATAAAGCCATAAAAAAATCTCCTTAATTTGCACTACCATTATACAACATTAAAATCTTTAAAATTTTTAGATAGCTATAAAAAATTATATATTCCAAAAAAATTTTCAATCGTTTTCATTTTCTTCTATCTTTCAGCAGCCAAAATAAAAAGTCTAGGAAATCCAGGCCTTCCATGAAATGATTTGATGCAAAACATAAACTGTTCAAATATAACAATTTTAACAGTTATAATATCAATACCTCAATTACGCTTTATTCTTTTCAGCCTGTTCTTCAGCATACGCCTGGTTATCAAGCAGCTTGAAGAAAGAATAAAAGATGACACATTGTACAATGATTGTGACAACAATAGCGATCAAGAATCAAATGCCACCTCTTAAGAAAGCTAATTACCCACGCTACAGATACAGCAGGATTGAAATTCATACTGTTAATGAATCCAGTTGTTACACTGATCCATGCAACAAGAGCACCTGATAAAGGAGCAAGAATTGTTGGAATCAACATAATAAGGTTATACATAATTGGTACACCAAATACAAGTGGTTCATTAATATTGAAAAAAGCAACTCATATGAGTTACTTATGATTTCTTGGGCCAGTCTAAGATTTGATCCCCTTTGACTAAAAATGCTCTTTTTGCTTTCAATGCAAGTGGTGTATCTGATAAGGAGTCTGAATAGAATTCATCAATTTCTGCATTTGGAAACATCTGATAGAATCTTTTTACCTTTTCTCCACCATGGCAGTTTAAACCTGTATGCTTACCTGTCTTTGGATCCACAACAGTTGCCATCACATGTTTGATGCCAAGTTTCTTGCAGAATCGCTTGATTGTAAATTCAGGTGAAGCAGAAATCACAACATCATCTTCTTTCTGCTGTTTCAGATAGAATTCTTTCACATGATTCATATGAGAATCCACAAATGCATCTGTTGTACCATCCATATCTTTTACAAATACAAACATATGATATAGATTTTCTTTAAATGTCAGCTTATCTACAACATGCAATCCATAGCCAATTGCATATACAAGTGTTCTTGGTATGGATAATAATGTCTTTGGTCGATTTCGAAACAGCCAAAGTACAAAGTTTGCTGTAGAATCCTGTCGATAAATTGTATTGTCCCAATCGTAAACATTCATGGTAAAATCACACTCCCGTTCTTTGGATCTCTTGTCAAAAGATCCGTATATAACCCTGCTGGATGATCAATAAAGGATGAAACATGGCCCAGCACACATGTAATCACTAATGTTAATTCAAGGATCCACTGACCAATCACAGTCCATTCAAACTGTTTATAGATCCAGTAGAAAATCATAATATCTGTAAATGGATTAAAGATAATTTCAAATGCATGTGCGTACATTGCAAGTCCTGTAATACGAGACAGCATTCCCATACATAATGGATTGACAAAGAAGACAACCATTCCTAGAAAAATCATACGCATCATCTTTTCTTCTGGTTTACTGGCACGTGACAAGAATACAAGTACACCTGCCCATCTGAAAATATTCAATGCATTATCCAAAATGCTGCCACTCATAAATAGACATGTAGAAATAGAACTGTTAGAAAAGAAATGAATATATTCAGAATATGGCACTGCATACTGTACTGTAAAGTATCTCAAGAAAAATGTTCCAATCAAGAACACCAGTGGAATCGTCACATAGAAAATCTTAACAGAATGATCAATCAATACATCTTCTACACGAATCATTTTAATATATACAGAACGTTTCAGTCTTGCACAATAGAACAAAATCAGCACGGCACTCAGGATAACTGCAGAAACCAGCGAATACTTTGTCATCCAGGCAACACAGTAAATAAATACAGGAATCAAGAACGTTGTAATATCAAACAAAGAACGAATCTTTTTTGTATTAAACAAATACACAGCACATAAATATACAAGTTCAAAGCCAATCATCAAGAATCCATTATGCGAAAACATTCCCGCAAACACAACGAATGGAAAAATATATTTAACATTTTCTACTCCACTCTTGATCCATTGATAAAGTGTACACAAAGCCAAAGCAATGAAGAAGATTCTCCAGTTTCCACCATGATATGCACCAGCAATCTCCCAGGAATAAAACTGTGAATAAAAGATAGAAGAAACAATCAATGTAAAGCGAAACCATGGATTTCCAATTTCAAAGCTGTCAATCATGTTCAAACACAGCATTGCAGACATCATCGTCGCAAATAACGCTAATGTCAGTGCACCCTTTTCAAAGTTTCCCTCAAACAGCCAAATCGCAAAACTCCCAAACATTTCATAGCCTTGCAGACGATTATTTTCAAGCATGATGGATTGTGAATTCATATTATTTGCCATCAGCAGCAATTCTCTATCATTTCCAACTGCCAGATTTGTTTTACAAATATAGAACAAACCAAACATCATACTTCCAGCCAGCAATACATAAATAATTCGCCCACGAACAATTGAAGAAGCAATTCCTTTCAGATTCGATAGTACGCAGACAATCGCGAAAATCAAAACAAGAAATGTACTTCCTTTGATCCATCCAAATGATCCCCCTAGACAAAGTCTAGGCAAATACAAGATCTCCAATAGAGAAAACAAGATTGCTGCACCGATAGGTGAAGCAAATCCACTTCTTTTAATATGGAATATTTTTAAAAAACTATGTCCCGTACCTTCTGCAAGCAACACTAAGATACAAGCAATTACAAATGGCATCATTTTAACAACCTCACCGTACTATTATACTTCATATTTATGCGTTGCCAAAATATCATACAGTTTCTTAACGCGTTCTTAATGATTATTAAGGATTTGCCGCACAATCTTTTTCTTTGCTTTTTCGAAATATCTTCTTGCAACATTCAAGAAAGAAGATATACTAATTGCATAAACGATGAAGAGAAGTAGTACTGAAAGGATGCTTGCACAGAGAGATATCGTCTGGTGAAAGATATTGAAGCGAGTTTCAGGAACGTGTCTTGGAGTTATTCAGTCGAAGATTGCTGAGGCTGAATCGTAAACTTGCGTTAAGAGTTTGAGGTGTCATCTGTAAAGGTACAGATGGAAATTTGGTGGTACCGCGTTTATATAACGTCCAATTTTTTTGATTGGACGTTTTTTTTTTGATGAAAAGAAAACGACGACGAATTCACTGATTGAATTTACGAATGCATAAATAGAAAGAAGGAAAAAAACATGAAAAAATTAATGACAACAGTTTTAGCAACAACATTACTAACACTTGCTGGATGTTCTTCATCCACATCTGCAAATAGTTCCACAACTGCAGATAACAGTAACGCAACAGTCATCACTGTTGGTATCTCCCCTGACTATGCTCCATATGAGTCAGAAAATACAAATGGAGATATCATTGGATTTGATCCAGACATGTGTGCTTTGTTTGAACAGTACTTAACAGACCAGGAAGGTACACCTTACAAAATCGAATTAAAAAAGATGGACTTTGATAACATCGTTACACAGCTGCAAGGTGATCAGATTGACTTAGGTATCTCAGGCTTCACATATGCTGAAGATAGAAAAGTAGAATGGTCTGAACCTTATCTTGGTTCTTCTCAGGTAGCAGTATTGCCAAAAGGATCTTCTATTGCATCTTTAGATGATTTAAAAGGAAAGAAGATTGCCGTACAGACAGGTTCTACTGGTGAAGAAGCAGCAAAGGAAATTGAAGGTGCTGATGTTACTGGATTAAAGAATGCACAGGATATTATGAATGCACTAAGCGCAAATCAGTACGACGCTGCAGTTGTTGATCTTGGCGTTGCGAAAAACTATGTTTCTAACGGAACATTCACAATGCTTGATGACAGCCTTGTAGATGAACAGAACTATGTCATTGCAAAACTCGGTAATACAGAAATTATTGATAAGATCAATAAATGTATTGAAACTCTTTTAGCAAGTGATGAATATCAGACACTCTGTGATAAGTATGGTCTAACACCACTTGAAACAAAATAAGGAGTGAGGGAAAGTATAAATATGTTTGTCGCATTTCAAGAAGTCTTTACTTTAGCCAATATTCTGTATCTAGCCAAAGGAGCGTTGTTGTCGATAGGCATCGCAGCACTTTCCCTTTTATTTGGCTTGATCCTTGGAACACTTGGCGCTACAGGAAAAAGAAGTAAACATGCATTGCCAAGAGATATTGCCAATGTATATGTCACGATTATTCGTGGTACACCTTTGTTATTACAGATTTTGATTATCTTCTCTGTCATCCCTTCTATGTATACAGCAATTACAGGAAAGATTCTAAGGATTGATCCATTACTTATTGGCGTACTTGCCATGAGTATTAACTCAGGTGCCTACCAGACAGAATTGATTCGTTCAGGTGTCAACGCTGTGGACAAAGGCCAGTGGGAAGCCTGCGAAACACTTGGATTATCCAATTGGAAAACATTAAAGCTTGTCATTCTTCCACAGGCATTCAAGCGTATCGTACCACCACTCATTTCTGAATTTATTACACTGATTAAAGATAGTTCACTAATCAGCTGTATTGGTGCAGTAGAACTGTTAAAAGGTGCACAGATCATCGGTGCACAATATTTCGATGTCATGTCACCTTACATGTTAGCCGCAATTTTCTATCTTGTGATGACATGTGTTGTATCTATGATTGGAATGAAAGTTGAAAAGAGGTTATCTGTCAGTGATTAAAGTTGAAAATGTATGTAAGAATTTTAATAAGACACATGCTTTACATAACGTGTCATTAGAGGTAAACCAGGGAGATATCATCTCACTGATCGGACCAAGCGGTTCAGGAAAAAGTACACTGTTAAGATGCATCCATGGTCTAGAAACAATTGATTCTGGAAAAATCTATCTCGATGGAGAACTCATGGATCGTAATAACGAAAAGAAGTTTAGAGAACAAAGAAATAAAATGGGATTTGTTTTCCAGCACTTTAACTTATTTCCAAATATGACAGTTCTTGAAAACTGCAAGCTTGCACAAGTAGAAGTACTTCATAAATCTGATGCAGAAGCAGAAACAGTTGCATTAGAATATCTTGATAAAGTTGGCTTGAAAGAAAAAAGAGACAGCTACCCTAACAACCTCTCTGGCGGTCAGAAGCAGAGAGTCGCAATTGCTAGAGCACTATGCATGTCTCCAGATATCATGTTGTTTGATGAACCGACAAGTGCATTAGATCCGGAAATGATCAAAGAAGTACTGGATGTAATGAAAGATCTTGGCAAGCAAGGCATGACAATGGTCGTTGTCACACACGAAATGGGCTTCGCTAGAAAAGTTGGGACAAGAGTTGTATTTTTGGATCAGGGTGAAATTATTGAAGAAAATACTGCTGAAGAATTCTTCTCTAATCCACAGTCTGATCGTGCAAAAGATTTCTTATCTAAAGTATTCTATGATTGAAGAAACTTGTATATGCAGGTTTCTTTTTCTGTATCAAAAAAGCTGTGTTGGCTTGTAACAAGTTAGCACAGCTTATTTTGTTAGCTTAAATGATGATCTCCACTGCATCCTTGATGATCACAAGAACAATCATGTTCTTCACATGCGTGATCATGATGAGAACACTGTGCATTTGGATCATATTCTAATGAACCATTTAAATACTGTTCAACAGCTGCATCAGCATCCCCACTGACACCACCAAACAATGCAATGTTCATTGAACGCAATGCATTCTGTGCACCCATACCAATACCGCCGCAGATTAGAACATTCACACCTTCAATCATAAGAAACATTGCCAATGCACCATGTCCCTGTCCCATTGTGTCAACAATTCTTGAAGATACTACTTTGTTATCTTGAATATCATAAACTTTAAACTGTTGTGTATGACCAAAGTGCTGGAAAATCTGACCATCTTCATATGTTACCGCAATTTTCATTTCACTCTTCTCCTATACCCAAATACTATTGTAACATAAAAGGAAGCCTGTTTTAGACTTCCCATAATTATTAATATTGAGGCATTGCAGGAGCAGCTGCTTCCTTGGCAGGAATATCTGCAACTGCAGCTTCTGTTGTAATGAATAAGCCAGAAATACTTGCAGCATTCAATAAAGCAGAACGTGTTACCTTTGTAGGATCAATAATACCCTTGGCAAACATATCTACCCATTCACCATTCTTAGCATTGAAGCCAATGTTTTCTTCCTGCATTAACTGTTTTTCTAGAATTTCATTTCCATCATAGCCAGCATTTTCAGCAATCTGCATGATAGGACACTTCAAAGCATCTAGAACAACATTAATACCTCTTTGTACATCAATTGTTTCATCCTTCAATGTATCCTTGACAGCCTTTAAAGCAGTAATCAATGCAAGACCACCACCAGTCACAACACCTTCACTGACTGCAGCCTTAGTAGCATTCAAAGCATCTTCAATTCTTAGCTTCTTGTCTTTCAGTTCTGTTTCAGTTGTAGCACCAACCTTGATCAAAGCGACACCATTTGTAAGCTTGCCAAGTCTTTCCTGAAGCTTCTTCTTATCGTAATCACTCTTTGTGTTTTCGATTTCTTTCTTGATTCCTTCAACTCTTTCAGCAACAACACCAGCATCACCATTACCATCAATGATTGTTGTCTTATCCTTGCCAACGATAACTTTCTTAGCAGAACCAAGATCTTCAACCTTCATATCCTGTAAGTTCATGTTAAGATCCTTTGCATAGAAGTTTGCGCCTGTCATAGCAGCGATATCAGCTAACTGGTTCTTAGCATTGTCACCAAATCCAGGAGCCTTTGTCGCAACAACATTGAATGTTCCACGCAGCTTGTTGATAATCAAAGTAGACATCACTTCATTATCAAAGTCATCCGCAATAATCATCAAAGCCTTGTTAGACTTTACAACTTCTTCAAGAACTGGAAGGATTTCCTGAATTGTATTGACCTTCTGATCTGTTACCATAATCAATGGATTTTCAAGTGTAACTTCATTCTTATCATGGTCTGTTACCATATAAGGAGAAACATAACCCTTGTCATACTGCATACCTTCTGTCATTTCTAATGAAGTTTCAAAAGATCTGGATTCATCAACATTGATAACACCATCATTGCCAACCTTTTCCATAGCTTCTGCAATGATAGAACCAATTTCTTCACTGCCGCTGGAAATTGTAGCAATATTCTTTACATCATCATTTGTTGTAACCTGATGACTTTCTTCAAGAAGCTTTTCAGCAACCGCATGTGCTGCCTTTTCAATACCTTCTCTCATCAATACTGGGTTTGCACCCTTATCTACTGCCTTCAGACCATTTGTAATCATAGCCTGTGTCAAGATTGTAGCAGTTGTTGTACCATCACCAGCAAGTTCATTTGTATTATTTGCGGCTTCATATACAAGCTTTGCACCCATATTTTCAAACTTATCTTCAAGTTCAATTTCCTTAGCAATTGTTACGCCATCATTTGTGATAACTGGAGAACCATAGCTCTTTTCAAGAACAACGTTTCTTCCTTTTGGACCTAATGTAACCTTTACCGCATCAGCGAGCTTATTGACACCATCGAGCATTCCATCTCTAGCGTCTTTTGCATATCTAATTTCCTTAGCCATAAATCATTACCTTCTTTCTTATTCAACAACTGCGAGAATATCTTCAGCCTTAATAATGAGATATTCCTTGCCAGCATCTTTTACTTCTGTTCCAGAATACTTTTTATAGATAACATGCTGAGAAACCTGTAAATCAATTGGTGTAATTTCACCCTTGTCATTTGTTTTACCTGGACCAACAGCGATTACAATACCGTGACTTGGTTCATCTTTTGCTTCTTTTGTTGTAAGAATGATTCCACTCTGCGTTTTTTCTTCTTCTTTTACTTTTTCTAATACTACGTAATCATGTAATGGTTTTAACATACAATTACCTCCATTTTTTCTTAGCACTCACTTCTTAAGATTGCTAACAATAGTTATTATAGTCACAAATAGCACTGAGTCAAGATGAGTGCTAAAATAATTTTAATAATTTCAAACATTTTACAAATCCTCATTCATACCATATCCATGCTAGAATAAATGCATGAAAAATTTAAGTTTAGAATATTTCAATGATGCAGCATTATTACCAGTTGCATTATTATGTTTCCTTTTCAGCACTGTTATCTGGATTTATTTTTACTTCATCAAAGATAAAACAATGCAGGAAGAAGAAAAAAAAGATGTTCCGGTTTTATCTTTTGTTCATTCAACAAAACCATATCCATCTTACAGAAAAAAAGATATTCGTAATATTATATGGGTTACAGGAATTTACGCAATCATTTCTTTCTACCAGCTTGGCTCCCTGACATTTCCAGTAACAACATGGCAGCCATCCAAAACAGGACAGGATATTGTCTTTGAGCTAAAAACAGATACAAACTTTGATGCAATCTATACGATCTATGGTGAAGGAGATAACAACTCCAATCCAGATACATATCAATTAGGTACAGAAGGCATACAAATCTATGGATCCAATGATCATCATTCATGGGATCAGATTGCTACATTGAAAAAAGGATCTATTTATCAGTATCAGATCATTGAAGGAAACTGGAAATATAAATATGTATGGCTGAGAAGTACAAACAAAAATAACTCTTTAACAGAAATTGGTCTAAGAAGTTCTTCACATACATCCTTTGTTCCATTGAGCATTGAAATGGATGGACAAAAAGACAGCCAATATCCTGCTACTTTATTAATTGATGAACAAGATAAGCTTGTATTACATCCAACATATTATGATCAGTCTTACTTTGATGAAATCTATCATCCAAGAAATGCATGGGAAATTGCCAATGGACAAGACATGTACGCTACTGTTCATCCACTGTTTGGCACAAATACGATGGCATTATTTATTAAACTGTTTGGAATGTCTCCATTTGTATGGAGACTGCCTGGTGCTTTATTTGGGATATTAATGATTCCACTCATGTATGGCATTGCTAGAAAATTGTTTTATAAAACATCCATTGCAACAATTGCATCGATTCTATTAGCGTTTGATTTCATGCATTTAACAACTTCAAGAATTGGAACACTGGAACCATTCAGCATCTTCTGGATTATGGTGATGTTCTATTACATGATTCGTTATATTCAGATGAGCTGGTATGATACAACATTCCTCAAACAGTTGAAATACTTAGCACTCTGTGGAATCACAATGGGAATTGCCATCGCCACAAAATGGACTGCATGCTATTCTGCAGTTGGATTAGCCATTCTGTTATTCACATATTTCTTCATTCAATATTCAGATTATCAGAAAGCAAAAAAACATTTAAAGAATGCACATCTTGTACCAAGTGAAGAAACATTCGCTGCACATATTACAGAAGTGTTTCCAAAACGCTTTGCAATGACAATTGGCTTATGTTTTATTTTCTTCATCTTTATCCCAATCATCATTTACGCAATTTCATATATTCCTGATCGTGTATGGAAAAACGATGGATGGTCTTTCATGAATGTATGGAAACAGTGTGAATACATGTTTCAATATCATTCTTCATTAAATGCAACACATCCATATTCCAGTACATGGAAGCAATGGCTTTTAGATCTTAGACCAATCTGGTACTACAACGGATATGATGTCAATAACAGTCAACATACGATTTCCTGCTTCTCTAATCCACTGATGACGTGGCTGTCACTAGGAGGAATCGTATTTACAGTATTGGATGGAATTCGCACAAAAAAACAATCTGCATTTGTCATTGTCATTGGATATATCACAGCTTTAGCCCCTTGGATGATCATTACACGCTGTGTATTTGCATACCACTTCTACCCAACGTCAATCTTTGCGATATTATCGATTGCTTATTTATTTTCATACTTATGGGAATATGGCATTGCGGGAAAAAGTGTCGTATGTTTCTATATCGTTATGTATATTTTATTGTTTGTTGTGTTCTTGCCGGCAACTGCTGGTTTTGCTACAACAAATGCATATATTAAATCACTAGAATGGTTCAGCACATGGTACTTTGGTTAAAGAAGAAATGGAAAGATATTGCATTTGCATGTTTGATTACATGCCTTTTCCTTCTGCCATACATCACAAAAGATTTTCTAGGCATTGAACACGATACATTCTTTCATGTATCTAGAATTGAACAATTATCAAAAGCAATACAACATGGTCAATTCTTTCCTGCTCTCTATCCCTATGAAAATCATCACTATGGCTATGCTTCCCCTCTTTTCTATTCGGATGTATTCCTTCTCATTCCTGCTGTGCTGCATCTTTGTGGTGCATCATTAGCATTTTCTTATAAATTAACTATTGGTATTGCCTCTTTTCTTTCTGCATATGCAATGATTCAATTAGCAATGCACATCACAAACAAGAAAGGCATCAGCTATATCGCTTCCTGTGCATATTTATTCTCTAATTACCGAATTACAGATGTTTATGTCAGAGGTGCACTTGGAGAAATCTTTGCCTTTGCTTTTCTTCCCTATATGTTGTTAGGCATCTATCAGATTATTTATAAAAATGGTTCGTGGATCACATTGACCATTTCATTAACTTTCTTAGCGTTATCACATAACCTGACATTTCTAATGGCAAGTATTCTATGTGCAATTCTATGTATCATTTCCATTCCTCATTTAAATAAACAAAAATACAGCCATATCTTTCTAGCAGTATGCTTTGCATTTCTATTATCATTCTTCTTTACAATTCCAATGATTGAACAATTACGTTCACAAAAATTCATTGTGGACTATTATGGAAGCAATTCTAACCTTGCCGCAAATGCAATGGATCCATGGCAATATTTTGTAAACGAGACAATCTTCGGCTATAGTGGAAATACGTTAGAACACGCAAAAACAATGACTGTCAATGTCGGATGGTTCTTAACATTTATTCCACTGACATACATATTCACAAAGAAAAAGAATCCATTTGTGTCAACAATGTTGATTCTTGGCTATATTTGTCTATTATTACCATCCACTTTCCTTCCATGGGACATTCTGCCATTACAGATCATGCAGTTTCCATGGCGTTTCAATACATTAACTGTACTACTATTATCCCTTCCTGCATCCATTGGCATCTATTCCCTATGGAATAAAAAATACGTATCGTACATCATCATCACAATCTTATCCATCGAATGTATCTATCATATTATTCCATGTTACTCACGTACATTTGGAATAACATCTGAAACAACATGGCAAGACATCCTCGATGGAAAGTTATGTGATCCTTGTTACAGTGCATACTATGTACGTGTAGAGCTTGCTGGCGGAGATTATCTGCCACTCAATTCTCCAGATTTCCGACTTCGTACAACAAATATCAAAGATTCATCTGGAAATGATTTAAAACTTCTCTATGCAACAGACTATGACACTCTCACATTCAATACTTCAACATTAGAAAAAGATACAACTCTTGTACTTCCAAAAACATGGTACAAAGGCTATACAATATATGAAGTCCATGGAAAGCAAAAAACAAAAGTGGATTGTTATGCAAACTATGAATCCATGGTTACATTCAAAGCAAAGAAAAATAAAACATATATTCTAACCTATGAAAATACGCCGATTCGAAACGTTAGTTTTATCATCAGTGGAATCAGTCTTATCATTTTGTTATTCTTAAGCAAAAGAGTGAAGTAATCAAACTTCATTCTTTTTTCTATCAAACAAAAAAAATCAACTATTTCTAGTTGATCTTATTTCGTGGAGGTTAACGGGCTCGAACCGCTGACCCTCTGCTTGTAAGGCAGATGCTCTCCCAACTGAGCTAAACCTCCATATCATTCAACTTGATATCTCAATCAAGCAATAAGAATGATATCAAAATGTTCATAAATAGTCAACAATTATTTGTTCAAATTCTGACTTGTCCATTTCCGTGGATCACATATTTATATGTACACAATTCTTCTAATTCCATTGGACCTCTTGCATGCAGCTTCTTTGTATTGATTCCCATCTTGTAAACAAATCTGCATGTTCCTGACTATTTGTAATGATTGCTTCAGAATGATGTGTTGAATGTCTTGTGATATGCTGGAGTGCCTGTGTAATAGAGTCTACAACGCCTACATTTAATTGATAATCCAGATATTCCGTATCATAATCATCTTTCTGCATTTTCAATATCATTCCATACTTTTACAAGTTCTTCTACGTTACGAATATTTAACCTTCCACCTTGGTAAGCCTATACTTGTACCAACTTTAATCACAATTCTTATACGCATACCACGCTTTATCAATTCCAGCATAAACAGTCAAAACATAAATGACTGGAATTAAAACAATAAATTGACGTAAGGCACCTCCAACCATATTGATTACGCCATTTCCCAATCCAGAAGCAAAATATCCACATAACATCGTAATAACAGAACATACAAACGTCACAGATATAATTCGCAAAGCAGGAATGCCAAACATCATCATTTCTTCACTGGCAGAAAACATTCCTAATAGTTGAGATGGAAAAAACATAAATACAGCTGTTCCGCACAATGCAAATATCACACCTGTTGGAATCAATACTTCCCAAACTTCTTTTACACGATCCATTTGCCCACTTCCATAGTTACACCCAACAACTGGAATTGCACTTTGTCCTAATCCGTTCACAGGCATCATCAAAAAATTCTGCAGTTTATAATAAATTCCAAAGAATGCAACTGCTGTTGAAGATACCTCAAGAAGAATGCTATTCAATACAAATGTCATAGCACTTCCAAATGAAAGCTATCATCATAGATAAATATCTCCTGATGCCATATATCCTGCTAACATTAATAATCACATTTTTTATTTACACTCAAAAAAAAGTAGAGATTACTCACATTTCATCTCCACTTTTTATTTAATACATTTTCTTATGCTCTTAATTCTGCCTTCACTCTCTTAGCTAAGTTATCTAAGATCTTGTTGTATGCATCTGTAATTTCATCATCTTTTAATGTATGATCAGCCTGATATGTCAGTTTCAATGCAACAGACTTCTTACCTTCTGCTACATGTTCACCTTCATAAACATCGAATACTTCAACATTAGAAAGAATATTCTTAACTCCAGCTGTTGTAATTGCACGTGTAATATCCTGTGCACTCACTTCCTTATCTACAACAAATGCCAAGTCTCTCGTCACTGCTGGGAACTTTGGAAGTTCAGTAAACTTAATTCTTCCAGCCTTTGCTTCAAAGATTGGATCAAGTGTCAATTCCGCATATGTAACATTCTTTAAGTCAAACTTTTTAGCATAATCAGGATGTAATTCACCAAATACACCAAGCTTCTTGTTTCCTAAAGAAATCACAGCACTTCTATATGGATGGAAATGTGTTGTATCCATCTTGTTTTCTTCAATCTTGATTCTTGAGCCAGTAAAGCCAAGTCTCTGCAGCCAGTTGAGAACAATACCCTTCATTGCATAGAAGTCACCCTTGAGAGAAACATGTCTAAGCTTATCATCCATGTAGTTGCCATCTAATACAATTGCAAGTCTTTCTTCTTCTACACCCGTAGCATATACTTTAGAGATTTCATAGAAAGCATTGTCTGTATTAGAACGAGCTTCATTGTACTGAACAACTTCCATAACAGAGTTAATGAGGTTTGTTCTTGTATACTTTCTAGCTTCACTCATAGGCATTGCCAGTTCTACTGGATTTTCTAATGCATTGAAACCATTCTTTGCATAGTCTTCATTGACCAGTGTATATGTAACAATTTCATTTAAGCCGCTTGCCATCATTGCTTCTCTAGTAGTTGCACGAACCTGCTGAATATTGCTTCTTTGACCAACCGTAGCAGATACATTTGGCAATGTACTTTCCAGTGAATCAAATCCAAGTAAACGAATAACTTCTTCATCAATATCTGCAGTTCCTTCAATATCAATACGGTAGCTAGGAATATGACAAGTAATTTCATCACCATTGACTTCTGGTTTGAAATCCAGCCATTTCAATGTATCTACAACTTCATCCATTGTAAAATGTGTTCCAAGTAAACCATTGCAGTGTGTCAATGTTTCAACAACTGTCTGTGGCTGATATGTCATTTCACCAGCCATGACTGTCTTTTCAAATCCAGATGCATCCGCATATTCACTTAATAACTGAACAGAACGATCCATTGCCTTCTGCATTGCACATTCTTCAATACCCTTTGTAAATCTCTGTGCAGCTTCAGTAATAAGATTCAAACGAATCGATGTTCTACGAATAGAAGCATGATCAAACTTCGCAGCTTCAATAAAGATACTATCTGTACTTTCATCGATCATACTTTCTTCACCGCCCATGATACCAGCAATACCAGTTGCTTCACCATTTGTAGTAATTAAGATATCACCCTTTTGAATATCAAATTCAGCACCATCTAATGCAGTCATTTTCAATTCTCTATCATCCACAACAGTAATTTCACGTGCAGGTAATTTCTTGAGGTTGTAGTAGTGTAATGGCTGACCTGTTTCCAACATAACGAAGTTAGAAATATCTACAACGTTATTGATAGAATTCATACCAGCTGCATTCAAATACTGCTGCATCCACTTAGGAGAAGGACCAACCTTAACATGGTTTACAACCTTACCTAAATAACATCCACACTTTTCACTCTTTGTGAATACTTTGAAGTCACCTTCTTCACCAACATCTGCCTGATTTGCATAATCTGGCCATTTTACTTCTCTATGTAAAATTGCGCCAACTTCTTTTGCCATGTTCCACATAGAGGAACAATCTGCTCGATTTGGTGTTAAAGATACATCTAAGATCGTATCATCTAAACCAAGATAGCCAAGAACATCCGTTTCACCAACCGGTGCATCTTCAGGCAATTCTTCAATCCCATTGATCTGATCTTCTCTTAATGCCTTCTTATCAACACCAAGTTCAAATAAAGCACATAACATACCATTACTTTCTAAACCATGTAATGGTTTTGCTTCAATCGTAATACCAGGTAATTTAGCACCAGGAAGTGCAACGATTACCTTTAAACCCTTTCTACAGTTTGGTGCACCACAGATGATCTGATATGTCTTGTCACCAACACATGTCTGTGTCTTATGTAAATGTGTACCTTCAACATCTTCACATTCAACAACTTCACCAATTACCAATCCTTCAGCATAAGCCATTGCTTCAACGCCTTCAACTTCAAGACCAGCAGTAGTCATCTTATCTGCCAACTCTTCAGGAGTAATATCAGAAAGATCTACATATTCCTTTAACCATTTATAACTTAATTTCATCTCTGTTTACCTCCTGATTAGTCAAATCTATCAAACATCTTTAAGAATCTAGCATCATTGATATAGAAGTTACGAATATCATTGATACCATACTTCAACATTGCAACTCTTTCTAGACCAACACCAAATGCAAATCCACTGCACTTATCAGGATCAAATCCATTCATTTCCAATACATGTGGGTGAACCATACCAGCACCAAGGATTTCAATCCATCCACTGCCCTTACATACATTGCATCCCTTACCATTACAGAAAGGACAAGATACGTCTACTTCTACTGATGGTTCTGTAAATGGGAAGTAAGATGGTCTGAAACGAATCTGTCTGCCTTCACCAAACATCTTATTTGCCAAGAATTCAAGTGTCCCCTTCAAGTCAGCAAGTGTAACATGTTCACCTACAACAAGACCTTCACACTGCATGAACTGATGTGAATGCGTTGCATCATCATCATCTCTTCTATAAACCTTACCAGGACAGATGAGCTTAATAGGTGTTTGACCATGTGCCTTTTCTAATTCTCTCATCTGCATCGCTGTTGTATGTGTTCTGAGTAATGTATTTGGATCAATATAGAATGTATCCTGCATATCTCTTGCTGGATGATCCTGTGGAATGTTTGCTAATTCAAAGTTGTAGTAATCTTGTTCAACTTCTGGACCTTCTGCAATCTTATAGCCCATACCTAAGAATAAATCTTCTACTTCCTTTTGGATGAGCATCAATGGATGACTTGTTCCAATACGGATAGAATCACCTGGCAGTGTAATATCAATCTTTTCTTTTTCTAGTTTTAAAGCAGTCGCAGCTACTTCTAATTCTTGTTGCTTCTTGTCTAATGCTTCACTGACTTCCTGCTTGCAGACATTGACTTTCTGACCAAATGCTGGTTTTTCTTCCTTTGGAAGATCCTTCATTTCTTTCATTAATGCAGGAATCAAACCTTTCTTTGAAAGGTATGTGTTTCTTACTTCCTGTAATGCGTTTAAGTCACTTGCGTTATTGATTGCTTCAAGCGCCTGTGACTGCACTTCACTGATTCTGTCACTCATATTTTTTAACCTCCAGATAAAAATAAAAACGTTCCTAAAACAGGAACGTTTGAATTAACGCGGTACCATCCTGATTCGTATCATAATAGATACGCACCTTGATTCACTCGTAACGTGAGTTTAAACGGAAGGGATTAGCTTCACATGGAAAAGTGAACTCACTGAACACATAACAGAATCTTTTCAGCAGTTAGATTCCTCTCTGAGATATGCTTCTTTCAGCCATATTCTTTTCTCGTAACGTTTTAACAGGCTTCATTATACCGTTTTAAAAGATTTGATGCAATGATTAATGGACTGAGAAATTTATTTCTTACTCTCTTCAATCACTTCCAGCATTGCTTTTTTAAAGACTTCTGATTGAGATATCCCGGTTTTCTTTATCTAGACGGTATTTATTTGACGCTTACTTCATAACTGCTGATTCCTAGGTATTAAAATAATTCTTCTTTGATATTTACGCTGATAATATATATTTGGTCTTTAAATCATTACAGCGATTATAGTTTATGAAACCTTCCTTTTGCAGACGTCCCACAACAATTCCACAAAGAATACGTTTTTCTTGAGCAAAGGCACAAATGGCTGCTTTTGAAAAATCATTCTGATCAGTAAATGCGTTGAATTCTTCTGTAGGAATTAGTGTTTCTTTTGCAAAGCTGTCAGCGGCAGCTTCATCTTCTTCGGTTGTTCCATTTGGCTGGTTGATGTGACCAAGTAAAATATGACCAAGCTCATGAAATAGACTAAACCAGAATTTATCTGCATCTTTGCCACGAACTGTTAAACCAACAACGATTTTTTTTCCATCGTAGAAAGTTGCACCATGCAGGAAAGAACCTCCAATATGAGGGAGAAATACAAGTGCAATACCACAACTGGATAATAGCTCAATCAACTTAGGGCAGAAATCCGAAGGATTCATTGTGGTCATGCTTCTTATTTCTGGCAAACTTTTCTTAAGCGTTTCTAAATTAACTAATGAAGTCTCAATAGTACGAGCCTCTAGTCTGGCTTTCTGCGCCCATGCCAATAGAGCAAGATTACTTTTTTCTGTTTCAGCTAATCTACGACATGCTATTTTTGACAATTGCATATCCTTAATAATCCCAAGGCTTACAACTTCAAAAAATTTTCTAAGCCAAATAACCTTTTCGGTTGTATCTCTGGTCTCAGGAACCCAACCATTTTTAGACATTTCACGATAAGGTAGTTTTTTTGCAAGTTCCTTATCAGCATCCATGTCATTCTCAGCGTTGGCTTTTACAAGTTTTTCACGATAAGTGGCCTCTAGTTTATTCCAAAACTTAGCAGGAACACCTAATACCATTTCTAAACGAACAGCAACATCCGGAGTCAACTGAACTTCGCCATTAATTAATTTGCTAATATGTTTTTCGGACATACCCATGCGTACAGCAAATTCTTTCTGGCTAAGTCCTCTATCAAGCAACTGCTCTTTTATAGTTGCTCCTGGTGGTGTTGCAATAAAACTGCGACTTTTTACCATCGTAATACCTCCCTGAATGAAACGGAAATTTAATGATAATCTACAATTTCCATTACATTTGCAATTTGAATTTCATTCCCTATTTTTTCAAAAACCAATCGATAGGGATGAACTAAATCCATTGCGTATTGACCTTTGCGATTTCCTTTTAATGGATGACATCTTCCAATATGGAATTGAACCATTTCTTCAACAGTATCGGATGCATCTATTTCATCTATACGCTGATGGATTTTTTCAGCCATTTCTGAACCATATTTCTTTTCTGCTTCGCTAGCGATTGTACACACCTTTTCAATCTTGCGAGTTTTATATGTTATTTCCAAGCTGTCACCTCTTTCGCGAGTTTACCTTTGAGGTAAATATATTATATCCTTATTCGTTATAAATGACAATGATATCGGTTTACCTGAGAGGTAAATTTATTACAGAATACCAAAAAGATAGGACAGTAGAAACGATAATCTACTGCCCTGAAATTCAGAATTCCTGTGATAGTGGCACTTAATGGTTATCTGACATATCATGTACAAATTCTGTATTTTTGTAACAACGATATAATATCGGAAGTTTTCAACACCATCCGAATATGCATTCATCTCAAATCTGATATCCGGATTTCTTTAGCTCTTCCCTATACAATTCAGCTATATATGCTGGACCACTGCACCACAGCTTTGTTTTCTCATCATACAGTGCTTTTCCTGTCTTTGAACATAGAAAATCTGTTAATATCTCTTTTCTGTCCTTACCCGTTTCTTCTGCAATCTCATCTGTCACCATAGTGATAAGAAGGTCTATTGTATAATTCATTTTTTCTTTTGGAATTGTTACTTCAGCCATATCTTCTCACCTTTCATAAATTTCAGACACTTAATAGCGGATTCTGTTTTGAAGCAATATTGATCTTTTAATTTATTGGGCAGCAACTGTCTGATACAGAAATCATCTGCTTCCTTATCGCCTGCTGTCCCAAAAGCACCGGCAAGGTAAGCAGTAAGAGTAGCGTTTGTTGCATCATCCGCAATCTTTCCTGCAATGATATCATATCTCGCCATTTCACGTTCAACTTCGACAAACATTTTTTTCTTTCGATGAGCTGCAATGCAATGTAACCAGTCTACATCTGCGTTTTCAAAAGTATGTGTTTCAAGATTTTCTGAAAGTTTGAATTCAAAAGTTGAAATATATCCATACTTCTGTCCATCTTCAATTGTTCCGGTTGCGATTGCTTTGGCAATTGAGGTTCTCAGAAAACTTTCTGCCTGCTCCTTTGATGAAGTTAAATAAAATCCCTGCCCAAAATCTTTTCTCTTTGCACATTTATCAAGTTCTGGCTCTTTTACTTCACAATAGCTTCCATGATAGAGAACAAATCCATCTTTTAACTCAAGCACTAATCTCTATCCCC
>SAMEA3387494__coassemble_1933_pt1 | contig 34742 bp, 29 predicted proteins | sample SAMEA3387494__metabat2_low_PE_002 | metagenome-assembled genome bin SAMEA3387494 (sample SAMEA3387494) | Felis catus | biome: Faeces | place: United Kingdom | collected 2012
AACAAATTATTTAAGCAATTTGGCAGAAAAAAAGCGACTGTTAAGCCGTTTTTGAAGGTTTTTGAGTTTTGAAAGTGTTAAAGTACCGGAAAGAAAAGAACGGATTGCTTCCGATAAAACGAAAAATTATAGAATTCTATAACAGGTGAAATACCTGTTTTTTATATGTCTCCTTTGGAAATCATGTTATATTATAAATAGAAATATAGTATCAAAAACATCATTGTATTTCAGGAGGTTTTTGTATGAATCAAAGAATACGACATAGGTTATGGCTGCTTGTATGTATGTTGTCTGTCATAATTGTGTTTCCTCGACAAGTTTATGCAGATATGGGACCCAAACCTTCCGTCCATATTCAGTTTGAAAATATGGATGATGAACTCTGCTATGGTACACTGCTTTGTGAAAACGAGTCTACTGGTCCAGCAAGCATTTTTGATGGAAATAAAGAACACGCACGGATCAAAGAAAAATATCCTGACAGCTATTATTTTGAAGAAAAGATTTGGAAAGCATTTGTAGAATACCAAGATGCAGATGGATATTATTTTCTACAAGAAGGGTGGACTGTCAGTGAAACAAAAGAAATCGCATGGACGTATTATCCACCATCTCGCTTTAAAATTCTTCTTTACTATCCAGAATCAGATACATTTGTATCCAGTGGTATTTATGAAAGCTATGCATTTGATACGTACTATACCGTGGATATGAAAGGAATCGATATGAAAGATGTGGAGTATAATGAACAGCTTAGTACAAATCAAAGAATTGAAGCATATCGATCCTACCAGTATAAGCAGGAGATATATTCACTATTCATTCGTATTGGATTAACGATTCTTGTTGAAATACTCATTGCATTGTTCTTTGGATTTCGATCAAAGAAACAATTATGCATCATAACAATTGTGAATTGTATTACACAGATTCTGTTAAATGTCATATTGAATATCATCAATTATTATTCCGGTCTATATGCATTTCGATTATTCTATGCACTAGGAGAAATACTTGTGTTTGCGATAGAAGCTGTTATTTACTGCACATTTTTAAAACGTGTATCAGAAAAGAAAGATAATAGAGACTATATACTATATGCATTTGTTGCGAATGGTATATCGTTTGTAACTGGATTGTATCTTGCTTCGCTTCTTCCAGGTATTTTCTAAGTATGTAAAAGCCAGTGATTGATTCACTGGCTTATGCTTTGTTGCATTTCTTTTCTATGAATTTTCGAATGTTTGTAAATAGTTTTGTCAGATAGCGCATGACAGTGACTTCTGCTAAAGCAAACACAACACATAAGGATGCTGTTTTAAAAGATAATGCTTCAATCGCAAACAAGTCATTCAGCCATGTCAATGACAATAAGAATCCAGCCAAGCAGCATGTAAATACAATACCTCTATATTTATTAAATGGACTGGATAAATGAATGAGAATGATAAATCCAACAATAGATAATAAATATGTACTTGCAGTACCAATGTCACTGCCTGGTAAATGGAACATCTGTGCAAATACAACGAGTGCTGCAATGGATGCAAATGATGTTAAAGATGCAGGCAATGCACGTAAGACAGTCTGTGTAATAAAATGACCAGACTGTTTATCTTCATTTGCTTCTAAAGCAAGAAAGAAAGATGGAATACCAATATTAAACATGGATACTAGTGAAATCTGTGATGGTTTTAAAGGATACGAGAAAGAATTGATGATCGAGAAAATAGCCAAGAATAAAGAAAACATATTCTTATACAGGAATAGGGTAGCAGAACGTGTAATGTTGTTGATATCACGTCTACCTTCCGAAACAATATCATTGAGATGAGAAAAGTTAGAATCCAATAAAACTACCTGTGCTGCTTGTCTTGCCGCATCACTGCCACTGCCCATTGCAATGGAGCAGTCAGCTTTCTTCATTGCGAGGATATCATTGACACCATCACCTGTCATCGCAACTTTTAATTTGTTATTCTGTAAGGCTTTGACAATCTGTTGTTTCTGTTCTGGTTTGACTCTGCCAAAAACAGTATAGTGACTCACCGCATTTTGAATGCTTTCCATCGTTGTGAGTGTTGTTGCATCAACATATTGATCCGCATTCACAATTCCAGCACTCATTGCTATTTTAGATACTGTTACTGGATTGTCTCCGGAAATCACTTTTACTTCAACATTTCTATCATGGAAGTATGCAAAGATTTCTTTTGCATTGTCTCTGATCTTGTTTTCTAATGCGATAAACAAAAGGGGAATACAAACACCATTTTGATATTCCACAAAAGCAAGAACTCTTTGTCCCATAGAAGTTCTTTGTGAAATGCGTTCACTGTTTTCATTCAACTGTTCACTGGATAATAAATATTCTGGTGCACCTAATTTATATTCACATGTTTCTGTTTGAATGGAAGAATACTTTGTTTTAGAAGTGAAGGGATGGCATTGTAGTGCTGGAAGTGTTCCTTCATCTTTGAAGTGGTTTTTGAGTGCTTCCATTGTTATGTTGTTATCGTTTAATGTATGAATATATTTGCTTAATGTTGTGCTGAATGATGTATCATTCTGATTCACTGGTGGAAATACTTCAATAACACTCATCTTGTCTTCTGTAATCGTACCTGTTTTATCGACGCATAGAACATCAACTCTTGCCAGTGTTTCAATAGAATGCATATCATGTAGAAGTACCTGCTTCTGTGCGAGTCTCATAGAACTAAGAGCTAATGCAACTGTCGTTAATAGATACATGCCTTCAGGAATCATACCAATGACTGCACCAACCATGGATACAATGGAATCCGAAAATCCATTTCCATTCATGAAAGACTGAATAAATAACAATAGTCCAATGGGAATAATCAAAATGCCAGCGATCTTAATAATCAGTTCAATATCGCGAATCATTTCAGATTTGTTGTCTGTCACTTTTTTTGCTTTTGACATAAGTTTGCAGGCATAGGAATTGACACCCACACTTGTTAATTTCATGTAGACTTCTCCACTAACCACAAAGCTGCCAGATTTTAATTCACTTCCCGCAGTCTTTTCAATTTCATCTGCTTCACCAGTCAGTAAAGATTCATTCACATCAGCCTTTCCATCCATGACGATACCATCTGCGGGAATCTGCTGACCAGATTTAACAAAAACAATGTCATTCAAAACAAGTTCATCCGAAGGAAGAATGATTTCCTTTTGATCTCTTATCACAGTGTAGCTTGTTTTATCTAAAACAGATAAAGCATCCAGAACTTTCTTCGAACGTAACTGCTGGAAAATACCAATCACAGTATTTGCAATGACAACCGGTAAGAATGTCAGGCTGCGAAAGGAACCGGCTAGAATTAATAGAATCGAAATAATCAAAAAAATCAGGTTGAAGTATGTACATAGATTAGAGCGAATAATCTGTTTTGTTGAGCGATCAGACTGTTCAGGAATCAGATTGATATTTCCTTGTTCTTTTTGCTGTTGTGCCTGTATAGATGTTAAACCATTCAATTGCATTGTGTTATTTCCTTTACTACATCAATTCAAAGATTGATTAGTTTTACATTATAATTGTTTTAAAAAAGAAATCTCTAAACAATGTTAGTGATATGTAGTTTCTTAAGAAAGAAATTTATCAATACATCTGTTTTATATTTCTGTTTCCGTTATAATGACAGTAGAAGTGTGCACTATGGAGGTAACATGAAAAAGTTTTTATTGTGCTGTCTTGCCTGCCTGATGTTAACAGGCTGTACGCAAACAAAACCTGATGCATCTTCAGATGTTCCAGATACATTAGGTTCCAAACTTGTAAATCAGTTTCAGAAACATGCAAAAGAAGAAAGTGATCCTATGGAAATCGCACAGAAAATCGTTGCAGATGATCTTGCTGAAATTTCATTGGACGCAGAAAGTGTAGAACCAGGATGGCTGAATGGCTTTGATGAAAATGTCACTGGATTTACAAAGGGTGTCATGATTGCACCAGTCATTGGATCTATTCCATATGTTTCCTATGTATTTGAAACAGATGATCCAAAAGCATTAGTAGAAGAATTGGATGAAAAACATAATATGCGATGGAATATCTGTACAGAAGCAGAAGAAAAAGTATCCAGTATCTATGAAAATCTTGTTTATTATGCAATGGTTCCAGGAGAAGAAGACGAATGACAATCAATAAGAAGTTCCTGCAGCTTACTGGAGCTTTCTTGATTCTAGTATTTCATTTATGGATCAGGCTTTCCTCAACAATGATAGAAAGCTTTTTCGTCCATACCGCGTATATTGGTGTAGATTTATTTTTTCTTGTTTCCATTGTTTCTTTAGCATCAAAAGAAATCAGCTACAAGGAATTTATTCATAATCGTATTATGACAATCTATTTGCCATTTGTATTCTTTGTATTGATGAATGCGTTTGTACAAGGAAAATATACAAATATCATCAGACAGATCTTCTTCATTGAATTCTTCCAAAAGGGTGGAGGAGCGTTTCTATGGTTCTTGCCGGCAATGATGCTGTTGTATCTTGTATTTCCATTATTTCACCAATGGAAGAATCCATATAAAACCTGTATTGCATTTGGAATGTATATTCTAACAGTATGGATTTGTACAGTTATAAAGTATGATCAGATTATGATTCTTTTGCATCGCATTCCTTTGATGCTGGTGACGTATGAACTTTGTAAAAAACAAATTCCAAACCAGAAAACCGTTGGCATCTGTTTATTTCTCGTGGGAATACTCATTCTGTATTTCTGTACATTTGTAAATCATTTCTATTTAAAAGATATGTTTTATATTTATGCAATTCCATGTGTCATTGGAAGTGCAATGATGATACCTGTCTTTCCATTAGCGAAAGGTTGGAATGCGATTGCGAATGCTACACTGGAAATCTATGCAATACAGATGATCTTTGGCTTTCGTATTGCAGGATTTGTATACAAATCAATCAATCATCCATTCCTTTCCACTGTGATTACATTCAGCATCATCATAAGCATTGCGGTGGGATGCAGTGAAATCAAAAAGAAATTAATGACAGTTGTTCAAAAATAAAACAACTGTTTTTTGGAAGCATCTTTTTTGCTTTGTGTAGAACTCTAATGGTACAATGCAAAAAGAAAGATTGGAGAAAATAAAATATGTTAGAAACAGGAACAAAGGCACCAGATTTCGCATTGCCAGATCAAAATGGAGAAATACATAAACTCAGTGACTACGCAGGAAAGAAAGTTATTCTATATTTCTATCCAAAAGATAATACTGCAGGATGTACAAAGCAGGCATGTGGTTTCTCAGAACGATATCCACAATTCACAGAAAAGAATGCAGTTGTATTAGGAATCAGTAAAGATTCCGTTGCATCTCATAAAAAGTTTGAAGAAAAATATGGTCTTGCATTCACACTTCTATCCGATACAGATCGTAAAGTCATTGAGGCGTATGATGTATGGAAAGAAAAAAAGAACTATGGAAAAGTCTACATGGGAATTGTAAGAACAACATATCTCATTGATGAAAATGGAATCATTGTCAAAGCAAATGACAAGGTAAAGGCTGCAGATGATCCTGAAAATATGCTAAAGGAAATCAATGGATGAAAATCATACTGTCACCCGCAAAAAAGATGGTTGTAGATACATTCAGTATTGAAGCAGCTTCTCTTCCATCTTTGATGCATCAAACAGAAGAAATCTTAGCGTATCTTAAAAAGAAATCGAAAGATGAATTGAAAGCTATCTGGAAATGCAATGATGTTATCGTGCAAGAGAATGTTGAAAGACTGCAGCATATGAATCTGTATGAACATTTAACTCCAGCAATCTTAGCGTATGATGGCATAGCCTTTAAATATATGGCACCATCAATCTTTGAAAATGAACAGTTTGCATATATTCAAAATCATCTTAGAATTCTTTCCGCATTCTATGGTGTACTGAAGCCAATGGATGGCGTAAAGCCATATCGTTTAGAAATGATGGCAAAAGTATCCGTCAATGATACAAAGAATCTGTATGCATACTGGAGAGATCTGTTATATAAAGAAATCATTGATGAAAGTGGAATTATCATTAATCTAGCATCAAAAGAATATGCAAAATGTATTGAAAAATATCTGCAGGAAAAAGATCAATTCATCACAATTACATTTTGTGAAATGGCAGGCAATAAGCTGGTCACAAAAGGTACATATGCCAAAATAGCGCGTGGAGAAATGGTTCGCTATATGGCAGAAGAGAACATTGAAGATCCTGAAGATATTAAACATTTCAATCGCTTAGGATACAGATATCGTGATGATCTCTCTTCAAATAAAGAATTTGTGTTTGAAAGAAAAGGATAAGCAATGCATTTGCTATCCATTGCGAAAGATTTATGACTTCTATCAAGGAAGTCATTTTTCTGTGGTAAAATGAAAATCAGAAAAGATATGAAATTTATAATTCCAGGTGAAAGATTATGAGTGCTACAGAATTTATTCGTCTCAAAAAAGCAAACTGCACCAACTGCTATAAATGTATTCGCCATTGTCCTGTAAAGGCAATCCGTTTTTCTGGCGGTCAGGCACATATTATTCAAGATGCATGTATTTACTGTGGAGAATGTTTTGTTATCTGTCCACAGAATGCAAAATGGATCTACTCAGAAACAGAAGCGGTCAAATCATTCCTTTTACAGAATGAAGTGTATGTATCACTAGCACCATCGTTTGTATCGTATTTTGATACAGGAATATCCTGCATGAAAGATGCGTTAAAAAAGCTGGGATTTGCGGGATGCGAAGAAACAGCTGTTGGTGCAACGATTGTCAAGAATGCATATGAACAGCTCATACAGGAAGGAAAGAAAGATGTACTGATCAGCTCGTGCTGTCATACAGTAAATTTACTCATACAGAAGTATTATCCAGATCTATTGCATTGTCTTGCACCGGTTGTTTCTCCTATGCAGGCACATTGCAGAAAGTTAAAGCAGGAACATCCAGGATGTAAGACTGTATTTATTGGCCCGTGTATTTCTAAAAAAGATGAAGCTGAAAGATACATGGAAGATGTGGATGCGGTCATGACATTTGATGAATTAGAAGTCTGGTTTAATGAAGAAAAAATTGTAATTCCAAAAGACTTTGAAGCATGTGAAATGTCAAAGACAAGACTCTTTCCAAAGGCGGGTGGAATCTTGAAAACAATGGCTAAAGATCAGTCAGAGTATGTATATTTATCTGTAGATGGAACAGATCAATGCATGGCATATTTAGAAGATATTCGTCATGGAAATATTCATCATTGCTTTATTGAAATGTCCGCATGTAAAGGCAGCTGTATTGGTGGACCTTTAATGATCAAGAGAAAAGAAAAAATCCTGGAAAGAAATCTGCAGATAGAAAGATACGCTGGAGATAAGGATTTTGTGGTTGCACAGCCAGATAAAAATACAATTCATAAAGAATTTGAAAACCTGGAATATTCTACATTTATTCCAGAGGAAGCAGAAATCAGAAAAGTCTTGTTACGTATGGGAAAGAAAAAAGAAGAGGATGAATTGAATTGTGGGGCATGTGGATATGATTCGTGTCGTGCAAAAGCGATTGCGGTATATCAGGGAAAAGCTGAAATGTCAATGTGTTTTCCATATCTAAGAAAACAGTCGGAGAATATGACAGATATTATTACGGATCATTCATTGAATGCCATTCTTGTATTGAATGAAAGAATGGAAGTACAGAGAATCAATCCAGTAGCGAAAAAACTATTCCATATTCATAACGAAGCAGACATCCTTGGAGAATCGGTTACAACGATCTTGGATCCAGAGTTATTTGTTGATGTTTTAGACAAACAGGAAAATGTATATGAAAAGATGCAGTATTTATCTATGTATCATATCTATGTAGAAACAACAGTTTCCTATGATGAAACAAATCATTTCCTGATCTGTATGATGAAAGACGTAACAGAAGAAGTGAAAGAAAGAGAAAAGAGAGTTGCTGTCATCGCTAAAACGGCAGAAGTTGCGGATCACGTTGTTGAAAAGCAGATGCGTATCGTACAGGAAATTGCTTCTCTTTTAGGAGAAACAACAGCTGAAACAAAGATTGCATTAACAAAGCTGAAGGAGTCAATTTCTGATGAGTAAATACTTTCTAGACATTGGATGGAAATCGATTCGACATGCGGGAGAAGAGCTGTGTGGGGATCATGTTGATGTCATTGATGATCGCAATGGCAATATGACAGCGGTCATTGCGGATGGACTTGGCTCTGGTGTACGTGCTTCTATCTTGTCTACATTGACATCTAAAATCATTTCTACAATGATTGCGGAAGGTCTTCCTTTAGAAGAATGCGTCAGTACAATTGCTTCTACGCTTCCTGTTATGAAAGATCGCAATGTTGCGTATTCTACATTTACAATTCTGCATGTCAAAGATGGAAAAGAAATGCATCTTGTTCAGTATGATAATCCATCTGTCATATTGCTAAGAAATGGTGAAGTATTTGACTATGAAAAACAAGAGATGCATGTGGAAGAAAAAACAATCTATAGTTCCAGTATATTGCTTGAAGAAGGAGATATGTTTATTGCGATGAGTGATGGATGTCCATGTGCTGGACCTCGCAATACATATAATCTTTCGTGGCAAGTGAAAGATATTGCTTCATATATGCAATGTCTGTATTTTGCGGGATACGATGCGAGAACGCTTTCTAATATGCTTGTAGAGGAATGCAATCATCTGTATGAATATAAACCTGCAGATGATGCAACGGCGTTTGTTCTTTCCATTAAACAGAAAAAGAAAGTGAATGTTCTTTTCGGTCCTCCAAAAAAGATGGAAGATACTGAACCAATGATTCGTATGTTCTTTGCGGAAGAAGGAATTCATGTTGTCAGTGGAGGATCAACATCACGTATGGTTGCGGAATATCTTGATACAAAAGTGATTCCATCTATGCAAAAGACGGATCGTGATATTCCACCTATTTCTACGATTCGTGGTGTTGATTTAACAACAGAAGGTGTTGTAACAATGAATCGTGTTGCTCAATACGCAGAAGATCATATTCAAAATAATGCATATTATGAACTATGGTCTACAAAGCAGGATGGCGCATCATTGATTTCACGTCTATTATTTGAAGAAGCAACAGACATTCATATCTTTGTTGGAACCGCAATCAATCCAGCACATCAAAACCCTGATCTAGCTGTCAGCTTTAATCTAAAACTGGATATTGTAAATACATTAAAGTCTGCTTTAGAAAAGATGGGCAAAAATGTTAGTTTGTCTGTCTTTTGACTGAAAGCCCTTTCAAAAATAAAACTGAATTGTTAAAATAAATCCATAGAGATGCATTGCATCAATATGGATTTTTTTTAATTACAATTTTTTAATTTTTTTAAGAAGAGGGTGTTTATGAGGACAAATGAAGAAATGTTTGCTGAACTGGATGCTTTCATTGAATCTGTTGGAAACAGTCCGTCGGAAATGATTGCTATCTTGCACACAGCACAAGGAATTTTTGGGTACCTTCCAATGAAAGTACAAAAGCACATTGCAGATCGCATCGGTGTCAATGTATCACAGGTCTATGGCGTTGTTACGTTCTATTCCTTTTTTACGATGCAGCCAAAAGGTGAGAATGTTATCTCGATCTGTCTTGGTACGGCATGCTTTGTAAAGGGATCTGGAAAGCTGTTAGAAGCATGTGAGAACTATCTAGGCATTCATAATGGAGAAACAACAGAAGATGGAAGATTTACCATCACAACACTGAGATGTGTCGGTGCGTGTGCTTTAGCACCTGTCATGCAGATCAATGGAAAGGCATATGGAAATATTACTGCGAAGGATGTTCCAGGTATCCTGGAGACCTATATGAAGAAGGAGAAAGAGATATGACAACTAGATTAAACAGTAGAGAAGATTTGCTTTCTTTATATGGTGATTTGAAACATCTTGCGGATGAAAAATTAGAAATATTACATTCCAGAAGAAAAATTATTTCTGTCTGTTCCTGTACGGGATGTGCTTCCCAGGATTCTTTGCCTATTGTTGAAGAATTAAACAAGCATATTCAAGAAAGACACATGGAAGATACGATCGAAGCAACGATTACGGGATGCTTTGGTTTCTGTGCTCGAGGACCAATTGTGAAGATCTATCCAGATGAAATCTTCTATGTACAGGTGAAAAAAGAAGATGCTGGCAGAATCATTGATGCAATCGTACATGATACAGTCGTAGAAGATCTGTTATACAAACTTGATCATCATGATCATGCAAAGCATCAGAATGATATTCCATTCTATGGAAAGCAACACCGTATTGCATTGCATAAAGCGGGATTAATTAATCCAGAAAGTTTTGAAGACTGCATTGCAACAAAAGGCTATCAGGCATTAGCGAAAGCATTGTATGAAATGAGTCGCGATGATGTCATTGAAGAAGTGACACGTTCTGGCTTGCGTGGTAGAGGTGGTGCAGGCTTCCCAACAGGAAAGAAATGGAGTTTTGCCAAGGCAAGCTATGCAGATAAGAAATATATCATTTGTAATGCAGATGAAGGAGATCCAGGTGCATTCATGGATCGTTCTATTCTCGAAGGTGATCCGCATTCTGTATTAGAAGCAATGGCTATTGCGGGATATGCTATTGGTGCAGATGAAGGTGAAATCTATATCCGTGCAGAATATCCATTGGCAATCAAACGTTTGCGTATTGCAATCAAAGAAGCAGAAGAATATGGATGTTTAGGAAATCATATTCTTGGAACTGATTTTAGTTTCCATATTTATATTCGCTATGGTGCAGGAGCATTTGTATGTGGTGAAGAAACTGCATTGATTCATTCTATTGAAGGGCATCGTGGGGAACCAACATTGAAGCCGCCATTCCCTGCAGTCAAAGGTTTAAATGGAAAACCAACAAACGTGAATAACGTTGAAACATGGGCTAATGTTCCAACAATCATTTTAGATGGTGCAGATAAGTTCGCATCGATTGGAACTGAAAAATCAAAGGGAACAAAGGTATTTGCACTTGCTGGTAAAGTGAATAATGTTGGTCTTGTTGAAGTGCCTATGGGAACAACATTACGTGAAATTATTTATGATATCGGTGGCGGTATTAAAAACGGCAGAAAGTTCAAGGCAGTTCAGACAGGTGGCCCATCTGGCGGATGTCTGACAGAAAAAGATCTTGATACACCGATTGACTATGACAACCTTGTACAGCGTGGATCCATGATGGGATCTGGCGGCATGATCGTTTTAGATGAAGATGACTGTGCCGTTGATATTGCAAGATTCTATCTTGAATTTACAGTTGAAGAATCTTGTGGTAAATGTACACCTTGCCGTATTGGTAACAAGCGTATGCTTGAAATATTGAATCGTATTGTTGAAGGTGAAGGAACACTGGAAGATCTTGACCGATTGGAAAGACTTGCAGAAACAATCAAAGATTCTGCTTTGTGTGCTCTTGGACAGACTGCACCAAACCCTGTCTTATCAACATTGCATAATTTCCGTGATGAATATGTTGCGCATGTTGTAGATAAGAAGTGTCCTGCAGGTTCCTGCAAGAAACTTGTTGCATTTGAAATTGATAAATCATTATGTCTAGGATGTGGTATGTGTGCGAGAAACTGTCCAGTAGAAGCAATCAAAAAGAGTGATCAGCCTGGCAAGAATCCTAGACTCATGGCGTATGAAATTGATACAGATAAATGTGTTCGCTGTGGTTCATGCTTAAGTGTATGTCCAGCAAAACCAAAGGCAATTCAGAAATAGGAGAATGGTATGTTAAAGAATATTACAATGAATGGAATACACATGCAGGAAGATTCTTCTTTGACTATTCTAGATGTTGCGAGAAAGCATGGTATTGATATTCCAACGTTATGTTTTTTGAAAAAAGATGATTGTAATTTTGTCCATCGTCCTGCTTCTTGCAGAGTTTGTATTGTAGAAGTGAAGGGTAGAAGAAATCTGAGTCCTGCCTGCGCAACGTATATTGAAGAAGGCATGGAAATCTTAACGAATTCCTACAAAGTCAGACAGGAAAGAAAGAATATCGTTGAACTTCTGTTAAGCAATCATCCAAATGTCTGTTTGACTTGTCGCAAGTCTGGAGATTGTGAATTACAGGCACTTTCCGCAAAGCTTGGTGTCAGCAATAATCTCGAATTTGCTGGTCCATTATCACAGGAAAATAAAGAATATCGTTTTGGCGCAATTTTAAGAAATCCTTCAAAATGTATTCTCTGTAACAGATGTACAGCTTTCTGTGAAGAAATTCAGGGCATTGGTGCAATTTCTGCAACACAAAGAGGCTTTGCAACAGTGATTTCTGAAGGACATAAGTGTGTAAACTGTGGTCAATGTATTCAGGTATGTCCAACAGGTGCTTTGATGCAGTATGAAGATGCACCTGATATTGAAAAGAAGCTGACAGATCCAGAAACGTTCTGTATTGTTCAGACTGCTCCTGCCGTTCGTGTATCCATAGGAGAAGGTTTTGGAATGGAGCCTGGAACTGACGTTACAGGTAAAATGATTACTGCGTTACGTTATATGGGATTTGATCGTGTATTTGATACAAACTTCTCTGCTGACCTTACAATTATGGAAGAAGCACATGAACTTGTGGATCGTCTACAAGCAGGTGGTAAATTACCTATGATTACTTCCTGTTGTCCAGGATGGATCAAATATCTGGAAACACACCATCCAGATATGCTTGATCTTCCATCTTCCTGTAAGTCCCCACAGGAAATGTTCTCATCCATTGCACGCAGCTGGTATGCTGAAAAATATGGTATTGATCCAAAGAAGATGGTCGTTGTATCTTTGATGCCATGTACCGCGAAGAAAAAAGAGATTACAAGAGAACAGAATCAGGTGGATGGTGTTCAACAGACAGACTACTCCATGACAGTGAAAGAATTTATTGCCATGGTAAAGCGTTATGGCTTGGATATTCGCAATCTTCCTGAAGGAACATTTGATTCTCCACTTGGTGAATCTACAGGTGCTGCTGATATCTTTGCGCAGACTGGTGGTGTTATGGAAGCTGCAATCCGTACTGCGGGTGTATGGCTGGATGGCGATGCTCCATGGAATATCAACTGGGAAAGCGGGTATGAAGATGGTATCAAGGAAGCTGCGGTTAAAGTCGGCGGTAAAGAACTATCAATCTGTATTGCTTCTGGATTAAAGAATGCGTCTAAAGTCATTGAAAGAATTCGCAGTGGTGAAAAGCAATATCATTTCATTGAAATCATGGCTTGTCCTGGTGGATGTTTGAATGGTGGTGGACAGCCAGTTGCCAAAGATGGAAAGTATGCGGAAACAATGCTTGCAAGAAGAAAAGGTGTACAGTCTATTGACCGTAACAAGAGTGCAAGAATTTCCTGTGACTCATCTGCGGTACAGAAACTGTATGAAGAATTTCTTGTAGAACCAGGTTCTGAAATTGCACATAAGCTATTACATACATCCTATAGTGACGAATCAGATATAATTTAAGATAGTAATAAAGGCGTGATCATATCGGTACACGCCTTTTGTAATATGTTTGTAAATATTCATATTTTCCGATAAAATAGGCTTAGAGAAAACAAGAAAAAAATAATTCATAGTGTCAAAAAGACACAAGGAGGATTCTATGTGGATGTTTCAATTCTTCGATATTATATTTCCTATTGTATTTGCACTGGTACTTGGAATGATCATTTTTACATTGGTACAGGGAATCATGACATGGCATAAAAATAATCAATCCCCACGCTTAACAGTAGAAGCTACTGTTGTTGCGAAACGCATGAATGTAGAACATCACAATCATCATAATGCAGGAGATGCAACAGGAGCACATGGTCATCACACTTTAACAAGTACGTATTACTATGTTACGTTTCAGGTAGAAAGTGGAGACCGCATGGAATTTCATGTATCTGGAAGTGAATATGGCATGCTTGTAGAAGGAGACAAAGGAAAGCTGATGTTTCAGGGAACAAGATATCTTTCCTTTGATAGAGAGAATCGTGTATAAAAAAAAGAATGTGATTCTGATTGGATGTATCAGTTTTATTGCGTGTATGTTGCGTTCAGACGACAATTTTCTGCATTCGTATTTTGTATTTTTCTTCTGGTGTTAAACATACCAATGTTTCTTTTTGCATGAAAAAGAAAGAGTATGCTACCATAAGTCTATCGAAGCCTTGATGAAAGGACAATGCATATGAGATTTACAGTTGGACAATTAGCAAAAGTATATAAGATATCTGCACAGGCAATTCATGGATATGTAGATATGGGAATTCTTCCGTGTGTGAGAGATGATAATGGATATCGTTATTTTGATGACTATGGTTTTCAGATTCTTGGAACAATTATAAAAAACAGAAATATTGGCTTTCCGCTCAAAGAAAGCAGCTATGTATATGATAATTCCAGTTTAGAGGAAATCATGGAACGCTTAAGTGAACAGGAAAGAAAAGTGAATGATGAACTGTTGGATTTAATGACACAGGTTAGACAGCTGGATTTTGACAAACATCTTCTGCAAAGAGCAGCGACACAAAAAGATGTTCCTGTTTTAGTAGATATGGATAAAACATTTCGGTATCTTCTTGGAAACAATACTAAAAATATAAAAGAGTTTATTAAAGAAGACAGTACATCAGTATCTTTATGGTATTCCAATCTGTTCTATACGCAATCAAGTCTTGTTTTACATTATGAAAATGAAAAGATTCAAAACTATTCTTTATGTTTAATGACAAGTAAAACGAATTTCTATGAAAGAATTGATTATCAAAGTGAAAATCTAGAAATTGTAGAAGCAGGGAAAGCGATTTCAATTGTGACTGCCTATAAAAATGAAGTAAACATCAACCAGCTTGAGAGTTTGATAAAACATTCACTTGTGAAATATCCTGAATATTGTATCAAATCTGATCCATTTACCAGACTCGTCACATCGTATCGTGATGAACTTTGTGAAAAAGTGAACATAATTGAGCTGATGATTCCTGTAAAAAAAATATAAAAATAGCACTTGTTTATCAATATACTTGATAAAGTACACTGAATGCATAGTGGAGGGAATGAAAATGAAGAAACTAATTACTTCTTTATGCATCATGCTTGTATTAAGTGGATGTAGTGCATCCAATGGTAAATCAAAGTTTACTGCGGGTGAATACGAAGCTACAAGTAAAGGTTTCGGTGGTGATGTAACTGTTAAATTAACAGTCGGTGACACTGAAATTAAAAATGTTGAAATTACTGCAGACGATGAAACACCTGAAATTGGTGGCAAGGCAATTGAAACATTAAAGGAAAACATCTTAAAGGCAAATGGAGATGAAATTGATGGTGTCAGTGGAGCAACTTTCACAAGTGACGCTGTCAAGAATGCCTACAATGAAGCTATTGCTTCTGCAAAGGGTTCTTCCAATGAAGAAACAGCGCAGGTAAAAGATGGCAAGTACACAACAAAGGCTATGGGTCATGAAGACTGGGTCTATGTAACAACACAATTCAAGGACGGTGCAATTGTCAGCTGTTCAACAACAAGTCACGAAGAAACAATGGGAATTGGTAACTATGCAGCTGCACGTATTCCAGCAAGAATTCTTGAAAACCAGAGTTTAGAAGTAGACAGTGTCAGTGGCGCAACAGTTACAAGTAACGCAGTCAAGAAGGCTGTAAAGGATGCCATTGAACAGGCTGGTGGATCTGTCAGTGCATTCTCAAAGCCAGTTGAAAAGCAGGTTGTTAAGTCTAGCAAAGATGTATCTTATGACGTTGTTGTTGTAGGTGCAGGTAATGCTGGTTTAATTACAGCAACGCGTTTAGCTGAAAAGGGCTATAACGTAGGTGTATTTGAAAAGAATGAAATTCCTGGCGGAAGTATGCCAACGACATATTCTGGCATTATGAACTCTTATTCTGAAACTGTAGCAAACTTTGCATTAGGTGATGAAAAGAATAATCCAAGCTGGAATATGGATCTATTACTTCCAGTCTTCAAGAATTTGATCAATCCTGAATATGACCGCTTTAATGGGGAACAGCCATACCAGAAGGTTATGCTTGAAAATGCTGGTAAAGTTGTTGACTGGTTCAAGGATATCGGTGTTGGTTTTGCTTCTATGGGGAACTATGAAGGTGGTTTATCATATGGCTTAACACCATACCTCGCTCCTGGATGCTATCAGGGTGGTGCAGGATACGCTGCTATGCTATTGGCACAGAGAATGGAAAAGTTAGGTGCTGATGTTCATTACAGCACACCAGTTACTTCTATTTCTACAAATAAAGATGGTGCAGTTACAGGTGTTGTAGCAGAAGGTGAAGATGGTACAACATACAACGTCACAGCCAAGGCAGTTGTACTTGCAACTGGTGGATTTGGTGCAAATCAGGAAATGTTTGATGAATACTATCCTCAATACGCTGGAATGAGTGTAAACTGTGTTCCTGGATCTACTGGTGATGGTATTAAGATGGCACAGGAAATTGGTGCTGATATTGAATGCATGGGTAGATTCTTAGGTATGTTCATGAGCGAATATGGAACAAACTATGAATTGGCATTCATGCATACTTCTACGCCTGGTATTATGGTGAATGCAAGTGGTGATGAATTTGGTAATATCACAGCTAGCAACCATACAGTATTAAGCAAGGCAATGATGGATGAAGCAAATGGTGGAGAATTCTATTACATCTATGATGATGAAGCTGCACAGAAGACAAAAGACTTCGACGCTTATGGATTCAGCTATCAGTCCATTTTCGAAAGAGAAGCTACACAGCACTATGATTCTGTAGAAGATGCCGCAAAAGCTTTAGGTTTAGATAACTTAAAAGATGCAATTGAAGCAAATAACAAATATGCTTTAGCTGGTGAACCAAACGAATTTGGCCGCAAGATCTGTCCATATATCGAAACACGTGATGGTATCTGGGTAACACACGTTGTTCCTACTTTATATTTAACAACAGGTGGTTTAGTTACAGATACTGATACACATGTTATGAATAAAGATGGCAATGCAATCAAGGGATTGTATGCTGCAGGGGATGTAGCTGGTTCTATTGAAGAAAAAGATGGCAAGACATATGGTAATGGTTTTGATCAGGCTTTGGGATATGGATACCACGCTGCTGAAATCGTAGCTGAAGAAATTCATTAATTCAAAAAATGAAGACAGGTTAGTACTTTTGAAACAAAGTACCGCCTGTTTTTTTGTATACTGATACATGGAGGATTTTCTATGATAAAAATTGCATTTTTTGATATTGATGGAACACTACTGAAGATGGGACATACAGAACTGTCTGAAAGAACAAAACAGACACTTCTATCATTACAGAACAATGGTGTTTTGTTATGTCTGGCAACTGGTAGAGGAAATATGGGATTGCCACTTTTTCAGGATATCCAGTTTGATGTGATTGTCACATTTAATGGTTCATTGATTCAGACAAAAGACAAAGTGATTTTTAAAAATCCGTTGGATAAAAATGATAAGTTTCAGATCATTCAAAATTTGAAAGATATGCATCGTGCAATTGCCATCAGTAATGAACATCTGCTTGTAACAAATGGAACAGATGCAGATCTTTCACAATATTTTGCATTTGGAAATCAGCCAATGCATATCATAGAGAACTTTGATGAAGTTTGCAAACAAGATATCTATCAGATCATGTGTGCATGTCAAAAAGAAGAATATACAACAGTATTAAAAGGAACAAAGCATACTGAAATTACTGCGTGGTGGGATAGAGCTGTTGATATCATTCCAAAAGACTGTGGAAAAGGAAATGCGGTCAATGAAGTATTGAAGTATTATGGCTTTTCTAAAGAAGAAGCAATTGCTTTTGGAGATGGCGAGAATGATATTGAAATGCTGGAAGCAGCAGGTACAGGGATTGCTATGGGAAATGCAAAAGATGCAGTGAAAGAACGTGCAGATTTGATTTGTAAATCTGCTGAAGAAGATGGTATTTATGAATATTGTCTTGAAAATCAGCTGATATAAAAAAATGGCAGAAATGCCATTTTTATGCAAGTAGAAGCAGTAATACAGGAATTGTCATTAAAGATAACAGGGTAGAAAGTGCAACGCCAAATGAAGCAGTTTTCACGTCTCCATGGTATTCACTTGCACCCATCGCAACCATACTTCCAACTGGCATGCCTAATGTAATTGTTACCATTTGTACAATCATTGGATCATTTACAAACTGATTCATCAAGAAATATGTAATTGCTGGTATGAATATCAAGCGAAGTGCACTCATAAGATACAACGTTTTATTTGTAATGACTTCTTTGATCGGATAGCAGGCAATGGAAACACCAATGGATATCATGGAAAGTGGTGTTACAACGCTTCCAATAAAGGAAAGAGAACCGCTGATGCATTCTGGCAGCTGTATATGTGTAAAGAATAAAATAATCGCAATCAAGGATGAAACAACACCTGCAGATAAGAGTTGTTGCGGTTTGAATGAGAATGTTGTTTCTCCATCTTTGGATAATAGATAACTGCCAAGGGTAAAGAATAATAGATTGTATGGCAAATGTAGAATTGTGTTATAGAAGATGGCATCATTTCCAAAGATGGACTGTACAATAGGCAATGCCATAAAACCACAATTGGCGAACATAAACATACAGGTATAAGTATGTTTCTTGTTATGAAAACAAGGAAATAAAGTTGTTAAAAGATACGCAATCACAGGCAGCATGCAGTAGATAGCAACACCGATAATGACAAGCTGAATGACAAAGGTTTGATCAATGCTGGAAACTGAAGTCACAGAAGAAATAATCAGACAAGGCGTAGCAATTTTAATAATGAATGAAGATAAATGCTGATTCACATCTTCTGTCAGGATTCCTTTTTTATTCAAATAGCAACCTAAACCAATCGCAAAAAACAGCTTGCACATAATATTAAATGCAAACATAAAAAATCTCCCCTTAATGAAACGCATAATATCATATGCGAAAAGAAAATGATAGAATAAAAAATTGTTATGAAAGTATAAATGATGATATGAGTAAAAAAGTATTGATATTGGCTGGCAGTCCTAGAATTGGTGGAAATTTTGATTTGTTGTGCGATGCATTTATGCTTTGTGCATTAGAGAGTGGAAATATTGTAGAGAAAATCAATTGTGCATCTAAGAAGATTGCTCCATGCTCTGCATGCTATTATTGTGAAAAATCATGATGGGGCAATGTGCATATCACGGTGATATGTAAAAAACAAAGAATTCTACTACATCGCAACTCTTGGTGATGTAGAAGAGAAAGAGGCAAATACAACGATTGCATGTTTTAGAGGATATGCAGAATGTGTAGATGGTGCAAATGAAAAAGGTATATTAATTGCAAGCAATGTTTATGAAGCTGGTACTGTTGCTTCTACATTTAAAATGGAAGAAGCATATGTGATGGGAAAGAATGTGTAAGTCAGAATTTATTTCTGGCTTTTTTCTATGGATTTTACATTTTTTCTTTGAATGTTATTGAAAGTGTATTTTTGAATTGCATAAAGCGATATAATATATAAGTATGTTTTTTGTCGATAAGATGAAACTGTGCTGTCGTAGAAAAGTTGGATGATGAATGAATAAAAAGAGTGTTGTGAAGAAAATTAAAAGAAACAGTTATATCGTTGGTATGATTTCTTTTACTTTAGCACTCATTTTTGGAATTATCGTTAACTCTTATACTGAAAAAGAACAAAAAGCAAATGCAACATATACTGCAAAAAGTACGGTTCGCAGAATTAAGTCACAATTAGATCAATATGTTGTTATCTCTGATTTTCTAGAAAATACAATTAATGAAAGATATCCTCTTGATCAGAATGAATTTTCGAAATTAGCTGAAATGATTCCAAATGAAAATGGAGTCGTAAAAGCTTTTGAGATTGCTCCCGGTGGAATAGTTTCTACGGTTTATCCAGAAGGTGGAAATGAAATCGTACAAGGATTGGATTTGCTTTCTCTTTCTGTAGGGCACTACGATGCGTCTTTAGCAAAAAATACAAATGAATATACATTGGGTGGCCCATATCAATTGAAGCAAGGTGGAATAGGTGCTTTATTATTTAATCCAGTATATCAAAAAGATGCTTCAGGAAATGAAAATTTCTGGGGTTTTGTTGTTCTTGTAATTGATTGGAATCGCTTTATCGATCAAATCGGATTAGATAAATTAAATGATGCATCATACAATTATGAAATATGGAAAAGTGACGTAGATCTTTCTAATCGTTTTGTACTTGCACAGAGTGAGGAACCTTTATCGAAGCGTTGTTTAACGGTGGAGTGTGATATTCCTAACTATATGTGGTACTTTGAGATTGAGCCAAAGGATGGCTGGATTCCTGCATCACAATGGTTTTCTACGATCTTTATTTCGTACTTATTTTCTTTGATGATTTCTACATCCTTTTACTTATATACTTCTAGGAAGTTTCAACAGCAGCAATATGCTATTCAGCTAAAAGAATCTGCAGAACAGGCGCGTAGTGCAAATGAAGCGAAAACAAGATTTTTGTTTAATATGAGCCATGATATTCGTACTCCAATGAATGCAATTATTGGCTTTTCAGGTTTGCTGGAACAAAATCTTGATAATAAAGAGAAAGCAAAAGGGTATCTGAAAAAGATTCAAGTATCCAGTAATCTTCTTTTGAAAATTATTAATCAGGTTTTAGAAATGGCACGTATTGAAAGTGGTACTGCAACATTGAATTTAGAGCCATGTAATTTAAGTGAATTATTTCATTCTGTAAATTTTGTGTTTGAATCTGATGTAAAAAAGAAAGGTTTGCATTTTCAAGTAGATTCAAAAGTTCAACATCACTATGCGTTCTGTGATATTACAAAACTTCAGCAAATTTATTTAAATATCGTTAGTAATGCAATTAAATACACACCTGCAGATCATGCAATTACAGTATCAGCAATTGAAGTGCCATCTCATAAAGAAAATTATGCGCGGTATATTTTTGTGTGTGAAGATACAGGGTATGGTATGAGTGAAGAATTCCTTCCACATATTTTCGATGAGTTTACTAGAGAACATACAACGACAGAAAATAAAATCAGTGGTACAGGTTTAGGGTTATCTATTGTGAAATCGATGTTTGATTTGATGGATGGAACAATTAAAGTAGAAAGTATCAAAGGAAAAGGTACAAAGTTTACAGTGGATATTGCTTTACAAATTGCTTCTAAAGAAGATTTTACTGAAGAACAGGTAATGACAAAAGAAATTGTAAACAATGAGATGAAACATAAACGTATTCTTTTAGCAGAAGATAATGATTTAAATGCTGAAATTGCTATTGAAATATTAAAAAGTGAAGGATATCTTGTGGAACATGCTTCTCATGGTCAGCAATGTATTGAGATGCTTCAAAATGCGAGTGATGGGTATTATGATTTAGTTTTAATGGATATTCAGATGCCTTTTATGAATGGCTATGAAGCATGTAAAGAAATTAGAAAAATGGAAGATACGCAGAAAGCAAATATTCCAATTATTGCGATGACTGCCAATGCATTTGAAGAAGATAAACAAATGGCAATGCAGGCAGGGATGAATGATTATGTACCAAAACCAATGGACATGAAAATTTTAAATCCGATATTACAAAAATACTTATGAAAGCAGCTTTGTTCAATTGAAAAACAAGGTTGTTTTTTTGTGAAGTTGAAAGATAGATTACTACTTGAACTATGTTCTTTTTTGTACTAGACTAGTTTTTGTAGTAAATAAATACGGGGAGCAATTGCTGAGAGGAAGTTCGACTTCGACCCATCAAATCTGTACGGATAATGCCGACGTAGGGAGAATAAGTTGATGATTATGACCTGTCTCTTTGCGTGCGGGTCGTTTTTATTTGATTACCTTACTGTAGGGGAGCGCCTAGAGTAGAGAAAACAAGCGAGGGAGCCTGAAGTGACAGGTTGAGAGATGACTGTTTGTCAGATACCGAACCATAGACAGATGGTTTTTGCGTGTTTTCTTTTACCATCTGCATACAGGAGGAATATCATATGAATAAACACAACAAACTTTTATGCATGTTCTTTTTTGCAATGATGGTGGCAGTAGGCGTTGTTATTTCACCAATCTTACGTGTCGAAGGCATGTGTCCAATGGCACATCTGATTAACATTACAATGGCTGTTTTTATGGGACCTTGGTACGCATTCTTATGTGCTTTAGCAATTGGTCTGATTCGAATGATGACAATGGGAATTCCACCACTTGCTTTAACAGGGGCTATCTTTGGTGCAACACTGTCTGGCATTTTCTATAAACTTTCTAAAGGTAAGATCTGGGCTGCAGTACTTGGAGAAATCATTGGAACAGGCATTATTGGATCCATTATTTCTTATCCAGTTATGACATACCTTTGGGGGAAGACAGGTTTAACATGGATGTTCTATGTCCCAAGTTTCTTGATGGGTACGATCATTGGTGGAAGTATTGCATTTGTTGTACTCACAACAATGTCTCATAATGGCAGTTTACAGATGATTCAGAGAAAGTTAGGGGTAAATCAAATTGTTGAAACAAATCACTGAAAAAAATCCTTTGATTCATTGCATTACAAATCCGATATCGATTAATGACTGTGCAAATTTAATACTCGCATTTGGTGGAAAGCCAATTATGGCTTGTCATCCAGAAGAAGTAGAAGACATCACTTTAAATTCTCAGGCATTGGCGTTGAATCTTGGAAACTTTGATGATGTACGTGCAGAATCAATGATCAAAAGCGCAAAGATTGCATTGGAACATCATATTCCTTGTATTCTTGATCTAGTTGGAGTTGCATGCAGTCCATTAAGAATGCAGTATGCAAAAAAGTTGCTTTTAGAAGCTAAAACAACTGTTATCAAGGGGAATATCAGTGAGTGTAAAGCTTTCTATGGCTTAACGTCACATGCGCATGGTGTAGATGCAGATATCCTAGACGTAGAAGATGTGTATGAGAGTGCGAAATGGTTAATGGATTTATCTAGGAGCACTGGATGTATTGTTGTATGTTCTGGAAAAACAGATATTATCACAGATGGCGAAAAAGCAGTGTGCATTCGCAATGGACGAGCAATGATGGGGTGCTTGACTGGTACTGGATGTATGTTAAATGTAGCAATCGCAACATTTCTTGCGTGTGAAGATGCATTTGATGCATGTGTAGATGCAACGTGTTATTATGAAGTAGCGGCAGAAAAAACGAAGGCAGATGGTCCTGGAACATTCCATATGTATTTCATGGATGAAGTCTATCAATTAACAGAAGAAGATCGCCGTTTATTTCAGATTGAGGTGATAAAATGAAAAATATTGACTGTACATTATACTGTATTACAAACTCTGATGGTATGAGTGAAGAAGCATTTTTAAGTAAAGTAAAGGGTGCCTGTGAAGGGGGCGTAACTTTAGTACAGCTGCGAGAAAAAGATCGTTCTACACTTTCTTATTATGAACTTGCATGTAAAGTGAAAAAGATTACAGATACATATCAGATTCCACTGATCATTGATGATCGTATTGATGTTGCGATGGCTGTTGGATGTGGTGTGCATTTAGGTGCAGAAGATATGCCGATTTCTGTTGCGCGTGACATCATGGGAAAAGATGCTGTCATTGGGGCAACGGCAAAAACTGTTGAAGCCGCTATCAAGGCAGAAGCAGATGGTGCTGACTATATTGGATGTGGTGCAATCTATCCAACAAAAACACATGTAAAAACAAAGATCACAAAAGTAGAAGTATTGAATGAAATATGTAATGCTGTCAGTATTCCAGTTGCGGCCATTGGTGGACTGAAAAAAGATAATCTTTCTATCTTGAAAGACAGTTCAATTCAAGGTGTCTGTGTTGTTTCCGCAATCATGGATGCAGAAGATACAAAAAAAGCTAGTGAAGAACTGCTCGAAGAAGTACATAAAATTCTTCACAAATAATTTACCTGTATGGATTGACTAATTTAGAGGTTTCATCTAAACTGTTCTCATCCAACAGGGGAGTAGCTATGGATACTATGTTGTATCCATCTGCACATCACCAACCGATAAATACATATTTATCTGGTGTCAGACTTAGAAGCAAGACCTTTGGTAGACAAGATTATATCTGTCTATCAAAGGTCTATTTTATTTGGCAGGAGGAAATAAGATGCAGGATTTTAACAAGTCAATTGAACAGATTGTTCAGGAAAAACAAACAACGCAGAATGGTTTAACATCTTTAGAAGCAAAAGAAAGACTAGAAAAAGATGGACCAAATGAACTGGAAGCACCACCATCCATTCCATTATGGAAACGTTTTGTATCACAGCTGCAGGATCCAATGATTATCATTCTATTAGTTGCGGCATTGATCTCAGCATTTACTTCATATTATGAATGTTCCTTAGAACAGAAAGCATTCTTTCCAACGGACAGTTTGATTATCCTGATCGTTGTTTTAATCAATGCAGTCTTAGGTGTTCTGCAGGAAAGCAAAGCAGAGAAAGCCATAGAAGCATTACAGAAAATGAGTGCTTCTACAAGTAAGGTACTGCGTGATCAGAAGGTTGTTGTGCTGCCATCCACACAGCTTGTAAAAGGTGATGTTGTTTTACTGGAAACTGGAGATTCAATCAATGCAGATGGAAGAATCATTGAGTGTGCTTCTTTAACAGTAGAAGAATCTGCATTAACTGGAGAAAGTACAAGTGTAAAAAAGAATACTGATGTGATTGCACAGGATGATATTCCATTAGGCGATAGAAAGAATATGGTATATCGTGGAAGTGATGTTGTGTATGGCAGAGGTAAAGTACTCATTACAAGTACAGGTATGGATACGGAAATGGGTAAGATTGCTAAAGTCATCAGTACAACAAAAGAAGGCAAGACACCTCTACAGATCAAGCTTTCTCAATTATCTAATGTTTTAACAAAGATTGTTATTGGTATCTGTGTATTTATTTTTGTATTCTCAATGTTTATGCATCGAGATATTTTTGCGAGCAATGATATGATGCTGATCATTGAAAAGAGTATCGACTTCTTTATGGTTGCGGTAAGCCTGGCAGTTGCGGCAATTCCTGAAGGACTGGTCGCAGTTGTTACGATTGTCTTATCCATTGGTGTTACGAATATGTCAAAGAAGAAAGCAATCATCCGTAAGATGACTGCAGTAGAGACACTAGGATGCGCTTCTATTATCTGTTCAGATAAAACGGGTACTTTGACACAGAACAAAATGACAGTTGTGAAGACATATGGAGAAGATGAAACATTGTTGTCTACGGCAATGGCTTTATGTAATGATGCAACTGTAGACGAAAAACAGGAAGTGAATGGAGAACCTACAGAAGCTGCACTTGTACAGTATGCATTAAAGAATCATCTGAATAAAAATGATTTAATGAAGAATGAACCTCGTGTTGATGAATATCCATTTGATTCTACGAGAAAACTCATGAGTACGATACATCAGCAAGGTACATCTTATATGCAATATACAAAGGGTGCACCTGACGTACTCATTGATCGTTGTACAAAAATCATGAAAGATGGTGTTGTTCAGCCTCTTACACTAGAAGAGAAAAAACATCTTCTGCAGGTGAATAAGTCAATGGCTGATCAGGCTCTTAGAGTACTTGCTGCAGCATATACGACATATACAGATGCATCTGAATTTGCTGACAAGGAAACAATTGAACATAATCTTATCTTTATTGGACTGATGGGAATGATTGATCCTGTGCGTCCTGAAGTCAAAGATGCAATCAAAACATGTAAGAGCGCAGGTATTACACCAATCATGATTACTGGAGATCACTTAGATACTGCAGTTGCGATTGCGAAAGAATTGGATATTCTACAAGATTCTTCACAGGCAATCACTGGATATGATCTGCAGAAGATGAGTGATGAAGATTTTATGGAAAACGTGCAGAAGTACAGAGTATATGCACGTGTACAGCCAGAACATAAAACACGTATTGTCAAAGCATGGCAATCTCTTGGAAATGTTGTTGCGATGACGGGTGATGGTGTCAATGATGCACCAAGTATTAAAACAGCTGATATTGGTGTTGGCATGGGTATCACTGGTACAGATGTTACGAAGAATGTTGCAGATATGGTACTCGCAGATGATAACTTTGCGACAATCGTAACGGCAATCAAAGAAGGAAGAAGAATCTACGATAATATTCGAAAGGCAATTCAGTTTCTGTTGAGTTCAAATCTTGCTGAAGTACTATCAATCTTTATTTCTACATTGCTAAACTTCACGATTTTAAAAGCACCACATTTATTGTTTATTAATCTTGTAACGGATTCTTTACCATCCATTGCATTAGGCATGGAAAAAGAAGAAAGCAATGTGATGCAGCGAAAGCCAAGAAATGCATCTGAAGGTATTTTTGCACAGGGTCTTGGATTCAATGTTGTTTATCAAGGTGTCATCGTAACATTACTGACACTTGCTGCATTCTTTATTGGTGAACGATTGGAAACAGGAAAATGGGTATTTATGAATATTACAAATTGTGAAGAAGGAATGACAATGGCGTTTTTAACAATGTCAATGTGTGAAATCTTCCACAGTTTTAATATGCGTTCCGCTTCTGCATCCATCTTTCAACTATTCAAAGAAAACAATCATAATCGCTTCTTAGTATTCACAATGATTCTTTCCCTGATTTTTACAACATGTGTGATTGAAATTCCTTTCTTGGCAAATGCATTTGGATTTACACCAATTACATATGTAGAATATGGCATCTCTTTGCTGCTTGCATTATCTATTATTCCGATCGTTGAAATTGTGAAGTACTTTCAAAGAAAGAAATAAATGAAAAGCCGGATTTGTTTCCGACTTTTTTGATCTTCTAGATTGAATGATTTTCTTCTGCAATAGCATTCTTTTTTGCATATGTAATAATCTGATCCGCAAGGAATGATGGTTTTCTTGTTTTATCATAGGCAAGATAAATATAGCGATGAAATGTAGACTGTTCAATTTCCTTTACAACGATTTCTTCATCATGTAATTGATTGTGATCACTTGTAATTAACAGTCCCATATTTGATTTCACCATTTGTACAAGTGCACTATCCTCATTAGAAACACCTTTGATTTTAGGGATGAAATGATAGTGTGAAAACATTTTCTGCATGGCAGAACTATGTAAAGTTTCTGTTGTGAGTACAATATTGCAATCGTTCAGATCATCAAAACGGATTTTATTCATCTGGGATAATGGATCATCTTTTCTCATACAGACGACATATGTTCTTTCCATGATAGGAATGAAAGCAATTGTTGGTTCATACGGAGAATAGCTGGAAATTACAAAATCATATTTTTTCATTTTCAAGTCACTTAATAAGATGTTGCTTTGAGAAACTTTCATGCTGAGCTTATAGTTTGGATCTGGCTGAATGATATCGTTGATAAATGTATAAAGGTGATTTGTACATAAAAATGGCGCAATCACACCTATGGAAAGTGTCTGCTCGTGCTTAGAAAAGTTTAAGAGTGCTTCATTACCGGCAGTAATTGAATCTAAACTTTGTTTGACATATTCAAGATAAATTTCACCTGCATATGTGATCTTGATGTTTCTTCCTGTTTTTTCAAATAGAGTGACGCAGAGTTCTTCTTCTAATAGAGAAATAGATTTTGAAAGAGAAGGCTGAGAAATATGAAGAATTTCAGAAGCTTTCCCATAGTGCTGTGTTTTTGCAAGCACGCGAAAGTAAATTAATTGATTTAAGTTCATGTCATTATTATACATTATCCATAGATAAAAACTATGTATTTATGCATGAATAGATAATTGTTTGTTATGAAATCGTTCAATAAAATATATGTGATAAATCAGGGAGGAAATATATGAAGAAGATTTATTCTGTTTTCTTATCTCTTTTTATGGTTTTCAGTCTTGTTGGATGTGCAGGAAAAGCTTCTGCAGCTGGAACATTTGAAGGTGTAGGAAAAGGACGTAATGGCGATATTAAAGTCGCAGTTACATTGGATGATGATGCAAAGATTACAAACATTGAAGTAAAGGAATCTAGTGAAACAGAAGGTGTTGGAACACTTGCCTATGACAAGATGATTCCATCAATGGTTGAAGGAAATACAGTTGCAGTAGATACAGTATCAACTGCTACAATTACAAGTGAAGGCTTATTAGAAGCTGTAAAGGATGCATTAAAGAATGCAGGTGTAGATGAAGCAAACTACACACAAAAAGCATCTTCCAGCAAACAGGAAGATAAGGAATATGACGTTGACGTTGCTATCGTTGGCGGCGGCGGTGCGGGTATGGCAGCAGCTGCTAGTGCAAGCGCTGATGGTGCAAAAGTTCTTGTTCTTGAAAAGACTGGTGCTATTGGAGGCAACACAAAGCTTGGTGAAGGTACATACAATTCCAGTGATTCTTCTAGACAGAAGAACATTGAAATGAATGATTCTAACCGCAAGGAGATAGAAGAAGCAATCAGTGCAGAAACAGATGATCCTGAATACCAGGCATTGATGGATGATGTTAAGAAAGACTATGAAGAATGGAAAAAGAATGATGGAAAGACATTATTTGATTCTGTGAACTGGCATGCTTTACAGACATACATTGGCGGTGGATGCATTGATAACATTGCATTGATCAGAAAGTATGCTGAAGAAGCTCCAGAAACATTAACATGGCTGGAAGATACAATTGGTGTTCCATTCAAGGAAGACTATATCTTCATGGCAATCGGCGGCAAATGGGCTAGAGGTCATCAGGTTGACTTAGTTAAGGCAACTGGTTCTGAAGGTGACAATGGCGGTCGTGTCTATATTGACAAGTTAAATGAATATGCAACAAAGAATGGTGCGCAAGTTGAAACAGATGCAGATGTTACTTCTATTACTGTAGATGCAGATGGTAATGTAAATGGATGCATTGCAGAAAGAAGCGATGGTTCAAAGATTACAGTCAACGCAAAGAGTGTCATCATTACAACTGGCGGATACGCAGCAAACTCTGATTTAGTACTTAAGTATTCTGACGGAAAGATCACAACAAAGCTAACAAGCTGTGCTGCTTCTTCTACAGGTGAAGGTCTTGCATTAGCTGAAAATGCTGGTGGTTCTCTAGCAAACCTGGATCAGATTCAGGTACATCCATTAGGTGATCCAATTGATGATTGTGGATGTGTATCTGAATTTGTTGGTAACTGGCTAAGTGCTACTGAATATATGTTTGTCAATAAGGAAGGCAAGCGTTTTATCAATGAAGATAATACGCGTTATGCAATCTCTATGGCAGAACTTGAACAGACAGATGGTCAGATGTATCTCATTGTAGATTCTAGTGAAATCAATGGTGATGATACACGTAAAGAACTCATTGAAAAGCTTCTTGATGATGGTCATTCTGTAAAAGCTGACACACTAGAAGAATTAGCTGAAAAGATTGGCGTAGATGCAGATACATTAAAGGCAACAGTTGAAAAGTATAACAAGGGTATGGAAGATGGTAAGGATGAATTCCAGAAGGCTTGTGACAAGGCTTCTGTCATCTCTGAAGGACCATTCTATGCATCTTTAAGAACACCTACAGTACATTACACAATGGGTGGTATTGCAATCAATGAAAATGCTGAAGTTATTGATAGTGATGGTAATGCAGTCAAGAATCTCTATGCTGCTGGTGAAACAGCTACAGGCATTCATGGAAATAACCGTTTAGGTGGTAATGCATATCCAGATATCATGACATTTGGTAAGATTGCTGGTGAAAATGCTGCTGCTAACGCTAAATAAAATTGTCATTCTCTCAAGGGCAGAACAAATCATTGTTCTGTTCTTTTTTCAAAAACTTCAATGTGTTTAAATTTAAACACATTGTCTGTTTTATCAATATCAATTAAAAATATATTCTTTTACAATAAATGGAAAAGGGGATTCACCCGTATGATGGATGCTTGACATTATTGTTATAATCCATGATAATACTGCAACCACAAGGAGGGAATCTATGCAAAGTCGAATATCAAAGCTATGGAGTCGTTTAAAAGAAGGCATCACAGTCAAAAGTGTACTTGTTATACTGTTAGGGGCAATGATCTGTACATTTGGTATCCATAACATTCATCAACGTACACATATTACCGAAGGCGGTGTGATTGGAATGATGCTTTTTGTTGAACAATGGCTGAAAATCTCTCCAGCCTACATCACTCCGATTCTTGATATTGCATGTTATGCATTAGCGTGGAAGTATCTTGGGTCAAGGTTTATTAAAATTTCATTTATTTCTACAACATTTGTATCGCTGAGCTATAAATTCTGGGAATTGTTTCCACCGATGCTTCCTGATTTATCATCCAAGCCATTGATTGCTGCAATTGCAGGAGGTATGTTTGTGGGAATTGGTGTAGGACTTATTATCCGTCAAGGTGGATCGAGTGGAGGAGATGATGCACTTGCATTATCGATTTCACGTATTTTACATTGGAAACTGGCACGCTCTTATTTATTTACAGATGTTGTTGTATTAATGCTTTCTCTAACATATATTCCACTGACACGAATTTTCTATTCGTTGATAACAGTAACATTATCTTCTTACTTGATTGACTGGGTAAAGTCAGTCAAAATCTAAATGTCGTTGTTAAGCAACGATTTTTTTCTTCCTTCATAGTAAGTAATAACTTACTATGATATACTGATGATAAGAAATATATACAAAAGATAATTATTTGAAACTGGAGGAGGGATTTGTTATGACGGCAAAGAATACAAAAAAATTAACGATTCTACATTCTAATGATCTGCATGGTGATTTTCTTGCAGAACATATTGATGAGAAACTTATCGGTGGTGTTTCGTTACTATCTGGCTATATCAATGATGTACGAAAGAAAGAAAAGAATGTTGTATATGCCATTGCGGGAGATATGTTCCGTGGTTCCATCATTGATAGTGAATATCAGGGATTATCAACAATTGAAATCATGAATATGCTTTCTCCTGATATTGTAACGATTGGCAACCATGAGACTGACTATGGTATTGGACAGCTTCTGTTTTTAGAAAAATGCGCAAAGTTTCCAATTGTAAACGCAAATCTGCATATCCGTACAAATAATGCAAGACTATTTAAGCCATGTAGAATTTTAAAGATTGATGGCATGAAGGTTTTATTTATTGGAATCTTGACAGAAGAAGTTATTTCACAGACAAAGAACGATGGTATGATTGGTTCTTTGATTGACGTAGAAGATGCCGCAAAAGCGATTGCAAAGATTTGCAATATGTATAATTCCATTGACATTGACTTCACTGTCTTATTAACACACATTGGATTTGAAGAAGATAAGAAGCTTGCTTCATTATTAGATAAGAGTCTAGGTGTTGATATTATCATTGGCGGACATTCTCATACATTATTAGAAGAACCTTGTATTGTGAATGATATTTTGATTGTACAGGCAGGTACAGGTACAAATCAGATTGGAAGATTTGATATCGTTGTAGATACAGATAACAATTGTATTGATTCTTATGAATGGCAAATCGTTCCAATAGACAATGATCATTGTTCTATGGATCGAAGAATCATGAAGCTGATCTATTCCTACAAGAATGAAACGGATCAGAAATATCAGAGAGTCATTACGCGTCTAGCAAGAGAATTGACGCATCCAAATCGCAACCAGGAAACAGAACTTGGCAATTTGCTTGCAGATGCTGTATATCGCAGTTTGAACGTGAATATTGCAATGTTTGGTTCGGGTGCAATTCGATCTGAACAGCTTGGTCCAATTGTGATGTATCAGGATTTGAAGGAATGTCTGCCATATGATGATCCTATCTACATGCTGGAAGTAACTGGCGATGAATTCATGCGTATGGTGAAATATATGGTGAGAGATGAAGTATGGCAAGGGGAACATTGTGAATTCTATCAATTTTCAAAAGGCGTTGAAATTGTCTATAACAGAACAACAAAATAATTTGAAAAGTTTGAATATCAGAAAGAGCCAATCGATAAAGAAAAACTTTATTCTATCAGTCTTGCAAAGTTCCATTATACGAACTTTGATGAATTCTTCCATGTATCTCTAGAAACGATTGAAGCACGTAAGAAGGCACGTATTGTTTCTACTTCTACCAATGATATCATTGAAGAATATTTGAGTGAAAATCAGCATTTAAATGCACATATAGAAGGCAGACTGATTGTGAAAGATTAACACAGAACCTATTTTCTGTTTTAGAAAAGTCTGAATTGTGTTCAGACTTTTTCTATGAAAAAACATAAATAAATTATTATACTAAATATTTCGCTTTTCATTTCTTGAAAATTAACTAAAATATAATTTAGACAAATAGGATGGGATGGTCAGTTTGATGGAAGTATACATAAAAAAGAGAATACTGATTATTTATACCGGTGGAACAATCGGTATGATGAAAAGTGACCATGGCTATACGCCAGAGAAAGATTCTTTTCTAGAACAGTTGAATAATATACAGGAATTAAAAGATGAAAAGATGCCACTGTGGGATCTTGTATCTTTAGAGCCACTGCTGGATTCCTCTAGTGTTTCTGTTGATGAATGGAACAAGATTGGAGAAATCATTGCGAATGCCTATGAAAGCTATGATGGATTTGTTGTGCTGCATGGTACGGATACAATGGCATATACTGCTTCCGCATTATCTTTCATGCTGGAAAATTTAAGTAAGCCAGTCGTATTCACTGGTTCTCAAATTCCACTTTGTGAAATTAGAAATGATGCAAGAGATAATTTAATTACATCTTTTCTGATTGCTTCTAATGAGAATATACATGAAGTATGTCTTTACTTTGGTGGCAAACTATTGCGAGGTAATCGTGCAATTAAATTCTCAGCAAATGATTTGATTGCATTCATGTCACCAAATTATCCAACATTGGCAGATGTCGGCATTGATATTCGATATCATCGTTCTGCACTGATGAAAGAAACAGATCAGCCATTCTCATTCCAGAAGCTGCAAAGAGTGCCGATTGGTGTATTGAAAGTATTTCCAGGGATTCAATTTGATTTGTTTGAACCCATTATGATGAATGCTTTAAAAGGCATCGTTGTTGAAACGTTTGGTGCTGGAAATATTCCACAGGATGGAAAGGAACTGTTTCCTTTAATCAAGCGTGCATTTGAGCATGGGACGATTGTGACTGTAACTTCTCAATGTTCTCATGGATCAGTGATTCTTGGTGCATATGAAGCCAGCAATGGTTTAAAGGAAGCGGGTGCTGTCAGTGGATATGATATGACAAGCGAAGCTTGTGTTGCGAAGATGTATTATCTTTTTTCGAAAGGATATGATTCTGAATTAATTAAAGAACTCATGGAAACAAATTTAAGAGGGGAATTGACACTTTGAAATACGTGTCAAATTTATTTCGCGAATACTGTCATTATTTTTGAAAAGAGGTAAAATATTTACATGGATACATTTACAGAAGAACAGTGGGAAGAGCGACTGGATGCAATCGAATCCATCGCTTTAAAAAATATTAAAAACGGTAAAAAGAAGTATTATCTATTCCTTGATTTTGATGGCGTCATTAACATCTGGTGCAGAGAAGAAAAAGATTCACTTTTTAAAGTACGTTCAATCAAAGAAGATGATTGTCAATTTGCGGATATTCCAAGTATCAAAAGGCTATCCGATCTTTGCTTGAAATATGATATCAATATTGTCATTTCTTCTTCCTGGAGATTTGCGGGAGTTGGATATTGTCAAAGATATTTAAAGAAATGTGGTTTGAAAAAGGGAGTCAAGGTTGTTGGGGTAACCGCACAGGACTTTGAAGAGCGCCAGAAGCATATTACAGACTATTTGTTTGAACATCCTGATTTTACTGGATATATGATTTTAGATGATCTGTATCTTCCGTACTTAAATAAGAACCAGATCAAATGTGAAACGCTGGAAGGATTTAATGAACAGAAGTGCCACCAGGCACATATGATGCTAAGACAGATGGAAGTGCGTCGCTGTGCATTGAAATGTAAGAAATATGCGTAAGCTCTTTCATAAGTAAGCGTTTTACAGAAAATATTTTGTGAAATATTAAACAATAATCTATTGATTTTTTGTTTCAATGAATATTTAATAATAAATGGAGGATACAAATATGAGCGAAAGTATCAGTTTTTCTGAAAGTTTAGATGTATTTCAAAATGTAGTAATGCTGTATAAAGACAAGGATGGAAACTTGTTTATTGGCAACACCTGGTTTTACAATAAAGCTGGACATGATTATATGTCTGTTATGTATCATTTACCTCTGCCTGAAGATAAAGGTGTTATGGAAGGATGGAACTGGCTGGATGACAATGATCCACGCGTTACATTAGTTCCTGAAATATCCATGGAAACAGGTATTGAAGACTTCTTGTTTGCACATGGTCATGAACGTGACTGGAAGTCTGTCACATACAATGTCATCAATTCTTATGCGGATATTGAAAAGTTCTTAAGCAAGAACCCAGTAGAAAAAGATGGTGTTGTAGGATTAGGTATCAAGAAATAGGGCACTTCAAAGTGAAGTGTCTTTCTTTGTTTGCGCGCCATGGGCGCGCTCTAACGGGTGCGAGTCCCGAACATGC
>SAMEA3387494__coassemble_1949_pt1 | contig 33627 bp, 35 predicted proteins | sample SAMEA3387494__metabat2_low_PE_002 | metagenome-assembled genome bin SAMEA3387494 (sample SAMEA3387494) | Felis catus | biome: Faeces | place: United Kingdom | collected 2012
TTTTTTTATTTCATTCTTCCTTTCCACTTCTGCATTTACATGTTACAGGAAGCTCAATTACAAAATCAAAATTAGCTACTTATTATTCAACCTCTACATCATGATCAATAACTACTTTTTTACATTCAACACAATGATAAGCAACACTGGTAGGCCTTGCCCAACTATGAGAACTCAATTCAGTTTCATTCTTTGATTTATATGGAACAAACCAGTGCTTATGCGCTTTCGTGGCAAAAAAAATCATACGAGCACTTTGTACCACATCACTTATCATTTTTTTACCGCAACAAGGACATTTCATACAATCATTCTTTCAAATACATTCTTTTGTTTTCAAGCTTTTCAGTGGCAAGTTTACCGAATAGATATCCACTTTCATTTCTAAAGAAAATTTATCACTGCAGTAAATTAGAAGTTAACTGATACTATCATAGAATCTTTGCAACACGATCGCCAGCTCTTCTGGAGATTCTATATTTGCTTCATGACCTGTTTTCATAAGTTCATGGAAGCAGGAATTATTCAAATAATGGCAAAGTTCTTTTGAAGTTTTTATGTTTGCTTTGTCCTTCTCTCCGCAAACAATCAATACCGGACAAGACACCTTATGCAGTGAGTCACTGAAATCCAATTCAGCCATCGTACCGCATAGGCTGATAACATCTGCTTTTTTGAATCCAATTTTATTGAATGCCGAATTCGGCATAAAGTGAAACAACATATTCTGAATCTTCAATAATTTTTTTGGCATTTTATATTGTACTGCAATTAATACGAGTGCCTTTACTTTATCTGGGTGGTCTATCGCATAATTAAGTGCCAAAACAGCTCCTAGAGAAAGCCCACACAAGACAATTCCATCGTTCTTCTTGTCGCATTCTGATGAGAATGCTGAATATAATTCCTTATATGTAGCAGATTTTCCTTCTAACATATCTGATAAACTCAAACTGGCACTGCTTTCCGATACTTGCGTTTCTTTTATTACTCTATTCCAACTGTCTGGTTTTTGCCCTAATCCATGTAAATATAAATACTTCATATATTGTCACTCCTTCAAATTCAAGTTTATCAATCTATCTCTGCATTCAAATTATTGCATAAAACCTGCAAACCAATCTACTACAACTTTAGAATATATAAAAAACGCAGTGTCTTGCACTACGTTCTATCATTTATTTTGAAGCACTATCTGTCGCAATCACAGATTCAATCTGCTTCATTAAAGCATCATAGTTTTCCTGATTATCAACACCACCAAGTAATGGATCACCTACGATCTTACCATTTCTATCAACAAGAATTGTTGTAGGGAATGCCATAATATTAGATGCATACTGACCAACATCACAAGAAGAATCAATAGAAAGATTACGATACTTTGCACCCTGCTGTTCCAAAACTTTCTTAGCATCTTTGATTGCAGATCCACTTCCATTAAATGTATCTGTATTGATGCCTACAACTTCTCCACCCTTTGCCTTGATTGCTTCATTCAATTTATTCAACTTTGGAAGTTCTTCAACACAAGGTTTGCATCCAGTAAACCAGAAGTTCAACACTGTTACTGCATTCTTAGAAAAAAGACTCTTATCTACTTTATTACCATCAAAATCTACACCAGACAAATTCGCAAATGAACTTTCACTGGAACTTTCTTCACTGGATGCAGATGTACTCTGCTTGCTTTCAAGTTCAGAAATCTTCTTTTCAATTTCACGGATCTTTTCAAGATCTTCCGTTAATGTTTTATATTCTTCTTCCGTAAATTCATCTTTGTTTCCTTCAACCGCAGATGCTAAGTATTCTGCATAATCTGCACTAGGGTCCGCATTTCCCTTGTTCATCATATTAAACGCCTTATCCCAGGCTTCCTTATGATCCGCAAACAATTGATTTTCCTGCTGATATAAATCATTCAATTCAGGATCCGTTTCTCCTGCTGTTTCAGAAGATGAGGAAGATTGTGTCGTATTGCTTACAGCACTGTTTGTTTTTGTGGAACAAGCTGTAAGTGCTAATACTGCACTTAAAGTAACGATTTTGAAAATTTTTTTTGATAAATTCATGTTTTATTTCTCCTTTAACTTATTTTTATCTTTTGATACATTTTTTCCCATAAATTGATAATGGATTGCATTTTTCGGACACACTTTCATACATGCCCCACATCGAATACATTCCGGATGATTTGGTGTCTTCAATACATTCACGTCCATTTTACAAGCTTTTGTACACTGCTGACATCCAACACACTTATCATGTTCTACCTGAATACCAAGCAATGACACTTTATTAAATAAAGAATAAATTGCTCCAAGTGGACAGATCCACTTACAGAATGGACGATAGAATAGAATACTCAACACAATCACACTTACAAGAATCACACTCTTAAATGTAAATAATTTTCCAAGGGCAGAACGAATTGCCGCATTTCCAAGCGATAAAGGAATTGCCCCTTCCAATACACCTTGTGGGCAGATATATTTACAGAAGAATGGATTCCCCATACCAATAGAGTTTGTCATCAACATCGGAAGAAGAATCACAAACACTACAAGGATAACATATTTGAGATATCGCAATGTCTTAAGTTTTTCTGTAGAAAACTTCTTTGTTGGAATCTTATGCAGTAAATCCTGAAACCATCCAAATGGGCAAAGAAATCCACAGATAAATCTACCAAGCGCTACACTAAGAAGAATAAAGAATCCTGTGATGTAGTATGCAAATTTAAAATGTGATGATCCAACAACTGCCTGAAATGCCCCAATTGGACAGGCACCGCTTGCCGCAGGACAGGAGTAACAATTCAATCCTGGAACACATATCTTCTTTCCATTCCCTTGATATATTTTCCCTTTGAAAAAATTAGGAAGATGAATATTTGTCAATAATGTTGCCAATCCCTGTATCCATCCACGGAATTGCGCTATTTTTTTTGATATCATTGTATTTTTCTTATCCAATTCCAACACACTCCAGACATATTTTTACTGCTTTGTTCAGCACAACATCAACTTCACCTCTAAAAACCCCATATGTAATCATCATTACACCTGTAATCAATAATACAATTTGTATTGTTTTCTTACTTTTCAAGATATTCATGCTCCTTTCACTTTTCATTGACCTATTATGTTATACACTATAGAGTGTAAAATTTGTGTTAAGCAAACGGAGAAAATATTTTGAGATTATTAATTGTTGAAGATGAAAAAAAATTATGCGATACAGTCGCAAAAAGCTTATATTCTGCTGGATATGAAGTGGATACATGTTATGACGGGAATGAAGCATCTGATTATATCATGGCAGAAAACTATGATCTGATTGTTTTAGATTTAAATCTACCCGGAAAAGATGGCATGGATATTTTAAAAGAACTAAGAGAAACAAACGAAGAAACTAAAGTTCTGATTCTATCCGCAAGAAGTCAGATTGCTGATAAAGTAGAAGGATTAGATGCAGGTGCAAATGACTATCTGGAAAAACCATTTCATTTACAAGAACTAGAAGCAAGAATCAGAAGCCTGACAAGACGAAAATTCGTACAAAAAGATGTATGCCTCGATTGTGGTGAAATCAAATTCAACACAAAAAAACGTGAAGCGTATGCAAAAGATGAATTTGTTTCATTAACAAGAAAAGAAAATGGAATCTTAGAATATCTGCTTCTGAATCAAGGTCGACCTGTTTCTCAAGAAGAACTCATTGAACATGTATGGGATGCATCCGTAGATAGTTTCAGTGGTTCTATTCGTGTACATATGTCATCCCTTAGAAAAAAACTAAAAGCAATTCTTGAATATGATCCAATCATCAATAAGATTGGTGAAGGTTATACAATCGTGGAGAAAAAACAATGAAAAAACTATCCCTGCAATGGAGACTGACCATTATAACAACTTTATTTATTGCATTGATCTGTGGATGTCTAACAATGTTCATCTATCAGAATGGTGTCTACTACATGGATGATCTACAGAATACAGTAGAAGGCAGTACAGATAAAAATTCAAACAATCTTTACATCAGCATTCCAGATGATGTATGGGATGATTTCGCAGACAATTTTTCCATTCAGGTAAACAACAATAAGACAGACTACAGAAATAAAAGTTTACTGATCTCATCCATTCTGTCTCTTCTAGGTGGTGTCATTACATATTTCATCAGTGGACGTGCCCTCAAACCACTTTCAGATTTTTCCAATAAAATTGAAGAAGTTCAGGCGCAGAATCTATCTGATTCAAGAATTGAAGAGAATAAAGTCAAAGAACTCAACCAGCTCAGTGTTTCCTATAACAAAATGCTAGATCGATTATCTGCAGCATTTGAAGTTCAAAGACAATTCACAGCCAATGCCGCACATGAACTTCGCACACCGCTTGCTCTAATGCAAGTCCAACTTGATGCCTACAATTCCACAGAACATCCAGACAATGATGCCTCTGCAAATCAAACAATTCAAATGGTCACAGAACAAAATGAACGTCTAACTAAAATGGTAAAAACACTTCTAGATATGAGTGAGCTGCAAACTATCGCAAGAGATGAAACTATCGATTTAGATGCTCTGATTGAAGAAGTACTTGTTGATCTAGAACCACTTGCACAAGAAAAAATCATTACGCTCAACAATCAATGTAATGAAGTAAAACTCTTAGGCAGTGATATTCTCATCTATCGACTAGTCTATAACTTAGTAGAAAATGCAATCAAATACAATCGAATCAATGGTTCTGTAACTGTTAAAACATTTACAAAAGATCAACACATTTATTTAACTGTTGCAGATACAGGAAATGGTATTCCAAAAGATCTAAGAGAAAGAGTATTTGAACCATTCTTCAGACTAGATAAATCAAGAAGCAGAGAACTAGGTGGTGTTGGACTTGGTATAGCTCTCGTACATGAAATCGTAAGAGTACATGATGGCACTATTCAAGTAAAAGATAACCCTACCGGTGGTACAATTTTTGAAGTTATTTTTTGAAAAGCCTGTTTGAGACATATTTTTTCCACTAGCATAGCTAGTGGTTTTTCTTTTTCGCGTATAGCTTCTCTTTTCGCATAGAAAAATACTTTTCTTCTATACTTTGGCGCAAATACAATGTGAAACTTACAAATCCATTTTGTATGTGATAAACTGTGTAAGTCATTATTAAATGACATATAAAAAATCCTCCTTGTTTAATTTTGATGCAGTTTGCAGACCACATACAAAATTATATGCAAGAACGATTCTTTTTCATTATCTCTGCGCTAAAGCTTAGACTGTCCCTAGACAATCTGGGGGTTTTTATTATCCAAAAAGAGAAGAACGCTTGCAGACAGTTCTTCTCTTTTATATAACTGCACTTCCTGTATTGCTTGCATCAATACATTCAGCCAGTTCACTGTATCCCTATACAACAGCTTTATGAAAGAAAGGGGATCTGAATTTGTAACAAGGATTGGAAAAGTTAAATTTATTTCTACTAGAATTACTCAATTGGTTTTAAATAGAATCCACCGTAGAAGTTCTCTGTCTTCATAACATTCACAATTACATGTGGATCAACACTACGCATCAAAGCAACAATATCACTCACTTCATAGCTGCTGACAACTGTATGAAGCAAAGAAATCTTCTTACTAGAATAACCACCAATACCATCTACACGGCTCAACCCATGACGATAGTTTTTCACAAGAGCACTAATAACTTCATCTGGTTTTGCAGTAGTAATCTGCAGCGTAACACGTGCATAGCGATTATAGAAAGTATCAATTGTTTTTGTTGAGATAAACTGGAATAAAATAGAATATCCAGCATCTTCCCAGCCAAACATCATTCCAAATATCATCAATAAGATTGCATTGAATATAAATACATAGCTGAAGATTGATTTATTTTTCTTATTACTGATGTACAATGCAACAAAGTCAGTTCCACCTGTTGATGCATTTGCCTTTAATGCAATGACTGTCATCAATCCATATAAAAGTCCACCAAAAATAATATTTAACAAGCAATCATCAAATACTGCTTCAAAGTGTAATACTTTCAAGAAAAATGATGCTAAAGCAACTTGCAGCAATGAGAAAAAAGTAAATCTTTTACTAATGCTTTTACTACAGAATAAAGCAACTGGAATATTCAAAGCCAACATACCTAATGATGTTGAAAATGTAAATCCAAAAAAAGTACTAGTAATTTTCTCAATCAAGATTGCTACGCCAGTAAAACCTGAACTCAGTAGATTTAAAGGTCTCATGAAAATCTGAATGATTGCAGCCTGCATAAATCCTGCCAATATCACCGCAAACAGTGTCACCAGATTTCTAAATTCCTTATACTGATTCAGTTCTTTTAACATACACTGTTCACAATCTTTCTAACAAGTTCTTCACTTACAACATCATAGTCATTTTCATGTGGTGCAGCAGCATAACAATAATTCACATCCTCACCACTTGTTGTTGGATCATTTCTCCAGCTCTTGCATGAACTATGTACTTGAGAAATGCCCGTTTTTTCCATCATTTCAAGCGCATTGGAAGCATTCATGCCACTACCTGCAAGAATCTGAATTTTGTCACCATACTTTTCTTGCAAATGTGCAATCATATCAATACCATCCATTGCTTTTGCTTTTAAACCACTTGTCAATACACGATCCACATGTAAGGAAATCAATATTTCCATTGCTTCATCTGCATTCTTTACACAGTCAAATGCACGATGGAATACAACTTCACCATTGTATTCTTGAATAATATCGATGATCTGCTTTGTCTGTTCGACATCAATTTCACCATCTTTTGTTAAACATCCAAAAGCAATACCATCTGCGCCATTTTCCATCATCAAACGAGTATCACATAACATTGTTTCAAACTCTTCATCTGTATAGCAGAAGCCAGCACCACGTGGTCGAACCATTGTAATGACTTTTAAATTTGTGTTCTTCTTTGTCAAAATCAAAGAAGCAAGAGATGGTGTTAAACCACCCAGATATAAAGCACTGTTAAGTTCGATTCTCGATGCACCACCTCTTTCACTTGCCAAAGCGTCATCATAAGAACCACAACAAACTTCAATCATTCTTTCCATACTACCTCTTTTTATCAAAACTTCATTCCATGCAGGGTATTATAATCCCTGCATCAATTCATATAATGCATACGCATAAATCTGTGTATTCTTTTCAATATCACAGATACGCATCCATTCATTTGGAAGATGTCCAATGCCCTTCTGTCCCTTAAAGCTAGGACCAAATGGGACGATATTCTTTACAACCTTGGCATATGTACCACCAGTAGTAGTAACAGCACTTCCATCTTCATCCATAATCGTTTCATATGCTTTTTCTAATGATTTCACTAAATATGTATCTTTAGGGAAATATACTGGATCAATATTGCTGAGAAGCTTCACCTTTAAATGTTCACTCTCTAATTTTTTCAAAGCAGTTTCCATTTCTTCTAAGCTATATCCAGCAGGATAACTAGAAACCAGGCTTACACCAACTTGATCCTCATCACGCATCAATTCCACCTTACGAACCTGATTCTTGCCAAATTCTTCATTGCTGTAATCAACACCAAGACTGATTGATAGATCACTCTGATTTAAAATAAACTGATTCATGAATGTAAATAATTCATCAATATGTTCTTTTTCTGTTGTATAAGCAAATTCAGCTCTGCCACGTTCTGCATACACAACAGGATACTTACAGTCAGGTGTCCATCCCATCAAAGGATATTTATGATCCTTGAAGTACCATTTCATATCTTCCATTCCTGTTTCTTCATTTGTACCGAAAATAATCTTTACTTTGATTGGAAATTCATAATTTAGATCTTTCAAAGTCTTCAAAGCATACAGGCAGCTGAAGATTGGGCCTTTATTATCAAGAACACCTCTTGCATATAAATACCCATCAATTTCTGTTGTATGGAATGGATCTGTTTTCCATGTTCCATTAATATCAACAACATCTAAATGCCCAACACACGCAATATAGTCTTCTGTATCTGGTCCATAAGAAACAATACCAACCTGATTACCAACATTTTCAACTTCAAATCCAAGAGCAGAAGCAAGCTCTAATGCTTTATTTAGGCAATCAACAACTCTTGTGCCAAATGGACAGTCTTCTGTTGCGGTGTCTCTTCTAGAATCATAATTACAGATTGTTTTAATATCTGTAATCAATGATGGAAGATTCTCAGCAACCTTCGCAATAATTTTCTCTTTCATTATTCTTCAACCGGTGCCATTCTTACACGCATATATTCATCAAGCCATTCTTTGCTTGCTACTTCAAATGTACAATGTCCATCTTCTTGACGTGTAACAAGATAAACTGTAGGTTCTACATCACTTGTCGCAACGGAGAAAGAGAATCCATCAATATTTGTAGCACATCCAAATTCACCCTTGTTGTTCATCGCAACAACAGATAAATCACCTGCAACTGTTCTTCTCTTCTTCAGACTTGCATCTAAGTCATTCACTGCCTTTTCGCAAGCTTCTTGTGGAGTTAAACCTTCCTTCATTAAACGAACGATTTCATAAGAAATACATCCCTTCATCAAGTCTTCACCTAAACCAGTAGCAGTTGCACCACCAACTTCACTATCTGCATAGAAACCAGAACCAACAAATGGAGAGTCACCAATACGGCCTGGCTTCTTCATAAACAAGCCACTTGTAGAAGTACCCGCAACAACTGTACCATTCTCATCAAGACAAACCATGCCTACAGTATCATGTCCATCATACGGCTTTAATTCCTGTGCCTGCTGTTCCAATTCCTTCTTCTTTTTACGATAGAAAGCTTTTGCACGATCTGTTAACATTTCTTTTTCTTCAAAGTGATGTTCACGTGCATACTTTTCAGCACCATAACTGACAAGAATATTATTTACTTTTTCTTCACTTAATTTTTTAGCAATACTGATTGGATTTGCAAAATCTTTAATTGCACAGATAGCACCAACATCAAATGTATCACCATCCATATATCCAGCATCCAATTCAACAACCTGATCTTCATTTGGAAGACCACCATATCCTACAGATTTATAGTACGGGAAATCTTCAACAGCTTTAATTGCTGTTTCGATTGCATCAGATGCTTTTCCATTCTGATTTAACTGTTCAAATCCTTGTTCAATACCTTCCTTAGCCATACGCCAAGTCGCAATAATTCCATGCATAATTTATATCTCCTTATTTCATCGATACTTGATCGAATATTTCATCGTTGATTTCTTCAACCAGCTTCGTTAATAATATAATACAATTTTCAACATCTTTCATACTGATCATGCTTGAATTTGTATGCATATAACGAATTGGAATCGATAATGTCATGTTAATAACACCTGCATTTGTTTTATGAATATTCCCTGAATCTGTACCACCCTTATTAAATACAGCGTACTGATGCTGAATGTCATATTTCTTACAGATATCTTCTACATACGCAACAAGCTTTCTAGGAGCAATGGAGTTAGAATCAATCATACTCAATACCACTCCATCTCCTAAACGACAGATATTTGAATCCAGTGGTGTATCACCAGCTAGTGTTGTATCAATCGCAAAACAGATATCTGGTCTAACACAATCCGTTGCTGTACGTGCACCCCTCAAGCCTGGTTCTTCCTGTACTGTATTGGCAAGATACAAAGGTGTATGTTTTTTATTTTCTAATGCCTTTGCAACTTCAATCATGATATATGTACCAACTCTATCATCAAATGCTTTATTGACGACACGATCTGTATGATTCATGATCTGGAAGTGAGGCATTGGAACAACCATATTTCCCTCTTCAATTTCAAGATCAACAAGCTGCTGTTTATTTTCTACACCCATATCTAGATACAGTTCAGAAATATCCATTGTCTTGCTTCTAAGATCTTGCGGTAAACCATGTGTAGCTCTACTGCCCATCAGTCCATAGAACTGTTTTCCATTGCGATTAACAACTTTAAACCATTGTCCAGGAAGCATATGGCTCCACCATGATCCAATTGGCTGAAGTCTGATAAATCCTTGAACATCAATGGATTTGATCATAAATCCAACTTCATCCATATGTGCAGCAATCATCACTTTAGGACCATTTTCATCTGCACACTTTTCACCAACAACACTGCCAATTCCATCTTGATAATACTTAAGATTTAATTTCTGATATTCAGATTTCACAATGTTACTGACTTCATCTTCATATCCACTGATACCAGCCGCACTGCTGATTTTATCTAATAATTCTAGATTAGACATGATGTTCTCCAAATCCAAAGTCAGTAATCATTTCATTATTTAAATGAAGGATATATTCAGTAAGTGTATGAACAAGCGCATCTATATCATTGATTGCAACCATTTCATTTGCACTGCCAGTATTGCCACATGCAATTCCTACAGCTACTGTTGGGCAGCCTTTCACTGTTTTATGGATAAAAGAACTATCATTTCCAATCATTCCAAAGTATCCATTCGCACTTGTGAATCCCTTGAAATCATTGATTAATCTTTGGCTAGGAATCATACCTTTATCATACATTCCAACAACAACGCCACCATTCAATTTTGCATTTGGCTTTCCATTATCAAACACGCACAATGCCAATGCTGCATCTGGCTGAATTGTATATGTTGCTGTCTTTGTTCCACGGAAACCAATTGTTGATTGACTCATTGCACCAATTGCTAAATTGAAATCTAATTCATGTTCTTTTAAGTTTTCAACAACTTCCATACATACTTCATTTAGTACTCTAGGATTCAAAGCCTTTGCATACACTATATTATTTTCAACAAAGAAATTAGAAGCATAGCTTACTAAATCACCAGGCAATACCTTAAGATCAGCCTTATCTGTATATCCACAGTCAATCACAAGATCATTCAAGCTCTTCGCTTCACTTCCACCTTCTAGAACATTTTTTCGGTTGGTAATCACACCTGTGATCATAGAATGATCACGACATAAAATTGTTACTCTCTGGTGAAGTAAAGAAGATACCGCAATATCTTCCAATGTAATAAATGTGAGTGTACCATCATCATTCACTTTAGATACCATCATTCCACATTCGTCCATTGGACAGGCAATCATAAATGTTTTTGCATTTTCACGCTTGCTCTTTTTGTAAGCAAAAATACTGCCTAAATTATCTCTAACAATTTGATCAGCATTTTCTTCAAATGCCGGTTTCATGATTTCAGCAATATCCTGTTCATTGGAACTTACACCACAACAGCTGCATAACGTTTTTAATCTATCTAAATTCATTTTATCTCCTTCGAAAATAAAGGCCATATGATTCATATGGCCCTTGTAATAATTAATAACAAACTTTAGTTTTAATTTCTGCTAAGTCACCGCTGTTATTAACGCTTGCCTGCATTAATGAACATAAGTTTGCAATACTATCATTTAAGCCCGTTCCGCCCTTTTTAGGCATAACTACAATTGGAGTTTTGTCTTTGTATTCAGCGATTACATCGCTTACTTCTTTACTCATCATCGCACATGATTGAACGGATGTGTGTGTTAAGATACTTGCACTGATTTCAGCAGCCATCTTTCCATAGTCAGCATACTGGAAGCATGGTCCGCACAATACGAAGTCCGGATTCAGCTTCTTGACCATAGCTGTCATCTTAGTAACGACTTCTTGTTCGTTTGCTAAGAAATATTCATTACCACAATATAATGTAGCGACTACCTGTGCATCAATCTTATTGAAGTGTGGCTGTAAAGAGGATGCGAATCCAATTCCGCCCTTTGTTGCTGTTAATCCGACATTTGGATTTGTTTTTCCACCGGCTCCAGCTAAGCCCTGGTCAAATATCAATATTACTTTCATATCTTTTCACTTAGTCTAAGCTTAAATCATCGAATGATAGATCATCTAATTCGTCTGTCTGATTCTTTGTTTCAGATTCTTCAGATAAATACTTAGAATCAAGCATACGGAAGAATGGATAGTAGATAGCGAAGTCCATTGCTAACATAACAAGCTGTACAACAGATCCCATGAAGCTTCCTGTTACTAACCAGCCAGAGAATACGATTGGAGTTGTCCAAGGCAGCTGTGCACCATTTGTAATTGGCATGATGTGTGTAACTGTAGCAATATAACCAAGAATTGTATTTGCAACAGGTGTCAAGATGAATGGAATAGCCATCAATGGGTTTAATACGATTGGTAAACCGAAGATGATTGGTTCGTTAATACCGAAGATGCCAGCTGGAAGAGAAAGTTTTCCAAGAGTCTTCAAACGACTTGACTTTGCGAAGAAAGCCATCATGATAACGAGTGCTAATGTGGATCCACCACCACCAAAGTTACAGAAGAAATCTGAGAATCCAGAAGTGAAGATGTTTGTCATTTCAAGACCAGCCTTAGCTGCTTCGTAGTTTTCAACAGTTAATACCTTGTGAATAGGAGCGAAGATTGTGTTTGTAACTGCTGGACCGTTGATACCGAAGAACCAGAATAATGTGGATAAGAACTGGTAGATAACTTCAAATCCGCCTAAACGCCCTAAACCAACAAGTGGTGCCTGTAATACCTGATAAATGAAGTAATGAGCATATTCGAAAGATGTGAAAGAGAAAACAATACCTAATAAGAAGAATACGATCATTGTAATTCCTGCAGGAATTAATGCTGCGAAAGATTCCATAACTGCTGGTGGAACACCATCAGGAAGCTTGATTACAAGATTCTTCTTCATTGCCCATGAGAAGATTTCTACTGCGACAATCGCTGTAATCATTGCTAGGAACATACCAGCTGTTCCTAGGAATGTGAACTTGAATCCGCTAACTTTAATTGCTTCAGAAAGACCTTCAGCTTCAACCATTGAATACTGAGGTGTGATAATCAAGAAGGATACTAATGCAACAACTGCACCAGCAATTCTGTTTTCTAGACCCTTTTCTCTAGAATAGCAGTAACCGATACTGAGTACGCCTAATAAAGCAACACAGTCAAATGAGATTGCTGTTACGCGACCAAGATATCCATCCCAGCCAGCACCGAAAATACCAGCCATGAATTCTTCATATCCCGCAATTGGGAAGTTAGAAATAAGCAAGAAGATTGAACCAACAATTGTAATTGGTACTGTAATTAAGAAACCATCTCTGATTGCTGACAATACTTTATTCTTTGACAAAACATTGGCAACAGGCATCAGAAATTTTTCTAGTTTTTCCATCATAATTTATTTTGCCCCCTTTTCCTTGTAGAGTTTGAGAGCTCTCTTAAGAACTCTTTCTCCATCGACGTTTCCGTAATCAACGCTGTCAATTACTTCAACGATGTGTTCTGCACCATATCTTTCGTTTACTTTTTCATACAAATGCTTAACCTGAGGTCCCAATAGAATAACTTCTGGATTGTATTCATGAACTACTGTGTCCATGTTAGAATCTGAGAAAGCCTTGATTTCAATTGGTAAGCTGTGTGCGTCAGCTACTTTTTGCATTCTGCTTGCCAGTAAACTTGTAGACATGCCTGCATTACAGAATAAATAAAATCTTTTCATAGTATTACCTAACCTTTCTACATATATCATAAATTTTTAAGAGTGATTGTTTTCACAATCTATTTCCTATTAGCTAGGAAGTTTTGATACCCCTTACATTCCTTGTGTGACTATGCGACTAGATCAACGACTTTTGTTTGAAAAATCAAGTCATGCAGTAAACGGAAATCTCTCCATTGCAGTAAAATAAAACCTAGATCCAATGCAGATAATACATTGATCAATAATGCGAAGAGCTTCCATGCTTCATTTGGATATATGAGCATCAATACACTTCGAATGTTTACAGATGGAATGTAAAATGCACCACCAATCAATAAACATCCAATAAAGAAACGTAGAAATGTTCTTTGAAATGAAAGTTCATTTCCTTTTGTATCTACAGTCTTTAAATGCATTGCACGCATCATGAGTGTCTGTCCTTTCCATACTTTCAATGGAACAAGAACATAGTAGACAAATGCAACAAGCAATGAAGCAATTGCCAATGCAATATGTACAGAATATTCACCACTTGTAAAATGACCAATTGCGTTTGTCATCAAATTAATAAGGACAGCTGAAATATACCAGTCTGTCCCAAAGGCGAACACTCTTCTTACAACGTAAGCAAAAGTTTTCATATTTTATTTATTTTTATATAAGTTGATCAATTTTGTAGCTAAAAGCTTTGTTGTTTCTGCAGCCATCAACTGGTCTTCAGCATGCATCAAAAGTAATACAACTTCAACTTTTTCGCCGCTAGCTTCCTGCTGAATCAAAGAAGCATGTACCTGGTGTCCTCTTGTATAGCAAGCATCACCTTCTGCAATTAATTCTTCTGCACGTTCGAAGTTACCCTTTTCAGCTTCTTCGATTGCCAGGATATAATCACTCTTAGCTTCTCCTACTGCAGAAATAATCTTAAAACAAACTAATTCCATATCTTCCATAACATATCCTCCTTTACTTTTCTATTACCATGCTATGTGAAATAATATCGTGAATGGCTGTACCTTTTTTCACAACCATATAACAGGAAATGATCAAAATAGCCACTTTCACCCAATTCAATACCGTTCCAGCTACATCAAACGTGTACATCGTTATCATCTGCGTTACATAATTTCCAGCAAGCATCAATGGACTCTCTAAAAGCAGCAAGCCAACAATCTGTCTTTTTGCTAGATCTTTTGCATTCAATGTTTCTCCATTTTCATTTGTAATTTTCAGTGATAAGAATTTCTTGCCAAGCGTCTGCCCTTCAAACTTCAAAGGAATTACGTAATAATAAACAATCCCAAATAAGATTCCCAATACACCCGCCAGCAAACCATATGGTTTTTCAAATAGCAGAATATCTGTATTGATTGTCTTTTCTCTTGTCAGAACATTCCACAGCCATCCAACTGGGATTGCCGCAAATACCCATCCAAAATACCAGTCAATCAGAAATGCGAAGATTCTTTTGTTTAATGGAGCTTTTTTTATTACTTTTCTTTTTGCCATATATCTACCTACTTTGTCATTAATTCCATCAATTCATTTACGTTTTGTGCAACTGTAATCTGTGATAACAACACTGGATCATCACAGACATTAGAGAACCAGTCAAAGAAGATACGTAAGATATCTTTATCTTCTTCTTTTACTGCTAACAGCATTACAAATTTAACTTTAAAATTTCCCCATTGTACTGGTTTTTTCAAAGAAGCAACCGCAACAGTTGTTTTAATCGTAGAATACTTCAGAGGATGCGGTATCGCAAATCCATAGCTCAATGAAGTCCATGCCATTTTTTCTCTTTCAAATGTAGATTCCTTAAATACTTCACTGACTCTGCCTGCACCATATAATGCATCGCAAAGCTGATTGATAACATCTTCATAAGATTCACATTCTAAATCCTTAAAGAAGAATTCATCTGTCAATAAATGCTGCATCTGATCACTAAACTCTAGCGCCTGTCGCTGATGATCAAGATCATTGATTAAACGGAATATTTTATATTCATCATCTTCATTAAAGAACATGCCTATGATGACCGTCGGAATATCCAATGTATGCTTTACATTCACTGTACTGATAATGATGTCTGGTTTTAATCGCTTAATAACATTTTCTTCATACACTCTTACAGTAGCATCAATGACCAGTCGATCTCCAAAGCGATGTTTGATTTTATCTGCACACATGCTTGTCATCAATTGATTGTTTGGCTGAATCAATACCGCATGATAATAGTGATGATGAAGATTCAGTCTGTCATATGCTGCACCTAAATGAATTGCCAGAAAACCAATTTCATCTTCCACCATCGTTACATGCATATAATCTTCGATGATCTTTCCAACAAAGACACTGACATCAAATACCATCGGATATTGTTTTTTCACATCATGCAGATACACATTTTGAATTGTTGTATTTGTCTCCAGTCGTTTTAGAAGATGCTGAATATGAATCAATAAGCCATCTTTGAAGAACTCGTCATTTGAGAAATCAACATCATACACTTCATTAATACCAACAATAATTCGATTCAGTAAGACAACTGAGTTATCCAGAAGACTTATATCACTGATATATCGATTATGTTGCCTTCCCATCAAAAGTCTTGCCAGTAAAACAATTTCATTCTCATTGATTTCACATCTCAGAAATTTCGTAATCTTAGTAAAAAATTCATGTGCAATCTGATACTCAACTGTCCCTTTGATACGCTCATCATCAGCACCCATATCAACACAATTGAAATCCATCATTCTCTGAATTCCTACACCAATATGAATCATTAACATAGGAATTGTTTCTGCACGCAATTTGTAATTGTATGTATTTAAAGTTTCCTCTAGAACTTTGGACACTCTCAATAAATCGAAATCCGGAAATAATCCAGCAATCTTATTGATATTAATAAAGTCACCTTTTGTTTCATGTACAAGAATATCTTTATGAAACTGTCGTTTGCTTTCTTCACTGCCTTGCAAAGAAATGACTTCACCATTTTCAACAATCGATAAATCTGGATACGCTTCTAACATTTTACGAATATGTTTGATATCATTACAAATTGTAAATGTGCTGTAATAGATTTCATTCTGCAAATCAATGATGTTTATTTTTTTATAGCGGAATAAACGTTTGATTAGAAAATTACAGCGTTCTTCTAATGACTGTGGTATCAGATCATCATTCTGTATTTGATTCACTCCAGAAGCATCTTCTTTCAAACGATAGCCATAGCGAACACTCGCTTCAATTGCATCTTTTAATTCACAATTGATTGCATTAATATCACTACGAATTGTTCGATCAGATACTTCTAGAATCGCTGAAAGTTCTTTTCCAGTTACCCAGTCTTTTCTCTCACTTAAAATATCAACAATTTTAATTTGTCTTGTTTTCATATATGCATTGTAAAACGATTTCCTGATATGCTTTGGTTACATTTTTCCTAGCAGTTAGGAAATTTCCTTCTCCATGAATCAGTGTAAATGAAAGAATTTCTAAAAAGAATACAATAATTAAAGCATTTTCTTTGATTTTTATAGAAACAAAAAAAGCACATATCGCATCATACAACGCAATACATGCTTAGAAATTTATCGTTTATTTACAAGCTTTTCCTCTTGCATAAGTCTGTACAACATCATAGTTGTCATTCAATACCACAAGATCAGCATCATATCCTGTACAGATCTTTCCTTTATGATCATCAATCTTTAATGCTCTTGCAGGATTTAATGTACATGCATTAATTGCATAATCTACAGGAACACCAGCCTGCTCAATAACGATCTGAAGCCCACGGTTAACACGCAATGTGCTGCCAGCTAAATTCTTAGCCTCTACTAGATGTGCAGAACCATCAGGGTATACTTCAATTTCCTGCCCACCAAACATCATTCTGCTTCCAATTGGACAACCCTTAGCCATTAAAGCATCAGTAATCATAATGACATGATCTCTTCCTTTAGCCATGAAGAAGTTATTCAAAGAATTCACATCAGAATGACATCCATCACAGATAACTTCACCATATACATCTCTAAAACGCATCGCAGCACCAACCAATCCAGGATTTCTATGATGGAATGGTGTCATACCATTAAATACATGCGTCATTGACATAGCACCATGTGCAATTGCCATTCTAGCTTCTTCAAAAGTAGCACCAGAATGCCCTTGAGAAACTAATACACCATGTTGTGCACAATATTCAGTTAATGCAAAATCTTTATCATGTTCACAAGCCATCGTAATAACTTTGATCATGCCCTTTGCATCTTCCTGATATTGCTTAAATTCTTCAACATTTGGTGCAACACAATACTGTTCTGGCTGTGCACCCTTATACTTTTGATCCAGATAAGGTCCTTCAAAGTGAATACCAATAATTTCAGCACCTTCATATCCTTCTTCAACAACTCTAACAACATTCTTCAATGCATTTGATAATACTTCATGACTCTGTGTAATTGTTGTAGGACAGATACTCGTTACACCTTCAGAAGTAATTTCTTTCATCCAGTGACGAAGACCTTCAGGTGTACCATCATTTGTATCCCATGTATGGTAGCCATGTGTATGGATATCAATAAATCCAGGAAGGATTCTATCATTATCATAGTCAACATCCACTGCATTTGTACCATATGGATAGATATCAACAATTTTCTTATCCTCAATTTTCACTTGCGCTGGCATAAACTGTCCAGCAATCCAAACTCTTTTACTTTGAATAATCATATGTATTCCTCCAGTTAATTTCATTATACGCTTGAAATCTTTAAATATAACCCATCCTTCCTTTAAAAAAGCTATAACAGCTTTGAACAATCTGTTCTACTGTTATAGCCTTTTCCTAAAATGAAAGGGATTATTAAGCAATAATACTTAACTTATTTGCAAAGTTTCTTGAATTCATCAGCAACGAACTGTACCTGCATACCAATAACTACCTGTACATTGTTCTTGCCTGGGTGCATAACACCAGAAACTCCTGCAGACTTGATTTTCTTATCATCAACAAGGCTATCATCCTTAACTGTTAAACGAAGTCTTGTGATGCAGTTGTCGATTGTAACAACATTTTCTTTTCCGCCAAGACCTTCAAGAATTGTCTGAGCAACTGCTGTGAAGTCATTGTTAGCAAGTGTAGCGCTCTTTTCAGCGTCATCTGCTTCATCATCATCGTCTTCACGACCAGGTGTCTTAAGATCCCACTTGAGGATAGCGAACTTGAATACGAAGTAGAATACTAAGAATGCTGCGATACCTAAAGGAATGATCATCCAAGTATTATGAGCTGCTGGTAAAGAAGCAGAGAAGAATAAGTCAGTTAGACCTGCAGAGAAGCTGAAACCAGCTCTGAATCCTACGAAGCATGTAATGACTGTGAAGATACCATATAAAGCTGCATATACAACATATAGAGCAGGTGCTAAGAACATGAATGCGAATTCGAATGGTTCTGTAACACCACATACGAATGCGGAGATAGCTGCAGACATAACGATACCAATAGCAATCTTCTTTTTGTTATCCTTAGCTGTCTGAATCATAGCTAGAGCAGCACCAGGAATACCGAACATCATACATGGGAAGAATCCAGACATGTAGATACCAAGATCCCAAGAAAGATTAGCAGAAGCTGTTGTATCACCAGCCCAGAAGTGATTAAGGTCACCAAGACCGATTGTATCAAACCAGAATACGTTGTTTAATGCGTGATGTAGACCTGTAGGGATGAGTAATCTGTTGAAGAAAGCATACAAGCCAGCTCCAAAGTAACCCATAGAAGCAATACCATTACCTAATGCAACTAAGCCATTGAATAAGATAGGCCATACGAATAATAGAACTACAGAAGCAAGAATTGAAACAACACCAGCTACGATAGCAACACATCTCTTACCAGAGAAGAAAGCTAACCAGTCAGGAAGTTTAGCGTTCTTGAACTTGTTATAGCATGTAGAACCGATGATACCAGCAAGAATAGCAATGAATGGGTTAGCAATCTTACTAAATGCGATTGTTGCGATTTCATCCAATGTCATGATTGTGCTGACTGTACCAACAGCGAGTAAGTTAGTGATCATAAGCCATGATACTAATGCAGCTAATGCACCAGTTCCATCATGGTCATCAGTCATACCGACACCAATACCGATAGCGAATAGCCAAGCCATGTTATCGATGACTGCGCCACCTGCCTTAACTAGAAAGAAACCGATCTGCTGTAGAAGGCCAACAACGTCTCCGCCTTGCATAGTAGATGGACATAATGCATATCCAAGACCCATCAAGATACCACAGATAGGAAGACATGCTACAGGAAGCATTAACGCTTTACCTAATTTTTGTAGAAATTTCATTATTCCACTCTCCTTTTCTTCTTTTGAATGCTTAATTCCCTTTTTTATACTCAAACGTAAATATCTACGCTTTGTATACTTACTTTGTGATGGAGATTACTTCATCTCCAACCTTTACATCTTTACCAGCAAGTCCTTCAACTGCTGTAAAGCTAGGTGTATTTGTAATAATAACTGGAATAATTGTGTTGAATCCAGCTTCTTTTACCTTATCTAGATCAACTTCAATCATTAGATCTCCAGCCTTCACTGTATCACCCTGTTTTACGTGACCTGTGAAGCCTTCACCCTTCATGCTGACTGTATCAATACCAATGTGTACCAATACTTCAACACCATTTTCATCAACCAATCCAACGGCATGATTTGTTGGAAATACCATTGAGACTGTACCGCTTACTGGAGCAACAACTTTTCCATCTGTCGGAATAATTGCAACACCTTTACCAATCATTTCTTCTGCGAATGTTGGATCTGGTACATCCTTCAATGCTACTGTTGTTCCGTTTGCAACTGCGTATACTGAATACTTTGTTTCTTTTTTCTTGAAAAAATTAAACATTTGTTTCACTCCTTATTTGTATTTAGCAATCTGCGAATATGGATTGCCATATAAACCATTTCTGCTTCTGTCAGTTCTTTTCCTGTTGCTTCTTTTATAGAAGAAGATATCTTTCTGCAACAATCAAATTCTTTTTCACACTGTCGTTTGATTGTCTGAATGATCAACAGATCTTCATCTTTCAGCATCTCATTTCGATATACTCTTTGCAGAAGGAACTTCACATGTGTCAGTAATCTTTCATAGTTCAAAGATTTTTCATCAACCTTAAGATCAAATTCATGATGAATCAAATCCAGGATTTTATGAATTTCTGTTGGGAATTTCGCTGCATCTGAGATCGATGTATCGTACTCTGAATTCACAAAGTGCAATGCGATAAATCCAGCTTCATCTTCTGTCAATTGCACATCAAATCTTTGTTTAATCAGATCAAGTGCATAACATCCAACGAGAAACTCTGAAGGATAGTAACGTTTGATTTCCCATAATAATGGATTTGTAAAATCAATGTTCTGCTTTTGTCTTTCAATTGCGAAGTTAATGTGATCTGTTAATGTTACATACACACTAGAGTTTAAGTTCACCGCAATCTTTTCCTTTGCGTAACTAACAATATCCCCTACAACTTCTGCTTCTTCTAAAGGCACACGAAGTAACAACTGCTTTAACTGCTCAGCATCATTTCGATCCTCTAATTTAAAGATTTTCTCCACTTTGCTTTCATCAATATCATTTCCACTTTTCGTGCCAAAGCCAAGACCTCTACCCATTAAAATGAGTTCAGCACCTTCATCATCAATTGTAGAAACGATATTATTGTTAATCACTCTATCAACAATCATATCTACCCTTTCAAACTTATCAGGATTATTATAACGAAAAAACCAGATACACGTACTCTAAAACTAGCACATCGATATCTGGTTTTGCCTTCTTCAGTAACAATCCGAATAACTTTGTTACACATATTATACACATATTCTTCACATCAAAATTATGAAAAATTATCTATTTTTAATGAATATTTTAGATTTTCTTACTATTTTGAAAGCGAATTCATTTTTTGTCTTCATATGAATAATCCCGATTCCAGTATAAGAAATAATTCAAGGCTGACATCACACCACTCAAAATCAGAAATGCAATGATAATAATGATTCCTTCTTTCGAAGAAAACAAGTCTGATCCTCTTGTAACAAGAATAAATACCATCCACAAGATTGCAGGCCAGAAAATACGCAGGATTCTGATCCATTTTTTACGACCATGCTTATATTCTTTTTCATCACTATATTTTCTTGTGCATCGAATCACAGCTACTGGTATCCCAGCAACACGTGTATAGTTTCTTTCTGCTGTATACGTAACGCCATCCATCACGAATTCAGGATACATTCCTTCTTTTGTAATTATTAATTCTTTGTTTTCTTTCATTGCATATGCATATAATGCATTTGCAAAACTATAGCGATCTGTGATTTCTGTATCCGGAGTAAATGTAAAAACTCTTTCATGTTCATGCTGAATGACATCTTTATAGTCATTGATCCAGTTTTTGAAGAAATGAGATGGCTCTTTTGACATACTCTCTAGATATTCATCTACATTAATATCATTGAGTGTCTGACTGGATTCTTTGATTTTTTTACACACTTCAATTGCATATTTTGTTTCTGTTAGTTTTTGCTTCAATAAATATTCTTGGTCTTCCAGTGATTGATTCAAGTCTTTTTCATTGTGCAGTATTAATTTGATTTGTTCCACAGGCATATCAATCATACGCAGCATTTTAATGATCTTTAGTTTTCGAATATCCTCTGCGTTATATTCACGATATCCATTATTTGCATTCCGTACAGGTTGAACAAGTTCATATTTTTCATAAAATCGGATATTCTGACTTGAAATTCCTGTGATTTTTTCAACTTCTTTGATATTCATTTTGTTGCCTCCATCTTTCGACAACCAGATCCTAGACCTTCTACAAAGTATAAGGTCAATACTTTTCAAGTAAATTATAAGAAAAAGTCCATAAACTTCAAAGTTTATAGACTTTCATTCATTTATTCAGCAATTTCAACGTAACCATCTTCTGCTTTAGAAAACAATGGTAATTTCTTCAAAAACACAATATCGTCTCTATTTGCGGCATTTCCTTCCGCAAGCAAAGCTGCTTTTTTAACAATGACTGCTTCTGCATTCTGTGCAAGTACTTCTAATGCATGCAATGATTCCCCCGTAGAAATAACATCATCAATAATACAGATTCTCTTTCCACGAATCTTATCAGCATCCACACCATCAAGATATAAATGTTGTTCTCCAGAAGTTGTAATAGAATGTACAGATGCTGAAACAACATTCTTCATGTATGATTTTTCACTTTTTCTAGCAACGATAAATTCTTTCAGTCCAAGACACTTGCTAACTTCATACGCTAATGCAATGCCTTTTGCTTCTGCAGTTAAAACTGCATCCACATCACCAATCATTTCCGCCAGCTTTGGTGCACATGCTGATACAAGTTCTGTATCACCTAAGATAACAAAACTAGCAAAAGCCATTGTTTCATTGATTGGAATAAATGGCAGTGTTCTTTCAACACCACATAATTCCATTGAATATTCTTTCATGCTTTCCTCCATCACTCAGCTTAAATACCAAGCATTCTTACAACAATACCCGCAAGCATGCCTAAGAATGGGTTTGTAACTGCAGTTACAACAAGTGTAGAACCACCAACAGCAGCATTTGCTGCTAAAGCAGCAGGTGCATCCAATGCAACTGTCTTGAAGATACCAAGAACAAACAAGAAACCCGCAATTGAAGAAGCTGGAACATATTTACTGATCTTAGGTAAAATACCAGTAATCAGAATCAAACCAATAATGACCATCATTGCTACACCAGCCCATACTGGATGAGGTGCGCTTGCAGTTGCAGAAATAATAGATTCTACAGGTGCTCCACCAAAGAAGGAAGAACCCATATCTGCTAAAGAGGAAATAACTGTTAAGTGGTCAACATTATAATTTCCACTTGTAGCCATACTCGCTGTAATAGAACCAAATGAAATATTTGAACCAATATTCAAGCAAACCATACCAAGTGCTCCCATAATCACATTTGCATTGATTGTGAATTTCTGACGAATAAATTTATCATCAACTACCACTATATTTTCTTTATCTTTTTTGAAGATTGCATTCGCAATACAGGAAGCAACGACAGAAATAACAATTGTATACACTAAAGTATTTGGATTATTTCTAGTAATGAAATATGTAACTAGTGCAGCAGTTAATGATACACCACCCGCTAATTTATCTTTCTTGATCATATCAATTGCAGCTTTTGTCAAGATGATACCAACACCAGCCATCATACCGAATGAAATATCTTCACCTACAAAATCAACGATTTTTGTTAATAAGCCAAAAGCACCAATCACTGTCATAATCACAGCACCAAAGAAAATCATTGTACAGCGTTCAGAACGATCTTTTCCTGCACTTCCCGCATACGTAATTGTTTCAGCCTGGAAAGAAATAGGTGCTACGCTTTGCGTAATTGTATTACCAAGTGCACCAATGAAAAAAGCCATCGCTGTTGGAATGGATGCAAATCCGAATGTCAAAGCCAATAATCCTTGTGGAAGTCCGTTCAAGACAACGCCAATAATCGCAAGAATGTCTGTTAAGATGTTTGCCATAACCCCTCTTTCTGCATGTTTTCATGCAATCTTCTCTAAACAAAAACATTTGTATTATAAGCAAAACAAAAATATAATAATATTACTATTTTTACTTATAAAGTATAATATTTTTGTTATATATATTAAAAGGAGAATCCAATGACGTTAGAATCCTATCGTAACTTCGTTGCCATTGTTGACTGTGGAAGCATTTTAGCCGCATCAAAGCAGTTACTCATTGCACAGCCTTCTTTAAGTAATCAATTAAAGAATATTGAACGTACCTATGGTGCACAGCTCATCAAACGGGGAAGCCGTTCAATTGAACTCACAGAAGCTGGACGCATCTTTTATACAAAAGCACGTGAAATCTGTCGTATCGAAAACAGTATCAGCACATCTTTACAATGCCAGCAGACAGGTTACACAGATCAATTGAAAATATCCATTCCTGCAGGAAATTCCATTCACTACATCCATAACTTATTTGAAGATTTTGTTAGTCATCATCCAGAAATCAACTATGATGTATATGAAATCGCAAGTGACTTCATTGTTCCAAATGTATTAAATGGAATTACAGAAATTGGTCTTGTTCGTGCAAGTATTCCACAATTTGGTACACTAGAAACTTTTCCATATGAAAAGGATGATATTGTAGCTGTCATACCACCAGATCATCCTCTTTCAAATGAGATGAAACCAATTGAAATCACCGAATTTTCAGGTCATCCGCTTTCCATTCCATTTGATATTTCAAATATCATATATACAGTCTTTGGTCAACATGCTTTAGCACCAAACATTTCTATCATCACATCAATCAATGAAACTGCTATTGAATGGGCAAGAACATTCAATACAGTTGCACTCATTCCATATTCAGATGCTGATATCTCAAAAACAAGTGATATGGTTGTACGTTCAATCAATGATCCCGGTATGTTCATCACAAGTGTATTTCTCAAGCGAAAAGATCATACACTATCAAAAGCAGGCAAACTATTCTTACAAGAAATCGGAATATTATAACAAAAAACCGCACATGCGGTTTTTCATCTTTTACTCAAAGCTTTCTGTTATCTTTCTAGCAACATACACACCACTTGCACTTGCATGTGATAATGAATGCGTAACACCAGAACAATCTCCAATCACATATAAGCCTTTATGCTTTGTTTCAAGATTGTTATCAACATCAACATCCATGTTATAGAATTTTACTTCTACACCATATAACAATGTATCATCACTCGCTGTTCCAGGAGCAACTTTATCTAATGCATAAATCATTTCAATAATATCATCTAACTGACGCTTTGGAATGACAAGAGATAAATCACCTGGTGTAGCTGCTAATGTAGGCGTCAAGAAAGAACCTTCAATACGATGCTTGTTAGATCTTTGTCCACGAATCAAATCACCGAATCTTTGAACAATGACGCCTCCACCTAACATATTAGATAAACGTGCAATACTTTCACCATATTCATTAGAACTCTTAAATGGCTCAGTAAATTTATTAGATACAAGTAATGCAAAGTTTGTGTTGTCTGTATATAAAGCTGGATCATTATAAGAATGTCCATTCACAGTCACAATCCCATTTGTATTTTCATTTACAACAACACCTCTAGGGTTCATACAGAATGTACGCACTTTATCCTGGAATTTTTTTGTACGATACACAATTTTGCTTTCATACAATTCATCTGTTAATTGTGAAAATACCAGACTAGGAACTTCAACACGCACACCAATATCCACACGATTAGATTTCGTTTCAATACCTAAATCAGAACAAATCGTCTGCATCCATTTACTTCCACTTCTGCCTGTAGAAACAATACATTTCTTGCCAAAATAAGAAGTTCCATTTGTGATTACTTCATATTGATCATCTACATGATTGATTTTATCAACTTTAGACAAGAAATAGAAATCGACCTTGTCTTTCAATTCATTGTATAAATTCTTTAATACAATGTAGTTAATATCTGTACCTAAATGACGAACACTCGCATCTAATAAATGCAGATCATTCTGCATACACAGCTTTTTGATAGACGTGTTCGCTGTTGTATACAATTTTGTATCTTTTCCACCATGAGAACAGTTAATTTCATCTACATAATGCATTAGATCTAAAGCTTCTTTTCTGCCAACGTATTCATATAAATTTCCACCAAATTCATTTGTAATGTTATATTTTCCATCACTAAATGCACCAGCACCACCAAATCCATTCATGATGGCACATGTTTTACAATGAATACATGTCTTAATATTTTTTCCATCAATTGGACATTTTCTCTTTTCTAAAGTATTTCCTGATTCAAACACCGCAATTTTTAAATTGTCGTTGTTTTTTACAAGCTCATACGCAGAGAAAATACCACCAGGCCCTGCCCCAACGATCATTACATCATATAGCATAGATTTAACAATTCTCCTATTTATCTTCAGATTTTACTTCCATATTTTTTGGAAGAATCAAATTTAAAACAATCGCTACTACAAATACTACTGCTACAACATTTGTTGCAAATACAGACTGCACAACTTCTGGGAAATATGCCCACAATCCAATTTCACTAGATGTTGTAAATCCAATACCAATTGCTAACGATAAAGAAACAATAATGCTGTTTCTCTGGTTGAAGCCAGCTTTTGCCAGCATTTCAACACCAGAAAATAAAATTGTTCCAAACATCATTAGTGTACATCCACCCAATACAGATTCGGGCAAAGATGCAAAGAAGTTTCCAATTGGCGGAAGCAATCCAGCTAGAATCATAGCAACTGCACCAGTAGCAATTGTAAAACGATTCACTACTTTTGTCATGTTAATTAATCCAACATTTTGTGAAAAAGAAGTTACAGGCGGACAACCAAACAAGGAAGAAATCGTTGATGCAAATCCATCACAAGCCAAAGAGCCCGAAATTTCATGATCCTGAATATCTCGATCTAATCCACCAGCAACCAATGCAGTTGTATCACCAATCGTTTCAGCAGCAGATACTAAGTAAATAATACAAACAGAAACAATTGCCCCAATGTTAAATACTGGTTTAAATGGTAAAAACTTAGGCAAAGAAATCAAACCATCCGCAAAAATGATACTTAAATCAACTTTTCCCATAAAGATTGCAACAATATATCCAACTGTTAACCCCGCTAAAACAGATAACTGTTTTAAATATCCTTTTGCCTTGATATTCCATAAAAGACAAGTTGCTAGTGTAACTGTTCCTAAAAGCAGATTCTTAGGTGCACCAAAATCATCTGCATATCCACCACCAAAAGAACGCGCACCAACAGTAAATAATGAAAAACCAATCGCAGTAACAACGCATGCGGCTACAATTGGAGAAATCAGTTTACGCCAGTATTTTGCAAAAAGTCCTAATGTTCCTTCAAAAATACCACCAATCATGACACATCCAATGACTGTTGGATAACCATAGTTTGCAGAAATCGTACTTAAAATTGTAACGAATGTGAAACTTACACCCATAACAATTGGTAATTTAGAACCAACTTTCCACACTGGATATAATTGAATCATTGTAGCAATTCCCGCAACAAACATTGCATTCTGTACCAGCATAGCAATTTCAGCTGTACTTAGAGCAGGCTGCGCAGCTGCACAAATAATTGCAATTGGAGACAAGTTTGCCACAAACATTGCCAAAACATGCTGCAAGCCAAAAGGAATCGCTGTTTTTAGAGGTACTTGCCCATCTAACTGAAATACATTTTCGATTTTTTTATCACTCATATAATCCCCTATTCCGCAAATGTGATCTTTCCATCATCAAATGAAGTAATGTTAGCTAAAGAATAGAAATCATACCCTTTGTCCACGATATAGTCATGTCCGGACTGGAATGATTTTTCAATTAAAATACCAACGCCAGCAAGTTCTGCATTTGTCTGCTGAATAATTTTTTCAACACCCCTAAATGCTTCCCCATTCGCTAAGAAATCATCAATAAACAATAGCTTATCGTTATCATCGATAAAACTTCTTTCAGCACAAAGAGTATAATGTTTGTTTTTTGTATAAGAAAATACTTCAGAAGTTAAAGGATTTGCCATTGTACTTGGCTGTGCTTTCTTCAAGAATAACAGTGGAACATTCAATTTCAAAGCACACATCATTGCAGGAGCAATCCCGCTAGATTCCACCGTAATTACTTTTGTAATTCCTTTATTTTTAAAATGGTTATAGAATTCCTCACCTATTTGGTCCATTAAAACCGGATCAATCTGGTGATTGATAATCGTGTCCACCTTTAAAATGTTTCCTTCTAATATCTTCCCTTTGTCTAAAATCGCATCTATCAATAATTTCATCACTATGCCTCCCACATTCAATTTATAGATACATCCCTATTTGCATTTCAAATGACAAGTATATATACGAAAACGAAAAAAAACTTCTGTAAATACAGAAGTAAATGAAAAAAGTTCCATCGTAGTCAGGCTATTACGGCAGCCTGGTAGAAACGCTTTCACCACATCTGAAAGTATATACGACTTGTATTCAAAACATGAAAATTATAAAGACTCCACTAGCAAAAGTAAAGAAATACATTGCATTGCTTATCTCAAAAAAAGTCACTTAATGTCCAGGATCATCTAAACACATTTACACACAAGCATTTAGGAAACACGATGAATATTCCATTGATCAAAAAGAAGACTGCCAATACAGTCTCCTTATGGTTTTACTTATCATGTTCCTGTGGCTGTTCAGCAGTCAGATTTTCTATTGCATACAGTGGCAAATTCAAAAACCAGTCTTCTTTTTTATAATCTGACATTGAAGTGCGAATGGAAAGTTCAGGTTCAAACCTTTCTTTATATGTTTTAAGACTTTTAGCCCTGAGGTTCGTTTCAGCTTTCACTTCAACAGGAATGACTTGTTCACCTGTATCTACAACAAAATCAATCTCACATGTCCCCCTGTCATTGGTATAGTAATAGACGCCCAGATCTTCAATCGTTTTAAGTTGCTGACAAACATACTGCTCCGTAAGAGCACCTTTAAACTCAACAAAAAGAGAATCACCATCCAACAATGTACGCTGATGAAGACCTGTCTGACACCCAAGTAGTCCTACATCCAGCGAAAACAGTTTAAATGCTTTCAGATCTTCATACGCTTTCAAAGGTATACATGCAGAATTCACACGGCTGACCTTATGAATCAGGCCACAGTCAGACAGCCACATAATCGCAGTTTCATAATCTTTTGCTCTGCTTCCCTCACGAACAAGACCATAAACAAATTTCTTGTTTTCTTTTGCGAGCTGCGATGGAATACTATTCCAAACCATTCGTATCCTTGGAACAATTTCATTAGGAGCATGTTTAGAGAAATCCTGTTCATAAGCTTCCAGAATTTTTTTCTGAATTTCACGTACTTCATTAAAATCTTTATTTTCGACAAAGCTTTGCACTGCTTCAGGCATACCGCCCACAAAACAGTAGTATTTTAACGATTCAATATATGTTTGTTTAAAACTTGTTATCATTTCATAGTCATGTTTATTCAAAAGTTCAGCAAAACGTTCCTTACCTGTTGCCATCAAAAATTCACTGAATGACAGAGGATACAGTTTTAAAAAGTCTACTTTGCCCACCGGAAAAGACGTTCCTTGATGCAAAGCAATTCCCAAAAGGGACCCTGCACATACAATATGATATTGCGGTGCATTTTCGCAAAAATATTTAAGAGAAGTCAGTGCTCTGGGCACTTCCTGAACTTCATCAAAAATCATAAGAGTATTATCCGGATTGATTTTATGGCCACAGTATAGTTCAAGGCCCATAATCAGACGATCTATATTTAAATCTGAAGCAAATAAATCTGCCATTTTTGAGTTCGAATCAAAGTTTATATACACAGTCTTTGAATAAGCCTGATTTCCAAACTCTTTCATAAGCCAAGTTTTTCCCACCTGTCTTGCGCCTTCAATAATTAATGGTTTACGACGTTTACTTTCTTTCCATCTGTATAACTTTTCAATTGCAGCACGATACATAAAGCACCTCCACATTTTTAACTAATAGTAATATATCATATATACACAAAATATACAGTGAACATATGGTTTGTTTCACATATTTTACAGTGAACATTTGGAGTTTACGGCACTTTTTACAGCGAACATGCAATTTCTGCTTCATAATTTCAAATACCAAAAGCTCTATTTTTATTATATTTCAGAGTTTATCCATCATTTCATTTCACATAAAAAGTGAACCTCCTAAGTCTATCCAACTTATTGGGCTCACTACACAATTTTTCTCTTCTTTGTCCCATCATTTAAGCTGCCAACCCATCCATACCTCATTCCATATAACCGTATCCCCTTTATTATCCATGCTTCACAGATATCTTTTGGATTCAGTTCCCATTCATCAAAAAAGATTGGAAAAGTATAGTTGGACAGTGATTGCATGGAGTGATTTCCACTGGTGAACATAAACTTTGCCCCACATGCAATTGGACAAAATTTACCGATAATTAATCGATCTTTGTTAACAGGATAATGATATAACACATTATTCTTTTCAAAATCACATGGATTGCTGACGAAATCGTTATAAATAGTGTAATCGCCAACATCTATATTCTTACATGTATTTTCCTTTCACGGGTTGCATTGTGGTCAGTTCAAGATTCATCAGATCAAAATCAATATTCTTTCCATCGATTTTGAAGAAATGACTCAATCGAATAACTTTCACCCATTTTTTCCTTTATGGTGGCAAGGGCATGTGCTAATATGTCCTTGAGGTCATTACTTTTAATATTCAATTTTGCCTCCTTTATCTGATGTGTTAGCATATATCAGTGTAGGACTGTTATTGAAAAATGGTAATGTCCTTTTATTATGATTGGTTATTTTTAATGGACTGAAAATGGCGATTTTCACCGGTTCCTAACAAAAATGAAAATAATGTGTTTATAACAGCCAAATGCGATAATATACTAGCATTTATTTATACTTTTCAAAAGAAGATGTATATGATTTAATCCCAAACAAAAACATACAGACAACACTATTTTTCTCTCCTTTTAACTTGTTGACTTTTCAACAAATAGTTCATATAATCAACCTTGTTGTTTTTTACAACTGAATAACAAAAAGCAGGAGATTATATGAAACTACTGAAAAGATTATTGATTATTTTTATGAGCATTATCATTCTGGCTGTTGCTGGAATCTATGCCATCTGGCATAACGAAATCACTACTCTATCATCCATTACTACAATCATTGATCAAGATTTATCACATGATGATGGATATACATATGAAATGACTGTATCTGGTGATTATTACTTTGATGAATTCTTAGAACAAGGTGGTGAAAGCAATGATGACGAATTAATTCAATTCGTCACAGACAACATCACAAAAGGTTTAATTCCAATGACAATCAAGCCAAAAGATATCGCATGTTCATCATTTACTGCATGGATGCAAGACAATCAATTTGTATTTGGAAGAAATTATGATTTTTCGCAAACAAATACCGCTATTGTTCATACAAATCCAAAAGGAAGACATGCATCTATTTCAACAATTGATCTACAATTTCTAGGCATTAAAGAAAAAACAGGGATTACAGGTATCAAAGATAAAGCATTACTGCTGGCTGCACCATATATTCCATTAGATGGTATCAATGATGCTGGTGTTGCATGTGGTATTTATATGACATACCAGGGAGAAACAACAACACCTACAGATCAGAATACAAATCGACCAGATATCACTTCAACAACACTGCTCCGTTTAATTCTAGATTATGCAGATAATGTTGAGGAAGCAATTGCATTAGCTTCAAAATACGATATGCATGATTCCGCAGGTACTTCGTATCACTACATGGTAGCAGATAAAGAAGGCAACAGCGCAATCTTAGAATGGGCAGGTACAACTGATGGTACAGATAATGATGGCAGCAAGCGTGAATTCAAAGTCACAAAGAACACACAGCCATACCAGGTCGTTACGAATTTCATCGTTCAGCCAGATTATTATCCAACACTAGATGAAGCAAAAGGATATGATCGTTATCAATTTTTATCAGATAAGTTAAGTTCAACAAGCGGAATCATTGAGAATGAACAAGCAGCAATGGATTTGCTGCAAGGCGTAGGAAGAAGAACATGGGTCGTTGAAGGAGACCAGACAAAAGGTACAACTGTTCATAGTGCAGTGTATAACTTAACAAATTTAACAAGCTACTGGATTGCAAACGAACATTGGAACAGTCCAGAACATACATTTCACTACAGTTTACAAAAGTAACGTCGAAAAAATCAGGATATCAAACTCCTGATTTTTTTATATAACTTTCCTTTTCAATCAATTCTTCCTGTAAAGTTTTATCTATTGCTAAAGTAGAAACAACTTGCTCACCATATATCAATGGCTGATCACCACCTGTAACACTCACATAATACAGTTTTCCATCTAATTTTATATATGCTTTATAAAACGAACCAAGAGAATAAATATTATTTCCCTCAAACCATGCATCTGAAGCCTGCACAAAGAATTCTACTCCAGATGGAAAGGTTCCACATATTTCAGTAAAGTCCAATATATGATTTGCGTACATTTCTTCAAATTCATCAATGATTTCTTGTGTATAATCACCATAGTTCCAAATACTGATTTCCGTCATATCGTCATAGCATCGATAAATTTTAGCTGCTATTTGTTGGGATCCATCTTTCAATACTCGAATACCAATATCGTTTTCTTTATGATAGAACTTATCTGTAGAAGGCATAGAATATGTCAATTCACCTATATGTTGTATGTCTTGAACAAGTTCTCCCCTGGATTTCTTAACACGAAAATATGAAAATCCAAAGAACAGTGCAACAAATACACATACACAAACTGCTACAATCGCAATACGAGAGAATCTTTTATGTGCAAGTACAAGATTTTCATTCACACGCGACAACTGCTCAACAATAACTTCATTCTCCAAAATACGTTCTGCATTTCCATCCATCAATTCTGAAACAGATACATCAAAAATAACAGATAACTGCTTTAAAAGATTTGCATCAGGAACTGATTGTCCTGTTTCCCACTTAGAAATTGTTTGACGTGTTACATGTAATTTACTTGCCAGTTCTTCTTGAGAATACCCTTTATTTTTTCTTATGATCTTTATATTATCTTGCAACATGCCATCTCACCTCTCTTCCTATATTCATTGTATAGTTTTCACTAGTTCTTACCAGCAACGAATTTTAACATTGAATGAAAACAAACGTATATACAGTTATAAATTCAATACATTTCATTGATTTCCTCCTCATACGTAAGCGTCAAATAAATACCGTCTACAAAAATATCTCCAGTCTAGGATAATCA
>SAMEA3387494__coassemble_1983_pt1 | contig 30188 bp, 25 predicted proteins | sample SAMEA3387494__metabat2_low_PE_002 | metagenome-assembled genome bin SAMEA3387494 (sample SAMEA3387494) | Felis catus | biome: Faeces | place: United Kingdom | collected 2012
TGAGTATCATTATGGCGTATTTTCAAATATCAACTAAATCTTTAAAAAGAGCGAACAGTAAAAAAATGAGTTTGAAAAAAGTGATTCATATGATACTTGATGTGTGGATCATCAATATGATTGTTTTTTGGTGGTTGCATGCAATTGGAATACAATTTCAGGTATCAGATACTGTAAGAACATTCTTTCCAACAACATTTGCAAACAACTGGTATATTACTTGTTATTTGTTGTTTTATTTGATTTATCCATTCTTGAATCGCATGCTGGAACAGTTAAATATAAGTGAACATTTTGCCTTAACATCTTTTTTATTTATGATTTATTTTATTATTCCTGTATTACCTTTAGAGGAAATCAACTTATTCTTTGCAAATGAATTAGTGATTTTCCTTGCAACATATGTCATTGTCAGTTTTATTAAAATCTATAAAAATGAATGGACAGAAAATCTAAAATTAAATAAAGGTATTCTTTTTGTTTCTATCGTTAGCTATGTTGCATTGATTCTAAGCGTGGATTATCTTGGGCTTAGAACAAATTATTTTTTAAATAGACTTGTACGCTGGAATATGAATAATAGTTTATTTATGTTTTTGATTGCATTTTCTTCATTTAATATGATGAAAAAAAAGAAGTTTATCAATCGTACGATAAATTACTTTTCTTCTTTATCATTACTTGTGTATATATTTCATGAAAATCTTGCTTTTAGAAGATATTTTAGACCAGTGATTGAATTTTCAATATTGCGTCGATTTGGTATAGAACATGCATTTATATGTGCTGTTTTTATGGCTGTTTCTTTAGCAATCCTATCATTCATCATCAGTGCAGTCTACAAGATATTCTTTACAAAAATCGTATCGAAACTTAATTCCATCATTTCCAGAAATATTCAAACATTGTGGAAGAAATATGAACGTTTGGTAATAGAAGAATAACGAAAAAAGATGACGTAGACGTCATCTTTTTCGCTAATTAAATGTTACAAATTCATCTTCTGGTTTGTGATAATTGGAAATACGGTTTGCATATAGAACACATGTTTTTCCACCATTTTCCATAGGAATTGTTTTGAGATGCCCTTGTACTTCATACCAGTTGCCTTTTGTCATTTCCTGGATCTTTACACCTGTAACTGTAATACCGCATTCAGATGTATCTGCTGCGCAGCAAACCATTGCACGTCTAGCCATAATAAATGTCTGATGATAGCCTGGAATACTTTCAGCATAGTATCCACGAAGAATAACTTCTTTTTCATCATATTTATCTGGATTTTCCACAGCATCCATATACCATAATCCGTAGTCATCATCTTTGATGTCAATGATGGGAGCATTGATATCAAATGGCAGACCACCATCTTTTAATTCAATTGCTTCACCAAAATTTCCTTCATAGAAGATTTGTGCTCTGCGGTTAATTGCTTTGATATTTCCTCTTAGCATGCTTCCGGATGTTTCTTCTGTGCATCGATTACAGATAACAGTATCAGAATAACGAATCTGTTCATACATCATTTGACGTAATGGTCCCATGAATGTAGCGAATGTTGAAGCATCTACTGGTGTTAGAATCTGTACAAGTGGCCAGAAATCAGGCATGTTAGAAATGATACTTTCAGGAATTGCCAGTGTACCATTCCATTCAATGAATACCTGATCTGGATGATAGATCGTATCTAATTCATGCATCTTTTCTGGTGTAAATGTTTCTACATCATCAACATATTCAATAAATGCATGATGATCATTCAGCCAGTCTTCTTCATATTCTTCTTCGCCTTGTTCAAAGCAGACAATTAAAGTTCTAGATACACCTTCCATGAAGTTTGGATCACTTAATGTATCTTTAATTAATGTTGTTTTTCCAGAATCTAGAAAACCAGTGAATAAATATACAGGTGTTGCCATATTACTTCACCTTAAATAATGTCTTAATGTTTTCTACATCAACATGTTCACCAATGACAGTAATCAATCCAGTATAGGCAGCTTTACCTGCACGGATATCTACATCACCAGGAACATAGTCAAAGAATAACCAGGATCCATCTGTTGCAGGAACGATACCTTTCGCACGAACGATATTTTCGCCAAGGCCTTTGAGCGCTTCACGAATGTCGTCTTCTGTATAACGGTTAACTGTTTCAATACCAATAGAATCAAATACATCATCTGCATCTAATCCGTGATGGTGATGATGGTGGTGATGGTGTTCATGTTCACCTCCACCAATATGTACTTTATTTCCTTCACTTAAGCCTTCATTTGCATGTTCAATTTCTTCGGAATGATCATGATGGTGGCAGCATTCATGCTCTTCATCATGATGATGACATTCATGATCTTCGTCATGATGATGCCCACAGCAGCATTCATGTTCTTCTTCATCATGATGATGATGACATTCATGATCTTCATCATGGTGATGTCCACAACAACATTCATGTTCGTCCTCATCATGGTGATGATGTTCATGTTCCTCTTCATCAAAATCTAATTCTTCCAGACCTTCAGGGAAACCGTTACTTGAACCAGTCATTGCTTCATAGATACTTTCCCCATTGAGATCATCCCATGGTGTTGTAATGATTCTTACATCAGGATTCAGTTCACGAATGATAGAAACATCTTCATTTAATTTTCCTTCATTGACCAGCTGTGTTCTACTTAAAATAACGCAACAAGCTGTAGAAATCTGATCATCAAAGAATTCTTTGAAGTTCTTGTGATAAATCTTGCATCTTTTCGCATCTACGACAGCACTATAGCTGTTGAGCTCCAATCCTTCTACAGATTTTACGATAGAAAGAATATCTGATAATTTACCTACACCACTTGGTTCAATGATGATATGGTCAGGATGGTATGTATTTTCAACTTTTTCCAGAGCATCATGGAAATCACCCTGCAATGTGCAGCAGACACATCCACCATTAATTTCATTGATTGTGATGCCAGCTTCCTGTAAGAAACCGCCATCAATACCAATTTCACCAAATTCATTTTCTACTAATACTACTTTTTTGCCCGCAAATACATCTTTGATTAATTTCTGAATCAATGTTGTTTTACCAGCGCCTAAGAATCCACTAATGACATCTACTTTACTCATTTTTTTATCCTCACTTTCACGTGCTTTATCATTATAACAAAGTCGTCAATTGACACTCCCCATGTCTAAAGACAGGGGATTCCTGGTTCAACGACCACTGCCGCAGTTTCGAAAAAACTGTACGGTCCTACACGGTCTCCCCGGGCGCTGTGCATTTCTGCACCGTTCGGGCGTGCCCCGCCCTACGTATATCTCTTCCTGTCAGGAAGCCAAAAGTCTTAATCCTTCATTCAGGATATTAACTGCCGCATTGTGGTCTCTGCCATTATGGACACCACACTTTGGGCAGTCCCATTCCCTGATGCGGAGGTTCTTGACTTTCGGATTGATACATCCACAACAGTGACATGTCTGGCTGGATGGATAGAACGTATCCACTTTCACCAGATATCCATGCCTTTCATTCTGCTTGTACTCCAGCATGGTAAAGAACTTTGACCACGCCGCATCAGAAATCGCCTTTGCAAGATGATGATTGTTCTTCATGCCTCGAACATTCAGATGCTCAACACATATGATTTGGTTTTCATCACAGAGTTGAGTGCTCGTCTTATGAAGAAAGTCATTTCTGATACTGGCGATTTTTTCGTGTATCCCTGCAACGACTGTTTTCTGCTTCTGATAGTTTCTGCACTGCCACAGTGGAATATTTTCCTTTCTGGCGTGCTCTTTCATGCGGGAAAGTCTTCTCTGCGCTCTTGCAAGACGCTTCTGATACTTTGGAAGAGGCTTTGGTGCGCGCACACTTCTGCCACCGCTGTCCGTATAGAATTCAGTGAGCCCGATGTCGATTCCAATTTCTGTATGCGGTGCATCCTTTTTATATGGATGCCATCCACTGACGCACAGTGAGACGAAATACTTTCCTGTCGGTGTTGCACTGACAGTTGCATTGAGAATCTTCCCATCCGGTTCTCTGGACAGCTTGATCTTCACGTTGCCAAGAACAGGCAGATGAATATGATTTCTGTCTGTTATGCGGATACCGTTGCTTTGGTTTCTCGTGCGGTACGTCATGCCGTACATTGTCTTGCGCTTTTTGAATCTTGGATACCTTGCACGGTGTGTAAAGAAGTTCTGAAACGCACGGTCGAGATCCCTGACTGCCTCCTGCAGGCACATGCTGTCAGCCTTCCTTAGAAAGTAAGTTGCTTCCTCCTTCTTGAGAGAAGGCAGCATGTTTGCCATCATGCTGTACGAAAGAGACCTGCCGTCTTTTCTGTACGCCTGTTCGTGAAGATCGAGCATTCTGTTGTATACAAAGCGTGAGCAGCTGCAGTTCACCTGTATCTGTCTGATCTGATCTGCCGTTGGATATATCCTGAACTTGAACCCCCTCATCCCATCTTCTCCTTCTGACGCTGCGATGTCTTCTGACTCTCGATGTATTGTCTGACTTCGAAAAGCGGAACGCTCTCTTCAGTAGAAACAAAGTAGCTGTTTGTCCATAGTGTAGGAACCTTGGATTTTATCCATGGGAACTCGCTTCTCAGTACATGAGAAGTAACACCTTTGATCTGTTTTACAGCACTGTTGATTCCATACTGAGGGTCCACTTCCAGCTGCAGATGCACATGGTCAGGCATGACTTCCATTTCGAGAAGTTCGATATTCTCCTTCTCGCATACCTGAGCTGTCAGCTCCTTCAGACGGATATCTACGCCGTCCGCCAGCAGCTTTCTTCTATACTTTGAACAGAAGACAACGTGGTACCTGCATGAGTATACAATAGTTCGATTTGATTTGTATTCCATACATGTATTATACCATATGACTAAATATTATACAACATAGATGCAAGGCACGATGTGATAAAGGTTGTAAAGTGATTTTTGAAATATTCAGAATTATTTGAAGATAATGGAGTGAATGTTGTAAAATCTATAAGTGTTATGAATATGAACCAGGAGGAAATGAGTAATATGAATACGAACAAGTTAATGAAAATAGGACTATCCGCATTGATATCTACGAGTATGCTGGCTGGTTGTACAAAAAAAGAATCATCTAAAACTTCTGAAGAACAAACGTCTACTGTTGAAGAAGAATCCTTAAGTGCGACGTTAAAAGTCTGGGCACCTGAAGAAGAAACTGGAAAAGACAGCTGGATGGAAAAAGAAATCAAAGCATTTAAAAAAGCACATCCAAAATGGGATTTAACAATTGAAACAGAAGCAGTTGCTTTTGCGGATGTGAAAAATAAACTGGCAGAAGATGCAGAAAATTTACCTGATGTATATTTATATGATTCAAATGATCTTCCAAGTCTTATCGAAGCAAATGCTATTGCGGAACTTGGTGGTGAAACTTTAAATACAATTGAAAATGAGAATAGCCCTACAATTGTAAATACAGTGACATATGATGGGGCAGTGTATGGTGTTCCGTATACATCTAGTGATACGTGGTGTATGTATTATGACAAGAAGGTGTTTGGTGAAGATGTTGTTAAAAATATTGATGCAATGCTAAAAAAAGGAAAAGTTGGCTTTTCTTTACTGGATGGAAAATATATTTCAGCATTCTATTTTGGCGCTGGAATGAATAGTGCAGTTGATTTTGCCAGTGAAAATGCAACGGCAGTGACAGACTATCTGGTTGATTTAAAGAATTCTAAAAACTTTGTGAATTCTAAAGAAGATCCCGCAACACTTTTAAAGAACGGTACAGTGAATGCGGTATTTGCTTCCACAAGTGATTATGCATCCATGGAAGAAGCACTTGGAAAAGAAAACATTGCGGTATGTGCAATGCCTGAATATACATTGAACGGTAAAGAAGTACAGTTGAAAACAACAGTTTCTACAAAAGCAGCTGCAGTTGTTCCAACAAGCAAAAGTATTAAGGCAGCCGTAGCATTTGCAGGCTTTTTAGGTAGTGCACAGTCACAATTGAATCACTATGACAAGTGGCATGTACTTCCAGTCAATATGAGCATTGAAACAGATGATGCTGCAATCAAAGCTCAGATTGATGTTTTGCAGAATACATCCATTGTTTTGACATCACAGAATAGTGATGTTTCTCGTTTTGAAAAAATGGGAAGTGATATTGCAAGTGGTGTTGTAAAACGTACTGTTGTTGAACAACCTGTTGAAGAAAATAGCACTTCAAATGAGTAAAAAAAGATTTTTATTCAAAGCAGTTTTTGTATATAATCATTTCGATGTGAGGGAATAATTATGAAAGCTGCTTTTTTTGATATTGATGGTACACTGAAACCATTTAATGAAATTGAATTAAGAGATACAACGATTGCAATGCTGCATGCATTACAGGAAAAAGGAATCAAAGTGTTTCTGGCGAGTGGCAGACCACCTGTACAATTACCATTGCTTGGAAAGAAATTGAATGCTTTTCCATGGGATGGGTATGTCCTTTTGAATGGTCAATACGTCATGGATAAAGACAAGCATTGTTTTTATAAACTGCCGATTTGTAAAGAAGCGCTGCATTCTTTGGTCCCATGGCTCAAAGAGAATGCGAATTATGCTTGTACATTCATGGAAGAAAATGATTCTTATGATATTACATTTAATAAAGCACATTATGAATATTTAAAAAGTATTGGAAAAGAAGATCATATGTTAAGAGTAGAAGATCCGGTTCGCTCATACACACATGATACGTATCAGATCTGTCCACGTATTCCAAGTAAGGATGATGCGGAATGGGTAAAACATGCACCAGGCCTGAAATCTGCAAGATGGACAGAAGAATTTGCGGACATGATTCCATTAGAAGGTGGAAAACCTGTAGGGATGCAGAAAATACTGGATTACTATGGTATTGATCAGAAAGATACCATTGCCTTTGGGGATGGTGGAAATGATATGACAATGCTTGAATTTGCGGGAGTCGGTGTTGCGATGGGAAATGCGAATGATGAAGTGAAATCACATGCAGACTACGTTACAGATACAAGTGAAAACGATGGTATCCTGAAAGCATTCCAGCATTTTGGTATTTTATAATATTCAAGTTTTGTTCACTTAAAGAAGAAAAAAATGTTGTATTCTAGATAGGCAAAAAAGTGGGGAAAAGAACATGTTTAATTTCTTGAAAAAACTGAAAAAAGAGAAAAAAGAAGAAAACAAAACAGAAGAAAAAAGCGCTGCCGCAAAACAAGACCTTAGTAATGGGATTGCTAGAGGCATGTATTGTGAATTGTGTGGATATATGGAAGTAAATGAAGATAGTAATGAACTTCCAATGGAAGGCTATGCTATTTGTCCAAATTGTGGCGGTACTTTAAAAATTGGCTGGTTTATGAAAACAGAAGATGGATATCACCTGGCTGAAAATGCTGCACCAGTTGCATTGGAAAAGAAGAAAGCAAGTGGTGGACATTATCGTGTGAGAAAACCTGGTCCAAATAGAAGCAGAAGAAAAGGAAATCGAAATCATTGATCATTGAGATTGATGATTTTTTTGATGGCTTTTTCGGAATTGTTTTGGTGTCATGCCTGTATATTCTTTGAAGTTTCTTGAGAAATGGGAACGATCGTGGTAACCATTGAATTCTGCAATTTCTTGAATTGTCATTTCTGTTGTGAGTAGAAGATGCATGGATTCTTCCATTCTGATGGATAATAGTTTTTTTGAAAATGACATGCCTGTGATTTTTTTGAAACGATAGGAAAGATAGTCTGGGTGATAGTTGAATTCTTTTGCGACCTGATCTAGCGTAACATTGCGATAGTGATCTCCAATGTATTTCATGATTTTACCAAAGATATGATTCTGGATCATTGTGGATCTTGGAATGAGTAAAGTTTCTGAATGATTTCGATCTAAGAATGAAAATAAACCTACAAGTAATAAACGGATTAGTTTTTCATGATAAATATCATCTCTTGAAAATTCGTTGAAAATTAATTCGAGTGTATAGAGTGCATCATTGCCAATATTAGAAAAATATAAGTGTTCGCCACTTGCATCTGGTGCATGTAAAAAATCATACAAAATTCTGCAGTCTGAGATTTGTGAATCAAATAGACTGTCAAAAAAAGATGCTTGAAAATCATAGACAAGGAGTGATTCAGTTGCCTGATATTTCATGTCTTCTCTTGAGAAGATTAAATCATGAGATAGTGCATGATATACTTTATCATCCAATGTAATTTCACATTCTTTTTGTGGAATGATCATTGTGAAATATGTACTAATGCCTTCCGTGATAATCGATGCTTGAATATCTTTCATGACAACTAGTATATCACTTGAATATAAGAATCAGCCACATATTAGATTGGAATAGTCCATTGTTCACAAATTCACAATTACGTACACTAATAGCACTGAAAGGGTAGAGGAAATGAAAAAGAAATTATTAACATGCATGCTTGCCTGTGTAATGAGTGTTTCTCTTTTGGGATGTTCCAGTACTTCTAATAGTACAGCGAGAGAAGCAAAAGATGGCACTTACACAGCTACAGCACAAGGATTTGAAAAGGGTGATGTAAAGGTCACAATTACAGTGAAAGATGGAAAGATTACAGATGCTGAAGTAGATTCCAGCAGCCAGTCAAAAGGATATGGTGCAGATGCTGCGGAAGGTTTGGCAAAGGAAATCGTAGAAGCGCAGTCTGGTGATATTGATGTTGTATCTGGTGCGACTGCTACACGTGATGCGGTAAGTGAAGCCGTTGCAGACTGTATGAAGCAGGCTGGTTTATCCACAGAAACAAAAAAGGGTGAAGATGAAACATTAGAAGCAGACGTTGTCGTTGTAGGTATGGGTGCTTCTGGTACAACAGCTGCTTTAAGAGCGAGTGAAGGTGGTGCTTCTGTAATTGGTATTGAAGCAACAGAATCTATTGGTGGATTTGGTAATGCAGCACAGGGTATGTTCGCAGTTGGTTCTGTTGAACAGGAAGCGCGCTATACTGATGGTGAAACAACAGATGAAGAATACTGGTATGATCACTTCCAGGAACGTAATAACAACATGGGAAATTCTAAGCTGATCCGTGAATTTATTGCAGAAGCAAAAAATACAGTTTCTTATATGTTAAATCATGGTGTAGGTTTCTTCTTGTCTGAAACTGCACAGCAGATTGCACACTTCGATACAGAAGTTGTATACCACAGATGGAACAATGCAAATCCATTTGAATATTTAGGGGATGCATTAGATAAAGCTGGTGTGGATGTACAGTATGCTACTACAGCGAATTCTATCATTGTCGACAAGGATGGAAATGTAACAGGTGTGAAATGTACAAAGAAAGATGGTGGAACATTGACTGTGAATGCGAAGTCAGTTGTTATTTCTACTGGTTCTTTCGCAAATAATGAAGAACTCATGAAAGAAACATTAGGTGAAGATGTATATGCAAACTGCAATGTTTTAGCTGGATCATATGCACCTGGTGTGGATATGATGTGGGAAATTGGTGCTGATCAAGGTGAACTATTAACAATGAACCATGGTGTTACAACACAGGGATGTGATGATGAAGTTGTTTCACAGTTAACATTGAATTCTCCAATTCTTTGGGTAAATAACCAAGGTAAGAGATTTATGAATGAAGATTTACTGAAAGATACTGTTGAATTCACATCTGCTGTACTTTCTCAAGGTGGCTATGCGTATACAATTGTTGATCAGGCTACAGTAGATAGATGGACAGATATGTCTCAGGAAAATACAGGTACTTGGGTACATTACTGGGATCGATTTGGTATCGTTGATGAAAATGGCAATCCAACAATCTACCATGCACCTATCAGCAGTGATGACTGGAAGAGTGGCTTTGATCAGTTAACAGAAGCAAATGAAGGTGGTGTATTTGATACGCTTGAAGAAGCTGCAGCATTTATTGGATGTGATGTAGAAAATCTGCAGGCTACAGTAGATAACTACAATAGCTATGTCAAGAGTGGTAAAGATGAAGAATTCTTTAAATCTAAGGAATCTTTGAAATATTCTGTTTCTGAAGGTCCTTACTATGTAACTAAGGGACATGCTGGTGTATTAGGTGCTCTTGGTGGTGTGAATACAAACGAAAAGCTTCAGGTATTGAATGAAGATCATGAAGTCATCAAGAATCTCTATGCAACTGGTAATAACGTTTCTGGTATCTCTTATGGTACATATCAGGATGTTGAAGGTGTTGGTCTAGGTTTTTCATTGACATCAGGCAGACTTGCAGGTATTCAGGCAGCAAGAAATGCTGGATATGAAGTTGAAGATGATACAACAGCATTAACAGAAACTGGTAAAGAAACGATGCAGACAGCTACAGAACGTGGCATGAATGGAAATTTAGAAAGTCATTAATTCTTTAGGAGTTTTATGAAGCAAAAACAGCTTTAAATGGCATCAATAAGCCTTTTAAAGCTGTTTTTTGTTTTGTTGATGTTTGTCGTATTTTTTGGCTTTTTATATGAGATATATTTATTTTTCTTTTTTGGATAGAAGTGAAAAAATCTTTTTTAATTTGTTGAAATTTCACTTGAACTATACCCGTCCTCAATTTATATTATTTTTAACAGATATATCCTTGATGGAAAGGAGCCTTGTGTGAGACACTATGTAAATAATGAAACAGACTCCGCATTGTATAAGGAGTTGAAATACTCACAATTACTACAAGAAAAAAATGATAGTGAGCAATTTTTAAAATTAATCGCACCTAAGTATCTAGGTGTTTATGTTGTAGATAAACAAACAGATCAATTTAGAGAAATCATTACACCGGAATTTTTCCCAACACTACTGAAAGAGAAAGAGTGGAAGTTTTCAACGATCATAGATGAATATCGGAAGCGTTTTGTAAAGGAATCTTATCGTAGTGTATTTGATGCGGTGATGGATTATGACTATGTGTATTCTGTTTTAAAAGAAAAGTCAGAACTATGTTATCTTTACCGCAAGATGAATGGTGATTTAGTAAAGCTTCAAATTAAATCATATTCAAAACAGGATGAGAATTTATCTATCTGGATTTTTACGAGCGAAGAGAGTGATGAAGCAATTTATGAATCGTTAGGCACTGCGAGGTGGAAAATCATATTTGACGAAAATGAAAATCCACTTGTATATCAGGGGAATAATGCATTATGTCGTATGTTCCATTATGCATATGAAGATTTTTCGAGTGGCTTTCGTTCTTTCTTGTCTTATGTACATCCAGATGATGTCAATAAAGTGAAACAATCCATTGATAAATTTAAAACATTACAAAATCTAAATGAACAACATGATGATGAATTTCGATTGAGAAACTCTGATGGAGAATATCAATGGGTACATTCCATTGGAAAAACAATTCGGCAGGAAAATGGAAAAATCAAGAATGTCTGTGGAATTTTTATTGATATTAACAAGAGAAAACAAAAAGAAGAGAAACAGAGAAGAATCATTGATGGTCTTGCGAATGAGTATGTAACGATGTGGCTGGTCCATCCTGATCAGACTTGTGAGCTTTGTCGTTATAAATATGCGGAATGGGTCATTCAGGAAGCCATCGAACTGTTCGGAAAAATCAATCACTATACAAAATCTATGCGTGATTATGCTGAACGTTATATTGACGAAGGAAATCGTGCAGCATTTTTAAAAGATACATCATATGAAACAGTATTGAAAGAAATACAAGAAAACCCAATTTATCAGGTAATTTATCAAAGAAATGCATATGGACAGCTGGCATACTATCAGATTTCGTTTGCAAAGCTGGATAAAAATGATAATTCTTTCGTCATGGGATTTAAAGATGTGAATGAAGTTGTTCTGGAAGAAATTAAAAAGAACAATCAACTTGAAGCTGCGTTACATAAAATTGAAAAAGAAAAAGATATTCTAGATAAGTTATGTTCTGATTTTACGGCAGTTTATTTTATTGAATTAAATTCTAAAACATTTGAATCTGTACATATTTCTTCTAATACAAATGCGGAAGATATGATGAAAAGGCAAGTGTTCTATAATTTTGATAATTATAGTAAACATTATGCAGCTTTGTATATATCCGAGGATAAGCAACAGGAGTTTCTGGATTGGTTTACGTGTGATAATTTGAAAAAGAATTTAAATGGAAATGATCGTATTACATATCATTACAAAAGTCTTTCTAACAAGAGTCATCAAAAATACTTTGAAGCACAGGCAATTAAGGTTAAAGAAGATGAAAAACATTGTTATGCACTTTTAGGTTTTAGATATATTGACGATATCATGGAGAAAGAAAAAGCAATCCAGCAGCAGATCCAGCGGGCATATGAAGAAGTGATTGAAAGTAATGAAATCATTTCTACAATTGCGAAATCATATTGTCATATTTATTTAATCAATCTTGAAAAAGATGAATATGAAGAGATATCGCATGATAGTACAGTACATCATTTCACAGGAAATAAAGGTTGTGCTTCAAAACGATTTAAAGAGAGGTGTGAAGAGAGTGTTGAGTTAGAATATCGAGAGATGTTTTATGAATTCACAAATTTTGAAACCATTCAAAATCATTTAGCAAAGGATGATGAAACTGTCACGGAATATAAGATGCTTGATGGAAACTGGCATCATCTTGTGTTTATTGCGAAAAATCGTGATGAAAATGGGAAAGTGATTGAAATCATCTGTACAATACGTAGTATCAGTGAAGTTAAGAGAAGGGAATTGAATTTACATTATGAAGCAGAAGAAGCAAAACATGAAGTTGAAGCGAAGAATCGATTCCTTTCAAATATGTCTCATGATATCCGTACACCATTGAATGGAGTGATTGGAATGCTGCGAATGTCAGATCAATATCCAAATGATCTAGAGATGCGTCAGTCATTAAAAGCGAAAGTAAATGAATCGTTGGATTACCTTGTGATTTTAGTGAATAATATTCTGGAATTAAATAAACTTGAGTCAGATACATCTGCAGTAACATGTATGCCATTGCCGATTGTTGATACAATACAGGATGCATGTGTGAAATCCTGGAGAAAAGCGAAAGAGAAGAATATTACGTTCCATATGGATATTGATCAAGCAAACATTCAATATCCATATGTAGTAAGTAACGCTACATATATTGATAGAATCTTTGCAAACTTAACTGAAAATGCAGTAAAGTTTACAGAGAAAAACGGAAATGTTGTTGTCTACTATAGAGAAGTTGATCATGATGATACACATGTGACAGTTGAATTTGGATGTAGGGATGATGGGATCGGTATGTCTGAAGAGTTTATGAAATATGCTTTTGATGCATTTTCACAAGAAAAAAAGACAAGTCGTTCTACATATGAAGGCAGTGGATTAGGTTTAGCTATTGTAAAGAAACTGGTGGATAAGTTAAATGGAACCATTGAAGTAGCCAGCAAGAAAAATGTTGGTACAGATATAAAGATCTGCATGACATTTGAAATTGGAGAAGAAATCAAATATAACAATTCAATAGAGAGCCATTTCAGCTTGAAGGGTTTGAGAGCACTTGTTGTTGAAGATAATGAATTAAATACAGAAGTTGTGAAATTCTTGCTTGAAAAGAATGGAATCATTGTAGATTGTGTTGAAGATGGTGTGCAGGCTTTAAAGAGTTTTGAAAAATCCAGTCTTGGATATTATGCGATGATATTAATGGATATTCTGATGCCAAGAATGAATGGGTTAGAAGCTACAAGAAGAATTCGAACTCTACAAAGGAAAGATGCTTCTTTGATTCCGATTATTGCGATGAGTGCAAATGCTTTTTCAGATGATATCATGCGTGGAAAAATGGCAGGGATGAATGAGTATCTTGCGAAACCATTAGATGAAGAAATGTTGATTCGTGCAATTAGAAAATGCTTAAAATAAAGGAAGTGATTTTATGAGTCAGAAAGTATTGATTGAAGATTTACTGAAATATAAATTTCTGGAAAACCTGCAGTATAACCCAAGTGGAACAGTGATTGCGTACCAGGCTGCAAAAAGTGATGAAAAGAAACAAGCATACCATAGAGATATCTGGATTATTGAAAATGGTATTTCTAAACAGCTTACATCAACAATAGATGCAACGATTGTGTGTTGGGTGGATGATGAAACTTTGTTGATACAAAGAAGTACGGAGGATACAGAAGCATATACAACAGATCTCTATCAGATTTGTATTCATGGTGGAGAAGCAATGAAGTATTTAACATTGCCATTTGCGATGAATGCATTGAAATTTGTAAATGAGAAGACATTGGTAGCTACAGCTTCAATAGATATGCATGAAGCTGATGTATATAAAATGAATGATGCGGATAGAAAGAACTATCTAGAAGCCACGAAGGAAGAAAAGGAAAACTATCAGGTCGTTGATGAATTGCCTTACTGGTATAATGGAAAACATTTCATCAATGGTATGCGTAATGCATTGTTTGTGGTGCATTTAGATCCTATGCATGTTGAACGTATCACAGAACCTTCTTTTGATGTGAGTGAATTCATTGTTGAAGGGAATAAAGTAATCTATACAGGTGAGAAGCGTCATGCACGTGAATCTTTGTTCAATCAGGTATATGCATATGATATTGAAACAAATGATATTGAAACAATCTATTCCAAGAATGACTATTCTTTTTCTAAACCTTTTGTAATGCATGGTCAATTGTATGTGCATGCAACAGATCACAAGGAATATGGTGTCAATGAAACAACAAAGATCTGCAGGCTGGAAAAAGAAAACGTTACAGAATTATTCAAACCAGAAGTATCTTTATACAGCTCTATTACCTCAGACATGGCATTAGGTGGAGGCAAAGGCTATACAAGTGAGAATGATCATTACTATACCCTTGCGACAGAAGACTATGAAACTGTTATCTATGACTATAATCAGCAATTTGATTTAACAATCATTAAACCAGAAGGATATACAATCAATTGCTTTGATATCAAGAATCATCAGATTGCATTCATTGGAAGTACCTGGAATCATATTCAGGAAGTATATGTAATGGATCTGGATGGAAATAATATCCGTTGTCTAACGCATCATAATGATGCAGCAATGAATGATCGCTATATTGCGCGTCCGCAAAAGATAACATATGTATCTGAAGGGGAAACGTTAAACGGATGGGTACTGTTACCAATTGATTATGATCCAAATCAGAAATATCCTGCAGTATTTGATATTCATGGTGGACCTAGGGCTGCATATGGGGAATCTTTCTTCCATGAAATGCAGGTCTGGGCAAGTGAAGGGTATTTTGTATTCTTCACAAATATTAGAGGATCTGATGGAAGAGGCGATGCGTTTGCGGATATTCGTGGATTGTATGGAGATGTTGACTATAAGAATCTGATGGATTTTACAGATACAGTATTACATCGCTTTCCAGCAATTGATCCAGATAGAGTTTGTGAAACGGGTGGTTCTTATGGTGGTTTCATGACAAACTGGATCATTGGTCATACGGATCGTTTCTGTTGTGCAGTGAGTCAAAGAAGCATCTCTAACTGGATTTCTAAGAGTTTTATGAGTGATATTGGACCTTACTTTAATCCAGATCAATGTGGAGCATCTTCTCCGTTTGCATTTGATATTTTGTGGGAACATTCTCCTTTGAAATATGCGGAGAATGCGAAAACACCTACATTGTTCATTCATTCTGATCAGGATCATAGATGCCCTTTACCAGAAGGAATGCAGATGATGCAGGCATTAGCTTTGAAAGGAATTGAAACGAGAATGTGTATCTTCAATGGAGAAACACATGAATTGAGTCGTAGTGGAAAACCAAAACATCGTATTCGTCGTTTGACAGAAATAACAAACTGGTTTAATAAATATGCAAAATAAAAGTGCAGTCATTGACTGCATTTTTACTTGAGTTCGAATGTAATAGATGCTTGATGTTGTTTGTAGTTTAAGTTAAGAATTGCACCATTGATCATTGTGAAATGTGGATTTGTATGACCAATATCTGCATCATAGATCACAGGAATATCTTCACATGAAGTTGTGAGTGCTTCTTGATAGCTCATACCCGTTTCACTGGATTCAAATAGTGTTCTGCCCACAATGATTGCTTTTGTGCTTTCAAACCATCCAGCATAACGCATCTGAATGAGTGTACGGTAGAGTACTTCTGCACTGAGTGAGAAGTTATCAAAATACCAGATGATTCCGTCATCTGCATACTTTTCAATAAACTTCTTTGTGCCATCAAACTTTGTACCAATTAAATCTTTTAATACATCAATACATCCACCAATACATCTGCCAGATGTTGTGAGTTCTTCTTGTGTGCAGTTCCATTGTACTTTTGTATCTGGAACAAATCCTTCAACATCCCATGGCAATGCTTTCTGATATTCTGGATAGTTTGTCTGTTCAATGAGATTTCCTTTGATGATTTCGAGGTTGTTTTTGACAAATTGTGGTAATGGTTGCAGGTCATAGCTGGATCCTCCATTGAAACCGTAGATTGTAGCGACATCACATAGTGTTGTGTATGGATATAGAACACCTGTTGGATCACTTGCACCCATAATGAACTTTGGGTGCTTTTTTAATGTTTCAAATGAAATGTATGGAATCATTTCGTTTAAGAAATCTCCGCCTTTTGCACACATTACAAAATCTACTTCTGGATCTTGAAAGAGTTGATTTAATTCATCTCCTCTTTGTTTTGCACTTCCTCCTCGTGGATCATTGACTCTAACGTGTTGTGTTTCTTTGATGTTGTAACCTTGTTGTTTGAGTGTATCTAAACAGGCATCCAAACTTTCTAGATCTTTTCCTGCACCTGCACTTGGGGCGCAGATTCCTATTGTTGAACCGTTTGTTAAAAATGATGGATAAATCATGTGTACTCCTTTTGGAAATATTATAGAGGAAAATGTGGAGGATTGGGAAGAGGGATATACTTAAGTATATTGTGATAAAATGGTTATCAAAGGAATTGGATCGTATGGATAAGACACTTGAATACTATAATCAAAATGCAAAGCAATTTACTTCAACAACACAAACATTAGAGTTCTCTCAAATACAGGATAAATTTTTGAACTATTTAAAAAGTGATGCGAAGATCCTGGATTTTGGATGTGGCGCTGGTAGAGATACAAAGTACTTTCTGGAACATGGATATGATGTTGATGCAAGTGATGGTTCCGTTGAAATGGTCAAAGCTGCATCAAAATTGACAGGATTGGATGTTAAATTGTTATTGTTTGAAGATTTGAATGAAAAAGATATGTATGATGGTATTTGGGCGTGTTCTTCTATCCTGCATTGTAAAAAGGAACAATTGATCATTGTATTTCAAAAGATGGCAGATGCATTAAAAGAGAATGGAATTGTATATACTTCTTTTAAATATGGAAATGATTCTTGTGAAAGAAATGGTAGATATTTCACAGATTTCACAAGTGAATCATTTCATGATTTCATGCTGAAGATTCCATTTGCACTTGTGGAAGAATGGCAATCAAGTGATATTCGACCAGGCAGAGAAAATGAAAAGTGGCTGAATCTGATTCTGAGAAAAAAATAATATGAATGAAGCAGAATTCTTAGAAAAGTATCAAATGTGCAGGAAAGAAAAAGTAATGTATCCAAATGGTGGATACAGTATTTTCTATGCAAAAGATGATATTTCCATCATCATTGATATCGATATATGTAAACAGGATACAAAAGCATTTTCGTATTCTCTTTTGACGGATAAGCAGAATGCTTATATGAAAGAATATATGCATGTGTATCGCTTTCTTGGGTATGATGAAAAAAGAATTGATGCATGTATGCGTGGTCAAATGGATTGTGAAGAAAATTATCTGAAAATCAATGATCGTTCAAATCATGCGGAAGCATCTCCTTTAGAAATGAAATTTGAAGATAGTTTTGCATCTGTCTATGGAATGTCTTCTTTAAAGTATTTGAATAAAGAATATGCGATTACAACACAACAGGGAAATCATTTTTACCTGGATTACTATATTTCAAGTGAGAATGGAAATATCGCAATTGAAGAAAATGGTATTCATTATCATCATCCAATGATCATTCGTGAAAAGAAATATATTCAGCAGTTAGATAAGCAAAATGCATGTTCCACACAGAACATTAAACTTTATCGATTTTCCAGTGAGGATTGTCTGTTTGAAAATCGTATTGAAGATGATATCAAAGCATATATTGGTGAAAATACATCTTCTTTTAAAGAAACAGGTATTTTGGCGGAAAGAAAGTTCAAACTGTATGAACATCAGGAAATCACATTAGAGGAAATTCATCATCAAAGAAAGAATGGCGTAAAATCATTTCTTGTAGTACTTCCTACAGCGAGTGGAAAATCTAAGATCATTGAAGAAGATATCCAGTCATATGCGAAATCTTTTGTGGATTTGAAAGTGTTGATTCTTGTTCCTACAGTGCGTGTGAAAGAGGATTGGGAAAATCGTGTGAATGCATCTTTGAAGGGAATGCATGTGGATGTGAAAACATATGCATCATTGATTCGCCATATTTCTCAATATGATCCACATTCTTATGACTATATTGTTGTGGATGAAGCACATCATGCGGTTGCACCTGTATTAAAGAGAACGATACAGTTTTTTGATCCTTCATTTTTAATTGGATTGACCGCAACAGATCAAAGACCGGATAAAAAGAAACTGGAATCTATTTTTGGCAGCTATTCTACACATCTTTCTTTGAAAGAAGCAATGGATAAAGGAATTATTGCGAAAGCAAATGTGTATCGTTTGAAAACCAATCTGGATTTAAGTAAGATTCGATTTAATGGAAAAGATTATGTGAATGCAGATCTTGAAAAGACAATCAGTATTACATCTAGAAATGAATTAATTGGACAAGTTTTAAGTGAATATTTTAGTGATGGTCAATGCAAAGAGTATCAAGGTGTCATCTTTTGTGTGAATACAAGGCATGCATCTAAGATGGCGGAGATACTGAATAAACAATTTGGTATTTCTGCGAAAAGCTATACAAGAGAAAGCAAACATCCAGAAGAAATCATGCAGGATTTTAAGAATCATAAGATTCGTTTCTTGTGTGCCTGCAATATGATTTCAGAAGGATGGGATTATCCTGAATTGCGTATTATTGTGATGGCTAGACCAACATTGTCAAAAGTTCTTTATCAGCAGCAGATTGGAAGAGGCCTCCGAAAAACAGATACAAAGAAAAATGTTTTTATCATTGATGTTGTAGATGAATATGGTGCTGCTTTGAAAGCTTGTAATATGCATGTGCTGTTTGATAATCCTTGCTATGTTCCTTTTGGAGATATTTCTCAAACATACAATGTTGGCGATGTTATTGAAGTGGATGGGATTCATGAAGAAATCGAAAGGATTGAACAGGTAGATATTCATTCGTTTGAAGAAGAATATGGTTCGTATTTGAGTAAAGAACAGGTTGCGCGTGAATATTTCATGGATACAAAAACAATTTCATCATGGATCAAAAAGAAAACGATCCTTCCAACAAAAGAATTTATGTTTGGAAGTAAATCCATTCCACTGTTTTCGAAAGAAGATGTTGAGAAATATAGAACACAGTTAAAGATTCCAATGCATACAGATGAAACAATCAAAGAAGACTTTTTTTCGTTCTTGAAAGAAAGAGATTATTCATACTCTTATAAAATGGTGTTTTTATTGTCTTTTATTCATCATATGAATGAAATTGGAGATGTGAATATTGATGAAGTATTAGATTCTTACCGTTCTTTTTACCAGGATCGTATTGATCATGGTTTGAAAGTTGATCGAAATGGGTGTCCATATACAACTGATACATTAAATGATATTTCTTATGTGAAAAGGAGTATGTTAACAAATCCATTTGAAAAGTTTGAAAGAAAAAGATTTATGTATTACTCCAAAGATCTAAAGATGCTTTCTATCAATCATGCTTTATTTTCTAAAATGAATGCTGAAGACTGGAAGGTGGTTGAAAATCAAATGCGAGAAGACTTAAACAATTATTATCAAAACATATAAAAGGATCCAATGCGGATCCTTTTAACCTTCTTCGATTGCTTTATCGTATGCTTTCTTTGTCTTTTTATCAAAGCATACCCATACAATTTCATCAAATGCATCTGGTAGAGCATCTGTAAATTCCTTTACTGCCTGATAGGCTATGTGTGCAGCTTCATCCAGTGGATAGCTATACACACCTGTAGAAATAGATGGAAATGCTATTTTTCTGATTCCATTGATTGAAGCAAGCTTTAAAGAATTTACATAACAATTCTTTAACAGTTGTGCTTCATTACCATTTCCGTAATAGACAGGTCCTACTGTATGAATGATATATTCACAAGGAATACGATAGGCAGAAGTAATCTTTGCTTCACCTGTAGGACAGCCATGCAGCTTTCTACATTCTTCTAATAAGAGTGGTCCAGCTGCTCTATGGATTGCGCCATCCACACCGCCTCCGCCAAGTAAAGATTCATTTGCAGCATTGACAATGGCATCCATGCCTTTGATTTTTGTGATGTCTCCTAAGACTGTAGTAATCTTTGTCATCGGATGTAATGTGCTCCTTTGATTTCTAAATCTAATAAACGTTTTCTTTCTTCTTCTGGTAATACACTTGTGTATAGCTGGGTGGCTTGAAATTCTATATCACGATATGACTTTGGAATTTCTGCAAACTTTGAAGCAATATGCACTTCTTCTTTGCGTTTTGAATGCAGCCATTCTCTACCTTTGTTATTAAATGCCAGGATACGGAGTGTATCTAGCTTTGGCAAGTTCTTTACGTCTTCTTTTGTAATTTGCATCATGATCTGTACAAGACATCTTCTGATCTTGCTTGCGGTATAGCGATAGTTCACGCACGCCTGTATGAATTCCTGGTATGTTGCACATTTCTCTGCGTTTTTCTTTAAGTGATTTTCAATGCCTTCACTGATCAAGAAATATTCAGATAACTTAGAAGATGGCGTCATCATTAAATATGTTCGAATATATGGATAGAACATATCCATTGTGACATAAGATGAGTGCAACAGTTCTTCTTTCATTGGTGTAGTGATTTCAATGTCTTTCTTCTGCATGCATGCATTTCTAATGGCATATGCACTTGCAAGTGGCTGAATCGTTTCATCGAAGTATCCTGTATTTCTTTGAATCAATACTGGTTTGATTTTTGTATCTTTGATGGCTTTTAAATAACATACAGCTAAGATGTCATTTGGTTCCATTTGTGATGTGAGTAATGAATATGCTTTTGGAAAGGATACACCTGTATCCATGATTTCTTTGATGTGATTGAGATTGACAGGGGTATCTGCAATCTCTGACAGGTTTTCAATATTTCCACATTCACTGCCAAATGAAATGTAATCTACATCTGCCAGTTTCAATAGATCTACACCACCTTGTGCAAATTGATGAGCAGCTTGTGTTGCGTAAATGTATGGTAATTCAATAACAACGTCAATTCCATTTTTTACTGCTGCTTCTGCTCTTTTCCATTTATCAATAAATGCTGGTTCTCCTCGCTGCATAAAATGAGATGACATGATGGCAATCATGACATCTGCGTTTGTTTTTTTTCTTGCTTGTTCAATCTGATATTGATGTCCATTATGAAATGGATTGTATTCACAAATAATTCCACATGTTTTCATGTCTCTATTGTATATGAAAAAAAGTTGAAAGCCAAAACTTTCAACTTTTGTGAATTAAAGAATACCGAATGGAGTGTCAGCTACAACCCAGTCGAGAAGAATTTCTTCATTTGGATTGAGTTTGCCAACGAGGTTGTATTCATTGGATACTTCAATATCATGACATACGACCCAGAGTTCGCCACGGTAATGTTCCAGGTTATCGTTAACGATCAATAGATCACCACGATGTGCTGTAAAGCCTTCCTCTGATCTTGGTGGAATGGACTGTCCCTTGAAGACAACACGTGTTCCTGAGCTTCTCAGGATATCATCGTTGCAGTCACCACGCTGGTTGTGCTTGTCGTAATATACGATTTGCTTTTCAAGTGGTGTGATGTCATTAACAAGTGTAGCTTTCATTGTGATCTTTGTAAGATCAGTATCAGCCATTGCTTTGAGTTCTTCGTCACTTGCATATGCATTACCAACTAAGATATCCTGACATAGATTCATCGCGATTAAGTGTCTTAGCTGAAGATCAATTGGAAGATCTCTATGCATTTCCAGTGTTGGCAAGCCATCAAATACTGGCCATGGACCAAATGTGTTCTTTTCGTTAGAAGAAACGAAAGATGCAACTCTGAAACCTGCATTCTTGTATCTAGATGTTAATTCTAGATATCTCTTTAATCCCATACCTGTATGGCGCTGTGGGAAGAAGTTGGAACAGAAACACATATTTTCCTGATCTGCACCTGTTTCAATCAAATTTCTGAAAGCAATGTTGCCAGATGCGTTGTATTCGATCTTGATACCATATGGGTTTCTTGTGATTGCGGCATCTTCTTGAGAAGAGAAATGACCATCTAAGCGGATGATATCAAGTCCAATCTCATGGAAAACGGACAAATCATAAGGTGTTGCACCAATGTGTGCGAATACTTCTGGGTTTGTATCCGCAGATACTGTTAAACCACATTCGTGTGCGACCTGACAGAACTTTGAGAAGTTTTTAACGAGTTCCTCTTTGGACTCCTTTACTGATAGGAAACATGTAAAAACTCTCTTGAAGCCTAGTTCTCCTGCTTTTTTCATGTAAGCAAATACGTCTTCGTAAGTGCTATGTTCTGGATAAACAGATATACCTAATGTTTTCATAACTCCATTGTAAAGGAGGAAAAAAAATAATCAATATGGTAGATTTTAGAATATGCATTAAAATATAGAAAAGACTTGAGGAAATCATCGTGAATGAATTTATTTATGGGAAAGAAGAGATGGACTATCTTTGTCAAAAGGATGGAAAGATGAAAGATGTGATTGAAACACTTGGGATGATTCATCGAGAAGTAGATGAGGATTTGTTTACAAGTGTGATCCACCATATTGTTGGTCAACAGATTTCTACAAAAGCACAGAAAACCATTTATCAAAGAATGAAAGATGGATTAGGTGTAATTGATGAAGATACGATATGTGAAGCAAGTGATGCATATTTACAGAGCTTTGGTTTAACATTTCGAAAAGTTTCGTATATGAAAGACTTTGCTTTGAAAGTTAGAAATCATGAGATTGATCTAGATGGATTGTATGAAAAGAGTGATGAAGAAGTAATTGAAATTTTGCAGTCATTGAAAGGCATTGGCAGATGGACTGCGGAAATGATCCTTTTATTCTGCATGCAGAGAAAGAATGTATTTGCGTATGATGATTTAGCAATTCAAAGAGGTTTGCGTATGGTTTATCATCATCGTAAGATTACAAAACAGCTGTTTGAGAAATATCGAAGAAGATTTTCACCGTATTGTTCCATTGCAAGTTTGTATCTTTGGGCAGTAGCTGGTGGAAAGATGGAGGGAATGAAAGATTATGGCAAATAATATCATGTATTATGATTCACCAATTGGTAGAATGGTGCTTGTTTCAGATGAGGAAGGACTTTGTGGTGTGTATTTTGTTGGGCAGAAGTATGATCGTGCTGGGTTTGATGATGTCATTGAACAGGAAGATAAATACTTATTGGATGCGAAGCGATGGCTGGATATTTATTTCCAGGGAAAAGTGCCTGATTTTCTTCCAAAACTTCATATGATTGGAAGTGAATTTCAATTAGAAGTATGGAATCAGTTATTACAGATTCCTTATGGTCAAACAACAACGTATGGTTCAATTGCGTCTCATTGTAAAAAAGAACATATGTCTGCGCAGGCAGTTGGCGGTGCGGTTGGCAGAAATAAAATTTCTATTATTGTGCCTTGTCATAGAGTGATTGGCAGTGATGGATCATTAACAGGATATGCTTCAGGATTGGATAAGAAAAAGCAATTGTTGCGTCTAGAGGGTATAAAAAACAAGGAGATTCCTGTAAAATACTAAACTATGAATGAAATAACAATTGATGAATTGAAGAAGTTAGATGCCAGTACATATGTACTGGTGGATATTAGAGAAGAAGAGAAAGTATTAAAGAATCCGATTGACCATAGTGTTGTTCTATCAATGGATGAAGTTGAAAAGCATGTATTTGATCGTGACAAGAAGATCGTTGTTGTGTGTGATCGTGGGAAATTGAGTATTCCTGTTGTACTTGCTTTGTGCGATCAAGGATATGATGCGGTGAGTCTGCATGGTGGATATGTTTCCATTGTCATGGATAAGATGAAAGAAAATAACTCCATACAATTTGCGGAAAAAGTGGAAAGAAGCATCATTAAAACATATCGTAAACAGATCTGGTCAAAGTTTACAAAGGCAGTACGTGATTATGAATTGATCAAAGAAGGGGATCGGATTGCGGTTTGTATTTCTGGTGGAAAAGATTCGATGCTGATGGCAAAGTGTTTCCAGGAATTGCATAAGTATTCTGAAGTCCATTTTGATGTGAAGTTTGTGGTCATGGATCCTGGATATTCAAAAGAGAATCGCTTGATCATTGAAGATAATGCAAGAAAGCTGAATATTCCTATTGAGATCTTTGAAACGGATATCTTTGAGAATGTGTTCCATATTGATAAGAATCCTTGTTATATCTGTGCAAGAATGCGTAGAGGACATTTATATAACTATGCTAAAAATATAGGATGTAACAAGATTGCATTAGGTCATCATTTTGATGATGTGATTGAAACAATTGTCATGTCTATGTTATATGGTGCACAGATTCAGACAATGATGCCTAAATTACATTCCAATCATTTTGAAGGCATGGAAGTCATTCGCCCTTTATATCTTGTAAGAGAAGATGATATTAAAGCATGGGCAAAGCATAATAATCTGTACTTTATCCAATGTGCATGTAAATTTACAGACACATGTTCTTCAGAAGCGTGCTTAACGCGTCCTCGTTCAAAACGTGTTGAAGTAAAGAATCTGATTCGTGATTTGAAGAAGACAAATCCATATGTGGAACAGAATATCTTCAAGAGTGTTGAAAATGTCAGTTTGAAGACAATCATTGCCTATAAAGATGATAAAGAAAAGCATCATTTCTTAGATACATATGATGATGTGAAATGAAACTTATGAAACAAAATTATATTTCATAAGTTTTTTCTTTAGAAATGTATCAATACATGCATAATATGACAGGATCATTATGATAAGATACGTGCATTGAATCGAGGAAAAAAATATGAATTTAGAAGAAATGAAAAGAAAGTACGCATATACATTGGCTCGTGTTGGTTTAAACGTACAAAAAGGACAGACAGTTCTTGTGGAAGCAGCAATTGAAGGAAGTGCATTTACACCGGTTTTCTGTGAAGAGTGTTATAAGCTTGGAGCGAGTAATGTTGTGGTGCATTATCTAGATCAGGCGAATTTAAAAGTTGCATCTTTATATCGCAGTAAAGAAGATGTTGAAAAAGTAGAAGACTGGGAAGTTTTGCAGAATCAAAAATATCTTGATGAAGGTGCATGCTATGTACGTCTTGAAGGAGTGAATCCAAAATTGATGGAAGATCTTCCAGAAGAAAAAGCAAATGCGGTATTTGCACATGTGGATGCAGTGAGAAATATTATGCGTAAGGCAAGTCGCAATAAGCATTGTCAATGGCTGATTGCGATGATTCCTACAAAAGAGTGGGCAGACTATATTATGCCTGATGTAGAGGAAAGCAAACGTTTAGAGGAATTATGGAAGCTGTTATTGAAGCTTTGTTATATCGATGAAACAAATGATGTTGTTCAAACATGGAAAGAAAAAAGGGACAGAAATCATGAAAGAGGAAAGAAAATTGATGCGTATCATTTCACAAAATTCCACTATACCGCATCCAATGGAACAGATCTGGTTGTGGAATTAACACCGGATTCTAAATTCTCTTATGAAAGAAAAGATGATGGAATCTCTTTTACACCAAATATTCCTACAGAAGAAATCTGTACAACGCCTGAAAAGTATGGAACAAATGGTGTCGTTTATGCTTCTAGACCACTTGTACTTGGTGGAAAGAGTGTAGAAAATTTTGGTTTTCGCTTTGAAAATGGAAAAGTTGTAGAAGTTATTGCGAAGGAAGGAAAAGAAATGTTAGAAGCACTGGTTCGGATGGATGAAAATGCTTGTTATCTGGGAGAGTGTGCATTAGTGGAATATCATTCTCCAATCTCTATGAGTCACCGTGTGTATTACACAACGTTAATTGATGAGAATGCATCTTGTCATTTAGCACTTGGCAGAGGATTAAACGTGCAGCAGCCAAAAGATTCTAGATATACCTTCAATGACTCAAAGATCCATATTGATTTTATGATTGGTACAAGTGATATGCATATTGTTGGTACGACAGAAGATGGAAAAGAAGTTGTGATATTTGATCAAGGTGATTTTGTGTTGTAAGGGGGCATAATATTGCCCTTTTTTTGAAGTTCTGGAACAGAATGGTATTCATACACAAAGAGCTTGTAATGGAAAAGAATGTGTAGATATATTGGAAAATAGTGAGGAACATGCATTTGATTTTGTGTTTATGGATATTCAGATGCCGATAATGAATGGCTATGAAGCAACAAAACTCATTCGTAAATCGCAGAGAAAAGATATCCAGAATATTCCTGTTGTTGCGATGAGTGCAGATGCATTTGCGGAAGATGTTGAAGCTTGTTTGAAAGCTGGTATGAATGGTCATATTTCAAAACCAATTGATTTTAAAGAAGTGATGAAAGTGATTGAAAAGTATTGTTCAACAAATCAATGAGACGCTATAATAGTTGCGTTATGAAACGATATCTGAATGTAGTATTAGGCTCTGTGTTATTGAGCATTGGTATCTGGCTGTTTGTGACTCCAAATGGAATTAACTTTGGAGGAATGATTGGTACAGCTCAGTTAATTGAACGTTTGCTTCGTATGCTGATACATATTCCAGCAAATATCAATGTGCTTGGTATTATTAACTTTTGCTTGAATATTCCTTTATTCTTTTTTGCATTGAAAATCATGCATAAAGATTTCTGCGTAAAAACAATTCTTTCTTTGGTAATTCAAACAGTGCTGTTATCTGTTTTGCCGCCATTAAAACAGCCTTTAGTGAATGATATGATACTGAATACAATCTTTGCTTCAGCAATTTGTGGTATTGGGGTTGGAACTGCATTGAGCGGCAGTGGATGTTGTGGTGGTATTGATATCGCTACGATGTGTATTGTGAAAAAACATCCTGATTTTAAAACAGGACAGTTATCTATTTATTTCAATATTGTATTGTTTGGTATTTGTCTGTTCTTTGATGATTTGAAAACAATTATGTATTCTGTTTTGTTTGTTGCATTGTTATATACGATTGCTGATCGTTGTCATGCACAGAATATTAATGTAACTGCTTTGATTTTTACAAAGAATCACGATTTGAAGAAGACAATTATGTCGACGATGGGACGTGGTGTTACGTATTGGAATGGAAAAGGTGCATATACAGAAACAGATACTGAAATCTTGTATGTTGCCATTAACAAATATGAAGTGCAGCAATTGAATGAATTGATTCATGAAGCTGATCCGCATGCATTTGTGACTTTATCACAAGGATCTATGATTCATGGAGGGTTTGAAAAACGATTATAGAAGACATGGAATGTTCTGTGTCTTTTTATTTTGGAGATAAATAGTTCGCTCAAAAGTTCGCTCGAAAAAAGAAAAAACAAAAAACCGCATCAATAAGCGGTTTTTAGAGCTTAGTATAGTGCCGACTATAGGACTTGAACCTACGACCTATGCGTTACGAGAACTTCCATACATGATATTGTAGTTTGCTATAGTGTTCAATATTACGCATAAGCAAGCCATTTTTAAGTGTTTCATTATGTTTTAACTTGTTGCGGTTTATCCTATCGTTGTTAGTCAAACGTTAGTCAAATTTTAGTCGTGCTTTTGCTTTGGCTTTGTGTTTGCAAAATGCAACGCAAATTGAGCTAAAAGCTCTAGATTTTCTTGTGTCATTTCTTCCATGCATTCCTTGACTAGATTTGAATAAGATTCTCTTTGTGTGTTGTTTTTCATTGTCTTTACTCTCCATTCTTTCCATTGAACATGAGTTCAAGCTTGTTTGATGCTGATACGTCTTTTTCTTTTAATGCGTGCCCGTATATATCTAGCGTAACTGAAGCCCTAGCGTGCCCTAAACGCTTTGATACTACCTCTATGTCTGTATTCTCACTTAATAGCAAAGTAGCGGAAGTATGCCTCAAATCGTGCAATTTGATTTGTGGTAGTTTCTTAGAAAGAAGTCTTTCTTTTTCTTCCTTTGTTGTGGCTTCATTTGCTTTTGCTTCTACTAAACTGTTGAAGTCTGATATAATTTTACGGAACTTGTGAAGCGGAGTATCTATGTTCATTTGTTTTCCGTTGTCTTGGATAAATATGAATTGTTCTCCGTGTCCTTGTGAGCCTATTCTAGAGCCGTCATCTCTGAATAGGTTTTTTTGATCTTCTCTCCATGCTTTCAAAAGTAATGTTGTTGAGCTTGGAATTGTGATATCTCGATAAGAGGCTTCCGTTTTAGTCTCTTTCAAGAATTGACCGCTTTTCTTTGTGCGTGTTGTTGCCTTTGTAATATGAACCGTATTCGTTTCAAAGTCGATATCATTCCATGTTAGAGCTAACTCTTCACTCTTTCTCATACCGCTAACAATAGCAAGATTGAAATATGCTTGAAATTGCAAAGGGATTGTTTTGTAGGTCGTGTATTCTTTGACTTGTTGCACGTTCTTTGTTATTCCGTTGTGCGATTCGTGAGCTTTGAACACTACAGGATATTCAAGTGTTAGAGCATTCAAAAATAGTTGAGCCTGTTCAAGATTGAAACACTGGATTTTGTTTTTCTTCTTGATCGGTGGAAGAAAGCACCTATTGCACGGATTTTCATTTATCAAGCCCAACTTGTAAGCATAGCCTAGAACCGAGCTTATAGTTGTCTTGATTTTGTGAATTGTAGGGGGTGCCTTGCCCTCTTTCTCCATGTCGTTGAATATCTCCTGTAGATGTGAAGGTGTTATATTATTGAGCTTTAAATGCCCTATATAGGGGAATGCTTTACGTTCTAACAGCTTTAGATAATCTTCTTGTTGCCGTTCCTGTAGGTTGCTTTTTCCATAGTCATCAAGCCATTTCAAAGCATAGTCTTTGAATGTGATATTGCTAGTAACGGCTTTCCCGTTCAATATTTCATTTTCAAATTCAATAGCAAATCTATTGACCTCTTTTTCTATTGCTTTAGGTGATTTTGCTTTAGGCTTGTATGTAGTAGTTTTTAAAATTTGCTTGTTGTGTGAGTCTCTTCCAAGTGAGACGGTTATCTGATATGTATCATTCCTTTTTCTTATTGATGGCATTTTGCTCACCTTCTTCCCGTTGCTTCTTGGCACTTTCTATTTCCATCATGTAATAATCAAGGGATTTTTGATAAGTGTTATTTGTGAAGCCGTCTATATCGCTTAATGTGTCGTCTAATATTGATAGTTTTAACCTTTTGTAATCTTTCAAATTTAAAGCTATCTTCTGATTTTGATATATTGGGGTTTCTACTTCAAAGTATTCTAAATTGCAAAGATACTCTTCTAGATTTTTTAAATATTCCCACCCTAGTGGTGATGATAGAACAGTTTCTAAAGGATTGGGAATATTAGAGCTTTCTAAAGGGTTTGAGATTTTGCAATTATAGTAATCGTGCAATGTATTAATTGCCTCTTCTGATAGCCCTAGATAGTCCGAAATTGTTTGTATTTCCTCATACTCTAAGCGGTCGCTTATTCCTAGCAAATAGTCCGCTGAAACGTTTAACAATTGAGCAATTTCAACGAGCCTATCGAGCGTTAGATTCCCTTTTCCGTTTAATATTGTACTCAATTGAGGTTGTGAGATTTGATGATAAGGGTACTTATCGTTAAAAGCCTTTAGAAATGCTGATTGATTGGTTTTCCCTTTTGATTCATAGCCTCTTTTTCTATTATGAAATCAGGAAGAAACTAGTCCTGATCGAATAACCAAATAT
>SAMEA3387494__coassemble_2010_pt1 | contig 29312 bp, 29 predicted proteins | sample SAMEA3387494__metabat2_low_PE_002 | metagenome-assembled genome bin SAMEA3387494 (sample SAMEA3387494) | Felis catus | biome: Faeces | place: United Kingdom | collected 2012
TTCTGTTTTCTCTGTCCGTTTTTGTGGACTATCAACTAATTCTTTAAAAAGAGCGCAAAAAGAAAAGAGTGATTATACAATTTACATCAATTGTTTTAATCCACTCTTTTTTATAACCATTTAATAATTAATTCCAAGTTCGATTCCTAACAAAATGATTTATAATATAAATAAGAAACGAGAATACAGATAATGACATATCATTTCGCATGCATTACATTCGAGTGGAACTATGAACATTCCTATAATCTATTACAAGGAATGCAGAAATATGTTCAAGAAAATAAAAATATTAAATTTACAGTATTCAATGCATTAGCAAAATACATCAACCAGCAAGTTGATGTATCTGCTTTAGAAATCTTACACCTTCCAACATTATCAAACTATGATGGAATCATTATTCAAGGAAATCGCGCATGGCTTTTGAAAGACCGCCAATTCATCGCAAACAAGGCAAAAGCACTCAACATTCCAGTTGTTTCCATCAACTATCCATTATCTTATGCCTATGAAATTGGCACAGATAATGCATCCGCAATTCATACATTAATGGATTATCTGACAAATGAAAAAAATGTGCAAAGTACTGTATTTATTGGTGGACGAAAAAACAGTGAAGAAGCAAAAGAAAGAAAAAATGCATATCTTTTCTATTGTCAAAATCATCGTATCAATAACTTAGGATGCTATGGAGAAAGCTGGGACAGTGATGATGGAGAAAGAACAGCGGAAGAATATATTCATTCTAGCCGTCCACTGCCAGACTGTTTTATATGTGCTAACGACAACAACGCAAGAGCATTTATCAATGTTTTAAAAAGACATGGAATTCGTGTACCAGAAGATGTATTTGTTACAGGATTTGACAATCAGGAACTTGCATACGCATATTCCCCACGCATCACCACAATTGATCGTGATTATTTTCAAATTGGATATGATGCCGTGCAAAGCCTTTATCAACTTACACAAAATGAAAAACTCCCTGTTAAAGTTACTTGCAGATTTGAACTAATCAAAGAAGAAAGTACAGGTGAAATCAATCAAGAAAGACTCCAATTATTCTCCAAAAGATTTTTACATATCAATCAGGAACTACATAATTTCCATTGGATCCATTCCCATTTTGGACCTGCATTACTTGCATGCAATTCATTAAACGAATTTGGAAACGTGTTAGAAGAATTCTTTTCCACGTTTGGCATCAAAGAAGTTTACTGTATGCTGGATGGTGTGTATTTTGAGAACTTTGAGAATCCAAGTGGCATTTCACATTACTCAAAAACAATGCATCTATTATCCGTATACGGAAAAAAAGGATTGCATCCAGACAACTTAACACACTTCTATGCAACCTATGATTCTTCATTGATTCTTCCTTCATTTATTCCTATGGGAAATGATTTATATATGCTTTGTCCATTAACATATGGTTCAACTATCATTGGATGCATTCTGACACGTGGTGTTCCAACATTTGATCATTGTGGATTCTCAGGTGTATATCTATCCTTAATTGAAACATCTTTAGAAAATCTTCGAAAGAAAATCATGACTTCACGTATTAATCGCAGATTAGACACTCTTTATGTTCATGATTCTTTAACAGGCTGCTATAACAGATTTGGACTTGAGAAATATGGAAAAGACGCATTTAGAAATATTCTTGCAAATCAAGAACAAGCATATGTCATGTTCGCAGATATTGATGATATGAAGTCAATCAATGATACATATGGTCACGAAAGCGGAGATCTTGCATTACAATTCACTGCAGACAAGCTACGTCAGCTCTTCCAAAGCGAAGCATTTATCATGCGCTATGGCGGCGATGAATTTCTTGTAATATCTTCAATTCCTTTATGCGATACAGATTTCATAAATTCACAATACACGATTAAATCCTCTGAGAAAAAACATTTCAAATTATCTTTCTCCATTGGAGAAGTTTCGATTCATCGCAATCAGCAACTATCACTAGAAGAAGCAATTTCTCTTGCGGATACAAAAATGTATGAAATCAAAAAAGAAAAAAAGCATTCCATCTAAAAAAGCTAGCAAACCTGCTAGCTTTTCAATTATTCATAATTTGCATTCAAGAACATTGCTTTGATTGCTACAACTTCATCATATTCTTCCTGCGATACCTGCACATTCTCATTCAATGCCTTCAAGTCATCTTTTACAACGTTCAATGCATCTTCTTTCTTAGAAGCCCGTCCTTGCTGAATCACTCGAATCATTCTTTGTAGAACAATTGGATGTGCGTAACGAGCAGGAAGAGGAAACTTCGCATATCCTTCTATATATTTTTCCATCGCGGAAATTGCATCATCATTATACTTCATTACAGCTGACTTATTATTTCGCGCTGTTGGCAATACACTCAATCCCGCAAACGTAAAGATTGCCGCAATTCCAAATAATGCAAAATAGATACCAAAATCGCTATGATGAGCAAATGAATAAATACCGTAAATCAATGCAATAAATCCAAGAATTGTAATTGCCATCGCAACATAACGATAACTAGGACGCGTTCTATAATACGCTCTTTTACGTTTGGCTGCAGTGCTTAAATGTTCAGAATACGAAGGTTCTTTTTCAAGATATGCAATTGCCCTCTCTAATTCAGCAATTTCTTTTTCTTGTGAAGCATGCAATTTTGGACGAGACAAGATTTCTAATCTTTTCTTTTCTTCCTCTTCCTTAATTTTTGCTTCACCTGCTTTTGAATACAATTTAATTTGTGGCTGTTCTTTCTTTAAAGAATGCAATACTTCATCTACCTGATCTTCATATTTAAAATTACATTGCTTTTGTTTCCCATGATCATATTCCACAACAAGATATGACATTGTCGCAAACATTCCTTTTCCACTAAATCCACCTTCACTCATCGCAATACGTTTAAAAACACGTGTGATAGATGAATATGGAATATAATATTTACGATCAATGAAGAAACTATTTAAATACAGTGCTTTTTTTCCAACACCGCAAGGACCAATCTTCTTGCATGTTTTTTTATCTATTTCTAATTCTTCTTTATCAAGATGTAATGCACTTAACGGATATGGCATGAAAATCATAAGTAAACCTCTAAATATCAAGCTTTATTTGTTTTTGTTGCACGAATGAATAAGAATAACATCAAACCTGCAAATACGATACCAACTGGGTATGCAAGAGCAGTATTATAAATAACGGCACCTTCCGCTGTCTTTGCGTTAATAAATCCACCCAGGCATTCAGGAGCTAAGATAAAGTAAGTTGCTGATACTGCAGACATAAATGTTGCTGGAACAGCAGTTACCCAATAGTTCTTCTTTTCAGTAAACAAGAACATGGAAGCAGCCCATAATACGATCATTGCTAATGTCTGGTTTGTCCATGAGAAGTAACGCCAGATAACTGTATAGTCAATCAAACCAGTTGCATTGCCAATACCTAAGACAGCACCAGCGCCCAATACTGGAATACATAGCTTCAATCTGTTAGCGTATGATCCCTGATCAATATGGAACCAGTCAGCCAGTGTTAATCTAGCAGATCTAAATGCAGTATCACCTGATGTAATAGGACATACAACAACACCAATCATAGCTAATGCAACACCAATACCGCCCATTGTTCTAGAACATACATCATAGATAGCTGCTGATTGACCACCAGCCAGTACTTCAGCTAATCCTGTATTTAATCCACCAGTTGTTTTATATAAAGCGCATCCGGCAGCTGCCCAGATCAAAGCAATAATACCTTCAGCAACCATTGCACCATAGAATACAAAGTGACCTTGTTTTTCACTCTTCATACAACGAGCCATCAATGGAGACTGTGTTGAATGGAATCCAGAAATTGCACCGCAGGCAACAGTGATAAACATAAAGCTCCAGATAGGTGTTCCAGATGGATGCATATTATAGAAATGTGACCAGATTTCTGGAATTGTAAATTCAGGATTTGTGTAAATACCAATGATGACACCCACTGCCATGATAATCAAACAGATACCAAATACTGGATAGATCTTACCAATGATCTTGTCAATAGAAATAAATGTTGCGATAAAGTAATACGTCAAGATAATGATCAGCCAGAACAATGTAGTTGTAAGCAGTCCAGAAGCACCACTGTTCTTAAACAACGTAACAATCAATCCCGCAGGACCAACTGCGAATACAGTACCAACCATGATCAGAAGTACAACAGAGAATACTCTCATAACATTCTGCATTAAAGATCCTAAGTATTTACCAGTAACTTCAGCAATAGAACTACCATCATTACGTTCAGAAATCATACCTGAGAAATAATCGTGTACGCCACCTGCAAAAATTGTACCAAATGTAATCCATAAGAATACAACAGGTCCCCAAAGAGCGCCTTGCAATGCGCCAAAGATAGGTCCTAATCCTGCAATATTCAATAACTGCACAAGGAATAATTTCCATTGAGGCATTACGACATAGTCAACACCATCATTAATACGAACTGCTGGTGTTTCGCGGTCATCTGGTCCAAATGTGTTGTCAACAACTTTACCATATGTAAGGTAACCAACAATCAACAGAGCCAGACATAAAATAAAACTAATCATTTTAGGTCCCCCCAAACAACTGTTTTAACAGTTGTTTTATTTCAGAGTTCAGGAATTATGGTTGATAGCTTATTTCTAAGTCAGAAATCAAATTGGATTGCTCTGCAATATCTATTGTTATTATAGTCCTATTTTTTTATTTGTGTTAAAAAAATCACATTTTTCACCCACATTTATACTTCAATTTATGAAACTGCTTTCATACATTTATCGATGCAACTTCTTTACGAATTAAAAAACCTGCGGCATTTGCTAGCTGATCAACACTTTTCATTCTTACATATTCATTTTCATAAATGATTCTTGCTTCTTTAGAAGCATCATGACTTCCAAATAAAATTGCACCAACACGAATACCATTCTTCTTCAAATTTCTAACTTCCTTCGCTGCATCTTTCACGCCTGCATCATCTTCATAGTTACATCCCAATGGATTATCTTTTGATGCATGAATACGAAAACTATCATTTGGAGAAGCATCTGTTAAAATGATCACTAAATGTTCTTTCGCATCTCCATGTTCTTCTTCCAGCAAATCTCCAATTTCTTTCAACATTAATCCATCGCGATTCCACCCAGAAGCAAAATACTGAAATACAGATTCACTTCTTTTTTCTTGAAATGACTTCAAAATCCGTAAAACTGTATATCCCCGTAAACTGTTAAATTCAGATATTCTTACCGGAATATGACAAGCTTTTAAACTTTCCGAAAGAACATACCCTTGCGAAGCAATCACTTCCTGAAAAGACAGACGAGATGCAGAAGCATCTAAGACAAGATCCACAGAAAACAAAGGACTTGTTTCCTCTTCACTTCTTAAAAAGATACGATCATCATTTGCATACACTGCACGATACACGCGTCTTTTATCAAGTGTTCCACTACGTCCAACAATTGCATTTTTCTCTTGATGAATCAAAAGCGAATTCTCAATTTCATTTTTCAATTTATAAATCATACTTTTATGTAATGCTATATTTTTATAGTAGTATTCTCGATTTCTTTTTTCCTGCAGAGCCGCCTGATCTCTTAAATATTTTTCTTCTGCAGTAATCTTTTCTGTATCATCTTTTACACCATCTGTAATCCATACATGACACCCAATATGATTTCCTGTACAGATTTGTTTTTCCAGTAACTGCAATTTCTTATTAGAGTAGATAGATCTTCCAAAACACCTTTCAATATACGTTCGATCTGATTCATGTTGTTTCAAAACAATATTACTTGCATTTTTAGACTGCAGAAAACCTTCTCCTTCTTCATCGATTTGAGAAGAACGCATCACTACAACTCGATCCGTTTTTACAAGCTGTGTTGGCATGAAATGCGTCATAATATATGCAAATATGCCGTGTAAATGAAATACATGCGGATGTTTTTCATGCTTATTGCCATCAAACAAATCATATCTTTTAAAGATATCTAAAATTGTGTGTACCAACATTGACTGTTCAATATCTTCTTGTATATTCATTGCATCTGACAATTGCTTCTCACGCATTGTCATCACTGGCTGTTTTCTATTTAAAATTCGAGAATAATGCGATACCTGCATTGTATAAACTAACTGATTCTTGCTCATCCATTCCTGTCTAGAAAGCCGATATTCACTCGCAAAAAAATTCTTCGCATATTGTTCACGTAATTCATGTAATACAGGTCGCTGCACAATTTCTTTTACATAGACAATATCTTCAAGCATCAGCCATGTTAGATCATCCAGCATAGATTGATGAATATCCCCTCTCCAGCGATCAAACAATTGATTCACAACACCTTCACCATAATACTTATACGTCAATCCAATCACTAGATTCATATAGAAATTTGGAATTCCGCTTCGTTTATGAATTGCTAAAAAGAGTGGTTCAAAATGATATTCCCCACTCGCCGTCCAGATTTGATTCACTGCACGCTTTTCTACCACATTATACGTTCTCATTGAAATATCTCTGAAGGCAATAGTTTTGAAGAGATCCTTGCATTGATCACATCATGAATCAATTGCTTTTCATATATATCAAACGTCTTATTTGTAATACCTAGATCCAAAGCTTCTTTCACGCTTAGCCCTTTATGCATCAAATCAATCGCATCAAGCATTCCTCTAAGATCCAATGCTTTTGTAGACAGTTCAGTATTTTCACACTTCTTTTGGAAATCCAGAAATAATAACGCAAACTGCTTCACATATTTATCTAGCATATCAGGAAATTGTTTTTTCAAAAGTCTCTGTAAATCTTCTTGTGTGATTGGAGGCATTTGAATGACCACAAATCTAGAAGACAGCGCTTCATTCAGCTCTCTTGTACCAACATAATTATAATTCATTGTCGCAATAAACCTTGTTTCATCCTTTAAAACAATACGGTCATATCCAGGCACATCGATCACTCTTCTAAAATCCAGTACAGAATGCAAAACAGCCAGCGCTTCATTTTTTGCCATATTAATTTCATCCAGAATGCCAAATCCACCATTCAAAGCACATCTATACACAGGACCTTCCCTAAAAACAACTTTACCATTCTCAAAAGAATCCGTCCCAATTAAACTAGCTGCATCCATATTTACATGGAAAGAAATATCCCAGCTTGGTCTTTGAAATACATAGGCAAGATTTTCACACAGAACATTTTTTCCCGTTGCCTTTTCACCAACAAGCAGTATGTTTTTCCCACATAGCAACGCACACAATGCATCTTCCCAGACATTCACTCCATAATACATAAAATGAGGTACAGGAATACGTTGTTTCATAGCATCACTCACTGGATGAGAAAACACATACTCATGCACCTCATGTAATACATCTTCAGATATACCTTCTTCACGAAGAAACTGCATTAGATCTTCCATTATTATCGCCTCGATCTTCTACAGGAAATTATAGCACTCATTTTTTTAATACTTTCATCATTTTGTATTCATTTAACAATGTTCCATCTTTTAACTGATACGCATTTGGTAAAATCCCACAAATGCGAAATCCCATCTTTTCATACAATGCTCTTGCACGAGTATTGCCTTCAATATAATCCAATTCTATCTGTAAAATAAATGGATTCTCTTCCGCAATTTTAATCATTGCATTCATGAAATATGTACCAATCCCTAAATTCCAGTATTCTTTCAAAACAGATATTCCAATACTAGCACGATGTCTTGTCTTCAAAGTATCATTCCATTCAATATGACAATTTCCAACAATCTTTCCATCCATTTCGCACACAAGCATTGCTTCCTTTTGTGAAACAACCACATGGCGCAGCCAGAAACTTTCTGCACTCTCATTTAGAAAATCAAATTCTTCAGGATACCGCAATAAATACGGTGTTTCTGACGATACAGTTCTTAGAAATGCAATCATTTCATTTGCTTCTGTTTTTACTGGATTACGAATAAACGCTTCCTTTTCATTTTTTAACTTAATTCTTTTTTCTTCAACAAACATTTTCAAAACCCTTTGATTCCTCAATTTTACCATACAGACAATAAAAACCATTCAAGAAAGAATACCTCCATTCTTAAATGACTTTTATGATTTATGCAAAATTTTCAAAAGAATCAATGACTTGAATCACACCAGGTAATTTCCCATATTCATCTTTTTTATTTGCAGAATCTACCACAACAATTGCATTACATCCTGCCTGATATGCACTAGAAATTCCGCTGATACTATCTTCAAAGATCAAGCAATCATGAATATCTACCCCAATAACATCTGCTGCTCTTTTAAACATTGCTATTTTATTTTCATATGTACCATCATCATACACAATAGAAGAAGGATCCAACCAGTGATCAAGATGAAATGATTCCACAAAGAAATCAATGTTTGGCTTAATCGATGCAGAAGCAATCGTAAAAGGAACATTGTCTTTCTTCAATGCATCAAAATATGCCTTTGCACCTTTCACTAAATGAAAACTATCTTTATCTTCTTTACAGAATTGCCGATAATATTCTTCTTTTAGTTCCGAATATTTTTTCATTTGTTCTTCTGTACATTGTCCATGAAACATATATGCAACAACTTTATGATTAGGTACACCATTAATATGTTCATGAAGCTCTTCTTCACTGATTCCATAGTTTCTAATATCTTGAGATATCTTTGACCAGGCTAATATATGTTTGGGATTATCAAAAAACAAAGTTCCATTAAAATCAAATATTACACCTTTGTAAAACCGCATTTCTATACCTCTATTGTCTCAAATACTAGTTTATACCAGTATACACTCATCTTTGGATATCTTTTATGAATCAATTTGAAAGAGATATCTCCCTGACAGAAGGAACATGGAAAAATACACTTGATAACACAATTCATAAAGGGAACACAACCATCAAGGCAAAAGCATCAATTGATCACATTCCTGTATTTGAAAAAATTGAAGACGAAACCAATCAAACAACTAACCAATAGATTAGCTGTTTTTCATTATACTGTTCATTTTTTCAAATAGATTTGCAATCAATAAACCCGCAATTCCCGCAACAAGTTTTACTACAACAAACCACGTAATACTATCGGGGTTTACTCCCGCAATAAAACCAAGCTGTCCACCAAACACAAATGCACCACTCAATGAAAAAGCAGCATTCAATATTTTTCCTTTTTGGTTCATCTTAGAAAATAAAGGAAGCATTGCGATACTTGTTCCAAACGATAAAATGATTCCCATCACTGAATATTTATCAATCTGAAGAATCTGTCCAGCTTTTTCAATTTGTCTAGAGAACTTTCTTAAAACAATTTCACAAAACACTAAAGACCCACTTACAATAATACTCATCTGAAATACAATACGTAATGCTTCATCAATTAAAGTCATATTCTTGACGCACTCCCAACGACTAAAGTCGTGGGATTCTGCTGAAAATTCAGCAGATCCGTATCGCATGACTTTCAACTCAGATCGAGTCTGGTATATAGTTCATGCATAGCAGACAGTATTTCGGCAATTTCCAACCAGATGGTCGTACTTTATCAGCCATAATGCATGAGCAGGATCTGCGTCTGGCACCTGTACATGCATGAATTCTTTATGCTAGAATCCAAAGCACTGTTTCATTGAGAATCCACGCTTTTTCATATTGTTAATTAATATATTATGCATTTCCACAAAGCGAGGGAAACTGGAATTGCATATTTCAAAATCAGGTATAGTCAGTGAGCTACTTGTGCTGCATATAAGAAATGCAGAATACAGATCACGCTGAACTTTATGACCGTCAATGACTTTAAAGCGTTCACTGAGTTTCGGCTTTATATATTCTCCAGTATCATGATGCAGCTGTGAAGCCTTGTATGCAGTTCTGTTGATTTCAAAGTACGGTATGTCATACTGTTCAGCTTTTCTTTTCAGCTCTGACTGCATGAGTCCAGGAGAACGGTTCTTTATCGAACGCCCGTATCGCTTTTTGCGTTTGAACTTGTGTATCTTTTTCACTGTTCCGTCTTTTGCGGTGACAGTTGAAAGCTTATCAGAACGCTCTGTCGTCTTTGCTTTTTTCTGAAGACCTGCAAATTCCATCGGTTCAAGAATAAACTCGCTGGATTCCTGCAGAAGCGTGTTTATGAAAGCACGATGTGAATCTCGAACATAAGCGGACTGTTTTCGATACAGTACTCTGATCATACGTTTCAGCTTTCTGCAGCGTTTTGTCAGTTCCCAGTGATGTTTTCCTTTCTTCACAGCTCCGTTAGAATTGTAGTTTTCTGGATTGTGCAGTCTCATGGAACGGTCAGCAAGATTCTGCAGATGTCTGATCTGTCTTTCGTATCTGTCTGAAAGCGGAGCAAGTTCTTCAAGATGAAGCACATTATTTGATGATGTAGCAATAGACGATGTACCAAAGTCTACTCCAGTACGATTCTTGTGATTACACTTGTGGAAATTCTTTGGTGCTTCACCTCTCAAAGTGATGATTACATAATAGTGGAAACCCGCACTGAATTCGATACGCTTGAGATATGTATAGACGACATCAGCATACAGAACGGTCTGTGATCTGACTGCCTTCATATATGGTGTGTCAGGCAGACCTGTCATCTGATAGAGATGGTTCATGAATTTTGCAGTGTTCCAGTCAATGACCTTGACACCGTTTGTTGCACACTTTTGTTTAATACAGTCAAACTGATTGACAGGCTTGAAGTGCAGATGCATTCCATCGCCAAACAGTACCTTTGCCACACCGCTGTATACGGCTTTGGCTTCTGCCTGTACCTGTTGAGATGAAATGAACTTTACATACTTTGCGTGCAGAATCTTGGCATAGCGTTCAAGATCAGTCTGATGCAGACTGTATTCAATCTGTTTGTCTTTCATCAGTTGAGAAAGCTGCTTCTTGCGTTTCTTCTGTGCAGAAGACAGCTGAGCAGACTTCTTCTTTGCAAATCCAGACTGTCCGTATTCCATGCGTGCAGACATATAGTCTGAATCATGGAACAGTGCATTGATGCGGTTCTGTGCATGAGAAACGATTCTGTTATGAATGGTATTCATGAAGAAGAAACACTTTGACATAAAGCGTTCTTCAGACTTGGAAAGCTCAAGCTTCAGACGAACAGTATACATAGTGTTTCTCCTTTCTGTGCTGTATATATTATAACATCCAGAGCACTAAAATATCGCATACTTATGCCGAATATTAATATAATCAGACATTCATCCCAACGGTTAAAACCGTGGGCTTTCTAGCTGTAAAGTTGTAAAATTCATATGGAAGAAAAATGTCATGCAGACAAGAAAAAAGAAAATATATCCTGCTATTTGAACAATTCTCGAAAAGATTGTTAACACAATAATCAGTGTATGAAAAGACAAAAAAAACAATCCAATTAGAATTACACAAATACAGAAAACTGGCAAGAATGAAACCATAAAATGATTAATCTGTAATAAAAAACCACACACAATCAATACAGGAAGCAAGCCCAAAATACCATAGATAACACCTTTTAAATAATGCGTTAGATCTTCTTTGTTTAATTCATTCAAAAAGATTGGCAGTTGAAAACTAATCAGACATCCTAACGTAGACGTTAATAAAACACCACAAAAAATCAAAATATCATTCGATTGTGACATGGATTCAACAATAGAATATCCACCAAGATCCGGTGCCAGCAAACTAGAAATAATCATTTCTTTATTCTCAAATAAACTTGCATGTCCATTCAAAAATGCGATAGCGATACAATAAAAACCACCAACACTTAACATAAGGTCGCCCATCGTAACCATTCCCTTATCAAAAGAAGAAGCAAGACCAAGTCTATTTTTCAATATCTTGTCAAATAAGCCTACAGCAGCAAAACATAATAAAATAAAATAATTGGATTCATGCATATATCTTATGCTAAGAATGAAAGAATGTTAAAGAAAAAAAGGATTCAGAACAGTTATTTGAATCCTTTCTTACTATTCAATATTTTCAAGAATTAACCTAAAGGCAATACTTCTACAACATGGCAAATTGTAGAACCTTCTCTAATTGCATTATCATTTGCCTTGTTTAATGCTTCAATAATTTTTTCATCTTCTACGATTTCAAACTTGATACGTGCACCAACGTTACGTTCCATCTTATCTTCAGCAGTTGGATCATACTGATATAAAGCTAATACACCTGTTTTATTTTGTTCGAGATTTAACTTTGTCTGGTTATCAGATAAACCAAATACAAAATATCTTTCTCCATCCAATTCCATTGGCAATCCTGGCATAAATACAGCCAGGTTTGGAGAACCATCTGGATTTACAGTTGCAATTGTTGGAGCAGCCTGATAGCTAGCCATTACATTCCATAGTGCATCATCTGTTAAAGCACTGTCCTTATAGAAATACTTTCCTTCAGAAGCACCTGTAAATGTATCTGCAACAGTTGTATCATCTGATACGCTTGTCTTAGATGACTCTTTCACAGAAGCGTTATTAGCGCATCCAACTAATGCAATACTGCATAACAAAATACTTAATTTCTTCATTAACACCACTCTTTCAGCAATGAAAGCCCTTTCATGGCAAGTATACATGAAACCATCATTTTTGTATATATAAATGATGTTTTTCTATGTTTTCTCTACTATGTAAAAGCACAAGAATGCATGTTGCAATAGCATTGAAAATATGTCATCTTTAGAAATAAAAGCATTCATACACATTCATCAATTGTAAAAGCCTGGAATGCAAAACTTGCTGAAATATGGTTACTTCTAACAGAATCACCTGAAACATTCAAAGGTGGAGATATCTGGCAGATTATTATAAAAATACATGGAGCATTACAAGCTATCGGACTTGCATTACTTGTATTGTTCTTTCTATGGGGAATGATACGTACATGTACAAACTGGCAAGATATCAAACGACCGGAACAGGCATTTAAATTGTTTTTACGTTTCATTATTGCAAGAGCACTTGTCATGTACGGAATGGAACTGATGACTTCTATATTCAAAATTGTTCAGGGAATTATACAGGCAATCACAGAATCTGTAGGTCTTGGAATTGCACAAGAAACCGTTGTACCTCAGGAAATCATTGATGCGGTTAGCAATACAGGATTTCTTGAATCCATTCCCCTTTGGGCAGTCACATTACTTGGATCTATTTTTATCACAATCCTTTCCTTTGTAATGATTCTGACCGTATATGGAAGATTCTTCAAATTGTATATGTATACAGCAATGTCTCCTATTCCTTTAGCTGCTGCAACAGGTGAAAGCACGCAAAGCACTGCATTTACTTTTATCAAGAGCTATGCAGGTGTATGCCTTGAAGGAGCCATCGTAGTTCTTTCATGCATTATCTTCTCTGCTTTTGCTTCCAGCCCTCCTGAAGTTGATACATCTGCATCAGCTGTAACAATGATTTGGAGCTATATTGGAGAGCTCATTTTCAATATGTTAGTACTTGTAGGAACAATCAAAATGTCTGACAGGATTGTAAAAGAAATGATGGGTTTGTAATTTTGTGGTTACATCGTTACTACATTTATTGATATTCTATGAGATACTGTTTATACTGTTTATGAAAGGAAGCGCTAATTATGCATAACGTAAGCAATGCTCAAAAGGATGCTGTATTTAGAATTCGCATGAATGCAGAAGTAAAAAGTGAATTAGAAGAAGTTTTTGCGAAAAATGGGTTAACTTTAACAGATGCCGTAAATGTTTTTTTTCAACAAGCATTAAATACAGGTGGTTTTCCATTTTCTGTAACTGAAGACAATTCCGAAAAAATGAGAGGAAAGGCATTATCTAAATTAATGAAAGAACTAGAAATTGGCATGAATTGTACTGAATCCTATTCAGAAGAAGAAGCCAAAAAGCTGTTAGGTTTATAAAATGAAGATTATCTATAAAAAAGCAGCAATTGACGATCTTCTTAACCTCGAAAACTATATTATTAATCAGTTTCATAATACTCAAGCCGCAAAGAAGCTTAAAAGTAACATTGTAGATACAATTTCATTATCGAAAGACAATCCTTATTTAGGTCCTAAAATGTCTGACCGTTTCAACATAGATACATCATTCCGTTATTTAATCGTATCTAAACAACTTGTATTCTATAATGTCAATAAAGAGAATATCGAAATACTCAGAATACTTGACTCAAGACAGGATTACTTGTCATTACTATTTTAATTACTACTGCAGGGGCTTACTGTTCCTGCTTTTATTATGCCTTTTTGGCAGGAGAGGAACATAAAATGACAGACTATATATTAAACAAAGGTCAACTACCCGCCAATGAATTGGCAGGCTTGTTGGAGACCAATCCAGGTAACATAAGAATTGCTACCTGGACAGTCGCCGTAACAACTTGCCCAGATACAGCGAACTTGTTTATCCAGCCTCAGCCAGATGAACAGAGGTCCACCAATGAGATGGGCGGTTGCTGTAGTGAGTTGCCAAACTACAGTGTGGACTTACCACAATACTTTCTTTATGAAAGAGTTATCGGTACACCAGCTTCTTTTAATATAATAAGTCCAGCGTTTTTAATATTAACAGCTGCGTTATAGTCGCGGATATGATGGGTTCCGCACTGTGGACAATCCCATTCTTCCTGCCCTAACATAATACGTGTGTCTCCATGTGACACATAACCACAATCAGAACACGTTTGTGTGGTGTTTTTTGGATTAACCAGAAGGCACAGTCTTCCTCGTTTAGAGGATCCCCATTCTAACGCTGTAAGAAACTTTCTCCAGCCACTGTCTGAAACAGCTTGAGCAAGCTTATGATTCTTAACCAGATTACGAACTTTAAGGTCTTCTGCGAAAAGGTAGTCGTGGTTTTTGACTTCCATATCTGCAACGTTCCTGATAAAGTCAAGTCTCTGATTAGCTACATGCTTGTGTATCTCAGCCACTTTCAAACGCTGTTCCTGATAATTTTTACATGTACGATAGTTACGTCCATCTTTCTTTGCGGACTCATACTTTCGTGACAGTTTACGCTGTGCTTTTTTCAGTTTCTTTTCTGCCTTGTGAAGATACTTTGGAGAAAGAACTTCCATGCCATCAGAATCATACAGAAAGTTAGTCAGGTTTACATCTACACAAACTGCCTTTCCTGTTTGAGGATAAGCTGTATGGAATGGAATATCAGAAGCCAGTGAAAAAGAAAAATATACATTTCCACATGAATCCAGTGTGATTCTGACGGTTCCAATTCTCGTGAAATCTTTTCTGTTCAAAACAGATTTGATTTCTTTGTCAGAGCCTTTGATACGAACTTTTCCAAGTATTGGCAAGACAACGTGATTTTCATCAATGAATCGAACACTTCCTTCAAAAAGGCCAGTTACACTTGAATCATGATCGTATTTCTTAGCATAATGGCAATTAGTCCCATAACTGTATGTTCCATCTTTCTTATGAAACGCAGGTATACCTGTTCCCTTCACTTTTTTGAATTGCCGCCATGCATTAGAATAATCCTTTTTTGCATTGGCAATTGCATATCCGTCAACAAGCGGATCATTCAGAAAAGGAATTGCATTCCTGAGAGCAGCTGTTGTGGCGTATGCATCTTTCAGATAGGACATTCTTGCACGGTCAGCTGGACTGTATGGAAGTGTTTTTGCCAGCTTATGCTTTTCACGATCAACAGCTACAAGTCTGTTATACACAAATCGTGCAACGCCACCATTTTTCCTGACACAGATTTTCTGCCTGTCAGACAAATAAGCACGCACAAGCAATCCTTTCAAAAGTAGCATAACTGGCAGATGTTCAAATACAGGAGATTGAGGTTATGCCTGAATATATCCATATACTGTGCAGTTTCAAGCCAAAGTACAGCGTAACAGACATCGTTAAAAATCTGAAAGGCAGCAGCGCTCGATTATTTTTAAAGAATCATCCAGAAATAAGAAACAATCAGTTCTGGAGTAGCAAGCTATGGTCTTCAAGCTACTACGTAGGAACCGTAGGTAACATGAATAAAGAAACCGTGAGGCAGTATATACTTAATCAGTATGATGGCATGAAATAGTGCCGATTCCGCCCGCGAATAAATTCGCAGGATACCTCGGCTCATTCTTCATTGTATCAAGAAAAAGAGATTCGCTGGATATTATTGAATCTTCAACTTTACCTGTCTACAAATTCATCAAATTTGCTCAATTCTCTTAACAATCCATCATAAAATTCCATATAATTATCCTCTATACTATTTATTTAGTCTAATTAATTTGCTGTTTGCACATGATTCTCTTCTGAAGAAAATTCAGGATTAAAATAAAACTTCAGAAAGTGGCAAGCAATGTTAATATTGTTATATACTCATTTTCGAGCAACTGGAGTTGCATTTTTTGATTACCCATTTATAGCATTTATGCCGATATAAGGACCTGCATATTTCGAGCAATTAGGGTACACCCTGTTTGCTCGTCAAGAAACACAAAAAATCCGTCAGCTTTCTTCATGGATAAGAAAGTTAACGGATCATATTATATAAATAGTGCGATAAACTGGAAATTGGCTATTTCGTTGCAACAATACTTATCCAATGATTTTTTGTATTTGAATACGTTTTTATCTCTGTAAAACCTGCTTCTTTCAAAGCAGCAGTGAGCTGATCAGATGTGTAAATCTTCATACTATCAATCAACTTTGTCCATTTTTCATCTGCGTCATTCGTTCCGTCAGATTCGTTACAGATCAGGAATGTCCCTCCGTTTTTCAGAACTCTATTTACCTCAAAAAAACATTTTTTCAATCCCGGCCAGAAGTAAACTGTCTCAAAAGCAGAAACATAATCAAAAACCGCATCAGGAAAAGGGATAGCAGATACATCACCTTGAACCACGCAACATTTCCCTTGTTTAATGGCGGCGGCGTTCAGTTTTTGAGATTCTGCCACACTGACCTTCGAATAATCCATTCCTGTCACATGTCCATTTCCGCATTTGCCCAACCAGGCAGCAATATTTGCACCGCCTCCGCAGCCAACATCCAGTACCGCAGTGTCCGGATTCACTGAGATATTTGAGAATCCCCATTGTGATAACCTGGCGTGACCGATGTTCATCATCTTCGTCATCAATTTCCCGCCGAAGCCTTGTGGCTTACGAGTATTTTCAAAGAAGTTCATTGCATTATTCCTCCTCGACTTTTCCTAACTGATTTTGTTTAGAATTTATTCTCTGCCGAGTATGTAAATCCTTTGATTATTTGATATATCCATATTATCCTGCCTATATAAGCTAATGTTATCATTTTGTTATCGGTATTGATAACACTTGCTCAGTAGCTGTGGATAATAGTTATATGCTATGGCTTAAATTATAAGCGAGTTTTTTTTGTTTTTTAAATTCTATACCGACCAGTACAACAGATAGCACAAACGCTGAAAAATCAGCAACAGGCCCCGCAAGCAATACTCCCATAATTCCGAAACGAAGCGGGAGTAGCAGAGTAAGCGGAATCAACACAAAGGTCTGCCTTGTTAATGCCAACAGAGCACCTTTTAACGATTTTCCTATTGCGGTAAAAAAACTGGAAGAAAGCAACTGCACACCATTTAACAACACCATGAAAAGATAGGTACGCATGAACAAAACAGCAAATTCAAAATACAGCTCGTTTCCATCTCCGAATAGCGAAATGATATATTGTGGGAAAAATTGAAATGCGATGAAAGCAATTGTGGAAACAACAAGGTTCCATTTTACCGCAAGCAGGTAAGCCTCCCGTACGCGATGGTATTTCCTTGCCCCATAGTTGAAGCCGATAATCGGCTGTGTTCCCTGCGAGATTCCTACAACAATCGCAAGGATTATGGCATTTGTTTTCATAACGATTCCGCAAGCAGCTAAGGGAATATCTGATCCATATTTTGTTAATGCGCCGTAATAAGTCAACGAATTGTACTGAATGATTTGAATCACGGTAACTGCAATCTGGTTTGAGCTGCTGCTGATTCCCATGCTGCAAATTTTCATGCTTTCTTTGATGTCCAATAAAAACGACTCTTTTTCAAAATGGATTGTTCGGAAACTCCATAGATAACGGACTGCGAGTATGAAGGAAAAAATTTGCCCAATAACTGTTGCCCAAGCTCCGCCGGCAATCCCCCAATCGCAAGCAAAAATAAAAATAGGGTCAAGAATGGTATTGATAATAGCTCCCAGAACCATGCAAACCATTGAATACTTTGGTTTTCCATCTGCTCGAATCAAATTGCTCATACCATTCGTTACAATAAGGAACGGCATTCCAATCAATGTTATGCTGGCATACTGCTTTGCATATGGAAATACATCTGTCGTTGCCCCAAATGCCTTTAGGAGCAAAGACAGAAAAGCTTCACCAACCAACAAATAAATAATTCCGAAAATTCCCATCAGAACAATACCATTTCCCGCTGCTTTGGCGGCAGCTTTCGGCTCTTTGCGTCCAAGACAGAGGGAAACACGGGAAGCACTGCCAATTCCAACCAGCAGTGCAATAGCAAGGCAGATGGTAGAGAACGGGTAGGCAACATTGGTTGCTGCATTTCCCAAATAACCGACCCCTTGACCAATAAAAATCTGATCCACAATATTGTAGATTGAGCCGACAAGAGACGCCATAATACTGGGAATGGCAAAATCTTTCAACAGCTTTGAAATTTTTTCAAAGCCCAGAGGATTTTCAGTCATTGAACTCCTCCCCCTTTCTCTCTATATGGAGTTCCGATGTGATATTTCTGCCCACCTGTATTAAGAAATCCATAAAAAGGTTCTGCTCGGATTCGCTCATACCCTGCAATAAAAGAGCTTCTGTCTTTTCGCATATCATCTGTATCTCGTCAATAATAGACAATGCTCTTTCTGTAGGATACAATTTACATGTCCGCTTATCCTTATCATTGGGAGAACGTGTAATCATTCCCTGCTTTTCCAATGTCGCAACTGTCCGTACAATATTGCTTGGATGAACATAGAACATATTCAACAAAGAATCTTGTAGAATACCGGGCGAACGACAGATTTTGATTAAGAACATATATTGACTGTTGTTGATTCCATAAGGGGCAAGTTGCTTGTCCAAATAGATTTTGTAAAATCGGTCTGTTACGGAAAGCCATTTTAATAGTTGCATAGATATATACCTCCAATCAGAACGTATTATACATCAATATGCGTGCGCACGCAACTACTTTTAACATTATATCTGCCGCTTTGTCGTTACTATTCACCGATAAACAAAAATAAATAGAACAGGTAACCGATACTTAACAGTATCAGATCCTGTTCTGTTTTTTCAGTTTGCAATTATTTTTTCTATTTCCTTCAGCGGGCTGTTTCCTTTTCTTCTTGCTGTTTCTATCACTGACATCACACTTGCATATGCCTGTACACTTTCTTCAGATATAAACTGATGTGATGCATTTTTCTTTGTCTTTATTTTCCGGCAGCACCGTTCCGCTTCATTGTTTGTATAAGGCACGTCAAAATCTCTCAGGAACAGAAGATGCTCATCTATGTATTCCATCATTCTCCGGAACAGTTTGATATATGATGCTTCATATCTTTTCTTTATATCCGGATGTTCTTCACTGTACCGTCTGATTTCTTCAGACATGACAGTCTGCATCATGCCGCTGATGGCTGATACCTCTTCTTCAGCCATTCTTCCATATCCTTTTCTCTGAAGCTCATGCTTTCTGTGCAGCGACATCTGCAGTATTTCAAGAACCTTTCCGCATGCTTCACTGTCTTCGAAATCTATTCCTTCCTGAAGACCTTCCTGCCGTCTTCCGCTCTTTCTCTGTTTATTTCTTCAAGAAGAGAATCATCGAAGCATTTCTTCACGATTTCTACTTCTTCACTTGTATGCTTTCTTTTGTTTGCATTTGCCTTGACATGTGTTCCGTCTCCAAACACTGTCTCAAGATCCACAAATCCGCTGTCCAGTGCTTCCTGCAGTATTCTACTGAATATCTGTTCAAATATTTCTGAATTTCCATATCTGCGTATGTAGTTCTGACTCCATGTTGAATAGTTGGGAATGTCTTCAGTCATTTCATATCCAATAAACCATCGGTATGCAAGATTGACTTCTATTTCTCTGCATGTCTTTCTCATACTGTTGATTCCAAAACAGAAATTGATGAATATCATCTTGAATAAAACCACCGGATCAACAGATGGTCTTCCTTCAGAACTGTATAGATCCTTCACTAGAGGATATATAAATTTCCAGTCGACTGCCTTTTCAAGCTTTCTGACCATGTGATCTGGTGGTACAAGATTGTTGATTGTATCAAGTATTATACTGTCGCGTTTGATGTTGTATCTGCATGTCATTGCCATAGTAATTATTCTCCGTATTCCCACTACAATTATACCATGTATCTCTTCCGTAAAATAAAAAGCAGAAGAATTACTAGATTTTGGGAATACAAGAGTTCTTCTGCTTTTCTATTATACTTTATTTTCTCTTTTTTTGCCTTACGACTTTGTCAACAGGCTGAAGTGGACATCTGTCCACTTTTCTATATTATTCTGCTGCTGATTCTTCTTCAAGAGCCTGCTGGTCGCAAACCTTGAAGAATGGATAATAGATTAATCCAGTCACAACAATTTCAACGATCTGCAATACAGCACCTCTCCATCCGAAAAGAATTGCCCCGGAGATTACTGCAGGAATCGTATATGGTAGATTGACACCATTGATAAACGGAACAAGGCCGCTCCAGACAGATACATAAGTCAGTAATCCCACTGTCAGATTAGACAGGACGAATGGAATCATCATTGTCGGATTCAGGACAATTGGAAATCCAAAGAGAATTGGTTCGTTGATATTAAATACAGAAGCTCCAATTCCCAGTTTTCCAAGTGCTTTATATCTTTCTGACTTTGCACGGAACAGACAGAGCAATGCAAGAGACAACGTAGCTCCACATCCTCCAACTTTAACAAAGAATGCAATAAAGTTATAGTTTACGATATTTGGCATAGCCAGTCCTGCTGCAAGTGCATCGACATTCTGAGCAGATAATGCATACCATATTGGATTCATTACAGAAGAAACAATTGAACTTCCATGAATACCAAAGCACCAGATAACTGCTTCCATGAGCAGAACAAGAAGTGTTGCCGGCAGAGATCCACCAAGTGACTGCAGTGGCTGCTGAAGAACAGTAAAGATGAAATTCTGGACGGTTCAAAAGAAGTCAAAGTGAAGATCAGTCTTACAATATTGAAGATGAGGATGACAAGAAACGCAGGAATAACAGCTGCAGATGGTATCGTTTCAAAAAAAATCCTATGCTAATATTCTCTTCGGCTAAAAATTGAACAAAAACATAGGAGGTGCCAATCATGGCTATTAATGATTATATCATTTCAACATTGAATTTAAGAGCCGATTCTATTGAGTCGCTTTCTGTAAAGAAGACAAACAACATTCTTCACATTTCAGTAAAACTTGTTTCAACTCATCCTTCCTGTCCTTGCTGTGAAGGAAAAATAAAAAAAGGGGCTGTAACAGTTGAAACAGCCCCAATTCTTATCTTTTTGATTTTACTGTCATTAGAATCTTGCAGAGCATTCATTATAGTTCTGCAGACATTTTTTTGAAGGTGTACTTATGAAAGTATATTTATTTTGCTCTTTTTAAAATTCTTTGAAGAAATTACATTCTTCATCATTGCAAATTTCAGCTTCAGGTAAGTTAATATTGCAGTGAAATACATGTGCCAATGGATTATTTTGATTACCAAATACGCGATACATGAATGGTATAACATTCTTTTTCAATACTGGTATTAAAATATCAGGCGTATCTTTCGCAAAGTCTCCAGGACATGTCATAACATAAGTTGGTGGAAAATTTGGTGTTATGAAATGCACACTGCTGATGTGATAGTATTCTTCTTCCGTACCATGTTCAGGAAGGTAATCATACATAAGTTTTTCTGTATCACCAAGGCTTCCTTTCTGCATATCATAAATACCGCAGTTCAATGCAATTGCTTTAAATATAAAATTCTTTGGTAATGAATAAGGTACTTCATAATTAGGATTGGTTAATGCACATGCAAATAATGAAAGCATATGTCCACCTGCACTATCTCCAACACCATAGATATGATCAATATCAAAATCATATTCATCACAATGATCAATAATCCATTGTGCTACAGTAGATGTATCTTCAAAAGATGCAGGATATTGGTATTCTGGAGCTAAGCGATAAGAATAGTTGACTACCGCAAATCCACGCTGTGCTAAATTCATGCAGTACCATTGATATACATCTTTATCACCATATACCCATCCGCCACCATGAACACTCATAATGACAGGAAGTGTTCCTTTAATATTCTTTGGACGATACACATCTAAAAGATTCCATTTTTCATCATAATTTGCATATCTTATATCTGTATACCGAACTACATCTTCTGGAATTTGATTGTTCTTATCTCTTTCCATATCTCCCATTGAAAAGGTTTTTCTAATAATTTCTGCATATTCACTCATAATTTATTCCTCAATTTACAATATATATTATTACATAAAAAATACTTTCTAGTAAATTCAATCATAGATGGTTTTTTATCTTTATATTTAGACATATGCTTTTACCTCACAGTTAAAGTGTATATCCGATAGTATGATTTTACTGTGTCACAAAATGGACAAAGTTGATTGATGGTATGAAGATTTACACATCTGATCAGCTCATTGCTGCTTTGAAAGAAGTAGGTTTTACAGAGATAAAAACGTATTCAAATACAAAAATCATTGGATAAGTATTTTTGCAACGAAATAGCCAATTTCAAGTTTATCTTTCTGAATAAAGTATATATGAGTAATCAACGGATTGAAACTTTCTATCAGTAAGTTCTTATATTCAATGTGCAATTGACCTCTACCCTGTTTGCTCGCATCCATATAAAAAGCTTGTTATATATTTACTAAAACAAGCTTTAACTTTTCATATTTATTTAAGAATAAATGTATTCATGTCACCAGATTGCACATAATTTGCAGAAACTTCATCTGTCCCTAATGCTTCCGGTAGCCATCTCAGCATATATTTCATGCCAGGTTCTTCTACGTTAAAGTGTCCTACCGCAAGAATTGCCTTGCTGTCACCAAGCATCATTCCATCTCTCATGTACTCATTTACTGTATAATCAATCAGTTCCATAGTAATCAGACAGTCAACATTCGTTCGATTAATAATCGAAATTGTTTCTTTATCAGCAAATCCAAGACAGTGCGTTGGAATTGCAACCCTATGAACAATCGTATCAGGATCACCAATAGTTCTGATTCCATTCAAATTTGCTCCAGCAATAATCTTTTCAGCAAGTTCTCTGACCGTTATTCCTTCAGGAAAGAGAAGATCAATCGGCGCTACGTGATACTGTACAGTCGAACCTATTTTGGGGATATAGTAATTTTCAAGTCCAGTTTCATGGAAAAATCCTTTGAAAATTCCATCATACCATCCACCTTTTCCATCAGGAAGTCCTGAATGAATATAATCATGATTTCTCCATACTGTGATTCCATATGTATCAAGAAGTTCTTTTTTTCTGAGATAGACACTGTTCTTTTCTTCCTGCAGCCAGTCCTGATGATCTCCATGATTCCAGAAAAGTGCTTCGTGTGGAATAATCAGATTTGCCCCAAGTTCGTGAGCTTTTTTTATTACATCAACAGACGCAAAGCAAGTCGTAACGATACCTGTACATTCCTTGTCTGTCGTGCCGTACAGGACATGATCACGTGTCTTCTCATCATCGATTTTTTTGCCATCCTCTCCAATTCCGCGAGAGTATTTCTTGATTTTTTCTATGACTTCATATATTTTCATTTCATGATTCCTTTCTTATCTTTTCAGAAATATAGATAATATTGCCTTCTTTTCCATCAAGTCTCTGACCATGTGTTTCTGGATCAATACGTCTTGCAATGAAACATTTGATTCCATTGAATTCATACGGCCGGTGATCATCTGTTCCATCCAGGATCGATCTTACGATATCGATATCTTCATCTACGAGCGAAAGAGGTGATTCACATGTTCCATGTTGACGAAGTATTCTGTCATACTGCGGCATGAGCCCTTTCAGCTTATCTAGAGTTGCTACATACTCTTCAAGAGAAGTTGCCTCAGGCATGCAGAATAGAGTGAATACTCCACACGCATCTCCAAACACAACCGTTCTATCCTGTTTTACAAGAAATACCATCATCCCTTTTGTATGTCCAGGGGCAGCATATACAACTACATCCACATTCCCCAGCTCAAATATCTGGCCATCTTCAAGATCACAAAAGGAAGTATTATGTTCCCTTATAAACAAATCTTCATCATAGCTGTCTATATCTGGAACAAACTGCTTTAAAAAATCTTTTCTTCCTTCCACTGATGAATGTTTACGATACAGATCGATATCCTTATGATTCATATATACTTTTTCCCATTCACCAGCACCATTTGCATGATCCAGATGCCCATGAGAAATGACAACTTCATAAGGCTGACCGGCAAGTTCATCAACATATTCCTTAAGATGTCCAAATCCATATCCAGTATCAATTAACAGGCCTTTTTTTTCACCACGTACATAGTACATGCAGGCATCATCAAAGAAAGTGCGAATTCTTGTAATATGTTCAGTTACTTTTTCATTTCTATAGAATACCATAAATCCTCCAACAATAGCAGGGAGACGTGCAGTCTCCCTGTAATTCAGTTATTTATTATTAGCAGCTTCCTTTTCTTCAGCAATGATAGAATTATCATATGCTCTCAAGAATGGAAAGAAAATCACCATATCTACTGCAAGAAGCGCAAGAGAAAGAAGCAGTGCCGGAACATTTCCTCCTGTTGCAAGGAAAGCCTGCAATGGTGCCGGAGTTGTAAACGGCATGGAAATATATACTCTGCCAACAATATTTGCTGATGCAAGGAAATAATATACTGTGATGTTCAGAATATTACAGATTGTACTAGGGATAAAGAAATACAGATTCAATACTTCAGGAAGCCCGAATACATATGGTTCAGCAATGTTGAAGAATGCTGGTACAGCTGCAACCTTGGAAAGTGAACGGATTCTTGAAGACTTTGCAAACAGGAGCAAATAGATGTTCATTGCACAGTTGCCCGCAAGCCATCCGCCAAAGATAGCTGTCATTGCACCTGCATAGATGTATGGAAGAGGCTGTCCAGCTGCCATGGCTTCAGCATTTGCAGCAATCGCAGCCGTTGTGATTGGTGTAGTGACAGCACTCATCATGTTGTCTCCATGAATACCGAAGAACCAGAACAATCCAGACAGTGTAGAAAGAATCAGAATAGAAGGCAATGAACCAGTTGCATGCATGAGCGGTGTAAAGATCGTATAGATAAGATCTGGAATACCTCCGCCAGTAAATGAAGTAAGCAATGCATTAACAATAGAAAACAGAACAACATTGAAAACAAGTGCAATCAGGACATTGAATGGTCCAGCAACATTTGGAGGTACAGATGCAGGCAGTTTCACCTTGATATTATGTACATCGAATGCATGTGTGATCTCTACTACAAGAATTCCAGTAATCATAGCTGCAAACATATAGCCGGCTCCGAGTCGTCCTATACTGAGTGTTCCATTTGCAACATCAAGTGATCCTGAAATAATGAGATATACGAGCAGTGCACTCACCATGTTGTTCAGAGAATTCATCTTGTAATGTGAAGCAAGCATATACGATACGCCGCATACAGCATAAAGTGAAATAATACCAATTGTAAAATGATATGGTGTCATCAGAATAGCGCTATTTGCCACCGCCCATGATTTCCATGCAAGAAGGAATGCATAGAAGAAATTAGATGGTTCTGTAATAGAAGCCGGTACTGGAGGTACTGCAAGCAGAATTGCAAAGCCTCCTACGATCGTTGCAGGAATGATGATAGTAAGCCCATCTCTTACTGCTGCCAGATGACGCTGGTTGCCGATTTTGTTGGCTACAGGAACAAGCTTTTCCATCATCCAGTCACTGAATTTTTCCATCAGTCCATTAGTTTTTGATGTTTCAGACATTTTTTTTGATCCCCTTTCAATTTCTGAAGCAAGCGGGGTCATGGATCTGCGGACAAGATCGTTTATTCTTCTGCCGTCACAGGATGCAAAGTCTGAACTTGGAATCAGAATTACCTTGATATCTCCAAATTCACTTGCCATCTGTTCTATCTCTGCAAAACGGAACTGGATCTGTGGTGCCACGAGAATATAGTCATATTTGCCAATTACATTGTGAAGATTTTCAACTGCATCTGCATCGATATGCCATGTTTCGTTTTCTTTCAGATTGCGCTGCATGTCTCTTACGAGAATGCTTGTTGAATTGCCACCGGCGCATACCAGCAGAATACTGACTTTATCCATAACTCCTCTTTCTATGAACTCAGTTTAACAGTTCCATTTTTTTCAAGATGTAATCATGTTCGCATTTAAAAAGGAACTTCTTTAAAGCAAGATTACATTTTTGAACGTGCTTATATCAATGTTTCTAATTATAATATTTAAGTATGCGTATTGACCAGCAGCTGTTGATGATCCTTCTATCTGAAAAAGAGCCAGTTTCAGCAAAGAAACTAGCTTTTTCACTTGGAGTTTCTGAAAAGACCGTCCAGAAATATACTGCACAGCTTAAGATCATACTGGAAGGACATGGTGCCCAGCTGATAACAAGACAGCGTGTCGGTTCAAACATTGAAATTACAGACCAGGCTCTGTTCAAGCAGTTCATGAGCAGATACAACAGCAATTCATTCCTTGATGATCCAATGACAAGAAAAAGATATGTACTCACAAGACTGATCACGACTGATGAATACATCAGCATCTATGATCTTTCTGATGAAATCAGTTCTTCTCCTTCTCTGACACGGCTCATTTTCAAGGAATTGAATCCTGTACTTGACAATTACTCTCTGCGTCTTTCAAATTCACATTTCAACGGATACCGTATCGAAGGTGATGAAAAGGACATCCGCAGATGTCTTGCAAGAGAATGTAAAGAATCAGAATACATAGCCAATACTCTTGCCGGCACATCCATCAGCAGCAGTGAAAAAGAAGTCATCCATGATATCATTGCAGGAACTCTTGAACAGTTCAACATATCAGTATCATCTGAAAGCATCAATTCCCTTACACTTCATGCTCTGATTGCAATCAACAGGATTGAGACTAACAATCCTATCGAACTGCCAAATGACTTGAATCTTGACAGAGCAAAGGCAAAAATCGAATTTGTTGCATCGAGAGAGATTATCAAAAAAATGGCTTGCAGACTGAACATCCATCTTCCGGAAAATGAACTTTATTATTTTTCCATGCATATCAGCGGACAGCAGCGATTTCTCGGTCACGAACAGCTCCAGGTGGCGCTTACAGATTCAGCAATGCTGTTCTATAACCGTTTCCTCAGAAATATATGGAAATATGCTGATGAAGACTTCTTTAATGATGAAGAGCTCAGGACCAGTCTTTTAAATCATATCGTTCCTTTTCAGAATCGAGTCAACAATAACATGCAGATTGAAAAAAGTGAACTGAATAACATCAAAAGTGAATTTCCTTATGCATATGACCTCTCCGTAACTGGACTGTCATTTCTGGAAGATCAGGGCATCCATATTACCGAAGTTGAGATATCATACTTTGCACTTCATCTCCAGCTTGCCATTGAAAAAAGAAAGGAATCGGAAAATCTGAAATACAACGTCCTGTGCATCTGTGAAAAGACATCAAGTGTTTTCCATATGCTCAGCTACAAGATCAATCAGCATTTCCAGGACATGATAAATGAAATCGTATTTGCACCTGTCAGTGAAATAAAAAACTACTATCTTCCTGATTTCCATGTTGTTCTCTGCACGGCTGATGAAAACAGTGCTCTTCCGTCAAATACCATCTATATCTCTCCATATACCAATGAGAATGACATCAACACGATTCGTACTGCATTCAATCAGCTATCTTCAAAGATCATGAACAACATTGTGCTGAAAGAATATCTGTTTTTTGATATTTCTGCTGATTCAAGGGAAGAAGTATTTCAGAAAGGTACTGATCTGATTCAGCAATTCATAAAGCTTCCTGATGACTTTCTTGAAAGACTGGAAAGCAGAGAAAATATGGCAAGTACTGAATATGACAGCAGAATTGCCATACCTCATCCAATCGACATGTCAGATATTCCAGAATTCATTTCTGTTTTCCGTCTTGATAAACCTGTGCTCTGGAAAACAAAACAGGTCCAGCTGATATTCCTTATCTGCAATCGAGGAGAAATCAGTCCAATATTCTATACAAAGTTTTCAAAAATAATCCGCGATTCTGATCTTTCTCAGAAACTGATCCAGGCAGAAGATTTTTCAAAGTTCAGCGAGATAATTGAAAGCATCTAGGCAGAAAAATAATTTCACAGATAAATAAAAAGCTATGTGGTATACATAATGCATATGTTCAATCCACCATAGCTTTTTTCATTTTAATACCTTATTTCAACGGATAATATCGTTTCCTTTTTGAATCCTACTTATAGAATGCAAAAGAAGCAGGAGAATTGATACACGTTGATGAATTCAATATAGATGGAATTCCATTTTGCAAAAGTACAAAATAAAAATGTAGGTTAATGGTCATTATTATTTTGTACAAAATCTACATTTTTACATTGACTTTTGCATGAATAATCAGCGGATTGAAACTTCCTGCCAGTCAATTCTTATATTCAATATGCAATTGCCCTCTACCCTGTTTGCACGTCAAAAAGCACAAAAAATCCGTCAGCTTTCTTCATGGATAAGAAAGTTAACGGATCATATTTTATAAATAGTGCGATAAACTGGAAATTGGCTATTTCGTTGCAAAAATACTTAACCAATGATTTTTTGTATTTGAATACGTTTTTATCTCTGTAAAACCTACTTCTTTCAAAGCAGCAATGAGCTGATCAGATGTGTAAATCTTCATACCATCAATCAACTTTGTCCATTTTCTGACACAGTAAAATCATACTATCGGATATACACTTTAACTGTGAGGTAAAAGTATATGTCTAAATATAAAGATAAAAAACCATCTATGATTGAATGTGTTAGCGTCCGGTTAATTTAGCCATTCAGAGTCCGGTGAAAATGACCAATTTCA
>SAMEA3387494__coassemble_2018_pt1 | contig 28685 bp, 27 predicted proteins | sample SAMEA3387494__metabat2_low_PE_002 | metagenome-assembled genome bin SAMEA3387494 (sample SAMEA3387494) | Felis catus | biome: Faeces | place: United Kingdom | collected 2012
GCTTTTTTTTTATTTGTCTGTACAATACCTTGTATGAATATCAGAAGTTTATATAAAAAAGTTTATATTGTTCTTATATTAAGTGGTGTTTTATCCTGCTTGTTTTTATATCTTTTATTTAGTGGTTTTACGAATCGTATTGATCATTCTTTGTCTGCTGACGTACAAAATTCTCCTCAACCTTTGACTACCCCTGAATCTACATATATTCCTTCTCCTACACCTTCTGTCTTGCCTGCTAGCACTCCTGAAGTTTATGATGTTACAAGTGATGATTCTTTGCTTAGAATTGTTAATAAATGGCATCCTTTAGCAAGTGGTTATATTCCTGACTCGTTGGTAAGTGTTAATGTACCCCAATACGAATCACAAGTACTTTTACCCGAAGTTTCTTCTGCTATAGAAGATATGTTTTCTATAGCAAATGAAGAAGGCATTCATCTTTATCTTGTTTCTGGATATCGTGATTTTCAATATCAAACTGATTTGTATGATTACTATGTTTCTAAATTTGGTAAACAGGAGGCCGAACGTATCGATTGTATTCCTGGCTGTTCTGAACATCAGACGGGCTTATCTGTTGATTTATCTTCGACTTCTCACAAATATGAGTTAGATGTTAGATTTGAACAAACTGATGAATATCAATGGCTTATTACGCATTGTAGCGAATTTGGTTTTATTTTAAGAAACCCAAAAGGAAAGGAAGAAATAACTGGTGTAAAATTCTCACCGTGGAATTTTCGTTATGTAGGAAAAGAGATGGCACAGAAAATTACAGATAGTAATCTTACAATGGAAGAATATTTCCAAATCATAAACTAATTATTTGTCTGTTATCATGTTTAATTTTTTCTTGCGATGTAAACGCTTCTATATTATTATAAATGTACGGAGGATTTCCAAGAAAGAAGGTTAAATAATTATGGCAAAGAATATTACATTATTTTGCTCCGCAGGCATGTCTACAAGTTTACTTGTTAACAAAATGAAGGAAGCAGCAGCAGCTAAGGGGGTAGATTATAACATCGCAGCTTATTCACTCAATGAAGTTGATAAGCATGGACCAGAAGCTGATGTTATTTTGATTGGACCACAGGTTCGTTTCGCATTAGCTAAGCTTCAGAAACAGTTTCCTGATAAACCAATTGAAGCAATCGATATGAGAGCCTATGGTTTAATGGATGGTAAAGCTGTTCTTGAAATGGCTGAAAAGAAGCTAAACGCTTAATTTTCAAAAATAAAAAAAACGGTTTCATGTTCTTGCGTGGAAACCGTTTTCATATTATTATAATATTTGTACATAAGTACTTATAAAGGAGAAAACATGGAAGGTACAGAATTAATTGCGTTTAACATTATCGCAGCAGTAGGAACAGCTCGTTCTAACTATATTGCAGCTATTGATGCAGCAGCTGAAGGAAACTTCGATGAAGCTGAAAAACTTATTAAAGAAGGTCAGGATGCTTATGTTGAAGGACATGACGCTCACGCTAAGTTATTAACACAGACAGCTCAAGGTGACAAGGTTATCATGGATCTTTTACTCACACACGCTGAAGACCAGTTAATGAGTGCTGAAGGATTTGGAATCCTTGCTGAAAGATTCGTTACTCTTTACAAAAAGTTAGGTTAATGATCAATGAAGAATCCAGTTTTGGATTCTTTTTTTTAATTCATCGATTGACATATTTTGAATTGTGTCAATTTACTCTTTATTGACGAGTGCTATACTGACCTTAAGTCAAAAAGGAGAATATGATATGTATTATAGTTCAGGAAATTATGAAGCATTCGCACACCCAAGAAAGCCTAAGGATGCAGATAAGAAGTCAGCATATATTATTGGTACAGGATTAGCTGGCTTAACTGCTGCTTTCTATCTTGTAAGAGATGGTCAGATTTCAGGAGACCGTATCCATGTTTTAGAAAAAATTGATATTGCTGGAGGCAGCTGCGATGGTAGAAAAGATGTAACAAAAGGTTTCTACATGAGAGGCGGCAGAGAAATGGATAACCACTTTGAAGTCATGTGGGATGTATTTAAAGATGTACCTTCCATCGAAACTGAAGGCGTTACAGTATTGGATGAATATTATTGGTTGAATAAAGAAGATCCAAACTATTCTTTATGCAGAGCAAGTCAAAATCGCGGTGAAAGTGCACATACAGATGGTAAATTCACACTTGATAAAAAGAGTGCAATGGCATTAAGCAAACTCTTTATTACATCAGAAGATGAATTAGAAGATAAAAAGATTTCTGATGTTTTACCGGATGAATTCTGGGATACAAATTTCTGGCTATATTGGCAGACAATGTTTGCTTTCCAAAAATGGTCTAGTGCATTGGAAATGAAGAGATATTTATGCAGATATGTACATCATATTGATGGTTTACCTGATTTCTCAGCTCTTCGTTTTACAAAATATAACCAATATGAAAGTATGATTCTGCCTCTTGTAAAATATCTTGAAGCACATGGAGTTGCAATCGAATTTGGAATGGACGTCAAGAATGTCATCATTGATACAGATGAACATGATCGTAAGGTAGCTAAGGAATTAATTATCTTGAAGAATGGAGTTGAAGAAAAGATTGCATTATCAGAAGATGATCTGGTATTTATCACAAATGGCTGCTGTACAGATACAAGTTGCTACGGGGATCAGCATACAGCACCTGATTTGAGTGAAATCAAGGATGGTTATGGTGAATCATGGGATCTTTGGAAAAATATCGCAAAACAGGCAAAATATGGCGAATATGGGAAGCCAGAAGTATTCTGCAGTGATACAGAAGCTACAAACTGGATGAGTGCAACTGTTGAAACAAGCAATGAAGAAGTTATTCAACATATCATGAATGTATGTAAGAGAGATCCTAGACGTCATCGCGTAACAACAGGTGGTATTGTAACAGTTAAAGATTCTAGAGATCATTGGTATCTAAGCTGGACAATTAACAGACAGCCACAATTTAAATCACAGAATGAAAACACAGTTCTTGTATGGTTGTATGCACTGAATACGAACCGTCCAGGTAACTATGTGAATAAACCAATGAAGGAATGTACAGGTGAAGAAGTATGTAAAGAATGGCTGTATCACATTGGTGTAGACGTAGATCGTATTGATGATCTTGCAGCTAATGCATGTAATACAACAACATGTTATATGCCATATATCAATGCATTCTTCCAGCCAAGAAAGAATACAGATCGTCCACATGTTGTTCCAGATGGCGCTGTTAACTTTGCATTTATTGGGCAATTTGCTGAAATTCCAAGAGATACTATCTTTACAACAGAATACTCAATGCGTAGTGGCATGGAAGCAGTTTATACATTATTAAATGTAGATCGTGGTGTTCCTGAAGTCTGGGGATCACAATATGATGTAAGAGAATTATTAAGAGCTGCTTATTATGCAATTGACAAGAAGTCTATTGATGAAGCTGAATTGAACTATGCAGAAAAGAAAGCTATTGATTTTGTTCTAAAGAAATTTAAAGGAACAGATGTTGAATTACTACTGAAAAACAGTGGTTTAATGAAGAAATAATAACTGAAAGATGAAGGAATTTGCACCTTCATCTTTTTATATATGTTAAGATTTACATGGAGGATTTTATGGAACCATTACCAGACAATTGGAATACAATGACACACCAGGAAAAGGATTTCTTTTTCACAAGATATTACAAGAGATTTATTCGCCCAGGAGAAGCTGTTGGTCTAATCAAAGAAGCAGATGAAACAATTCAAAAGGCATATGAGGAGTTTTTAAAAGAAAATGAACAATGATTTTAAAAATATCAAAGCAGTCTTATTTGATTTTGATGATACCTTAGGGCATCGTGAATCCTATGCATATGATACGTTTTATAGATTGCTTAAAAGCTGCACTGATTTTGAAGATGAGATGGAATTAGAAGCAATTCTTCAAGATGTGATGATTTGGGATGAACAAGGAAATATTCATAAACAGCATATTGTTGATATGTTAAAACAGAAATACGATATAACCTTGCCATGCACAGATTTTAAAAAGTGGTGGAATGAAGAACAATGGAAAGCTTCTGTTCCTTTTCCTGATACAATTTCTACGTTGGAACAGCTGCAGAAAAAATATAAGCTTGGAATTATTACAAATGGTGACAGTACATGCCAGAGAAACAAAATTCAACAGGCAGGATTATCTCATTTCTTTGATGAAAGTAATGTGATTGTTTCTGGTGACTATGGCTATCACAAACCTGATACAAGATTATTTACTGCTGCATTAGAAAAATTAAATGTGAAGGCAGAAGAAAGTGTATTTGTTGGAGACATATTTGCGAATGATATTATTGGAGCATATCGTGCACATATGAAACCTGTTTGGATATGGACACACGGTGAAAGAAAGTGTACTGCTGATGTGCTGATGATTCATAAAATCAGTGATTTGTTACAAATCTTATAAAAAATCACAAAAACTAACAAGTTAAAAAATACACAAATGTTTTTGTGATATGATAATTAGGCAAAAGTTGGAGGAAAACTATGGATTTAAAAGCAATGCAGGATCATGCAAAAAATATTCGTAAGAACATTATAAAAGAAGTATCCAATGCACAATCTGGTCATCCAGGAGGATCACTAGGTGCAACTGACATTCTTACAGTACTTTACTTTGATGTCATGGATTTCACAAAGGAGAATGCCCACTCTTTAGATAGAGATCGCTTTGTCTTGTCAAAGGGACATGCATCACCATTACTCTATGCTGTATTAGCAGAAAAGGGTATTATTGATGAAGCAGAGCTTTTAACATTTAGAAAATTAAATACTAGACTTCAAGGACACCCTGACATCAATGAATTAGATGGCATTGATATGTCAACAGGTTCTCTAGGTCAGGGAACTAGTGCTTCTGTTGGTATGGCACTGGCAAATAGATTAGACAAGAATGATCATCGTATCTATGCTCTTGTTGGAGATGGTGAAGCAGAAGAGGGTCAGGTCTGGGAAGCTGCAATGGCTGCAGGTCATTACAAGCTGGATAATTTGTGCTGGATCATTGACAACAATGGACTGCAGATTGACGGCAGATGCGAAGATGTTATCGGACCAGAACCATTTGAGCCAAAATTCGAAGCATTTGGATGGAATGTTATGACTGTAGACGGTCATGACTATGAGGCATTGCATGATGCTTTTGAAAAGGCAAAGGAATATAAGGGAAAACCTACTTGTATTATCGCTAAGACAATAAAAGGTAAAGGCGTATCCTTTATGGAAAATCAAGCTGGATGGCACGGAAAGGCCCCAGATGCTGAATTGACAGCAATTGCATTAAAAGACTTGGAGGGTGAATAAGATGTCTAAAGCAACACGTGAAGCATATGGTGAAGAGATTTCAAAACTCATTCAAGAAAACCCAAAGATTGTCGTATTAGATGCAGATCTTGCTGGATCAACATACAGTGGAAAGGCAGGAGAAGTCTGTCCGGAAAGATTCTTTGACATGGGTATTGCGGAAGCCAATATGATTGGTGTTTCTGCAGGTCTTGCAGCAAGTGGATATATTCCATTCGCATCATCATTCGCAATGTTCTGTACTGGCAGAGTATGGGAACAGATCAGAAACAGCGTAGCGTATCCACATTTGAATGTTAAGATCGTAGGATCACATTCAGGTATTACAGTTGGTGAAGATGGTGTTACTCACCAGGCAATTGAAGATATTGCAATTATGAGAGATATTACTGGTCTAGAAGTATATGCACCATGTGATCAGTGGGAAACAAAGGCTGTTATTGATCATGTAGCTTCAACAAACAATCCATGCTATATCAGACTTGGAAGAAGTAAGGTTGAAGATGTATTTGATGAAAACAAGAAGTTTGATGTAACAAAGATCAATGTCATTCATGAAGGTACATCCAAGGTAGCAGTATTTGCTACGGGATTGATGGTACAGTCTTCATTAGGTGCATTAAAAGCATTGAATGAAAAGGGTATTGACCCAACAATTATTGATGTCTGTGCAATTAAGCCAACTGATGAAGAAGGTATTGCAAAGATTCTTGAAAGCAATGATGAAATCTTCACAGTAGAAGAACATTCCGTAACTGGCGGACTTGGTTCAATGATTTGTGAAGTAGCTGCAGATCGCTGTCCTAAGAGAATTCACAGAATTGGTATGAGAGGATTTGCAGAAAGTGCAGACTGGAAGACTCTGTTAAAAGAGTACAAGCTCGACGCTGAGGGTGTAGCTGAACAGATTCTGGCTGGATTAGACAAATAATTAAATATAACAAAAAACCACAGTTCTCTAAAATGAGCTGTGGTTTTATCATACTTATAATATTAGTAGAATAATTCTTTTCTCTTCTTTGCGCTAGATGCCAGGTCATAATCTGTAAGAAAATTTAAATCTAATCCTTCAACAACAGATAATGCACGATTTAAATCTGTATCTGTCTTAAATAATTCTGGATTATGAACATCTAGTCCGATAATGACTGGACATTTTTTCTTTGCAAATTCTTCAAAGAAGATTCTTGTAGGATAAGCATATCTTTTTCCATCTGGATAAGAATGCATTCCATTGTGCACGCCACTGCCAGTATTTAATTCTAATGGCATATCATATGTAATAGAAATCTTAGCAATTCTCTCCGCAATTTTTCTGACACTTTCATCCATATATGGATAAGAATATAAACATACATCAGGATGCGCAATATAATCACATAAAGCATGCTTACATGCATATTCTAGTCGATCAACGTACATGGATAACTGCTGAGGTGTATTTAAACCATAGGAACTGATTAAATCTAAATCAATGTTATGCTGACCTAAAATACAGTAATCCAATTCTTTTCTAAATTGTGATAAAGTATCCCATTCACTTTGATAACATTCTACTTCCATTCCTAAATAGATATCTATCTGATCTTTGTATTTCTCTTTTAAAGAACGAATAGATGCCATGTATTCTCCAACTTGACTGATATTCATTCTTTCTGTAGGAACTTGTGTTTTATAAGCGGCGTGGTCAGAGAAACCTAATGTTTTCAACCCTCCTTCAATGGCTGCTTTGACATAGTCTTCATCTTCTCCAATCGCGTGACCGCATCGTTTTGTATGTGTATGCCAGTTTGTTTTGATCATGTGAAACATTATAGCAAAATTTTCAGAAATATGATTGACGAATATAGATAACTGGAATAATATAATGAAGTAAAACATTTGAACACTTGTTCAAATAAGAGAGGCAAATATGAAAACATTCCAATATAATGTTGATGGTATCGATTGTGCAAATTGTGCAAAAGAATTAGAAGAAGAGATTGGTAAATTAGATGGTGTATCTAACTGCATTTTAGAGTTTGGAGTGCATTCTCATTTGAAATACGATTATGAAGGCAATGATGCAGAAGCAATTGAAAAAGCAATGAGAAAAATCATTGAGGATGATCAAAAAGATCCAATCATTACTAGAGTTGAAGAAAAAGAACATAACATTCATGTTTCCTATAATGTTGATGGCATTGATTGCGCAAATTGTGCAAAAGAATTAGAAGAAGAGATTGGAAAACTAGAAGGAGTATCTAACTGTACTTTAGTTTTTGGAATCCATTCAAAGCTTAACTATGACGTTACTTCTTCTTTAGCAAATGATGTTGAAAAACAAATGATCAAGATGATTGAAGATGACCAGGAAAATCCTGTCATTACAAAAGTAGATGCAGTGAAGACAATGCATCAATTATTTGTTGTGGATGGCATTGATTGTGCAAATTGTGCAAAGGAATTAGAAGAAGAAATTGGTAAATTAGATGGTGTAACTAACTGTAATTTAGAGTTTGGAATCCATTCTAAATTAAATTATGATGTTGATCCTTCTTTCATGAGTACTGTGGAAAACAAAATGCGTAAGATCATTGAAGATGATCAAGAACATCCAGTCATCAAGAAAGTATCTCAAGAAATTGGTAAAACATATAAATTCAATATTACAAATATTGATTGTGCCGATTGTGCAAATGAACTTGCGGAAAAAACAATGAAGATTATTGGTGTAAAATCATGTGATGCTGATTTTATGAATCAATTATTGATTGTTAAATGCAGTCCAAAAGACAAGAGTCGTATTGCTTCTGAAATGAAGGCAATGATTGCGGAAAATGAACCAGAAGTAGAATTTTCTGAATACAAGAAAGAAGAAAAGAAAATTGTTGAAGAAAAAGAAGATCATACAATGCTGATTCGTTTGATTGTGGGTGCTGTGTTGTTTGGCTGTTCAATGTTTATGCAAAGTACACTGCAGATTGTTTTTGCATTAGCTGCATATCTTGTTCTTGGATATGATGTTTTGATCAAAGCTGTTCGTGGTATTGGAAGAGGACAGTTGTTTGATGAACATTTCTTAATGTCCATTGCTACATTAGCAGCAATTTATCAGCAGGAATGGAAAGAAGCTGCTGGTGTTATGTTGTTTTATCAGATTGGTGAATATTTCCAGGATCTTGCGGTTAGAAGAAGTAGAAAATCAATTGGTGAACTCATGAATATTCGTCCAGATTATGCAATGGTTAAGCGTAATGATGAATATGAAAAGGTTGATCCAGAAGAAGTACTGATTGATGAAATCATTCGTGTAAAGCCAGGTGAGAGAATTCCTCTCGATGGAATTGTTGTGAGTGGTTCCTCTTCTTTGGATACAGCTTCTTTGACAGGTGAAAGCAAGCTGAGAGATGTCGATGCAGGTGATGAAGTTATTTCTGGATCAGTCAATGAAACGGGTGTATTAGAGATTCAAGTAACAAAAGAATATGGTGAATCAACTGTTGCTAAAATACTAGACCTAGTAGAAAACAACGATGCAAACAAAGCAGAACACGAAAAGTTTATTACAAAGTTTTCTAAGTATTACACACCAATTGTTGTGTTTTTAGCAATTGCGGTAGCTCTTATTGTGGGAATTGCATTTGGAGACTTTAATGAAGGTATTCGCAGAGCTTGTACATTCTTGGTAATTTCTTGCCCATGTGCTCTTGTTATTTCAATTCCTCTATCATTCTTTGCGGGAATTGGTGGGTTATCTTCTAGAGGTATTTTAGTGAAAGGAGCAAATGTCATTGATGATCTGGCAAAAGTTAAACAGGTCATTATGGATAAAACTGGTACATTGACTTCAGGAAAGTTTGCGGTTGAAGAAGTTCTTTCAGCAGTAGATAAAGATCAATTGATTCTAGATGCAGCATATGCGGAACATTTTTCTAACCATCCAATTGCACAAGGGATTAAAGAAGCATGTCACTCTGAAATTCATGATGAAGAAGTAACAGATGTAAAGGAAATTGCTGGCAGAGGATTAAGTGTAAAAGTGAATGGTGAAGAAATCTTAGCTGGCAATTATAAATTAATGAGTGAAAAAGGCGTTCAGTGTAAAGAAGAAACATCTACAGGAACACTTGTATATGTAGCTAAAAATGGTGTTTATGAAGGCTGTCTTGTATTAAGAGATCAGTTGAAAGAAGATGCGAAAGAAGCCGTTGATACACTGCATAAAGAAGGTAAGAAATGTATAATTGTTTCTGGTGACAATCAAGAAATTACATCTTCAATTGGCTCACAGTTAGGCGTAGATCAGGCAATTGGCGGATGTATGCCAGAAGATAAAGTCAATACAGTGAAAAAGTACATGGAAGAAGGTATGACAGCGTTTGTGGGAGATGGTGTAAATGATGCGCCAGTCATTACTTTAGCGAATGTTGGCATTGCAATGGGAGCATTGGGAAGTGATGCTGCGATTGAAGCTGCAGATGTTGTTTTGATGGATGATTCTGTCAGCAAGATTTCACTAGCAATTGCTGCTAGTAAACGTATCTTATTTGTAGCGAATGAAAATATCTATGGAGCGATTGCTATTAAAGTATTAACTCTCATCTTCGGAGCTTTAGGCATCGCAAATATGTGGTGGGCAATTTTCGCTGATACGGGTGTTGCTATGCTTTGCGTATTAAATTCATTACGTTTATTACATATTGCACGCAAAAAATAAATAAACAAACTAAGTCCAGAAAGTCAGATTGCAGAATCTGTGAAACTAAGAGGACTTAGTTTTTCTTTCGAAACATTTTTTTTGAAAATTTAAAATTGCTTTACAATCATTCACAACAGGAATAACATAAACGCTATGAAAAATAAAATGTTTACAAATCGACAACTTGGCAGATTAATTCTGCCTTTATTAGTAGAACAACTGTTAGTGATGCTTGTAGGAATGGCGGATACAATCATGGTATCTGCTGCTGGAGAAGCAGCAATTTCAGGCGTATCCATTGTAAATGATGTGAATAACCTGATTATATCGATATTAACAGCGATTGCAGGCGGTGGTTCTGTTATTGTTACGCAATATCTTGGAAACAAGGATGGAGAGAATACAAAGCTGTCAGCTTCACAGTTATTGATGATCAGTTTTGTGATCTCCTTAGTGTTCGGAATTTTATGTGTAGCTTTCCACAGTGTTATCCTGCACGCTTTATACAAAAGCATTGAAGTTGATGTAATGAACAGCGCGAGCGTATATTTCTGGATCACAGCATTGTCATTTCCATTTTTAGGTGTATATAACAGTTCTGCAGCGTTATATAGAAGTATGAATCGCACAAATACAACGATGCGTGTTTCTATTCTGATGAACGTAATTAATGTTGTTGGAAACTTTATATGTGTATATCTATTACATATGGGTGCTGCTGGTGTTGCATGGCCAACATTAGCAAGCAGAGTTGTTGCGGCAATTGTTATGCTAGCTCTATGCTTTGATTCAGAAGCACCAATCAGTGTCTTGTGGAAAGATATACTGACATGGAATCAAGCGATTATTTCAAAAATATTATCCATTGCGATTCCAAACGGAATTGAAAATGGGTTGTTCCAGTTAGGAAAAGTTATTGTCAGTATGTTTGTAGCAACGTATGGAACAATGCAGATTGCAGCAAATGGCGTAACAAACTCATTATGTGTATTGTGCTATACAACAGAAATGGCAATGCAGTTAGCGGTAGTAACGGTTGTTGGTCAATGTGTTGGTGCAAATGATTACGATCAGGCAAGATACTATATTAGAAAGATGCTGATTATGGCAATGGTCATGGCAGTTATCAACAATGTAATTTTATTTGTTGTAAGCCCTTTTGCCTTACAGTTATATACATTAAAAAATGAAACTCTGGCAATTACAGAAACAATCCTTGGTATGGAGTGTCTTGCGGTTGGTTTATTTCATGTACTTGCATTTGTATTACCAACATGCTTGAGAGCTGCAGGAGACGCAAAGTATACGATGTATGTGGGCGTTTTATCGATGTTCTTTGCACGTGTTGCAGGAGCTTATATATTAGGTACTGTCATGGGACTTGGTGTTGTTGGTACGAGAATTGCAATGTATATCGATTGGATTGTACGTATTGTCTTCTTTGCGATAAGATATAAGAGTGGAAAGTGGACACAGTATAGAGCAATTGAATAAAGTATGTTTGGAAAAGTAATCAATATTATCAGTATTATTGTATTAGTTTTGTTTGTTATTCTATTTATAATGAAGAAAGCAAATAGAAGGAAGGGAAGATGATTCCCCAATGTCATTAAGTTAAGGCATATAAATTCTTAGTGATATTAATTGAAAATTCAAGAAAACAAATCTTTAGCGAAAGTAAACAGCTTTTCTATAAGATTTGTTTTTTCATTCCTGAAATCATTGATTTCTCAAGCATGACGAAAATGCCAGTTGTACTTTTCTTGAAATTTTACTGGCATATTTTCTGCCAGATTGGCAGGTGATAATGTCAAAATGGCATTGAATAAAAAAAGAACGGAAATTCCGTTCTTTTAGACGTTAATATAACCAATTGTTGATTTTGTACCTGTACCGGCAGAAGATACCCAACGTTCATTATAGTGACCATTGAAACCACCTTCTACAATATGAACCATATCTCCCTCGACGCCATCAACATAAGCAACATGTCCGTTATATACAGCGATACTGCCAGCAGTAGGTGATCCACTTACTGCGTAACCTAATGCTGCTGCATTAGCATACCATTGTGATGCATTTCCTAAGTTTGGTAATGCGATACCTCTTGCATTATATAAAGCCTGCCATGCACCAAATGTACAGTTAGACCAGCCACCACCATAAGGGTTAGCACCGCCAGCTGTATATCCAAGACCAGAAATATTTGTGTTTTCTCCACTAGCTCCTAATAAAGCAGCCTGTTCTGCAGCTCTTCTAGCTTCTTCAGCCTGTGCCTGTGCTTCAGCTTCGGCTTGTGCAGCTTGTTCTGCAGCAATCTGATCTAATACTTCTTGAGGAGTCTTTACATTAACAACTAAATTCTGTGTTGTTGTATTACCTTGTAAATCAACAGCTTTATATGTGACTAGATAAGTACCATCAGCATTCATATCTAAGTTCTGTGTATCAACAGTTAATGCTGGCAATTCACCAGAATCGTCGTTGATATAAGAAATGTAACTTTCAGGAATGAAAGTATCACCGTTATTAACAGTTACTTCATTGGATTTCAGTTTCAATGCTGGGGCGGAAACTACTTTCATGTTAACTGCCGCATTTTGTGTAAATGAATAACCAACAGAATCTGTTAAATTATCCGTATATACCAGGTTTACTTTTAATGTAACTGTCTGGATACCTGCTTTCGAAGTATCCAAGCCAGAAATATCAATACTTGATAAGTCAACGTTGATATCATCGATGTTCAGATTGTCATCAATATTACAACGATCTGTAATAACATCAGCTTTCAATGTTGCTGCTACATTTGTATCTCCTAGTTCAATATCGTAAACTGGTAAACTTCCTTTTAATGGATCAACAGCCTTAACGTCAGAGTTGACTGAGGCAGCTACAATAGCTCCCGCCGCTAACATTGGCAAGATGAATCTGAATGTCTTTTTTAATTTATTGTTCTTTTGCATACTAAAATATTAACAAATTCTTAAGTCTGTATCAAATTTTTGGAAGCTTTCACATACTTATCCCAAACTGTAAGCGTTTACATTTAACATGTTTCACATTTCTGTCACAATCATAAATAAAATAAATTGAATTATGATATTAAAAAATTGGTATTTGTTATAAAATCCTTGTTATGAGATTAGTAATTCAAAGAGTAAAACATGCTTCTGTTGAAATAGACGGAGCAATCCATGGCAAGATCAATCAAGGATATATGATCTTAGTTGGCATTCAAAATGAAGATACAAGAGAAATTGTTGAAAAAATGGCTGAAAAGGTCGCAAAACTAAGAATTTTTACAGATGAAGAAGATAAGATGAATTTGAATCTTTCGCAGGTAGACGGATCTATTCTATCGATTTCTCAATTCACTTTATATGCAGACTGTCATAAAGGAAATCGTCCTTCTTTTTCATATGCTGGTAAACCGGTGATTGCAGAACCTTTATACATGTATTTCAATGAATATTTAAGGAAGATTGGAATTCATGTAGAAGAAGGTATCTTTGGTGCAGATATGAAGGTAGATTTATTGAATGATGGACCTGTTACAATCATATTGGACAGTGATATAGATATTCGAAAATAGGAGGTGAAGAATGGCTGAAGTTATTTATGGCAGTGAACTATCTCAAGAAATCAGAGATGAGATGAGACAGCAGATTGATGCAATTAAGCAAAGTGGCAATCGTGTACCGTGTCTAGCTGTTGTTCTTGTTGGGGATAATCCTGCTTCCATTTCCTATGTTAAAGGAAAAGAAAAAGCATGCGCAAGTGTTGGAATTCATAGTGTAGAACTGATATTGCCAGCTTCTATTTCACAAGAAGAATTAAACAGTGAACTGCAGCGTTTATCGAATGATTCTGGAGTAGATGGTATTTTATTACAGTTGCCTCTTCCAAAAGGTTTAGATGAAAATGAAGCAGTATCCTATATTTCTTCTAATAAAGATGTAGATGGCTTAACACCAGTGAATTTTGGCAAGCTGTTCTTAAATGAACCGGCATTTGCTCCATGTACACCAAGTGGTATTTTAGAGTTGTTAAAACGTATGCATTGTGATCCGAAAGGAAAGCATGCGGTTGTGATTGGAAGAAGTAAACTTGTCGGAACGCCTGTTGCTCGTTTACTTCAAAATGCAAATGCTACGGTAACGATTTGTCATTCCCACACAAAAAATTTAAAAGAAATTACAAGAATGGCAGATATATTGATTGTGGCGATTGGTTCTCCAAAGTATATTGATGCTTCTTATGTAAAAGAGGATGCATATGTCATTGATGTAGGCGTGAATCGATTAGAAGATGGTCATTTATGTGGGGATGTAGATTTTGAATCTGTAAAGAATCATTGTCGTGCGATTACACCTGTTCCAAAAGGGGTTGGTCCTATGACAATTACAATGTTATTAAAGAATACAATAGAAGCATATAAGCGAGGGTATTGTAATGGTAAATGAATATGGATTGAATGATATCGTTGAAATGAAAAAGGAACATCCGTGTCATAAAAGTAAATATTGGCAGATTATTCGTATGGGCGCGGATATAAAAATTAAATGTATGGGGTGTGGAAACGTAATTATGTTTCCTCGTCATGAATTTGAGCGTAAAATGAAAAAGGTTGTGGAAAAAGCTCCACAGGAATAAAGAAGGGAAGTAAATTAGAAAATGTCATTAACAGCAGGTATTGTCGGTTTACCAAACGTAGGTAAATCAACACTTTTTAACGCAATTACAAATAGCCAGGTATTGGCAGAGAACTATCCGTTTGCGACAATTGCACCAAACGTAGGTGTCGTAGAAGTTCCTGATCAAAGAATGGAAGACTTTGTAGAAGCATTCCATCCAAAGAAAACAATTTATACAACATTTGAATTTACTGATATTGCAGGTTTAGTGAAGGGTGCATCCAAGGGGGAAGGTCTAGGAAACCAGTTCTTAGGAAACATTCGTTCTACAGATGCTATTATTCACGTTGTTAGATGCTTTGATGATTCAAATATTGAACACGTAGAAGGGTCTGTTGATCCAGTACGTGATATTGAAGAAATCAATCTTGAATTAGCAATTGCAGATTTGGATTCTGTAGAAAATCGTATCAGCAAAATCGCAAAGAAAGCACAGACAAAAGATAAAGATGCCGTCAAGGAAATGGAAACATTAACAAAGTTTAAAGAACAATTACTGGATGGCAAGGCTGTTCGTTTACTGGATCTCAATGACAGTGATCTTGAAATTATGAAAAACTATGGTTTATTGACAGCGAAACCAGTCATTTACGTAGCAAATATATCTGATGATGAAATTAATGATCCTGAAAGCAATCATTACTATCAAGATGTTAAGAAACTGGCAGAAAGTGAAGGCAGTGAAGTCATCGCAATCTGCGCAAAGATGGAAGAAGAATTGTCAGGTTTAGATAAAGAAGAAAAACAGGCATTCCTTGATGATTTGGGAATTAAAGAATCTGGCTTAGATCAGATCATTCAGGCTGCATATCATTTATTAGGACTACGTACTTTCTTCACAGTTGGTGAACCAGAATGCAGAGCCTGGACATTCCATGAAGGAATGAAAGCACCACAGTGTGCTGGCGTCATTCACTCAGATTTTGAAAAGGGATTTATCCGTGCAGAAGTATATGGATATGAAGATTTCATGAAATATGGCAGTGAAAAAGCACTCAAAGAAGCTGGTAAACTCCGTGTTGAAGGAAAGGAATATGTCATGCAGGATGGCGATGTTGTTTTCTTCAGATTTAATGTTTAAAGATTTGTGATAAAATAATATTAGATTAGGAGGTTTACATATGAAACTCGTTTTAGCTATCGTTTCTAACGATGATGCTTCCGCTGTAACTTCAGCACTCACAAAAAATAATTTCTACATGACTCGTTTGTCTACAACTGGCGGCTTTCTAAGAGCTGGTAATACAACGTTAATCGTCGGTACAGATGACGATCTTGTTGATAAATGTATTGATGTTATTGGTTCTGAAGCAAAAAGACGTACTGAAATCGTTCCATCTACAGCTAGCTATGATATTGGACGCTATGCTTCTTTCCCTGTAGAAGTACAGGTCGGTGGAGCTACAATCTTCGTTCTTGATGTAGATCAGTTTAAGAAACTATAAGAAGTGTAAAGCAGGGCAACCTGCTTTTTAAATGAAATGGAAATTAGAAAAAGTAAGAAAAGTGATGTTCTGCAAATCGTAGAAATTATAAATCAGGCAAAAGCATATTTAAAAGAAAATGGTATTCCACAATGGCAGAATGGGTATCCTGATGCGTGTGATGTATTGGACGATATTCAAAAGGGTGGTGCGTATTGTGCGTGTGAAAATGGAGAGGTGATAGGATATTCATATATTTCATCTCTTGCAGAACCTAACTATACTGTTATTGATGGAGCATGGTTCAATGATGATCCATATATTGTGATTCATAGAATATGTGTTGATTCATCAATGAAAGGTAAAAATGTTGCTTCCCTGTTTATAGAAAAAGCAAAAGAAATTGGCAGAGAAAAAGGTATTTTCAACATTCGTATTGATACGCATGAAAAGAATGCATCGATGCGGAGAATGGTTGAAAAGAACGGGTTTAAAAAAACAGGAATCATCTATGTCAAAGATGGTTCCCCTAGATATGCATATCAATTGATTGTTTGTAAGTAAGCAATCAATTTTTCTTTATTGTTGGCTGTTTTTTCTTCAATGACTGCGTTCAATAATTGATTGAGATACAGTGAAATGTCTTTCCCTGTATATCCTAAAGCAATCATATCTTTTCCATTGATTTGAAGCTGTTTTAAGCTGTAACAATCATTGTTTTGAATAATGGATTGATAAATATGGAAAGATTGTTCATATGGCGTTAAATCGTAGGCTTCTCGGTAATTTAAATATTGCATGAAATCACATGACATATCTTTCAATAAATATAAAATATCTGTTTTTGTGGAGATTGGTGCATTTCTGTATTTGATCATTTGAGAAATTGCGGTGATTTCTTTGTTTGAATATTTCATGTATTTTAATGTGTGTTTAACATCACTGAATGCAGGATCTGACAATACTAGAGCAAAGCGAATTCTGTAGTCTTGCCTAGAATTCTGTAATCGCTGAATCAATTGTTCCCAGTTCACTGAATCCATTTCTTTTAGAAATACAGAGAACACCTTTCTATATGGATACAATAAAGGAACACAGCCTTCGCCAGCAAAAAACTTATTCATCTCTTCCTGAATTCTTTCGATGGAAACATAAGATAATGTTTCTTTTGTATCTAAGATTGCTTTTGATGTATGATCATCAATTGAAAAATTAAGCTGCGAAGCAAAGCGAATCGCTCTTAAAATACGTAATGCATCTTCTTCAAAACGTTGGTAAGGATCTCCAATGCAGCGAACAATCTTTTTTTCAATATCTTCTTTTCCGTTGAAAAAATCTAAAATACCAGTTTCCTCACAATAACAAAGGGCATTAATTGTGAAATCTCTACGTGCACAGTCTTCTTTGATTGTCCGTGTGAAAATGACTTCATCTGGATGACGGTGATCTTTGTACTCTGCATCTTTTCTATAGGTAGTGATTTCTACAGGAATATGTTTTGAAACGACAGTGACTGTGCCGTGTTTTAAACCTGTATCAATTGTATGATAGGTATGAAAAACCTGCTTTGTTTCTTCTGGGAGCGCACTTGTGGTCAAATCATAGTCGTTGACAGGCTTGTTTAGCAAAATAGAACGGATTGCCCCGCCAACCACAAAGCATTCATAACCGTGTTTGTTTAATTCTTTCATTAAAATAGATACATATTCTGGAATTTCTAATTTCATATGAAATATTATACGGTAAAATAGATGAAAAAGATGGAGATATTCATATGAGAATTGGACAAAGTACTGATATACATCAATTAGCTGAGGGCAGAAAACTTGTTTTAGGTGGCGTTGAAATTCCACATACAAAAGGATTGGTTGGACATTCTGATGCAGATGCATTAACGCATGCGGTAGCAGAAGCTATCTTAGGTGCACTTGCATTAGGGGATTTAGGAAAATGGTTTCCTGATACAGATGAAAAGTGGAAAGGTGTGAATTCACAAATCATTTTAAAAGAAGTTGCTAGAATGATGGATGAAAAAGGATATCGAATTGGAAATGTTGATTCACTGATTATGATTGAAAAACCTAAAATGGCACCACATATTGAAAAAATGAGACAAAACTTCGCAAATGCATTACATTGTTCAATTGATCAAGTCAGTGTCAAGGCAACACGTGGAGAAAAGATGGGATTTGTTGGCAGAGAAGAAGGTGTGCAGGCATTTGCAATCGTTCTTCTTGAGGAAAAATAAAAATGTTCAAAAAGACAACTGAAGAAAAGGTGTTGAGAGATCCCGTACATGGGTATATTCATGTGGATTTGCAGGTTGTATGGGATGTGATTAATTCCAGCTGGTTTCAACGTCTAAGAAGAATACGTCAGCTAGGTGGTGCGTATGTTGTATATCATTGCGCAGAACATTCAAGATTTGGGCATTCTTTAGGCGTATATGAACTTGTTAGAAGAATGGTCAGTGAAGTACAGGATATTTCAAATGCCTTAAATGAAAGGGAAAAAGTAACCGCAATGCTTGCAGGGCTTTTACATGACATTGGTCATGGCCCATATTCTCATGCGTTTGAAGGTGTTACGAAAACAAGCCATGAAGAGTTTACATGCAGAATCATTGAAGAAAATACAGAAATTACAAGAATTCTTGAAGATTGTTGCGAAGGATTGAGTAAAGATGTAGCGGATGTGATTCGACATGAAAGCAGCAATCCATTACTGAGTCAGCTGATTTCTTCACAATTAGATGCGGACCGCTTTGATTACTTGTTAAGAGATGCATATTTTACAGGTACAAAATATGGAGAATATGATCTTGAAAGAATCTTGAGAACAATGCGTGTACATGATGGGAAGCAGCTTGTGATCAAAGAAAGTGGTGTATATGCGGTCGAAAACTACATTATGGCACGTTATCACATGTACTGGCAGGTTTATTACCATCCCGTTGCTAGAAGCTATGAAACAGTATTGCATTTGCTTTTTAAGCGATTGAAAGATCTTGGAAATGAAAATGCTGATGAACATGTCATTTCTCTATTTGAACCAATTATTTCAGGAAAAAAGATATCTTTGGATGCCTATTTTCAACTTGATGAAACGTCCTGCGGATATGGTTTCCATTTGTTGACAAAGCATCCTGATCCAATTATTTCAGATTTAGCAATTCGTATTCGAGATCGTATTTTATTTGAATATCAAGATTCTCAGCCAAATGAGAACCGCAAGATCAGAAATACATTAAAGAAGAATGGATATGATCTGCATTATTACTGGGCAAAAGATGAGGTTGCACAATCTCCATATGTTCCGTATTCTGGTTCTGGTACAGGAAGCATATGGGTACGCATGAAAGATGGTTCAACAAAGGAATTATCAAATGCTTCCAATATCGTATATTCTTTGATCCATGGACCAGAGAAAGATGACAATAAAGTGTATTTTCCTAAGGTGGAGTAATGAAAGTAAGAATACAGTTAAAACAAATTAATTTATTAGAAAATGAGGAAAAAATAATTGCGGATGGAAATGCAATTTTAGAAAACAACCATTTGAAATACAAAGAAAAAGATGAAAATGCTTTGCATTTTGTGACGTTTGAAGAAGATGAGGTTACATTAGAGAGAAAATGTGATATTTCTTCCACTACAGTTTTAAAAAATGGGAAATTTGGTTATTCGACGGTAAAAAGTCCATATGGGGATATGGAAATGAAAACAAAAACACACAAAGTCGTAAAAAGCGAGTCGCTATGGGCTGTTGAATACAGTGTGATTTGTGAAAATGAAGAAATTTTACGCCAAAGATTGGAGTGGAACATACAATATCTTTCATAATGTGTCTTGACTTTATATCTTCCACAATGTAACATACTTGCGCAATAAAGGAATCGTTTGCATTTTAAGATGCGTAGATAAGGGAGATAAAAAAATGAGCGTTTCACAGAGCATGACGGATGTAGCTTACCAGTGCTTGTCAAAGAGAAAAAAAGAAATCGATTTTGCAAAACTTTGGGCAGAAGTAAGTAAGCAAATGAGCATTCCGGAAGAAAAATTAAGAAAGAAAAAGAGTCAGTTCTATTCAGAACTGATGCTTGATTCAAGATTTGCTTCTTTAGAAGGAAACAAATGGGATCTAAGAAACAGAAGAAAGTTTGATGAAGTTCATATCGATACAAGTGAGATTGCGATGGATGATGAAGACCTCGACGAAACACTGGATAAGAGCGGATTAGACCTTCCTACTGGGGATGATGCATTTGACAATTAAAAAAATGAAAGAGGGGCCACTTGAAGTGACCCCTTTTTTGGAAAGGTGGAAAATATGGAGCCAGACAAGAATTTGAAAGAGGAGCAGCATACAGAAGAACTGCCTATCGTTGAAGATGTTGTATATCATCACGAAAATGAAGAGGATACATTGGATGAACCTGTTGAAAAACCGGTGCGTATGACCCCTATTACTGTGGATTTGGATGATGCTGAGAAAGATGATATTCATATTGGAATGTCAGAAAAGAAAGCAGAGACAAAAAAAGAAGAACCTGAAACAATTGATAAAAAACCAGCAAATCATAAAAAGAAAACATGGATTTTTATTGTACTGGCGGTTGTGTGTGTCATTTGTATTGGTGGGTATTTGCTGATTTCTAATTATGAAAAACAGCAGCAGGCTAAACAGGCTGCGTATGATAAGATCTATAACCAATTAAAAGTTACTTTTAAAGAAGATGAAAAGGATGCTGATGGCAACAAAGTGGATTTGACAATCTATGAATATGGCGTTGAAGCAAATGATCCACTTTCGATTGTGGATACACACTATGGTGATATCCAATGTAATCCATCAAAGATTGATACATCTAAAGTAGGAACGCAGAAGCTTGTATATACAGTTTCTATGGATGATAGCTATGGTCAGAAAGTAACGAGAGATTTTTCTTTGAATATTACTGTGCATGATACCCAGTCTCCACAGATTACATTGAAAGAAAGTAAAGTGACAATTACAGAAGGTGATGCATTTGATGCAGCAGATAATATTGAATCTGTGAAAGATGCTGTTGATGGTGATTTGCAGTTTGTTGAAACAGAACCTGAAAAGGAAGAAAAGAATGCACCGTATTATTCGAAAGGGTGGTATACGATTTCTAGTGATGTGGATACAGAAACACCTGGAAGTTACAATGTACGTTTAAAAGCTTGCGATATCAATGGAAATGCAACGGATCTTGCTTTTAGTGTTACCGTTAAGAAAAAAGAGCCATCATCATTTATGACAATTGGTACAAGAACATATACGCAGGCTTTGGGACAGATGAATGAAGGAAAAGACGAGGCAAGTGAAGGTCAAGGTAAATGGGAAGATGTGAATTCTTATCTTGGAAATGTATTGTATCGTTCAGATGTATATGATAATCAAGAAACAATGATGAATGATGGCCAGCAATATGTAAAAGATCACTTTGATGATTTGACAAAAAATAAGGAATCAAAGAGTTTACAGATCATTGGGAAGATATCCATAGATACAAAAGAAGCAACGTTATATTACATGTCTGCATTAGATGATAATGGCGAAGTTATGTATTATTTTTATGCAATTGTATGAAAAAAATGTAAATAAGTGATTCGTATCACAAGTAAAGCTTGTCATGGAGGTTAATCGCGACTAAAATATAGGTACCAAAATATAGGAGGAATCGAAATATTATGGCATTAGTTTCTGCAAAAGAAATGGTTGAAAAGGCTCACGAAGGACATTATGCTATTCCAGCCTTCAACATCAACAACTTAGAATGGACAAAAGCTGTGCTTGCTGGCGTACAGGAAGCAAAGTCCCCAACAATCTTACAGGTATCTGAAGGTGCTGGTAAGTACATGGGTGGCTTCAAGACAGTCGCTGACATGGTTCGTGATCTTTATGAATCAATGGGCATTACTGTTCCAGTAGCTCTTCATTTAGACCATGGCACATACGAAGGTGCAAAGGCTTGTATCGAAGTTGGTTTCACATCTGTTATGTTTGATGGATCTCATTACGATTTTGATGAAAATGTTGCTAAGTCCAAGGACATCATCTCTTTAGCTCATTCAAAGGGAATCTCTGTTGAATGTGAAGTTGGTGGTATCGGTGGTACTGAAGATGGCGTTACATCTAACGGTGAATTAGCTGATCCAAAGGAATGTGCTGAAATCGCAGCTTTAGGTGTTGATTTCTTGGCTGCTGGTATTGGTAACATCCATGGTGTATATCCTGCTGACTGGAAGGGATTAAACTTCGACAGATTAAAGGAAATCGACGAAGCTGTTGAAGGCAAACCACTAGTATTACACGGTGGTTCTGGTATTCCATTTGAACAGGTTCACGAAGCTGTTACACTTGGTGTATCTAAGGTTAACATCAACACAGAATTACAGTTAGAATTCGCTGCAGCTACAAGAGCTTACATCGAAGCTGGCAAGGATAAGGAAGGCAAGGGTTATGACCCACGTAAACTTCTCAAGCCAGGTACAGAAGCTGTAACAAAGAAGGTTGTTGAACTTTGCGAAGCTTTCGGATCTGCTAACAAGGCTTAATTGCTGGAAAACTATGAAAGAATCCATAATGTATGGGTTCTTTTTTTTTGCTAAAAAAACCCCAAGATAGTCTTGGGATCAGGCAAAGCTTTAGCGGAGAGATAATGGAAAATCAATCCTTCTTGCGTATAATTCGTGTGTGGTCTGCAAACTACAAACGAGAATACCAGGAGGATTTATAATGTCAAAATATACTAATGACTTACACAGTCTATCACACACGAAATGAAATTGTAAGCATCATGTGGTGTTTGCACCAAAGTATAGAAGAAAAGCATTTTATGACGCAAGAAGGATTGAAGTAGGAAAAATACTTCGAGATTTGTGTGAGTGGAAAGGTGTAACAATCATAGAAGCAGAAGTATGTATAGATCATGTGCATATGCTGCTGGAAATACCACCTAAAATGAGTGTTTCATCTTTTATGGGCTATCTGAAAGGAAAAAGCAGTCAGATAATATATGAAAGATGGGCAAATGCAAGATTCAAATACAGGAATCGAGAATTCTGGTGTCGAGGCTATTATGTGGATACAGTAGGAAAAAGCACGAAAAAGATACAGGAATATATTCAGAATCAGCTGAAGGAGGAGCAAATAGCCGAGCAGCTAGAACTGGAGATAGAAGATCCGTTTACGGGAAACAAAAAATAAATGTACGCCGCAGACCGCATTAACGCTGTAAGGCGGAACTTTGAGAGCAGGGCTATGCCCGAAACTGAAAAACCATCGGCTTGGCCGGTGGATATTTATTTGCTTGTAAATGTTCATAATTCACATAACAATCCCAAAATAATGAAATGGAATAGTCATATATCAATAAAAAACAAAGAAAAAAAGAAATAAACAAACATAAAATTGAAAAAAGATGTCGAAAAATTGTCAGTGAACGAAATATATCACATAAATTTTCGAAAAATTAGTACCAATATACCAGAAAAACATTGTATGCGCTTTCATTTCAGAGATAGAATAGTTTTACAAGAAAGGAAACGTAAAGTTTTATGAAAGAAAAATTTATGAATGGCCTTCTTACTCTTGCAGGTAAGATGCAGTCAAACGTAGTCCTCTCAGCAATCAAGGATGCGTTTATTGACAACATGCCAGTCGTCATTTGGGGTGCTTTCTGTACTCTATTCCAGTTCGTCTTATGTCAGGTCGGTGGTGTGCCTGATCCAAAAACAGGAGAAATGATCTACTACATTTCTCTCGCTAACGTTCCAGGTTTTGCTTGGCTACAGTCTTTAACACCAATTTTCACAACAGCTAACTATGGCTGTATGAACTTCATGGCAGTTTCTATCTGTATTCTTGTTTCCATGCATTTTGCAGAAAACATTGGACATCCAAACGACAAGACAGTTCCAGCAGTAGCTCTTGCTTCATTCGTTACATTAATCAACACAACAGCTTCCACAACAACAGAAAGTGGAGAAACAGTAACAATCTCTAATGTTGTTGCTTCTTCTTACACAAAGGCTGATGGATTGTTCGTAGGCTTACTTGTTGGTATCTTGACAACATTGCTTTATGTTAAACTCGTTGATTCCGGCAAGTTGAAGATTTCTCTTCCTGATTCAGTTCCACCAAACGTATCACAGTCATTCGCAGTACTGTTCCCAACAATCATTACAATTTTGATTGTATCTATCGTTGGCTACATTTGCTCTATGTTTGGCTTAACAATGTTTGATGTTATTAAGACAATTATGGCTCCAGTAGAAAAGATCATGACAGGTCTTCCTGGATATATCGTAGTTGTATTAATTATGCAACTATTATGGTGGTTCGGTATCCATGGTCCAAACGTTATGAGTGCTGTTACAACACCATTCATGACTAAGATGATGGCTACAAACCTTGAACTTTACCAGGCAGGTGAAGGTGTTACAGCTGCTGGTGTATTCTACTCCGCAGGATCTAGGTATTCTATTATCTCTGGACCATTCGGTGCAGGCTGGTTCTCATCAACAGGTTCTGGTATCACAATGGGCTTGATTATCGCAGTTATGCTCTTCTCTAAGAGAGATGACTTCAAGGCTATCGCTAAGTTAGCTATTCCTTGTGGAATCTTCAACATCAATGAACCAATTATCTTCGGTATCCCAATGGTTATGAACGCTATGTTCGCTGTACCATTCTTCCTAGCTCCAATCGCATGTGTATGCTGTGGTTACTTAGTACAGTCATTAGGACTCTGCCCATTGTTCATTATCGACGTTCCATGGACAACTCCAGTTGGCTTATTCGGTTTCTTAGCATCATCCGGAAATATCATGGGTGCTATCTGGCAGGCAGTGATTATCTTAGGTGTATCAACATTGATCTACACACCATTCGTTATTGCAGCAAACCGTCAGGAAGCAGAAGCTTAATTTTAACGAAGTATCTAAAGAATCAGAGGAAATCTCTGGTTCTTTTTTTCGGGTGTGAAGCTAGAAGGCAGTAAAAATCATTAATATATATAAAATTCTAATGATGACATAGAAAATATATGTATTTTCTTACGTGAAAATGAAAAGTTTTCCTAAGGAAAATTTTTTCGATTTATCTCATATTGATAGTGAAATTGAACATTATTATGTTTATTTTAAGGTGAACTGAAATAAAAATGTGAAAGTAAACACATCAAATTCACACAAAAAAGAAAATATTTTTTCAACGAATCTTAGAGAATTTTCTCTGAAAACGTTTTTATTTTGTTTTGCTGACAAAAAACGCCAAAAAGTGTCAAACACAGAGCTATAAAATGCTTTTTTCAGATAATTTTGTTCCACAATTTTAATTTTTCATTGAAATCCCTTTCACAGCCATCTAAACTAACTGATGTCGAAAGGGGATTTGAAAAAATGAAAGACAAATTTATGAATGGCCTTCTTACTCTTGCAGGTAAGATGCAGTCAAACACAGTTCTTTCTGCTGTAAAGGACTCATTTATTGACAACATGCCAGTCGTCATTTGGGGAGCTTTCTGTACTCTGTTCCAGTTTGTATTATGCCAGACTGGTGGTGTACCAGACCCAAAAACAGGAGAAATGATTTACTACATTTCTCTCGCTAACGTTCCAGGCTTTGCTTGGCTCGAATCTTTAACACCTATTTTTACAACAGCTAACTATGGTTGTATGAACTTTATGGCAGTAGCTATCTGCGTACTCGTTTCCATGCACTATGCAGAAAACATTGGACATGCTAACGACAAGACAGTTCCAGCAGTAGCACTTGCTTCATTCGTTACATTAATCAACACAACAGCTTCCACAACAACAGAAAGTGGAGAAACAGTTACAATTTCTAACGTTGTATCTTCTTCTTACACAAAGGCTGATGGATTGTTCGTTGGTTTACTTGTTGGTGTTTTAGCTACATTACTTTATGTTAAACTTGTTGATTCAGGTAAGTTGAAGATTTCTCTTCCTGATTCCGTTCCACCAAACGTATCACAGTCATTCGCAGTATTGTTCCCAACAATCATTACAATTTTGATTGTATCTATCGTTGGTTACATTTGCTCTATGTTTGGTTTGACAATGTTTGATGTTATTACAACAATTATGAAACCAGTTGAAAAGATTATGACAGGTCTTCCTGGATATGTCGTTGTTGTATTAATTATGCAGTTACTATGGTGGTTTGGTATCCATGGTCCAAATGTTATGGGTGCTGTTACAACACCATTCATGACTAAGATGATGGCTAGTAACCTAGAACTTTACCAGGCTGGTGAAGGCGTTACAGCTTCTGGTGTATTCTATACAGCAGGTTCTAAATATTCAATTATCGCTAATCCATTCGCTTCTGGCTGGTTCTCATCAACAGGTTCAGGTATTACAATGGGATTAATTATTGCTATCATGCTCTTCTCTAAGAGAGATGATTTCAAGGCTATTGCTAAGTTAGCTATTCCTTGTGGATTATTCAACATCAATGAACCAATTATCTTCGGTATCCCAATGGTTATGAACGCTATGTTCGCTGTACCATTCTTCTTAGCTCCAGTAGCATGTATCTGCTGTGGTTACTTAGTACAGTCATTAGGTCTCTGCCCATTGTTCGTTATCGACGTTCCATGGACAACTCCAGTTGGTTTATTCGGTTTCTTAGCATCTTCAGGAAACATCATGGGTGGCATCTGGCAGATCGTAATTATCGTTGGTGTATCAACATTGATCTACACACCATTCGTAATTGCAGCAAACCGTCAGGGAGCAGAAGCTTAATTCTAACGAAGTATCTAAAGAATCAGAGAATTCTCTGGTTCTTTTTCAATTGTTCACAATGTGAAAATATGCTAGAATTCCTTGCTATTTAAGTAAATAAATAGGATAATAATCGCATGGCAGAAAGAGAAAATAAGAAAAAGTTAACTAAAGAAGAACTGCATGAAGAAAATGAAAAAATTCGTGCAGAAATGCGAGCTAAAAACGCAACAAGCAAAGAAGATCAACAAAGATTAGTTCGTTCTTTAAGCAAAAAGAATATGCTGACATATGCTCTTGTTCTTTTCCTCCCACCTGTAGGTATCTACATGATCTGGAAGAAAAAAGAAGAATTGTACATGAATACACCTTCCCTGTATTTATGGACATTTGTTGGTGTAATGGTAATTTTTGCTTGGATTCAACAAATCGTTCGTTATTTTGCATAAAAAAAGAAGCCATAGTTTGCTTCTTTTTTTAGTGCATTTTCTTTTTACTTGTAACCATGCCAATCATAAATGCAATTATAGATGGAATCAGCCAGCAAAGATCTTTGTTAGGTGGAAAAGACAGTATAAAGTTTGTTATAAATGGGATGTGAATGTTTATCGAATTCAAAGAATAGATGATAGAAATAATTGTAACAGAATAGATTGTTACTGGATATGTATTTGGATAACGCTGCATTTTGTCTTTTAGCAGTCCTAATATAACAAGTACCATTGCAACAGGATAAATGGTTGTAAGTATAGGAGCTGAAATTGTTAAGATCTGATCTAATCTAAAGATACTGACAACACAAGAGATGATTGTAAAAAGGGTGATCCATTTTTTGTAAGCAATTTTTGAAATAGATGAGAAGAATTCGGAGCAGCTGCATAGTAGTCCAATGCATGTTGTTAAACAGGATAGTACATAAATGATTGCTAATGCAATTAAACCATATGTTCCGAATAGATGATAAACAATGTTACTCAAAACATTTGCACCATTATTTGCATTTTGGAATAAACCGGCAGATAATGCACCAACGAGCGTCATACCTGTATAAATAGCAAACAAGAAGAATCCGGCAATCCATCCTGCACTGATGGTGGAAGAAATGACGGATTTTTCATCTTTGATGCCTTTTGCACGCACATTCATAGAAATAATTGCACTGATGCTGAATCCCAATAAAGCAATCATAGATGTATTTCCTGCCTGGAATCCCATCCATGGTGGAAATATAAGATTGCCTGAACCAAAAAACATTGAAAAAAATGCGATTGAGAGTAATATTGTTTCTTTTGCTGATAATTTTTTCATAATCTTTCCTTTCTTTGTTTTTTGTGTTGGAAGATTCTGAAACAAAAAATCGTCTCAGAATTTACTGAGACGACACCTCTGCAAATATCCCGCGGTACCACTCAATTTATATAACAAAAAAATGTTATATACCTCCAGCTCCAACAAGCTTTTGATCGATAACGGAACCACACGGGTAAAGTTACTATGATTCACTCACCAGCTCAAAAGTGACTTCCGAAGATAGCATATTACCTTATTTCCACCACATAAAGCTCTCTATAAACTGTATTATCTTCATTATTTCTTTTTCTTAGCTTTTATTTGTCACTATATTAACATTCGCAAGGTGGTGATGCAATGGTGAATCAACATTTATTTCGTTAGGAAAAAATGGTAAAATCTTGACTTTTGGAGTTGAAGAAAATAAAAATAGCTTTAAAAGGCATAAAT
>SAMEA3387494__coassemble_2083_pt1 | contig 25904 bp, 22 predicted proteins | sample SAMEA3387494__metabat2_low_PE_002 | metagenome-assembled genome bin SAMEA3387494 (sample SAMEA3387494) | Felis catus | biome: Faeces | place: United Kingdom | collected 2012
GAGTATCATTATGGCGTATTTTCAAATATCAACTAAATCTTTAAAAAGAGCGTTACTAAAAAAGATGTATTAGATGCCTTGCAGAAAGTGATTCAAATTCTAGGAACATGGGACATTACAACGATTCGTGCATCTATGGGGATGTATCTATTATGTAAAAAAATTCATGAAACAACAGATATTAAAGTACTTATGACAGGAGAAGTCAGTGATGAATTATTTGGATACAAATATACAGACTTCGCGCCAGACAGCTCATCATTTCAAAAGGAAGCTGAAAAGAGAGTCAAGGAATTGTATGAATATGATGTATTAAGAGCTGATCGCTGTATTTCAAGCAATTCAATGGAAGGAAGAGTTCCATTTGGGGATCTTGCATTTGTGAGATATGTCATGGATCTTGATCCATCAATCAAGATGAACAATCACAACATGGGAAAATACCTGTTAAGAAAAGCATTTGAAAAAGATCATCTTCTACCAGAAGAAATCCTATTCAGAGATAAAGCAGCTTTCTCAGATGCAGTAGGACATTCCTTGGTTAATGATCTAAAGGAATATGCTGAAGATATATATGATGTTCTATCTTATGAAGAAAAGAGAAAAGCATATGCATGGAAGACGCCGTTTACAAAGGAAAGTCTTCTCTATCGAGAAATATTTGAGAAATTCTATCCAGCAATGGACAAAATGATATCTGATTACTGGATGCCTAATAAAGAGTGGCAGGGTTGTGATGTCAACGATCCAAGTGCACGTTATCTTTCTAACTATGGAGCTAGTGCATATTAAAAAAGGTGAAAGAAAAAGGAGATATAAGTTATGGAAAGACCATTTGAAGAATTCGGATCACTCGTATTTACAGAAGTTGAAATGGAAGAAAGACTTCCTTCCCCGGTTTACCTGGCATGGAAAAAGACAATTGCTTCAGAATCACAGTTGGACCGTCCAACTGCAGATGCAATTGCACATGCGATGAAACGCTGGGCAATGGAACATGGTGCAACACATTTCACACACTGGTTTCAGCCTTTAACAGGTGGTACAGCAGAAAAGCATGATGCTTTTGTAGAGCCAGGAAGTGATGGAGAACCTATTTCCAGATTCTCAGGGAAAATGCTGATCAAGGGTGAACCAGATGCATCCAGTTTTCCATCAGGCGGCTTAAGAGCTACATTTGAAGCAAGAGGTTATACATATTGGGATGTTACATCTCCTGTCTTTATTAAAGAAGGTGTTTTGTGTATCCCTACAGTATTTGTATCCTACAATGGTGAAGCACTTGACCGTAAAGAACCACTTTTGAAATCACTTGAAGTATTAAGTAAATATGCAACAAAAGTCGTAAACAAGCTTGGTGACAAGAAAGTGAAGAGATGTGATATTTCGGTTGGTCTAGAACAAGAATATTTTCTGATTGATAAAAAGTATTTTGATGCTCGTGTTGACTTGAAGCTTTGTGGAAGAACATTGTTTGGTGCTCCAGCAACAAAAGGACAGGAATTGGATGACCACTACTTTGGTGCAATCCCTCTACGTGTAAAAGCATTCATGAAAGAAGTGAATGAAGAATTGTGGAAGCTTGGCATCTATGCGAAAACAGAACACAACGAAGTTGCTCCTGCACAGTTTGAACTTGCACCTGTATTCTCTGGTGGAAATATTGCGGTTGATCAGAACCTGTTGATCATGGATGTATTAAAGAAAGTTGCGGATAAGCATGGATTTGCTTGTCTGCTGCATGAAAAGCCATTTGATGGAATCAATGGTTCTGGCAAGCATAACAACTATTCTATTGTGACTGATGACGGTCAGAACCTGTTTGATCCTGGCAGAAAGCCAATGGATAACATTCGTTTCCTGACATTTACATGTGCATTTATTGAAGCTGTAGATACATATCCTGTATTGTTAAGACTCGCAGCAAGCTCTGCGGGAAATGACTTTAGACTTGGAGCAAACGAAGCTCCACCAGCCATTATTTCGATATACCTCGGAAGCTATATTGAAGATATTCTATATAGCCTCCATTCTGGAAAGCGTAAGAAGGAAGGGGAAGTTGTGGATTCTAGCTTTGAACCAGTCAAAAACATTTCTTATATCCCTCATGACAACACTGATAGAAACAGAACTTCTCCTGTCGCTTTCACTGGAAATAAATTTGAATTCAGAATGCTTGGCTCAAGCATGAACGCATCTTTCGCAAATACTGTTTTAAACACAATTATCGCAAATTCTTTGAAGAAGATTTCTGAAGAATTGGATACATGTAAGACAGTGGAAGAAGTTCGTGAAAAAGCATTGGAAATCTGCAAAAAAATCATCAAGAAACATAAAAGAGTATTGTTCTCTGGTGATGGATATTCTAGTGAATGGGTCAAGGAAGCTGAACGCAGAGGTCTGCCAAATGTAAAGAGCTTCATTGAAGCATCTAAGGCTTTAAAAGATAAGGATGTTGTAAAACTGTTTACCAGCTTAGGCGTATATACAGAAACAGAACTCATGGCAAATGAGAAGATTCTTGAAGAAGAATATTACAACGTTAAAGAAATTGAAATCAAGACTCTCATTGCAATGGTTAAGCGTGATGTACTTCCAGCAATGTGCAAAGAATATGATTTCTATGCAAAGGCAAATGGAGAGGGTGCCCCAGCTTACTTGACAAAGAGAAGCAAGAAACTTGCAGAATTGATTGATGCAACAGATACATCTATTGTAAAGCTGGAAGAAACACATGCATCTGTAAAGAAAGAAACAGATACATATGAAAGAGGATATCGTACAAGATATGAAATCGTTCCTTTGATGCAGGAAGTTAGAGCATCTGTAGATGCCTATGAAGAACTTGCATCTAAGTGCTACTATAAGCTTCCAACATACGAAGATATGCTGTTTGATCTATAAAAGAAAGAAAATCACCTGATTGTAAGGAAATCAGGTGGTTTTTTAAATTCTTTGTTGTAATCACTTTAGATTCATGGTATATTCATTGTCGGCATCTTATGCACTTTTTATAGTGGATAGATGACATCTCACACAGGGGATTCATTATCCCGTGTACACAAAAGAGTGTATTGATAATGTTGGAACCTGTGGCGGTAACAACGGAAAGCGAGGTAAATAAAAGAAATGGCTGTTGTAACATTGAGAAAAATGCTCGAAAATGGAGTTCACTTTGGGCATCAGACACGTAAGTGGAACCCAAACATGAAGCAGTATATCTATACTGCAAAGAATGGTGTCTATATCATCGACTTGAACAAGACACAGGAAAAGCTTGACGCTGCATATGAAGCATTCAAGAAGATCACTGAAGATGGCGGAAAGATCCTATTCGTAGGAACTAAGAAGCAGGCACAGGCTACAATTCTTGAAGAAGCTCTACGTTCTGGTTCTTTCTACGTAAACCAGAGATGGTTAGGTGGAACATTAACAAACTTCAGAACAATTCAGAAGTCAATCAAGAAGCTTGTTGACATTGAAGAAATGGAAGCAAACGGAACAATTTCTGTTTACACAAAGAAGGAACAGGCATTAATGCTCAAGAACAAGGAAAAGCTTGAAAACTTCCTTGGTGGTATCAAGGAAATGAAGAAGCTTCCTGATGCATTATTTGTTGTAGATCCACTAGAAGAGCACAACGCTGTAGCTGAAGCTAAGAAGTTAGGAATTCCTGTATTCGCATTAATCGATACAAATGCTGATCCAAGAACTGTTGATTTCCCAATCCCAGCTAACGATGACGCTGTTAGATCTATCAAGTTATTAGTAAGTCTTCTTGCTGATGCTATCTGCGAAGGTAAGAACTTGCCAATCGAAAACGTTGCTGAAGGTGAAGAAGAAGCTGATATCACAATGAAGGACGTTATCAAGAAGGTTGAAGAAGATGCAGCTGAATACGAAAAGCGTAGAAGAGCTAAGTATGAAGAAAAGAGAGCTCAGATGAATGCTAGACGTAACACATACAATGGTGAAAGACGTGTATTCAAGAGAAACGACAACCGTAACAATATTGCTAAGGCTGACGCTCCAGTAGCAGAAACTGAAGCTAAGGAGGCTGAATAAGATGGCAGTAACAGCTAAGCTTGTTAAAGAATTAAGAGACTTAACTGCTGCAGGTATGATGGACTGTAAGAAGGCTCTTGAAGCTACTGACGGTGACACCAAGAAGGCTGTTGACTGGTTAAGAGAAAACGGTCTTGCTAAGGCTGCCAAGAAGGAAGGCAGAATTGCTGCTGAAGGTTTAGGTAAGATTGCTATTGATGGTAACAAGGCTGTTATCATTGAAGTTAACTCCGAAACTGACTTCGTTGCTAAGAATGAAAAATTCTTAGAATTATTAGATGTAGTTGCTAACACAATTCTTGCATCTGATGCTAAGACAAATGAAGAAGCATTAGCATTAACAACTGCTGATGGTACATTAAATGATACTTTCATCAATGCTGTTGCTACAATTGGTGAAAAGATTACATTAAGAAGATTCGAAATCGTTTCTAAGAACGATGATGAATTCTTTGGCTCTTATACACACCAGGGTGGTAGAATCGTTGCCTTGACAGTTGTTAAGGGTGGCGACGCTCAGGTTGCTAAGAACATGGCAATGCAGATTGCTTCTATGAATCCTACATATGTTTCAAGAAACGATATGCCTCAGGATGTAGTTGAACATGAACGTTCAATCCAGGAAGAATTACTTGCTAAGGATGAAAAGCTAGCTAGCAAACCAGAAAAGGTTAAGGCTGGTATCATCGAAGGTAGAGTTTCTAAATCTCTACAGGATATGTGCTTAGTTGATCAGGAATACTTCTTAGATGCTGATCAGAAGTGCGGTCAGTACCTCAAGAGCAACAATGCTGAAGTATTAAGCTTCGTTAAGTATGTTGTTGGTGAAGGTATTGAAAAGAAAGAAGAAAACTTTGCTGCAGAAGTAGCAGCAATGGCTAAGTAAGATTTTAGATTTGTTTCACAATTGCAAACTGACACGTAAGAAATTACGTGTCTTTTTTGGATTTTCTAAAAAAAAGCTGATGACGTATCACCAGCTTTTCATTTGCACATCTTATTTTTTGATATATTTATTGTAGATCCATAGAACAAGGATAGAACCAAGTGTTGCGATAATAATGGAACCAATGATATTCTTGCTGCCAATACCAATGAGTGATCCTAAGATACTGCCAAGAATTCCTCCCACTAATCCAATGACAATATTCTTAACCATATTACTTGAATCATTTCCTGTTAATACAGTAGCGAGTGTTCCTGCGATTGCTCCAATAATAATAGAACCAATAAAACTAAACATATTTATGCCTCCTTGCCATCAGTATAGCACTGACCTTCAGTCAGTCAATGATTTCTCATTATTTATGGTGTATTCATAAATAATGTTTGATATAATAATTTCAGAAATTTGGAGGTTTCAATCATGTATAAACGTGTATTGTTGAAACTCAGCGGAGAAGCATTAAGTGGAAATTCAAAAAACTTTGACGCTGATGTTTTACACAGCCTGGCTGAAGAAATTAAAGAAGCACAAAGCTTAGGTGTAGAAATTGCTATTGTTGTTGGCGGGGGCAACTTTATCCGTGGCAAGACAGTCGCTGAAATTGGTATTGACCGTGTACAAGGCGATTATATGGGAATGCTTGCAACAATTATGAATGCATTGGCAATTCAGGCTTCTTTAGAAAGTGTAGGCTTAGAAACAAGAGTACAGACATCTATTGAGATGAATAAGGTTGCTGAACCATTTATTCAACGTCGTGCAATTCGTCATCTAGAAAAGGGTAGAGTTGTTATTTTTGGAGGTGGAACTGGTTCTCCATACTTCTCAACAGATACAACTGCTGCTTTAAGAGCCAGTGAAATCAAGGCAGATGCAATTTTGATGGCTAAGAATGGTGTTGATGGCGTCTACAATGCAGATCCTAAGAAGGATCCAACAGCTACAAGATTTGAACATTTAACATACATGGATCTATTAAATAAAGGATTACAGGTAATGGATTCCACAGCAACTTCTATGTGTATGGATAATGATATGGAACTTGTTGTGTTTAACATGAATGAAAAAGGAAATATTGTAAAAGCTATGAAGGGTGAAGCAGTATGCACCCGCATTAACAAGGAGGAAAAATAATGGCTTATCCAATTATTGATAGCAGTACAGTCAAGATGGAAAAAGTAATGGACCATCTGAAGGAAGAACTCGCTACTATTAGAACAGGCATGGCAAATGCAAGCATGCTTAACAGAGTTGAAGTTGAATACTATGGCTCACCAACACCTTTAAACCAGATTGCTGGTATTTCTGTACAGGAAGGTAGAATTCTTGTCATCAAGCCTTATGACCCATCTTCATTGAAGGCAATTGAAAAGGGTTTAAATGCAGCTGATTTAGGTATGGCTCCACAGAATGATGGTGCTGTGATTCGTTTAACAGTTCCTCAGCTTACAGGTGATACACGAAAGGAATTAGCTAAGAAAGTATCAAAAATTGCTGAAGAATGCAAGGTTCAGATCCGTAATATCAGACGTGATGCTAACCAGGCTATCAAGAAAGATAAAGAAATGGATGAAGATACACAGAAGGATGCAGAAAACGAAGTACAGAAGCTGACAGATAAGTACACAAAGGATATCGATGCAGCATCCAAGAAGAAACAGGACGAAGTACTGAAAGTTTAATTTATACAAACCGGTTTGATTGTTTTGAATCGGTTTTTTTTAATAGTTTCTAATGTATAATAGTAAGGTAATTATGGAGATAGTACTATGTTAAAAGAATGTAATCATGTTGCCATTATCATGGATGGAAATGGCAGATGGGCAAAAGCACAGGGAAAACCTAGAACTGCAGGACATCTTGTTGGTGCTGATAATGTTAGAACAATTGCGATTGCTGCAAGTGAAATGGGCGTAAAGTATTTGACTTTATATGCTTTTTCTACGGAAAACTGGAAGAGAAGCCAGGATGAAGTAAGCTATATTATGAAACTGCCTGCTATTTTCTTTAAGAAATATATGCAGGAATTTCTTGATCGCGGATATCGCATGAATATCATTGGTGAATTAGATATGCTTCCAAAGGCTACTCAGAAAGTATTGAATGATGCAATGGAAGAAAGTAAAAACAATACAGGATTGAACTTGAATATCTGTATGAACTATGGTTCTCAAAGAGAAATTCTGCTTGCGGCACGGCAATATGCAAAAGATGTCCGTGATGGAAAAGCTGATTTAGATTTAGATGAAGAAGGATTTGAAAAATACTTAATGACAAAAGATTTCCCACCTGTTGATTTACTGATCAGAACAAGTGGAGAAGAGAGAATCTCTAACTACTTATTATGGCAGATTGCTTATGCTGAACTGGAATTTGTACAAGAAAGCTGGCCAGAATTTACGCCAGAAGTATTTCATAGATGTTTAGAAGAATATACAAAGCGTGATCGAAGATTTGGAGGTGTTACAAATGAATGAAAAGATGAAAATTAAAACAATTGCGGCAATTGTCATTATCGCAATTGTAATTCCACCTTTAATGTTTGGCGGATGGCTTTTAAAAGTACTGGAAGTATTAATTGCACTGGGTGCTGCATATGAAGGCAGCAAAGTGGTTACTGGAAAAACTGACTATTTCGCTGCTGCTTTATGCTTTGCTTTTGAAATGGCAATGATGATTGTATCTGGTGAAAAATTTGGTGCAGTGATTGCAATCTGGCTTGTTGTATTATTTGTGAATGAGCTTGCAAAGGGAAAAGTTGCAACAGATGCAGTTGCATACCCATTTATGATTACAGTCTTGATTGGCATAGCATTAAGATGTGTAGATAAGATCTATGCATTAGATGTACATGGTGGACTAGTGATGCTTTATGTGTGTCTTGCATGTTTTATGTGTGATACAGGTGCTTATTTCTTTGGCGTTTCCTTAGGAAAACATAAGATGATTCCAGAAGTATCTCCAAATAAAACATGGGAAGGATCCATTGGGGGATATGTAACAGGTTTAGTTGTATCTTTAGTATATGGCTTGCTTGTTTTAAAACAGCTTCCATCTATGCTGATTATTGCAGGCAGTATTGTATTGCCGCTTGTTGCACAGGTTGGTGACTTGTCGTTTTCTTCTATTAAAAGAAGATTTGAAATTAAAGACTTCTCAAATTTAATTCCAGGGCATGGTGGAATTTTAGACCGTATTGATTCTCTGGTATTCTGTTTGATGGTATTTAATTCATTGATGATCTTGTTTGGGGTAATTGCATGAAAAGATTAGTTTTATTAGGCGCATCTGGATCGATTGGCGTTCAGACGGTAGATATTGTTCAGCAGCATCCAGATCTATTTGAAATTGTTTCTTTCGGTGTTGGAAGAAACATTGCCAAAGCAAAAGAATACTTAGAATTGTTCCCAGATATCCAGACATTTTCTGTTCAGTATCAAGAAGATGCAGAAGTATTACAGAAACAATATCCAGATAAGAAAGTCTTATCTGGTGAAGAAGGAATGGAAGAAATCGTATCACAGGACAATTACGATGTATTAGTGAATGCTCTTGTAGGTTTTGCAGGTTTCCTGCCAACATTAAAAGCGATTGAAACACACCATGATGTTGCTTTAGCAAATAAGGAAACACTTGTATGTGGTGGTGAATTGATCAATCGTGCCTGCAAAGAATATGATTGTCAGTTATATCCAATTGATTCTGAACATTCCGCAATCTGGCAGTCATTACGAGGTAATAAAAAAGAACAGGTCAAACGTTTATTGATTACATGTTCTGGTGGATCTTTTAGAAACAAGACAAGAGATGAATTGAAAGATGTTACGGTAGAAGAAGCTTTAGCACATCCAAACTGGTCCATGGGCGCTAAAATCACAATTGATTCTGCAACTTTAATGAATAAAGGTTTTGAAGTCATTGAAGCACATTGGCTGTTTGGTATTCCGTATGATGAAATTTCTGTATTGATGCATCCAGAAAGTGTTGTTCATAGTGCAGTAGAATATGTTGATCATAGTGTAATTGCGCAGCTTGGTGCACCAGATATGCGTTTGCCAATCCAGTATGCATTAACATACCCTGATCGCTATTCATATGATCTAGATACACCATTGGATTTAACTAAACTGTCAACCTTACATTTTGGTGCTCCAGATACAGAACGTTTTCCATTATTGGCTTTAGCTTTTGAAGCTGGTAAAAAAGGTGGAAATTTAAATGCTGTTATGAATGCGGCAAATGAAGTAGCTAATGCAGCTTTTAGAAATCATGAAATTCCATTTTTAAAAATTGAAGAAATCGTTATTGGTGCAGTGCATCATGCACCATTCAAAGAATTAACATGCGTACAGGATGTAATTGACGCAGATACTTGGGGTAGGGAATATGCATTGAATGTAATTAAAGGAGTTAATCAATGACAATTATTTATTTCTTACTACTGTTAAGCGCAATTATTTTAATTCATGAAGCAGGCCACTTAGTGGCCGCAAAACTGTTTGGTGTATATTGTTATGAGTTTTCATTTGGGATGGGACCGGTATTACTCAAACATAAAGGAAAAGAAACACAATATTCACTCAGGGCTTTACCTGTGGGTGGATTTGTGGCAATGGCAGGAGAAACAGATGGAGATGAAGCGTATCCTGATGTAGAAGTACCTGCCGGAAGAAGACTGACAGAAAAGAAGCCATGGCAGAAAATCATAATTATGCTTGCGGGTGTATTTATGAATTTTGTACTGGCATTTATGATCTTTTCTCTTGTGATTCTTCATAATGGAACATTTTCTTCTTCTCCAAAAGCAGTTGTTTCTACTGTTGTAGAAAACTCACCAGCAGAAAAAGCAGGCTTTCAATCTGGAGATAAAATTCTAGAAATCACAAAGAAAGACGGTTCATCTATCAAACCAGAAACATTCATGGATATGCAGGCATTCTCCAGTGGATATGCAGATGAAGAAACATATAAGATTGATCGTGATGGAGAAATTCTTTCTATTACACTTACTCCAGAATACAGTGAAGAACAGGATGCATATCTGATTGGTATTACAGGTGAAAGAAGTGAATATGTAGATGTTAATATTTTGAACTGCTGGAAGTTTGGTCTTGAAGAAATGGGGGCCATTACAAAACTGATGATTGCGACAATTGCCGGGTTGATTTTCCATGGTGCAGGTATGAGTCAATTGAGTGGGCCGGTTGGAATCTATCAGGCTACAGAAACATATGCATCGATGGGTCTCAGCGCATTTCTATTACTCATTGCTCAGTTGTCCTTGAATGTTGGTATTTTTAATTTACTGCCATTACCAGTATTGGATGGTGGACAAGTTGTAATTACTTTATTGGAATGGATTACAAATCGTCAATTTAGTACTAAAATAAAAACAGCTATTATGATTGCCTGCTGGGTATTGCTCATCGGTTTAATGGTGTTTGTAACGTGGAATGATATCGCACGTTTAATAGGAGGATAAAAGATGTCAACTATTTTAGTCACAGGGGGTACAGGTTACATTGGTTCACACACATGTGTTGCTTTGATTCAGGCAGGATATGATGTTGTTGTATTAGATAATCTGTACAATTCAAACAAGGTCGTTTTAGATCGTATCAAGGAAATTACAGGTACAAAGCCAAAGTTTTATGAAACGGATATTCTAGATCGTGCTGGCTTAGATAAGATTTTTGAAGAAAACAAGATTGATGCGGTGATTCATTTTGCTGGATACAAGGCAGTAGGTGAATCTGTACAAAAGCCACTAACATACTACGAAAATAATATCAGTGGTTCTATTAATCTGTACCAGGCAATGCGCAAAGCAGGATGCAAGACAATTGTATTCTCATCCAGTGCAACTGTTTATGGTGATCCAGAAAAATGTCCAATCACAGAAGATTCCAAGGTTGGTGGAACAACAAACCCATATGGTACAAGTAAATTAATGAATGAACATATTCTGGAAGATGTCTGTGTCAGTGATGATGATTGGAGTGTTATGCTTCTTAGATACTTCAATCCAATTGGTGCACATAAGAGTGGCTTATTAGGTGAAGTACCAAATGGTATTCCTAATAACCTGGTTCCTTACATTGCTCGTGTTGCAAATGGTACACTGGAATACTTAAGAGTATTTGGTAATGACTATCCTACACCAGATGGAACAGGTGTAAGAGACTACATCCATGTATGTGATTTGGCTGAAGGTCATATTGGCGCAGTGAAGTATGCTTTAGAGCATAAAGGTGTGGAACATGTAAACTTAGGTACTGGTAAAGGATACAGTGTTCTCGATGTACTACACGCATATGAAAAGGCATGTGGCAAAGAACTGCCATACAAGATCCTTGATCGCAGACCTGGTGATATTGCAGAATGCTATGCAGATCCAAGCAAGGCAAAGAAGCTGTTTGGCTGGAGTGCAAAGTATGATATTGATGAAATGTGCGAAGACAGCTGGAACTTCACACTAAAGAATCCAGACGGAATTCAGTAAGATTGCAACCTTGAGTGAATGCCCAAGGTTTCTTTTTATGTAAATTGTGAAATTTTTGTGAAATTTTTTCTAGGAAACTTAAAAAAATCAAAATGAAATTCTATACACTACATTTAAACTTATACATTATGTATAAGTTTTTCTTTATAATATTAGTGAGAATTTATCTTTATATTGGTTTTATATTGTCTTTTTAGATATTACATATGAAAAAGAAAGGAGTCCAGGTATGAAGAATAGAAAGAAAAAGGTATTGCTGTTGCCAATCGTTACAATGTTATTGACTCTATGCAATGGCTATGAAGTACAGGCAAAAGAATCCTATAGTGAATATTATCCGATGGGATGTAATGCATATGAAGTAGATACAGTGAATGATTCTGGAAACTTTGATCAAAAAGGATGCTTTTCATCATTTGCAGAAGCAAGCAATGCAATGAAACAATCAGGTGATGATGCGGTCGTTAGACATGCTGCGTCGTATTCACCAAGCAAGATCATCGCAATGAATTCTGGAATTGCATATTCATATCCACAAAGAGAAGGTGGTATCACATTAGATGTAAAACAATATGGTACAGATAGTGCCTATGCAAAAACAACATATATTGAAAAACATAGAGAAATCTTCTACACATCAACAGATTCCTATGATGGAAATGGAAATGGAACAATTCATGGAACAGTCAGTGGATTTGATTCCGTGATTTCATTAAAGAATGTTGATCTGGTTCCATTTAAATTTGTAAAAAATAATTTATCTATTTATTTAGGTGGAAACAGCATCAATGGTGAAGATCCTGTTCCTTTCTTGACAAAAGTTAGGACAACTACTTATACAGTTGAAAAAAATGGTAGCTATAAGGAATTACATTTTACAGCATATAAAGGATGGGCAGTAAATGGAAAGGTACCAGGATATGCAGCTGATCTAATTATTGGTCCAGCAGCATCGTGGATGAATGTTGGTACAACATACTATTCTAAGAATGATTATGATTTCTATAGTGATATGGAATGTAGAAACTATGTTGGTACTTATTATAATTACTACCAGTTCATGCCATTAAGACAAAAAAGTAATATTCCAGCCTCTGCATATAATACATTCTTACAGGCAAATCAAGTTAATGGTTCTTCAAAGCTTTGGAATACAGGTGAAATGTTTGTTGAAGCACAAAAGAATTATGGAATCAATGCACTTTTATTATTTACACAGGCAGTACATGAATCTGGATGGGGAACTAGTGCATTAGCAATGAATAAAAATAATTTATTTGGATGGGGTGCATTTGACAGTAATCCAAATAACGCAGCTTCTTTTACAAGCGTTGCGGAAGGTATTAATATTCATGCGGGAAAAAGTTTGAGAGAATACATCAATACAAGTGATGCACGTTTCTTTGGCTCTCATTTTGGAAACAAGGAAAGTGGTATTTCTGTGAAGTATGCTTCTGATGCATATTATGGATTAAAGATTGCTTCATTGGCATATCAGTTTGATAAGATCTTTAACGATTATGATGGTAACTTGACAGAATACAATAGTTATCCAATTGGTGTGATAAAGAATTATGGTGATGCAATCTATGACAGTATCAATGGTAATGTCATGTATACAACGGAATATGGTGCTACATATCAAAGAAACTTTACAGTTACTGTTTTAGCAGAAAAAGATGGCTGGTATAAAGTTCAATCTACAGATTACTTAGAAAATGGGAAACAGCTGAATACTTCAAAGAGCGATTTTATTGATTATAACTGGGATACAAATGTTGGGTGGATTGAAATGAGTCACGTAGATCTGATTGCTGGATTGGATGTTGAAAGTGAACCAACAGAAATTATTGGTTCTGCAGTTGTGAATGTGAGTGGATTAAGAGTTCGTCAGGGTCCAGGCCTAGGATATGCAATGGTTGGCTATGCACAGGAAAATGGTGCATACAACGTATATGATATAAAACAGGCAGATGGCTATACATGGTATCAGATTGGCAAGGGTCAATGGTTTGCTTCTAAAGATAACTGGGTAAGCTATTATCCAAAGCAGGAAGAAAAACCTGTAGAACCAGAAAAACCAGTGACACCAGAAACTCCAACAACACCAGAAACTCCAAAGCAAGATATTCCTTCTAAATTAGAAAACTGTGAAGTCATTGATACGCCACAGGAAAATAGAAGTTTATTGGCTGGTATTAATTCAGTGAACTATGATGAAACAAATCATACAGTAACATTAGACGGTTTAGCATTGTTCCAGGGAATCGATGCAATCGCAGGAAAAGTAAAACATGATTTACTATTAAGTGATCCTGTGAGCAAGAAATCAATCATTATTCCTTGCACAACTTCTAACAACAATGAGGATCTGTTTGGAGATGGACATACATATCAGGCAATCAATTTCAAAGTAACACTTGATCTGAATGACTTTGAAAACTGTAACTATAACTTAGGAATTCGAGTAACAAATGGAGATCAAACAGGATATTATTCCTTCTTCATGAGTTCTTCAAAAGATAACCATTCCTATAAAAAGGAAGATGGTACATTGGTTAAGGTATTTGCTGATCCAATCGCAAACTATAGATATTCTATCAGTGCAGAAAAACAAAGTATTGATATGAGTACAGTCAATAAGCCAAGTAATGTAACTTCTATGTTTGGAACAACAGATCTTTCATTGAATGACGGACATTTTAAGATGAATGCATTCTCTGGAATTTATCTATCAGATTTCACAAAGAATACAAATCCAACATATGAAGTGTTACTAGAAGATGAAAATGGAAATGTAACAACGTTTGATACAACAAAATCAAATGAACAAATGGATATTACAGATTTTATGGATCGTAAGCATTCGTATACAGATTGTTGTTTTGATTTAGACGCTGATCTTTCAAAACTACAATCAGGTACATATAGAATATATATCCATGTAAAAACAAATCAGGTAGAAGATATCTTTGAAATGTATTCTCTACAGTCACAAAAAGATATTACAGCTTCTTATGAAGGTAGAACGTATACTTTATCTAAAACAAATGTAAGAAGCAGATATATCTTAACGATCCAGTAAAAGGAGATTATCAATGAAAAAAAGAAAGTTAAAAAAGAGTGTAAAAATCATTTTGTGTGGAATATTCATGGGTGTGATTTCCACAGCGACAACCATTGGCTTATTGGCAATGAATGGTTCTAGTGTAAAAGTGGTAAACTTTGTGAATCAGAAAAAATCAGACGTTGAAAAATGGAGAAAAGATAACGATATTGATACTTCACAAATCATTTATAAATATGAATACAGTGAAGAAAAAGATAAGAATGTTGTATTGAAGCAATCTTTAAAAGCTGGTGAATCTTTGAATAATGATAATGATTTAAAGATTACATTATCCAATGGTGCAGACCCATCCGTTACATTTGAATTGCCAGATTTTACTGGTAAAAAAGAAGATGAAATCAAACAGTGGTTCAAAGATAAGAAATTTTCTAATGTTGTATATAAATATGAAAAGAATCCAGACATTGAAGAAAACGCATTTATCTCTATGGATCCTGCAGCTTCAACAACAGTGAAAAGATCTGATACAGTCACAGTAACAATCTGTGCTCCATTAGAAGGTGCTGAAGTGTCAATGATTGATATGTCAAGCATGAGTAAAGATGAAATCAATGTCTGGGCTGGAGAAAACAAGATTACAATCATTTATGATGAAGCCTATAGTGATAGTATTGCCTCAGGTAAAGTTATCACAACATCAGTTGATACAAATACAATCATTCATCAAGGTGATACAGTGACTGTCACACTTTCTAAAGGAAAGCAGAAAACAGAAGCTGAAGTGCAGCAGACACAGTCAACAAAACCTTCTGGCGATACAAGTGCAAGTGCAACAGATGAAACAAAAAAATCATCACAAGGATCTACTGTAACAACACAGACCCCAACTACAAGTGGTAGTGGTGAAGTGGTTTCAAAACCATCAGAAACACAACCAGTTGTTCCACCAACAACAGAAGTGGAACAGCCTAAACCACAATGTAAAAATCCAGTTCAAGCTTTATATAATGGAAAAAGTGGTGATGAAATTCAGGCGAGTCTAAGTACAAATGGATGTGCTGTGTATATTAATTATTATGATAATGAATCTAACAATCCTGACAGTATTTCTGGTGGTATTCATTCTTATACGAATAATGGTGACAGTTTGTCTGTTAACGTATATAAGTCATGGAAGTAAAAAATCAACCCTCGTGGTTGATTTTTTAGATTGTCACTTTAATTGCGTGAGCACTGGATGCATCTAATGCATATACATGATTGTTGTGATGAATAATAAGAGAATCTCCATCATTCTGAATGACTTCAATGGTATCATCCAATGCAAAATGATATTGCTTTTTTAGAAATGTACCAACATCTCCAAGCAGCCATGTAATCGTACATTGCATTCCATTTTTCAGCTCTTCTAAATTATACATATGGTACCTCCATATATGAATTAATTAATCTATATCACTTGGTAGTTCAGTTAGTCTAGCTTTAATTCTAAAACTTTAATAAAATAGTACACATGAAAACAATTATCTGGGATTATAACGGAACGATACTCAATGATGTATCGATAGCAGTCAAGATTGAAAATGAAATGCTTCTAAGAAGAGGCTTAAAAGCAGATTATACATTAGAAGACTATAAGTCTTTATTCAATGTTCCTATGGAAGACTATTATAGACAAATTGGGTATACATTTGAAAATGAATCTTTTCATGATGTTGGTGTAGAATTCTATGGTCTATATGAAAAATACTTTTCTGAATGTACTTTGAATAAAGGTGTATTGGATAAACTGCAGGAAGCAAAAGAAAAAAGTTATCAGAATATTATTCTTTCTTCTTGTGAGCATCAGGCACTTGTCAGTCAATGTCATAGATTAGGTATTGATACATTGTTTACAAGTATTATGGGTGTGAATGATCTTGTTGGTGGCAGTAAAGTGGAAAATGGCTTGCGTTGGCTGGAAGATACAAATACAGATGTCAGCGAATGCATGTATATTGGTGATACAAATGCAGACTTTGAAACTGCATCAGCTTTAGGAATTCAAAATATTACGTTGGTTTCTTTGGGACATCAATCATATGAAAGACTCAAGAAACTTCATGATCATACAGTACAGACTTTTGCGGAGGTAATTATATGAAATATTGTCCAGTGTATAAGAAATGTGGTGGGTGTGCATATATTAATACTGAATATGCAGATCAGCTCAAAAATAAAAAGGAATATATTCAGTCATTGTTTCCAAAAAACAATGTTGAACCTGTTATTGGTATGAAAGAACCATACCATTATAGACATAAGATCTATGCAACGTTTTCTCATAATCGAGATGGTGTTATTAAATGTGGCATGTATGAAGAAAATACACATAAAGTCATTGATACGAAAATGTGTCTGATCCAACATGTGAAAGCAAATGATATCTTACGTGATATGTGTTCTTTAGCAACAAAGATGCATATTGAATCATATAATGAAGATACTAGCAGAGGTGTTTTAAGACATGCATATATTCGTATTTCTCACGCAACAAATGATGTTCTATTAACAATTGTTATTGGAAGCAAGAGTCTTCCTGGAAGTAATGCATTTGTTAAAGAAATGGTGAGAATGCATCCTGAAATTAAATCTATTGTATTGAATCATAACAGTGATGATACTTCTATGGTACTTGGCAAAAAGAATCATGTGTTGTATGGAAAAGGGTTCATTGAAGATGAAATCATGCATACAAGATTCCGTATTTCAGCAAATACGTTCTATCAGGTAAACCCAGTACAGACAGAAAAGATTTACTCCACTGCGATTCAAATGGCACAGCTAAAGAGTACAGATACTGTATTAGATATGTGCTGCGGTATTGGAACAATTTCATTGATTGCGGCTAAGAAAGCGTCATTTGTTTTAGGCGTTGAAATCAATGAAGATTCTATTCGTGATGCGATTGGTAATGCGAAAAGAAATGGTATTAAGAATGCACAGTTTATTGCATGTGACAGTGAAGAATTTATTGAACAGTTAGAGGATTCTCCAAATGTTGTATTCTTAGATCCAACTAGAAATGGATTTACAGAAAATTTTATGAAGCAATTGGATCATTTAAAGTCAGACAAGATTGTTTATATCTCATGTAATCCATCAACACAGGCAAGAGATATTGCTTTCTTAAAGCATTATCAAATAAAGAAGATTGTTCCTGTAGATAACTTCCCATTTACAAAACATGTGGAGACGGTTGTCTTGTTGGGTAGGAAAAAATCCACTGAGGATATGGTATATGCGTATGTGGATTATGAGCCAGAAGATGATACGTATTTACAGGGCATGAAAGGCAATGCAACGTATCGGGAAATAAAGGAATGGATAAAGGCAGAATATGGAATGTCCGTATCTTCTCTTTATGTAGCACAGATAAAAGACAAATGTGGCTTTGAGAAGCGTCAGAATTACAATATAGGCGAAAATAAAGCTCATGTGCCGAATTGTCCGCCTGAGAAGGAAAAGGCGATTTTAAAGGCATTTAAACACTTTAGAATGATATAAGAGATAGTGGGTAGGAAAGGTTCGACAGGAATCAGGATACTGAGGAATGTCGAACTCTTTTTTTTTTGCTTAAAATAGATACAGAGTAGATATTTTTAGCTATAAAATTAGTGATTGGATTTGATGTAAAATCAGAAATCCCGCACTGGTACTGGATAAACGCACGATTAAAAAATAATTGAAAAAGTGGGTAGGAAAACATTGAGAAGCTTGATGAACTATGATATAATACGGATATAAGATGATTGAATCTTTATAGATACAAAGATTAGATAGAACCAGAGAATAAATAACAGGAGGTAGAACTATGCCAGCAAATAAAACGATTGGTGATATTCCATTAGGCGAGAAAATGAATTTAACAGTAGCAGAAGCATCTGTTTATACAAATATCGGACAAGTGACATTAAGAAGATGGATGAAAGAGCCAGATTGTAACTTTGTATTCTGGATTGGTCCTCAGAAATCATTGATTCGCCGACAAGAGTTAGAGGATTATATTCGCTCTAAAGATGTGTTCTTTGACAAAGAAGAAAAGAAAAAGTAAAACACAAAGAAAAAACAGCTACGAATGGGCGTTCGTAACTGTTGGTTGATTTATGGACCCTCACAAAAAGAAAGTTGATTAACTGTTTGATTTATGGACCCACATAGTGCATTTTCTTTATTATTTAAGTTAATTATAGCAAAAAAATGTCCATAAATCAACCGATTTTCAAAATTTAATATAATTATGAAAAGGAGTTGAAAGCTATGGGAAATGATAGAATCTCAATTATCCATGAAGTAACAATGGATACATTAGCAACAATTAAATCAAATACGCAAAGTGTGACACCGGAAGAAGTGAGAAGTCAGATTATGGAAAATGTCCGTGGTGCTGTCAGATTGGAAAATATAGTTCGGGAAAAAGGCGAAAAGATAAGGCTTGCAGAAACCTTATTACCACAACAAGTAGCATGGGCTTTGAGTGAGTTACATCCAATTTGTTTGGTCGAAACGATTGATGGTGTCAGCGATGATACAGGAAAGATTTTGGGGATGTATCAGACTGAGGGAGAAGATGAAGGAATTTATGTTACTTCTGAAGACAAGTTTGAAAAGTTGGCAAGGAAATACAATCCATTGATTTCCACAGGTGAATTGAAAGAAATGTTTGCTTGTTTAAAGGATTGTGTTCCACAGAAACAAAAATGCAAAGAAAAGAATCTGATTGCAGTCAATAACGGAATCTTTGATTTTGACACAAAACAATTACGTTCATTTACACCGGACTTGGTGTTTCTGTCAAAGTCCAGAGTAGATTACAAAGTAAATGTACAGAATCCAGTGATTCATAACAATGATGATGGAACAGATTGGGACGTAGAAAGTTGGATGGCGGATTTGTCGGATGACCCGTCGGTTGTGCACCTGTTATGGCAAATATTGGGAGCAATTATCCGTCCGAATGTGGCATGGGATAGAACAGCTTGGCTCTATTCAGAATCCGGAAATAACGGAAAAGGTACGCTCTGCGAATTGATGAGAGAGTTATGTGGAAAGAAATCCTATGCGGCGATTCCACTTGCGGATTTCAGTAAAGATTTTTATCTTACACAACTCTTAAATGCCAGTGCTGTAATTGTAGATGAAAATGATGTTGGAACCTATATTGACAGAGCTGCGAATTTTAAAGCTGTGGTTACAGGAGATGCAGTGACGATTAACCGTAAATTCAAAGACCCGATTACTTATCAGTTCCGAGGATTTATGGTACAGTGCTTAAATGAAATGCCGAGAGTAAAAGATAAATCGGATTCATTTTACAGAAGACAGATTTTCATTCCATTTACAAAGTGCTTTACCGGAGCGGAACGGAAGTATATCAAACAGGATTACTTACACAGACCGGAAGTGCTGGAATACGTATTACATAAAGTATTGCACATGGATTATTATGAATTAGATGTGCCACAGAGTTGTCAGAACGCATTAAATGAATATAAGGAGTTTAATGACCCGGTACGACAATTTGTTTCAGAGATTTTTCCAGAATTACAATGGGATTTGGTTCCGTTTACATTCTTATATGATTTATACAAAGCATGGTACGTAAAGAATGTGGGAAGAAGTGACGTTGTTGGGAAACAGGTATTCATTAAAAATTTGGTAAGTGTATTGGATGAAAATTCTGAATTTATCTGTGAGGATAAGTCAAAAAAATACAGAACTGGTACACAAATGGATAAGGCAGAGCCTTTGATTGCAGAATATGACTTAAAAGATTGGATGAATCCCATGATGTCTGGTAGTCACGATATTGAGAAACGATGTCGTCCAGTGTTAAATGCAGTATATAGAGGAATTATCAGAAATGATAATTAAAAGATGGAGACGGCACGATGTGCCGTCTCTAGTTAGGTGTCCAGCGTAGCTGGACTTATAGGCTTTGCTTCGCAAAGCCGGACATAATACATCAAAAGTGAAGGCGATACGGTTAGTGTATCGTCTTTTTTTGTGACACTTTTGCGGAATTTGTGACATTTTTTGAGCGTGAAAATGTCACATATAATCCCTGATGTACACTGGGAAAACTTAATTTACAGGAAAGTTGTGACATTTTTAAAAATCAAAAATGTCACACGCAATCCCTGATGTACACTAGGAAAACTTAATTTGTGACACTTTTATATATAATTTTTTAAATTATACGTGTATGTGAATTAAATCAATATTTTGTGTATTATGTTGATTTGAAACACATTCTATAGAAAGTTGAAAAAATACTTTCAAAAGTGTCACAAGTGGACTTTTCCCAGTGCTGGTGCGGGTTTTCTCGTGACACTTTTAAAAATCAAAAATGTCACAAAAATAAAATCCAGTGCTGGTGCGGGTTTTCTCGTGACGTTTTTTTAGAAAAATGTCACAGTTTGATGAAAAGTGTCACAAAAATCCCGTTTTTAAAACAACAATCCTCTAAAAGTATTGATATGGGGGATTTATTTTGTATCACTGCTTATTACCTGATGCTCTGCCCTCTGGGCAGAGCATCGCCTATCTTCCCCTTCCTTACAACTTTCCCTTTTAGAACATTAAGATTAAGCGTAGCAGAACAACGCTATGTTCTGCTTGATTACCATTATTCACAGGCAAATACAATGTCAATGGGTCCGAGGACGGCGTAGCCCTTGCCATTTACATTGTATGTGGTCTGTGATATTGGATTTTTCTTTCTTGATAGGTTGACAAATAGATAATATTATCTATAATATAGATAACAATATATAATACTTATATAAAGAAAGGAGAATCTTATGAAAACAGTTGTTTTTGTATCAGAAAAAGGTGGGGTTGGAAAGACCCGTCTTTCCGATGAGTTATATTTTTACTATACTCGTCAGGGCGTTCCTGTTTCTCTGTATTCTTTTGATGGACAATATAGGAACCGCAATACAGATAAAAAAGTGGAGAATCCAGATGTTGCGATTGTAGATACACCGGGACGTATTATGGATGATAAGACCTTACAGACCATTGAAGGAGCGGATGCAGTAGTAATTCCGATTCGTCCTACAGGTGGTAATATTGAAGCCTTTACAAGAACGGTGGCATTGGTGAAGAACCAGTTGCAAGGTGCTGGGGTTACAGTTCCTGTGATTGTAGTTGTAAATGGTGTCAATAGATTTTCGGCAACGCTTTCTTTCATGGAATGGCTGGAAAAATATAGACAGAAAGAGCATTTGGATATTATTGTGACGATTCCGCAATCAGAGGTACTCGTTCAGGCTGAAAATTGCAGATGTTCCGTAAATGAAATCAATGCTCGTTCTAGTGCGACTCAGGCGGTTAATCAGTTTTGTGATAAGATTAGTCAGTTGGTTGGTCTTCCGGTGGAACAGAGAGAGCAAAGACCTGTAAAGAGCAAGAAATTGATTGCAAAATAAAGTTTTATTGTCTATACTATAGATAATAATATCTAATGAATAGATAAGATATAAAGGAGTTGGAATGATGGCAAAAAAGAATATGGCAAGTATGCTAGATAGCTTTGAGAGTGATACAACAAAAGAGCATGACGAGTCTATTGCTATCGCTATGTCTGTACAGCAGACAAAACAAAAGCGAAATAAAAGACAGGCAAGCACAACAAGTCTTGTGTCTATGAAGCCAGAGGAAAAGGAGCGGTTTACAAAGATTGCGGAAGACCACGGATTGAGCTTATCTGCATTTTTCAGATTAGCTGTGAATGAATATATTGAGAATCATAATTGGGAATAAGAAGGTGAGAGGAAATGGCTGGAAATAGTGCTTTGAGTGCTGCTGTTAAAGCAAAGAAAGATGAGTTTTATACACAGCTTACAGATATTGAGAAGGAAATGAGATATTACCGCAAACATTTTAAAGGGAAAACAGTATTGTGTAATTGTGATGACCCTTTTGAGAGTAATTTTTTCAAATATTTTGTATTAAATTTTAATCGGCTTGGATTGAAAAAATTGATTGCGACCTGTTATGCTACTTCTCCTATTTCAGGACAGCAACTTTCATTGTTTGATGTTGTGGGTGGCGATGAAGAAAATAGCAATAAGCCTTATAAAGCTATTGTAACAAAGGTTTATGACATTACAGGCGATGGTGGAATTGATATGTATGATGTTGCTGAATTATTCAAGCAACATGAAAATGAATTGACGGAGTTACAAGGCGATGGTGATTTCCGTTCTGATGAATGTTTGGAATTATTGGATGAATCAGACATTGTAGTGACAAATCCACCATTCTCATTGTTCCGCGAATATGTAGCAACTTTAATGGAACACGATAAAAAGTTTATTATTATCGGAAATGTAAATGCGATTACATACAAAGAAGTGTTTCCACTTATTATGGAAAATAAGTTATGGTTTGGAGCAAGTATTCATTCAGGAGATAGAGCGTTTTACGTACCGGATGATTATCCGTTAAATGCGTCAGGATGTGGTGTGGATGATGATGGTCGCCGTTTTATTCGGGTAAAAGGTGTTCGGTGGTATACAAATCTTGATTTAAAGCAGCGACATGAAGAAATGATTTTGGTAAAGCGGTATAGTGAAGATAATTATGTTTGTTATGATAATTATGACGCTATCAATGTTGATAAAACAGTTGATATTCCATGTGATTATGATGGAGTAATGGGTGTTCCGATTACATTTTTGGATAAATATAGTCCTGACCAGTTTGAAATCTTAGGGATTACAAAAACGTGGTTTGGTGCTGCATCTAAAACATATGATGTGCAAGTGCAGATTGATAAAAATGGAAAGAGGTCAAATGTTACGAAACTGAATGATGGTCCGGTATTGGAAGTTAGTGAGCCACCAAAAGGAAAGACGTATTATATGGTTGATGGAAAATATTATGTACAAGCATACGCACGTATTCTTATCCGTAACAAGCATCCAGAAAAACCGATGGAGGTATAACAAAGCGATGAAAATTGAAGAACGTCGGGTGACGGTAAGAGAATTAACAGAAGGTTATTTCAATGACGAGGAAGAAGGCGTTGTTGGATATGATGAAAATTTGGATATTCGTCCAAAATATCAGCGAGAATTTGTGTATAAAGATGCACAGAGAGATGAGGTTATTCGTACAATTTTAAAGGGGCTTCCTTTGAATGTAATGTATTGGGTTGACCGAGGTGAAGATTTTGATAATGACCCTGATGAACCGAGATACGAGGTATTGGACGGTCAGCAAAGAACCATTTCCATTTGTGAATATGTAGATGGAAATTATTCTGTAGATGATATGACATTTGATAATCTTCCGGGGGATATTCAAGATAAAATCTTGGATTATAAGTTATTTGTGTATGTCTGTGAAGGTACAGAATCCGAAAAATTGGAATGGTTCAAAATTATCAATATTGCTGGTGAGGAATTGACACCACAGGAACTTCGTAATGCTGTATATGCTGGTTCATGGGTATCTAGTGCAAAAAGATATTTTTCCAAATCAGGATGTGCTGCATATAATTTAGCTGGTGATTATCTGAAGGGGGCTTCTATTCGTCAGGAATACTTGGAAACAGCATTGGAATGGATTTCAGCTAAAGAAAATACAACGATTGAAGGTTATATGTCTAAGCATCAGCATGATGCAAATGCAGTTCAATTGTGGAATTATTTTCGTTCTGTAATTGAGTGGGTTCAAGCCATTTTCCCAAAGGTAAGAAAAGAAATGAAAGGTCTTCCATGGGGATTGTATTTTAATGAACATGGTGATAGAACTGATTTGAATCCAAATGATTTAGAGGTAGAAATTCAGCGTCTTTACGGTGATGAAGATGTTACAAAGAAATCAGGGATTTATGAGTATCTTTTAACCGGAGAGGAAAAGAAATTACAGATTCGTGCATTTGATAAACGCACGATGCAAGCTGTATATGAAGAACAAGGACATAAATGTGCATTTTGTGGAAAAGAATTTGAGATTGAGGAAATGCATGGTGACCATATTACGCCTTGGAGTAAAGGTGGGCATACGACAAGAGAAAATTGTCAGATGCTTTGTAAAGAGTGTAACTGGAAAAAAGGTGCACAATAAATAAAAATTGAATAAAAGTAGTTCACGAGAGGATTGCCCTACTGTTCAATACAGATACCTATGTTCCTGCATCAGCATAGGATGAAAAGGGTACAGGCATGTGGATAGGGTTGGGGTCATACCGACGGACAGAAGACCACCAGTAAGGATGTGTGAGCATTCGGCGTACAGCGGTGAGCAGACGATTTCTAAATCTAGGAATAGGTCTGTTTGCCGTTGTTTTTATTTTCTCATAAAGCAGTGTGCAAATGATTTTAGAAATCGTTTGTATGCTGCTTTTTTCTGTAACGAAAAGGAGAGAAGAAAAATGGCGAATGCAAATTTAGGAGCTGCAAAGCGAGCAAAAAATGATGAGTTCTATACACAACTTACAGACATTGAAAAGGAGTTACGATATTACAAAAAATATTTTAAAGATAAGACGGTTTTATGCAATTGTGATGACCCGTTTGAGAGCAATTTCTTTAAATATTTTGTATTGAATTTTAACCGATTGAAATTAAAGAAATTGATTTGTACCTGTTATGAAGGGTCTGCTGTTGCAGAATATCGAGATGGAAAAGCAAAACCATATAAAGCAATTGTGACAACTGTTCATGATGCAAATGGTGATGGTGGTATTACGATGGATGATGTCAGAGATTTGTTTGATTCTGGTAAAAATGAATTGACTGAGTTACAAGGTGATGGAGATTTTCGGTCTGAGGAGTGCTTAGAATTATTGGAAGAAGCAGATATTGTTGTGACAAATCCACCGTTTTCTTTGTTCCGTGAATATGTGGCAACTTTGATGGAACATGAAAAGAAATTTGTGATTTTAGGTAATATGAATGCAATTACTTATAAAGAAATTTTTCCATTGTTGAAGAATGATGTTTTGTGGTTAGGTTCAACACGCCCAAAAGAATTTATACAGAGAAACGGTAAAATTAAAAAGTTTGGAAATATTACATGGTTTACAAATTTGGATATTAAGAAACGACATGAAGATTTTGTGTTTATCAAACGATATAAAGGGTGTGAAGATGAATATCCAAAGTATGATAATTATGATGCAATCGAAGTATCAAAGGTGAAAGATATTCCAGAAGATTACGATGGGGTGATAGGGGTTCCGATTACATTTTTAGATAACTATAATCCTGAACAATTTGAGATTTTAGGAACAAGTGACAATGGTATTATTTCAGATAAATATAAAA
>SAMEA3387494__coassemble_2416_pt1 | contig 17458 bp, 10 predicted proteins | sample SAMEA3387494__metabat2_low_PE_002 | metagenome-assembled genome bin SAMEA3387494 (sample SAMEA3387494) | Felis catus | biome: Faeces | place: United Kingdom | collected 2012
GGCTTACTTTTTAGCATTTTTACTTGCTATTTTTTCTGCTTAAAATCTTCTCTTAGTACAGTTTTGCTCCTGCCGGAATGTGATCATCAAGGATCAGAACGTTCAGTCCTTCTCTTCCTTCTACAAGGTGTGTAGCAGAGATGATCATACCACAAGAATCAATTCCCATCATCTTACGTGGTGGAAGGTTTGTGATTGCAAGCAATGTCTTTCCTACTAAGAATTCTGGCTCATAGTAATCGTGAATTCCGCTTAAAATCACACGATCTACGCCACTTCCGTCGTCTAATACGAACTTCAGAAGCTTCTTAGATTTTGGAACTGCTTCACATTCTTTTACCTTTACAGCACGGAAATCTGACTTGCTGAATGTATCGAAATCAACCATATCTTCGAATAATGGTTCTACTTCTACATTAGAGAAATCGATCTCAACCTTCGCTGGTGCAGCTGTTCCTTCTACTGGAACAACTACTTTTGCAGCTACTGGAGTTGCCTGTGCAGCGTTGTTTGCTTCGTTCTTAGCAGCGCCCTGTGACTTCATTGTTGGGATTTTCAGATCTTGCTGTGATATTTAATGTACCTACATTTGTGATATTTGGAACCTCTGTTGTCCATGTTGCACCACCATCTGTTGAGTAAGTAATTGTTGTACCTTCCTTAACATTTGCTGTTGCTCCACCTGTCAATGGATTGCCATCATAAACCTTAGTTGCACTTTCACCTGTCAGTTCTGCTGTCAGTATCAGTTCGCCAGATTTAGTGATTTCAAATTCCCCAGCAGTGTATGTTACGTGGTAGTTACCCTGGTATTCATCACCTGTGACATAGATTGCATATGTACCAACATCTTCACCAGGATCTCTTGTCAGTGTATAATCCACTGTATCGTTATTTAGCGTTCCAGTTACTGTAGCTTTCAGTTCAGGATCATTTTCACCATATACTTTATTAGCATTGTTTGCTGTAACGGTTACTTCAGCAGGAGTGATTGCATAAGTTCTTACAACTGTTCCTGTGTAGTTTCCGATACCTTCGATAGTTACTGTGATTGTATGTACATTTGTGAAATCTGCTGTGTCATAAGATACTGTGTAATCTGTACCTTCTGTCAATGCCTTATCATCAGCGTCTGACACTGTCGGCGTCCACTTGTGTTCCTTACCATCATATACTGAATCCTTAGGACTATTAACCTTAGCACCTGTATAGTCTGGGTTTGGTTTTTCTGGATCTGTACCTGGATCAATTGACTGTTTCTTAACTGTCAATGTTCCAATAGAATCCTCACCATGTTCGTAATTACCTTCTTTTGCACTACCTGTCCACTTCAAGTCATAAGTGTTATCTGAAGAACCAACCTCAGTCTGGCTACCAGTCATCTTCAATGTAACTGTTTCGCCATCTACTAAGTTGTTAACTCTACCACCAGCTGTTAATGCAGTTCCATCATAAGGCTTTTCAGCACTGTCTGTTGTCACTGTATATTCTCTTGGTGTGATCTTATAAGTCTTAGTAAATTCACCAGTATAGTTTCCGATACCTTTAACTTTCACTTCAACTGTACCAACATTTTTCACATCACCAACATATGTCAATGTGTAATCTTTGTTTTCTACTAAATCCTTACCAGTCTTAGTATCTGTTACTATTAATGGATTTACATGCGCTTCTCCATTATAGATTGAATCTGCTGGATCTGTTGCTTCAATACCACTCTTCTCATCTTCTGGATTGATTGACTTAGGAGTGATTATTAACTGTCCATCTGTTACTCTGAATGTTACATTGCCATAGTTTTCATTGTTGTTTGTGAAATCTTCTGGCTTCAATCCCATATCATATGTACCAGCTTCTGCACCCTTCACTTCATCATTTCCACTGAATGTGAAATCAGATTCTGTATATGTACTTCCTTCAGTAATAGATACATCATAACCTTTGACGCTCTTTTCAGTTCCGTCATATTCAAATGTATCTTTACGTCCAGTAATTATAACTACAACTTCTCCATCTTCAGCTGTGACTGTTAGATCACCATAGACTACTTCGATAGTGTAGTTAGAAGCTTTTGTATTTGACTTCAATTCATAAGTAAATGTGTTCTTACTTGTACCTTTTTCAGTCTGACTTCCAGTTACATTGTAAGTAGCACCTTCTTCTTTAACGAATCCAAAACCAGCAATAGTTACATTTTTATTTGTCAATGGAGTCTTGTCATAAGGCTTAGAAGCACTTGCACTTGTCAATGTTACATTACGCTTAGTGATTTCATAAGAAGTCTTCGCTGTTCCTGTATAGTTTCCAATACCTGTAATTGTTACTTCAACTGTACCTGCGTTGACTGCTGCTGTATAAGACAATGTGTAATCTACATTTTCAACAAGTGTTGCACCTGTCTTTGCATCTTCTACAGTTGGCTTGTTCTTCTGTTCTTCGCCATTGTACATTGCATCGCTAGGCTTAGTTACCTGAATACCAGTCTTCTCATCTTCTGGATCAATTGACTTAGGATCAACCTTCAACCAACCATCTGTTACTCTAAATGTTACATTTGTGAAGTTAGCACTTGTATTACTGAATTGAGTTGCATTCAATCCCATATAAGAAGTTCCTTCTTCTTTACGAGATGCCTTGGCAGTTCCTTCAAAGTGAATTGCTTCTTCTGGATATAATGCATTCGAAATATTTGTATACTTGTAGCCTTCTACTTCATGTGTGTTTCCATTATAAGTTACAGTCTTTGTCTTTCCTTTGATTTCAACTAAGACATTATCCGTTACTGGAATAATGCTTAATTTTCCTTCTTTTACAACGATTGTATAGTTGTCTGTATTGAACTTATCTGATGTTTTATAAGTAATTGTATTTGTTACTTCACCTTCACTAACATTTGTGACAGATCCAGTTGCCCTAACATCACTTACTTCACCATTCACAAAGCTTCCTGTCATCTTTACATCCGGTCTTGTTAATGGAGTTCCATCGTAAGGTTTAGATTTTGTATCACTCTCTAATGTAACACTTCGCTTATCAATAACTAATTGACCTTCTTCAGCAATTACAAATTCAACATTCGCAAAGTTTGTATTCTTGTTTTCAAAGTCTGCCACATTGATTTGCATATCATATGTACCAGCATTTGTTCCACTTACTTTTGCCATTCCATTAAATTTGAAATCATCTGCTGTATAAAGAGGATTACTAATAGATTTTACATCATAACCTTCTACCGTCTTCTCATTACTATCATAAGTATAAGTTCCACCATGTTCCTTAATGTTAACAGTTACTTTTTCTGTAGAAGCATCAATACTTAATTCACCTTCATCTTTAACGATAGTATAGTTATTAGCATTGAACTTATCTGATGTTTTATAAGCAATTGTATTTGGTACTTTACCTTCACTAACATCTGTGACAGATCCAGTTGCCTTAATATCACTTACTTCACCTTTAACAAATTCCCCAGTAATTGTTACTTCTGGTCTAGTTAATGGAGTTCCATCATAAGGCTTAGAAGCTGTTACACTCTTTAATGTAACTTCACGTTTAGAAATTGTTAATGTTCCATTAATCTTATTTACGATTACTTTATCTGTTACATCAACGTCATCTTTAGTAACTTTTGCTGTACCAGTAATCACAGTGTCATAAGTACCAAAGTTTGTCCCCTTAGCTTCAGCTTTTAAACCAGTTACTTCATATCCAGCAGTAACATCTTTAAATCCGTCAACCTTTTGTTCTTCACCATTATATGGAAGTGTATTACTATTTGCGGTAACTTCAATCACAGTTTTCTTAACCCAAGTTGCATATAAATCATTACTTGAATCTGCATTCACTCTGACTTTGTCACCAGCTGCATAAGTTGTATTGCCTTTTTGAGCATCTTCCATTGATGTTGCCCAACCAGCAAAGTAGTAATCTTCACCTGGAGCTGTATAGATTAAATCAGATGTATTCTTTAAAGTAACTTCACGGTTATTCAAAATCGCATCACTCTGATCTTTACCATTACCATTACCAGGATGATAAGTTAAGATTGCCGAAGTTTCTGAATCACCAAATACAGCTGTCAAAGTAATCACATTCTTGTCATCTGCCAAATCTTTATTTACTTCAAAGTTTTGACCAGGCTGATATACATTACCATCTAATTGCCAACCTAAGAATTTCTGACCATCTTTTGTTACACCATTAGCAACTTTAGCTTTAGCACCACCCGCATAAACATTGTTATCTTTTGGAGCTTCTACACCATCTGCTACATACTTAACTGTAAGCTTACCATTGTATAACCACTTACCAATAACATTAGTATCTCTTAAAATTGCATCATTCGCATTGAATGCTACTGTAGTCATATGACCATTTTCATCTGCTACATACCAACCTGCAAATGAATAACCTTCAATTGCAGAAGCACTTGGCAATACTGTACTTGCAATCGTACCAGCCGCAACTTTTTTAGTACCCTTATCCACTGTACCTTCAGGATTATTCAAGTTATAAGTTAAGCTGATCTTCTTAGCTGTCCATTTGGCGTATAATGTAACATTCTGTGCTGGCATTGTCTTTCCATTAAAGACATATTTTTCACCTTCACAAAGTTCGTTATCATACCATCCATCAAATGCATAATAATCTGGTAGTGAACTAGGTCTTGTTGGAGTATAGTTCTCACTTGAAATGCTTTGTTCATATTTCTTTTCTACTGATTTATCTTCTTTACCTTTATTGATAAATTTGATCTTATAAGAATCACGAGTGTAATAGAATTTAGCATCATCATAACTCTTACCTGTCCTTGTACTTACTTTTTCATTAAATGTATAACCAGTTAATGGATATTGATCTTCTTTACTAACACTATATCCAGTTCCTGGAGACGTATCTTTATGATCTAATTTATATCGTATGCCATCTTTGGTTACTTCACTTGGTTCTCCTGGCAATACTTCTACATAATAATACGCTGTTTCAGAACCACTACCTGTCTTTGGACCATAAAATTTTGCTCCTCCTAAAGGCATAGTAGCTATATTTACTTGGAATGGACCGTTATAATCATCATCTGTAGTACTCCATGTTGAACTACCACTATAAGTCGGCCACTTCTTACTAATATCCTGACCATATTTCGCAGTAATTCTTAAACCCTCATATTCTTTAGAAGGTTCCCCTGGTCTAAAAAAACCTCCAGTACTATAAGAATAAAACTTAACTTCATATACATTTCTCTTATAGTAAACACTAACGATTGTAGAGCCATCACCCTTGATTGTCTTTTTAGTAACTGACTGTGCTGTAAATCCATCATAAGATTTTGCCTTTGCGTTTGCTTCTTTACCAGTCATACCAGTTTTGTTTTCAGATTCATGGAATGAATATCCATCATCATCTGCATTTTCCCACCAGTGAATAACTGTATAGCTAACTTCTGCTGCTTTCCAATGAGCTGTTAAAGTCATTGAAGAAGTCACTGTTGCACCATTCTCTACTTTAGCTGAACCATTGTACCAACCGTCAAATGTATAGCCAGGCTTTGTAGGAGTTGTAGATTTATCTAGGACTAGATTGTCACCGTGTAATACGAATTGAGAATCAACAATAGATTCACCATCTGAATTAAATGAAATCCAATAACCTTCTTTAATAATTGCATATACATTTACAGATGTCTTGTCTGTTGGAACTGTAATTTCTGCTGCGATATTTTTAGTACCATTCTTTTCAGTTGCCCAACCAACTAATTTATGAGTTGAATCTACTTCATAAGATACAGTTGTAAAATCATGTTTTTCATGATCTCCAACTTTTTCTGTACGCATAATCTGTGATCCATCTGGATTTAAGAAGTAAACATATAATGCTGCTTCATATCTAGCTGTAATTGTACGTGTTGTAGTTTCAGTAATTTCGGATTGTTTACCAAAACCAGTAAATGGATTACCAGCTTCATCAACCCAACCCACAAATGCTTTTCCAGCAACATCTGGAGCTGTAGGAGCAATCAATGTATCCCCAGACTTAACAATCTGTGTACTTACTGTTGTCTGTTTACCTACTGTTGTATCATTAACAACAAAGTTGAATGTTGTTAATGGGTGTTCATTTACACCAGTAATAACATAAATTGAGAAATGGCTAGCATCAAAGCTATCAGTGTTATTAGCAATTTCTGTTACTGCACTAGCATCATCTTCAACGTGATAAATCTTTACTTCATCACCAGATACGCCAGTATTTACGAATGTAATATTTACAATTCCGTTAGGCTGGATCTTGTTGCCATCTTTATCTACGATTGAGATATCTAATGCAACAGCAGAATCCATTTCCTTGTTATTATCTGATACTGTATTTTCTACAGCGTTAAGTATTGCTTTTCTGTTAACTTGTTCAACAATCAATCTAGCACCCTTAGGTAAAACACCTTCAGCTGCAGACGCATGAACACCAACTTTTCCAGCAAATGCAGTTTGATCAAATGCAGAGAGTTCCGTTTCATTCGTGTTCGACTCAGGTTCAGCTTCTTCAACTGCTTCCTCAGTCACTTCAGGAATCACTTCTTTGTTTTCATTAGATTCTAAATTCATCTTCTGATAAACAAGTTTCAAAGAAGTCATATCCTTTGTAATTCTGAATCCATTCTTTTGTACATCATCTTTTGAAATAGTGTTTTTAGCATCATCATTTACAATCATTTTTTCAAAAGCATATCCATCAAATGACTTAAATGCATCAACATTTTCATCAAGTCTGTACTCAATTGGATAAGATCCAGTAATCGGATCTGTTAACGGATGATCACTTTCATCCACATAACTCACCACTACTGTAACCTTTACTTCTTCAACAGTTTCAACCTTCTGTACTTCAGGTGCTACTGATTCTTCCTGTGTAGCAGGTTCAGCTTCAATCTCAGGTGTATTATTCTCTTCTTCAACCTTAGCTTCTTCTATTACTTCAGGAGTTACCTCTTTCTGCTTTTCCTCTTCGACAGGAGCTGCTTCCTCAATCACTGTTTCTTCAGCAACAGGTTCTTCAACAATTATTTCTTCTGTTGCTGGAGGTTCTTCTGGAATCACTTCCTGTTCAGGTTCACTAGCAGGTTCTTCACTAATCGTTTCCACTGCAGTAGGCTCTGAATAGTTTTCATCACTACCATCTTCTGCTTGAACGACAGAGAAGTTAATACATGTTATAACCAATAAAAATGATAAAACGAGTTTTGTTAGTTTGTTTATGGTTCTCATAATTTTCTCCTTTCTTTTGATTCAAGAACTATAACGGACTCATCTGTTGATAAATAAATTGTATGGGTTATAAGTTATGGTCGGGTTATAAAACAATGTTTTATTAATATTTGTGTAAAAATTTGTAAGTGAAAACTTACATTTTTCTGAAAACAAATGTTTGAAGCATATAAAAAGAACTCAGATTTTGAGTTCTGAGTTCCTTTTTAGCATATTGATTGAATTATGCATTCTGTGAAGATTCTTCATCTTCGTCTTCATCTTCTTCATGCCACTTTCTAGCAAAGTATGTAGATACGATACTGATGAGTCCGAATAGAACCATCAATACTGTCCACTTTTCTACAAGCACCATGTCGTGAGCAAGATTTTCAGTGAGGATGAATACTACTACTGCTAAGATTGCATCGATTGTAGCGATGACTTTCCATCTTCTATGACGAGTTGATTCATTTTCATCATCTTCGTCTTCATCCTTAGCATGTTTTGCAAGTAATGCTACGACTGCTAGGACAACACTTAACATTGCGGCAATCAAGTTGATTAATGCCCAATGGCCCTTTGGAGCTGCCTGAGGAGTTGCTTCTTCTTTAATCTTTTCTGGCTTAGCTGTTGGAGCTGGTGTAGCTGGTGTTGGAACAACTGGCTGTTCAGATACTGTTAATGTACCTTCTACAACTGTTACGTTATAGTTATCAGCATTTGTACCTTCATTCATTTCATATGTGAATGCGTTGTTAGTAGAACCTACATCTGTAATAGATCCTGTAACGTTGAATGTTGCACCTTCACCTTCGATGAATCCATCTCAAGTGATTTCTACATTACCATTTGTTAATGCATTTCCATCATATTGTTTAGAGTCTGTAGCACTTGTAAATGTTACGTCTCTCTTTAGAATATTGAACTTAATTTCAAATGAACCTTCATAATCGCCCTTACCTACTACAGTAGCTGTGATTTCTCCGGCATTCTTGATATCTTCTGGATATACGATTTTGTAATCCTTACCTTCTTCTAATGTTACACCCGTCTTTTCATCCTTGATTACTGGCTTTTCAGCATTCCCGAAAATCAATGATTTCAGGAATTAAAAAACAAATCTTATAGAAAAGCTGTTAACCTTCGCTAAAGATTTGTTTTCTTGAATTTTCAATTAATATCACTAAGAATTTATTTGCCTTAACTTAATGACATTGTCTGAAGCACTCCTTTTTCTTTATCTCACATTATTTTGCCCCATTTTTCAAAAATATATATTTTTTTCATATCAATTCAGTCATTTTCTTCTTGTGTAACCGTTTACATTACTCTACAATGGAAACCAGAAAGGAACAATCGGTTTCCACATGAAAGAAACAATCATTCAAGAAGCAATCAATTTATATCGCATCAAAGGTCTATCCTTCACAATGAACGATATTGCTCAAAACCTGCACATTGCTAAAAAAACAATCTACAGATACTTTGACTCTAAAGAATCTCTTTTACAAGGTATCGTGGAATATGGTTTTGCATTGATTCAGGAAAACAAAAAACAAATCTTATCTTCCGATCTGCCATACATTGAAAAACTATCCCAGTTATTAATTGCGATGCCAACTGATATTGCATCCATTGATTTCAAACAGCTAGAACCATTATCTACACAATATCCTGCTGTATTTGCATCTATCAATCATCATTTAAAAAGTGACTGGGAACCTGTCTTTGCTTTTATCCAGCAAGGCATTGACGCACATATCTTACGAGATATTCCACTGTATATGATTGAAATTATCATCACTTCCAGTATGAATTCTTTGTTGTCATCTAGTGATGATACACATACCTATCAACAATCTCTACACGATCTATTAGACATCTTAATGAAAGGAATCATTTTATGAAAAGAATTGATAACGCCTGGCAGTTTACTCCTATCTGGAGTGAAGAATTCTCACATGGAGAAAACGAATATGAAGAGATTCGTATTCCACACACAGTAAAAGAGTGTCCTCTCCACTACATTGATGTTGATTCCTATCAAATGATTTGTGGATATCGAAGACACTTGAATATTCAAGATTTAAGCAAAAGATATTTCTTACAGTTTGATGGTGCAGCACATATCGCTACAGTATATGTGAATGGGAAGCAGTTAATGCACCATGAATGTGGATATACTGCTTTCCGTGTTGAAATTACAAGTGCATTGCATAAAGGTGATAATCTTGTCTCTGTCAAATTAAATACGACAGAAGATGCTTCGATTCCTCCATTTGGATTTATGATTGATTATCTGACATATGGCGGTATCTATCGTCATGTATGGCTGGACGAAAAAGAATCTACATACATCAAAGACGTCTTTGTACAGCCACGCAGTGACTTAACAAGTATTACTTCTACGATTACGTATGATGGAGATACATCAGATATGCATGTCAAAGCGCAGATCTTTGACATGCATATCTGTGTTGTACAAAAAGAATATGATTCCTGCCTGGATACAATGACACAATTCATTCCTTCTCCAATTCTATGGAATGTACATCACGCATATCTTTATACATTTCACTTAGAACTATATAAAGGTAATACATGCATTGATGTTTCAGATACACCATTTGGTCTTAGAACAATTACTTGGGATGAGAATAACATTCTCGTCAATCATAAGCCCGTATTCATTCGCGGTTTGAATCGACACCAGTCATTCCCATATGTTGGTTATGCGGTATCAGATTCTTTGCAGAAAGAAGATGCACGTATCTTAGATGAAGAATTAGGTGTCAATGCGGTAAGAACATCACATTATCCACAATCTCATGCATTTATTAACGAATGTGATCGAAGAGGTATCTTAGTCTTCACTGAAATTCCAGGATGGCAATATGTATCTTCCAGTCAGCACTGGAGAGATATCTGCATCCATAACGTTGAAGAAATGGTAAAGCAATACCGCAATCACCCTTCTATCTTCATGTGGGGTGTCAGAGTCAATGAAAGTCAGGATGATGATGAACTCTACACAAGAACAAATGCACTTGCACATTCTCTTGATCCAACACGACCAACAAGCGGTGTTCGCTACATAGAAAAGAGCTCTTTTCTAGAAGATATTTACAGTTACAATGATTTCTCTCATAACGGAACAAATCCAGGATGCAAAAAGAAAAAGGACGTCACGCCAGACACAAAAAAACCATTATTGATTTCTGAATGCAATGGACATATGTTTCCAACAAAATCATTTGATTCCATCAGCAAGCGACAGGAACATGCATTACGTCATGCACGGGTAATGAATGATGCAATCCAAGATAAACAACACGCAGGTATGTTTAGCTGGTGCATGTTTGATTACGCAACACATAAGGATTTTGGCAGTGGAGATAAGATTTGTTATCACGGTGTTATGGACAGCTTTCGTAATCCAAAGCTTGCCAGTTATGTCTATAGTTCCCAGCAAGAAAATACGCCTGTATTAGAAGTTGGCACAACCATGGATATTGGTGATTATCCTGCAGGGCAGATTGCATCATTCTATTGCTTCACAAATGGAGATTCTATCCGTTTATATAAAAATGATGTATTTGTCAAAGAATTTTCCACAACACCATTTACATCATTAAAGCATGGTCCAATTCTCATTGACGATACGATTGGTGATCTATTAGAAACACAAGAACACATGCCAAAACAACAGGCAAAAGATATTCGTAGCTGTCTATTGGCTGCTAGAGACTATGGCCTGGCAAATTTACCACTGAAAAATAAATTACAATTCGCTAAGGCTATGATGAAATATCACCTTACATTCCTTGATGGGGTTGATCTTTATGGAAAGTATGTCAGTAACTGGGGAGATGAAGCAACACGATGGAGATTTGATGCCATCAAAAATGGTAACGTCATTGCTTCTAAAACAAAATGTCCAGGCTCTTTCCTTCATATTGAAGCAAAGATTTCTTCTACTGTCTTAGAAGAAAGTGATACATATGATATGGCATCGATTCGTATCCGTATCTTAGATGATCATGATTCTGTAGCTTCCTATGCACAATTGCCAATCACAATCCAGGCTTCTAACAATCTAGAAATCATTGGAGGAGAACACATTGTCAGTGAAGGAGGAATGTGTGGAACATACATTCGTTCCAAAGCTGTTTCTTCTCATGAAATGATTACGATTTCTTCACCAGGATTAGAACCTGTTACATTACATATACAAATTCGAGGATAATATTGTATGAAAAAATTTAGTTTCAAAGAAAAGGCTGCCTATGGTCTAGGTGCTGTTGGAAAAGATATGGTCTATGCCTTATCTTCTTCCTATGTTATGTATTACTATCAGGATATTTTAGGATTACAGGCAACATTTGTAGGTTTGATTTTAATGATTGCACGTGTATTTGATGCCATCAATGATCCGTTCATGGGTGTTCTTGTCGCAAAAACAAATACAAAATACGGAAAATTCAGACCATGGATCTTATCTGGAACTGCATTAAATGCATTTGTCTTATATGCATTATTCAGTGCTCCAGATTTATCAAAAACAGGGCTCATGGTATACTTCGCAATCATCTATATTCTATGGGGTGTTACGTATACAATGATGGATATTCCATACTGGTCAATGATTCCAGCCGTTACAGAACAGCCAAAAGATCGTGAGCAGCTTTCTGTTGTTGGCAGAACATGTGCTGGTATTGGTTCTGCACTGATTCAAGTGGGAACTGTATTATGTGTTGCCTTTTTAGGAGGTGGCAGTGAAGTGAAAGGTTTCCGCTACTTCTCTATGCTTGTTGCTTTGATTTTTGTACTTACAGAAGCAATTCTCTTCTTTTCCATCAAAGAAAAGAAAAGTGAAAAGAAAATGGAAACAACATCCATCAAAGATATGTTCTCTGCTTTATTCCACAATGATCAGGCAATGTTAACGGTCATCACAATTGTGCTGATTAACAGTGCTTTATACATCACAAGTAATTTAATTCTATATTTCTTTAAATATGATCTAGGTACAGAATTATGGGAAAACAACTATACGTTATTCACAACCATTGGCGGAGCAACGCAGATTCTTGGTATGATGGTTTTATATCCTGTATTGCGTAATAAACTATCTAATACAACAATTTTCAAAACATCTTTATGTATGGCAATTCTTGGCTATGCTTTATTACTGTTTGCTTCGTTTATGAACCTTGCACACAATATGGTCATACTTTGTTTGATTGGTGCTCTTGTATTCAGTGCGAATGGAATGTTAAGTGTGCTTACAACAGTTTTCTTATCTACTTCTGTTGATTATGGAGAAATGAAAACCGGCAGAAGAGAAGAATCTGTCATCTTTTCCATGCAGACGTTTGTGGTAAAAGCTGCAAGTGGTCTCGCTGTATTTTTAACAGGGATTGGTCTTGATATGATTGGTCTAGCTGGAAACAGTGAAGATGGTATCCCTGCAGTTCAAAGTGCTTCCACAATTACAGGCTTACGCTGTCTTATGACATTACTTCCAATTCTTGGATTATGTATTGCTTTGATTGTATTCAAAAAGAAATTTATATTAACAGATGATAAAGCACAGGAAATCGCAGAAAAGTTGAGAGAAAAACATGAAATGGAAACTCACAGTTAAAGTTGAACAAGAAATGATCCAGGAAGAAGTGGATTCGCTTTCCATTCTTCAAAGAGAACTCCATGGAAAAATCCAATGCATCAAAGCAGAAACACAATTAGATTTGGATAAAAATGATGTTTTATTCTTCAATGGCTATCAGACATGGACATATAACAAAGAGATGCAGATTCGTGACAAGCAGAAAGGTGTTGATCACATTCCTTCATTTCTTTTAAACAAGTATCATTTTGATCGATATGGTGACTACCATTTTGTAGAATACGCAAAAGAATCAGGTATATTTCATGGATTCACATACATGTATATTCGTCATGAGAATACATACCATTTACTTGCTTCTTGTGATGAAGAACAGGCATATACGATCTTCCACTATGATCATGGAACATTAACCATTGAAAGAGATTGTAAAGATTATCCTGTGGATGGCTTATACACATGTTTTGATATTCTCGATACAACAGGCAGTGAAGAAGAAGTATTTGATGCCTGGTTTGATCGAATGCATATACAGCCATTAGAACCACAAAAACTTTATGGATATTCGAGCTGGTATAACCATTACGAAAATATCTCTTCTAAAACAATTGCGGAAGATTTAGATGGATGCAAAAAGATTCTACAGAAAGGTGATTTGTTTCAAATTGATGATGGCTGGCAGACTTGTACAGGTGACTGGCTAAGCGTGGACAAGCAGAAGTTTCCTGAAGGATTGCGCTATGAAGTGGATCAAATTCATAACAATGGATTTCTAGCAGGCTTATGGCTTTCCCCTTTCTTAGCATCCGTTCATTCAGATCTTGTGAAACTTCATCCAGACTGGCTATTAAAGCATAATGGTTCCCCTTGGTTTACTGGATGCAACTGGGATGGTGCATATGCTTTAGATATTGATCATCCCCAAGTAATCCAGTATTTAAAAGATGTATTTCATCTTGTATTCGAAGAATGGAAGTTTGATTTTGTAAAACTGGATTTCTTATATGCAGGTGCTCCATTTCCTACAGAAACGAAGACACGCAGCCAGAAGATGTTCCAAGGCATTCATTTCTTACGTGAACTTTGTGGAAATCATCCAATTCTTGGATGTGGTGTACCAACATGTACAACATTTGGATTGTTTGAATATAACCGTATTGGATGTGATGTCTCTTTAGACTGGAATGATGTATGGTATATGCGTTTGTTTCATCGAGAACGTACTTCAACAAAGCAATCTTTAGCAAATACGATTTTCCGCCGATCATTAAACAACCGTGCATTCTTAAATGATCCAGATGTATTTTTCTTGAGAGATGAAAATATCAAGCTCAATGCAAAACAGAAAGATCTTTTAGCAACACTCAATGCACTGCTTGGAGGGGTATTTCTTACAAGTGATAATCCATCAAATTATACAGAACAGCAAATCGAACAATACAGATATTATCGTCACTTATCCCAGGCAGAAAATATCCATACTTCTATGCATGGATCTACGTTAACAATTACGTATACATTAGATGATAAAAATCATATATTTACATGTGATACAAGAATGTTTTAAAAAGCTCCAGAAATGGAGTTTTTTTTGCATATCTGAAGCAAAGAATATGATTTCTTTCTACAATCGTAATCCTTTTACATCTTTGATACGTGACAAAATCATATTACAGCTGCAGCTGATCACACCAGGCAATGGATCAATGACTGTATGTAAAAATTCTTCCATTTCTTCTGCAGAAGAAGCAACAGCATGCACATGCAGTTTATCTTTTCCCGTGACACGATAAATCTGTGTCACCGTATCATTCGCATTCAAGCGTTCTGTAACTTTTGCCAAGTGATTCGGTGTTGTTTCAATTTCAAAATAACAAGAAACTGCTCCACTAATCTTCTGTGGATTAACAATTGTTGTATATTCTTCAATGATTCCACGCTGTTCCAATGCTTGTATTCTTGCTTTTACCGCCACTCTTGAAATACCGATTTTTTCACCAATATCAGAATAGGAAATACGTGCATTTTCTATCAGCAAGCTTACAATCTCTTGATCCAATTTATCTAATCCATCCAAAAACATAGCGTTTCTCCATAAAACTTCATCTTTGCGTTGATAATAGCACCAGGATTTCGAAAAGTAAACGTTACATTGACGAGTGTCATTGTTGTATCTATAATGGTTTCAATATGTAACTTTAAGCTTACGAAACGGAGGCTTATCATGAATCAAGATTTAACAAAAGGATCCATCATCAAATCTATGCTTTTATTTGCCATCCCAATGATTTTGGGAGACTTGCTGCAACAATGCTATAACATTACGGATACTTTGATTGTTGGGCAATTCCTTGGAAGAAATGCTCTTGCGGCTGTTGGTTCCTCTTTTACATTGATGACTTTTCTAACTTCCATCATTCTTGGATTATGCATGGGAAGTGGTGCTCTATTTTCCATACGCTTTGGAGAAGGCAATGAAAAAGCACTTCGTGAAAATCTCTGTGCTTCATTTTTCTTCATTGCCTTTGTAACTGTACTTTTAAATATCTTGTCATTTTTATGCTTGGATAGTCTTCGAATATTTCTTCAGGTTCCACTAGAAGTGTGGAGTGATATGCATTCCTATTTGTTTATCATCTTTCTTGGCATTCCTGCCGTTTTTCTATACAATTATTTTTCTTCTTACCTGCGTGCAATTGGTAATTCAGTTGTTCCATTATGGTTTCTGGCTGTTTCTGCAATATTGAATATCATTCTTGATCTCTGGTTTGTGATTGGATTGCATTTAGGTGTTGGCGGCGCAGCAGAAGCAACAGTCATTGCACAATACGTTTCAGGGTTTGGTATTGCGATTTATACACTCACCCATTTTTCACAGGTACGTTCGATATGGAATATCCACTGTCTAAAAAAAGAAAGAATTCATGAAATCATCTCCTTCTCTACCCTCACATGTGTTCAACAGTCCGTAATGAACCTTGGGATTCTTATGGTACAAGGGCTTGTCAACAGTTTTGGTCCAATTGTGATGGCTGCATTTGCGGCTGGTGTAAAGATTGATGCATTTGCCTATATGCCCGTCCAGGATTTTGGTAATGCCTTTTCAACATTCATTGCACAAAACTATGGTGCAAGAAAGAATGATCGTATCCGTTCTGGTTTAAAAAGTGCAGTATGCATCTCTATGGCTTTCTGTATTGTCATATCTGCACTCGTCTTTATTTTCGCAAAACCACTCATGTCTATTTTTGTGGATGCAAATGAAATTGAAATCGTTCAAGAAGGTGTACGCTATCTCTGCATTGAAGGAGCATTTTATTGTGGTATCGGTTGTTTATTTTTGCTTTATGGATTGTATCGCGCACTAGGCAGACCTGGAATGAGTGTTGTACTTGCATATATTCTTTCTTCTATCGTTGGGGTATGTGGTATCTGGTGGTCTGTTCCTATTGGATGGTTTTTAGCGGATATCACTGGTTTATTCTATTACAAGGCAAAAAAGAAAGAATTATTTTGATATAGAAGCATTATATTTTTCTCTGATGTGATTGACTGCTTCATCTGCATTTACAACTTTTCCTTGTATAGTAGACACGCAACATCACTTCCATATATTTTGGATGCTTTGTTCAAGCAATAATCATTTTGGAATACGCATCTCGAATCTGAAAAAGAGGAGCACATTCTTTCTCAAATGTTTTCTGCCCAGAAATGTTGTCACTTACACACATAAGGTACGAACTAACCTTGCTGGTGTGGTGGCAGCCACGCAGCAGATATTAAGTCTAGATACGATGCCAAAGTGTTATCAAAAATATGAAAAAGAATCGTGGAAAAGTCGTGGGCTTCGTGTATTACCAGTAGACAATTATGTGGTACTTTATATTCCAGACAACAATAAAAAGGTTGTAACAATACTTAGGGTAATGTATGACGGACGGGATATAGACAATCAGTTAAATCTCCACACAAAGCAATAAAGGATATGATTTGAAGTCAGCACTGTTTCTGCACAACTAATTTCAACTTTAATTTTTTTCCTTTGAAAGTGGAATTTAACTTTTCAGTTCAGCCTTTTCATAACAGCACAGAAATCAAAAGAATAGAAGAGTACATCAGTTAACAGTAACGCTGAATTTACCACCACCCTATGAGGACGGCGCACTCTTCTGAATTGCTAGTAGATAGAAGTTTTTTATATCCTACATTAAAGAATGGAATAGCATCAGCAACTATCCTCCACTATGGAATCGATTTATAAAAGCAATTAACAGTTCACGTTTACCTGATCTTCGATAAGCATTAGCACTTCTGCTAGTGCTTTTCTTTAATCAAGTGAGCAACATGATGTTCACACTATTAGAAATTAAATTGATCATTCTATTACCGAAAATTGAATAATTTTTAAAAAGTGGGAACAGGAGAGGACGTTATGCAACTTATTGTTAGAAAAAAAATATTTAGATGAGTTGATTGAATTATATGGTACACCCGATATAAAGGTTATTACTGGAATCCGTCGTAGTGGAAAATCAGTATTACTTCAGGAATTTATCACATATTTAAAATCATTAAATGAACAAAT
>SAMEA3387494__coassemble_2453_pt1 | contig 17010 bp, 15 predicted proteins | sample SAMEA3387494__metabat2_low_PE_002 | metagenome-assembled genome bin SAMEA3387494 (sample SAMEA3387494) | Felis catus | biome: Faeces | place: United Kingdom | collected 2012
ACATAAAGTGAAGAGATGTTGTTGCAAGTATCATAGTATGGATTTTCAATCAGCTTAACCCCAGGATACTCCTCTTCAAATGTCACAAACTGTTCTTTCAGATAGCCGACAACAACATAAATTTCATTAATTCCGTTTTTATGCAGACCATCAATGACTGTGTCAATCATCCGCACACCATTTACTTTAACCAGCGGTTTCGGTGTTGTCAGCGTCACCGGGTGCATTCGATTTCCTAAACCTGCCGCCATAATAATGGCTCTTTCTACTTTTGGCATTTATCCTTCCTCCCCTTGCTTTTTCAATTCTTCTTGAACAATTCGATAATAGTCTTTGGCATATCGATACTGCCGAAGCGAATACTCACCAAACTCTACACCGAGGTTTCTCTTATACTCGCACCAGTTACTCCACAACAGACCGCAAGCAGCAATGTAGCAATAAATCTTGATCCTAGTTTCATCACTGCAGCCTTCCGTAAAATAGGCTGAAATCAAGCGATCGACCTGGCGTTTATTATAAAGAGAATAAATACAGAACATTGCCACATCCACATGAGGATCTTGCATTCCTGCATACTCCCAGTCAATCAGTCGGATTTCTTCTTTTCCATCTTTCTCCACAAACAGGAAATTATCCGGCACTGCATCAATATGTGTCAGGACTTTTTCTCCAATATGTGCATCGATATAAGGCTTTAGTGACAGAACATTTGCTTTTGTTTTTTCATAATCCTTATAAACAGAAGGTGTTCCCTCCCATAGTGTTTCATAGAATTCCATTTGTCCAAAAATATCAAACTTATGATTTACTTTTAATTTCAAGTCATGGAACGCATGTAGCCGCTTCATACACTTCTTGACATCTTCGTAGTTCAATGGATCACATACTCTTGCACCTTCCAAAAATTCCGTAATCTTATAGCCATTTTCCGGATTGATATATGCAATATCATCACAAATATGTTTCCCATCAATGGCCTGATAAACTGCCGCCTCTTGACGACGGTTAATAAGCTGGTCAGTTCCTTCGCCCGGAATTCGCATGATATATTTCTTTCCTATGCAAGTAAACAGGAAAGACCGATTCGTCATTCCTTTTTTAAGAACCGTAATATCTGTAACTGCTTCTGGCCTAGCATCCAGAGCCTCACAAATCACCTGAATTGCATCTGTTTTCAACTGGTTAGAATCGCTGTCAATTTCCCGGAGTTGCTCATAAGTATTGATTTCCACTACATCCGCTGAATGAACCACACGAGCTGCTACTATCATCCGATCCTTATTATAAAGTGCCTCCTCCCAGAACGCTCCATCGTACCTCTGATTTCTGCATAGTTGTTCAATACGTTTTGCAACTATGTCGGCATCCTCTTTTACCAGGTAGCAGATACCTATCATTGCATTACCGCCAGAACTTTCTGGTACAGTTACCAGTTCCATTTTACGATTAACTCGAACCGTACTGTCGTTGTCTACAAGATCGCTGACCATATACCAGGAATACATTTCATGTCGATGGAATGGATTTCTGTCACACCAAATATCACAAGGAATAATGTAAGCATTTTCCAGATGTTCTTTTATAAGTTTGACCGAATGCAAATTATTCTTTGAAGCATAATCGGCATTTACTACGAGTTCTACACAATACTCATCAATCAAATACTCGTATTTTTCTTTCATGAAACCTACAACCACATAGATTTCTTTAATTCCCACTTCATGAAGCTGCTTTATGATACGTTCGATCAAGGCCTCACCATTAACTTCCAAAAGACCTTTCGGCATTTCCGTATTAATGGGAACCATCCGCATACCAAATCCGGCTGCCAAAATAACAGCGCGTTGCGGGGTTTTCTGTTTAAATTCTGTGATTGCCTTCATTGTGGGACGTATGGATTCGTCTAAATAATCATCCTTGATAAGTTCCTTAAGTGAACGGTTTACCACTCCCAATGAATGGCCTGATACCTCTGCTAGAATTCTTTGATTAATAAACGGTTCCAGTAAAAGTGTGTTCAAGATGTCGTTTTTTTGCTTGTTCATGTTCATTATTCCTTTCTTTTTTCGTGAACATCAGATCAAAAAAAATCCCGGTCAATTATTATTACAACATTAGATACCGGGATTTTTCCACTATAACAAATGCATTTACAAATCAAAAAAATCCACAAGCTTTTTAGCTGATATCATTCTTGTATCTTCGTAAAATTGTGGCATCAATCGTTTTCGCTCTTCTTTATAATCATCAAAGTTAGTTATTATGCGCTCAAGTGCATAATAAAACTCCTTTAACGAGTTTACATGTGATCCTGCCCAATAGTCTATTGCATTATTAGGAATAAAACCACCTCTTGATTTTTTGTATTCCTCATAATCATCCACAGTAAATATCATAGGTTTATCCAATAACATATAATCTGCTGAAATAGACGAATAGTCTGTTATAAGTGCATCTGTGAGTTTAATAAATTGGTAAAGCTGTACATTAAGCTGATGTAACTGCTCATCTTTCAAAAAAAGTATATTATCATAATTTTCAGAAAAAACTGGAAGATCCAATTGTAAAGGATGTATCTTCAATATAAGTACAGTTTTCATCCTCACTAAATATTGTGACAGGTGCATCAGTTGTTCTCTAGTATACACAATTGGCAAGTGTGTCTCTGTTTTAATATAGTCCTCTGAGATATCTTTATGATTAGACTCTCTAAATGTCGGCATCCAAAGTAACACTTTTTTATATGAGCTTAATTTGTATCTGTGTTCAATTTTTTCTTCTATATTCTTATCAAAACACATTAAATAATCCAACCTTGGCATTCCACAATGGATAAATTTTGCATTTCCAAAGTCTTCAAAACATGGATACAACTTTTCTGAAAGATTACTCGTCACTGTTACATAATCAGGTTTTGTTTTATCTACTTGTGCCTTCTTTCCTGCTTTATATCCTGCAAATCCATGCGTCAAATAAACTATCGTTTGATTGTTTTTCTTGTCTAAATTATGCATCACATTGCTATGATCATAAAAGAAGAATCTACATGTAGCCAAACATTTGCTCCACTTTAAATCAACTTTTCGTGGGAATTTTTTTACAAATTCTGTATTTGGAAAACCTCCATTTCTTTCAGCATATCTTTTCGCACTTTCAATATCATTAACCAACCAATAGGCTTTATATTTTTTTAAGATGCCATTGCAACACATATAGTCAAAAAGTGCATATGCATTATCTGTCAAATCACCTTCACTCTCAAATACTAAAATATCTTTCACAGGAGTAAACTGATATAGTCTATACAGCAATCTATTCATACTAATAGCCAAATGTACTTGTAGCGCTTTTACCAAACCAATTACACCTTTTTCGCTGGTCACTTTAATAATTTTATTTATAGAATGCATCTAATCATTGCTCCTCACTTTCTATGTACCAATTTTGATAATACCAACTTCATATCAGCGACATAGCAAACTGCAATCACCAAAAACAATCCTATTACAACTCCGTACATAAAAATCTGATTTTCAATTGTACACAAAGCAATAGCCTGAATTATCAACAGAATATAGCTACATACATCTCTTACAACATTAATCTTTAGTTTAATATATTTTCTGCTTTGAAAAAAACGAATAAAAAAGACTTCCCCATAACAAATTGTTGTTGCAATCGCGGCCCCCATTGGACCAATCACTGGGGTGAATATTATATTTAATACAATATTACTAACTGCACCAACAACTGTGCTGACAGCGAAAACTTTGCTGTTTTTCACTGCCGAGAAAAAACCTCCTATATATCCACTCATGGCACCAAATAAAATAGCAATTGTCAGCCAAGGCACATATTTCCAAGCATCATAAAAATTCTGTGCATATAAAATTTTTGCCAAAATCTTATCAAAAACAATAATCATTGAACATACGATTGTCATCAAACAATTATATGTTCGATATGTTTTTGCAAAAAAACCACTTTCATCATTTGGATCAAAATCCTTAACAGCAGACAATTCCCACGCCTGATTAAAAATACTCTGGCAAACATTTAGAATAGATGGAATTTTTGAAGCAACTGAATATACGCCATTTGCCGCCAATCCACAAAAGAAAATCACAATAAATCTATCCGATGCATTATTGACCCACCAAGCAAGTGCATTTGCAATCAAAGGTTTTGAATAGGAAAGCATTTCCTTATTCTCAGTTGAGTATTTCAAATGGAAATTTGCAGTTTGAAGCATTTTCCCTCGTACCATAAGAAATATACTTTGAGCCACAGGACCAATAATATTTGCCAAGAAGTAGCCCTTTAACCCCATTTTCAAATTAACTAGAAAGAAAATATTCAATCCAATTGTTACCAAGGATGACAAAACGCTCGAAACAGATAAATCTGAAATCCTATCTGTACCTCTAATATAACTGATAACTACACCCGACAGAGATTGTGTCAAAAACATCAGAAAGAAATAAACTGCATACTGATTGGCAACCGTTGAAAAGCCAAAAATTTTATTAATGACAAGCCCAGCTGCGAAAATCATATTAGCTCTAATCACATACCGTAATCCAATTGTCGCAATAGATTCATTTTTATAATTCTTATCTAACGCAAATCGTATAACTGCATCCTGAATATTCAAAGTCAGGATTGGAAGTAATACACCGACGGTAGTATTAAAAATATCATACGTTCCATAATCGGTAGTCGACAAAATACTTGTATACAGTGGAACAAGAAAAAAGCTAAGAAGTTTTGTTGCAAAACTTGACAATGTTAATAATCCGACATTTTTTATCAAATATTTATACTTACTCATTAAGTGAACTCCTACACATCTTTTATCTCAAGTTGATATGTTACCCCCCCGGAGTCAATAATTTGCACTTAATCAAAATTTCTTTTATTGCTTGTTTTCCACAATCTCTCGGAAGTGCGAGAAAAACCGCACGATTAAACTTCATACCGTGTTTTATATGCTTGATAAAATTTTTTCTTGATTTCGGTGCTTTTGATGGATGCTCTAACTGGTGATTATGACTTTTAGCTTTGTCAACATTTACATCGACCACTTTGATATTTGCACTCTCCAAAAGTGCTTTTCCTTTCTCTGTTTGACACAATACAAGTGAAATGCCTTTTTTCCATTCATTCTCCGGAAGTTCTGTTCCCCATGAGTCTCCTAATGTAATATCCCCCGGACGCTTTTCCTGTGCGTACTTACAACTATAGCAGTTTTCCGTGTAAGATAGTCCAGTTAGAAAAGAAATCATATACCTATCACATACACCGTGCGTCGCAATTGTTCGAGATTTCTCCGATACTTGAAAGTTTCCTTTAACTCGAAAATCAATAGACGACATCTTACATGTATTCTCATCATACTGCTTTAAAAATATATCCAAAATCTTAGGCGATGGCGTCCCATGACAAATCAAATCAATAGTAGTAAGCTTTTCACTCAGAGGATCCCCAATATAATTTCTTAAAGCTGCAACTTGGCAAGGTAATCCTATAAAAAGAATTTCAGTCTCCTTTGCAAGTTCTTTTTTTATAGTCTTATAAATATTTGTCGGATTACTTTTAATATACTTTGAACCTGCAAAACAATCCAGTTTATTTGTATCTTCAACAATATCGAAAACAAAATTCCCATCTCGGAAAAGGCAGCTACAAACCTTTCCTCCTTTTTTTATAAATGTTTTCGCCAACTCCGTCGCAACTCCTCCAGATGCAGACTTTGTTCGGGTTTTATCATCATACGTCCAACCTTGTTTCCAAATAATTGGTGAACGTAATTGAGGTAGGTGCTTCTGTTGACATACTTTCTCGCACATACCACAATTAATACATTTATCCTCATCAATAACTGCATTAAATGCATCAATAACATCAACAATATGTATGGCATTCTTCGCACATATATTCACGCAAGCCATACAGCCTGTACATTGATCTTTGCTACACACATTTCTCATAATGTACTCCCTTCATATTCTGCTACTTCTTTTTTTTCCTTGCTGCATGCATAGGCAATATACAATACTGTGAAAGCAAAACAAGATGCAAAAGAAGGATACATAAAACATGTTTCGCCTAGACTTGAAAATACGTTTACTCCAAACACAATTAATGTTAACCTTTTAAATGAATCATTACTAGATTGATTTAAAAGTCTTTTCAAAATAAACAGCATAAAACACGAAATAAAAATCAGACCAATAATTCCAGTTGACATCAAAACATAGAGAAAATAGTTATCAACAAAGAAGGTATTGTACTGTGGCAATTGATAAAATTCGCCTGAACCTATCAATCCTAATCCAATCCAAAGTCGTCCACTTCTAACCAATACTGGAACATTATATACAAAATTATAAGACCTATTAGATAATGTAAATAACTCCTCCACACCATTTTCACTACTAAAAAGTATAAGTGTAATTATAATCAAAACAAGTCCGGCTATTAATCCTCTTTTTTCATTATTACTTTTAATTTTATTTAACAATCTACTATATAATATCAGCACAAGAAATAATATAAGCGCACTTAGCGCAGTTCTAGATGCTGTTGCCAATATAATGTACATCATAAATATATCTATTATGAAATACACATTTTTTTTCTTATTTCCACAAACTAAATAACTGGATAAAACAATAACACAAAGTGCTATATTAGCTGCTGCATTCGGATGGTAAAAACCAAATGCAGCTCTAGTTCTTGTATATCCTTCAAAAACATTACTTACTAACTCACCAAGTGCGAGTTTTCCATCCCAATTTAACGCAGCGCTAAAAATTATTCCTATCGCAAATGTCCAAAATGTTGTTTTTACAAAAGTAACTATTCTACATTTATTGCCTTTTATATAGGAAGCCATTATAAAAACAAGAATATAAAATATCACTAGGGCATTAAATGTAAACTCTGTCAAATCCTTTAAACCATTATTAACAAGAATCTTTCCAAACAAAAACACATACACGCAGAATGCGCTTCCCCAAAAAAGTATTGGGTTTAGTTTCAAATTTTTAGAGTTGCGTATCCATTGAAAAAAAACAAATACAATCAAAAGTGCTGATGAAATATAGTATATTTTCAGAGGGCTTGAAATCACACTGCTGTCTTGACTTATTAATATTCTACTAAACAGTATAACGCACCAGATTGAAAATGTTATTGTTTCAGTCTTTATCTTCATCGCATATATTCCTTAATTCCCTTTCTAGCTGGTTTACAGAATTATTCCACGAAAACTGTTGTACAGTCTTGTAGCCATTTTCAGCAAGCTTAATTAGCATTTCATGATTTTCAAATAGTTCACATAGGTTTTCGGTCATTTTTCTGACATCACCTGGTTCACAAAGCAATGCATTTTCTCTATCCGAACCAATATCTAACATGCAACCTGTATTTGTTCCTACTACAGCGCACTTACTTGCCATTGCTTCAAGCGGTGTCAATCCCCACCCTTCTTCTCTCGATGTATATAAATAGATATCCGACTTTTTATATAATCCTTTTAATTCTTCTCTCGACGGATCCTTATAATACACAATCTCATCAGAAATGTCCGGTCGATCGACCAACCCAAACATTGTCAATTTCGCATTAGGATATCTATCTTTTACATTTTTATATGCTGCCAATCCATCTCTCACGCCTTTTTTGGGAAGATCATGATACAGCATTAAAACCTCAATTGTTCGATTCCCAAAATCGTATTTTTTTTCCGAGTTATTAAATACTTCTAAATCAAGCCCATCAAAAACAATTGGTCCATCCTCTGCCCCAAGTTGCTCTATTAATTTATTTTTTATCCAAGTTGATATTACGATATGTCGTAGATGTTCTGTATATGATTTTCTTCCAAGTTCTTCGTTATTCCATATCTCATAGTCTTGAATGAAGTACACCTTTTTACCTTTATTGTGGCTCAATCTAGCTACAGAAAAAGCTGTCGGCCAAGCACTCGCCATACAAATATCTGCATTTCTAATGTATCGATCAGAAATAAACGGAACTGGAAGCACATTCACATCAAACTGAAGTTTTTTATATTTTTTCTTAATTTCATAGCTGTAAATTCTTTTAACTGTGTTCGTTACAACATGCGCCTTATTTAAAATCAATGATTTGCTATTTTGCACATCATATGCCAATAAAGGTGTATAAAAAACGATATCATGTCCTTTAGCTTTAAGCAATTCACCATACTGAAAAAGAACTCTCATGCCTCCTGATAATCCTATACCTGGAATTATAATATTTATAATCATTTTACCTTTTCCCCTTCATACCATCCTTCAGTCCTTTCAATCCAGCACCTAGTTTTTCTAATTTTTGATCTTCAAAAATAAAAATGATAATAATATGCTTCACTGCTCCAAAAAATGCACGTACTTCACTGAGTTCTTTGTGCTTTTGTGAAACAAGCATCGCATTTCTCGTTCCATAATATCTTCTAAAGGGTGAGTGATTCCATGTTTTTATCTTCCAAGGCCCAATTTTTACAATGTGCCCTTGTCCTATCTCATGAACAAACCCCACAAATCCAACCTGATATATATAATACCCTTTTTCTCTCATCGTAAGGCACATATCGTAATCAACTTGATCAATAAAAAGACTCTCATCAAATTTTCCGGCTTTTTTCCATGCTTCCACATTAAGCAATGCCGCTGAAGTAATACACCAAGGCACTTCCTTTAAATCACCAAATTCATGGCCTTCTTTTTTACATTCATCTTCTAAAAAATTTCTATCTTGATAAAGGCATGTAAACTGTCCAACATTTTTCATAGACAAATACGGCCTATACTTGTCAATTATGTCATCCTTACATACGGTATCTTGATCCAATGTAAGAACCCACTTTACGCCACAACTTTCCGTTGAATCCGCAATGATATTAAGCGCCGCTGCAATTCCTTTATTTTTATGTAAGTCTATATATAGTATTTTGTCTGTGTTAAAACTTTGGACTTCACTTTGAATTTTTTCTTTGTTATTAGATCCATTGTCTACCAATATTAGTTGATCCACTTGACCTAAAATATGTGTGATGTTTTCCTTCAATCTACTAATTTCTGGATTGAATAAAACAATTCCCGCAAAAATAGCTTCCATTCTCTTACCCTATGTGTATTAATTTCCAATTATCTTGATATAAATCTGCTTTAGAATGTTTCCCCGTCTTATACCAGATATCCGGTGCAATCACAATTTTATTCTTTTCGTTTGATAGATACTGAGCCCACCAACTAAACGAACTGTTGGACAGTACAAAATGCTTACACGCTGACATTAAACGCAATTTTTCCCATACAGGATCTACTCCACTTTCATAATAGACTTCTCCTGGAAATTCCATATTGTTTTTCACCCAATCGATATCATCGGAAAAGCCAAAAAATGTGCAATCCGGCAGACACTTTTTTATATAGGCAAGAGCATTTCTAAAATATGCATTATCACATATATAAAAAGTACCTTTATTCTTATCGTTCATAAAATCTCCGCGCCGAATAGTAACGCAAACAGAATTAGTATTCCTAATTTTATTATATAGTTCTTCATTCTGTGGTTGAAGTGGTTCTTTCGGAGTGAGTTCCATCTGAAGAATTTCTGCTATGTCAGAAAAATACTTTTCGCTTTGCCAGTAACCATTGAGGACAATTTGCTTCTGCAATTTTTCATTTAACAAAGGCAGCGGCTTATAAACCCGTGCAGATTTCCAAACAAAAACGCCTTTTTTTGCCATTATGTCAAAGTACAAGTCTGGAAAAAATTTTCTTAAAATCTTGACTGAATAGTTATCTGCATTTGCTTCCTTTAGCGGTCTTTCTGAAACAACCTCTACATTTTCATTTAAATTAAAGTCAAGTAAAGCCAAGCGAAAATTTGGCGTATTCTGTCGCATTTCATATGTATTAAGATAAATCTTTCCGCCATATTTTTCCTGCAGTTGTCGTGCACATGCATACTCAAAAAGTTGATTTCCCAATTGTCCCACTATGTTTACTTCAATCATCCTTACATTTCTCCATCATCTAAGCATTTTCTTTAACAGTTCGTTCGATTGTTTCCGATATTGTTCTAAAAGATCATTTACAATCTTGTAATTTATTTTTTGATTAATATATGAAAAATCGCCAAGACTATTTAATATTCTATCTTGTAGCCCAAACTGTTTCAAAACACTCAAATTTCTTGCAATTTTTTCTTTCGGTAATACTTCGACAAACTGCCTATTAAACATTATTGCAAAAGCAGTACCATGAAAAGAATCTGTAATCATATATTCTGCATTTGCAATATATGATAAAAATTTAAACGGTGATAAACACAGCTTAAATTTTCCTACTCGCATACAGTTATGCGCTTCGACAGAAACTCTAAGCAATTTTAACCCAGCTTTATCCGCAAATTGCTTTGCATATTCATCCATTTCATGATTGGCATTAAGTTGATAAAGCAACACATATCCTTTTTCATGTATCGGCAGCAATTGTTTTCTCCATCTATCTCCACCAAAAATCATTGTTGGATCAAGAATTTGTGTTGCCTCATATCCAGCTCTATTTACTATATTAACCGCACTATCTTCTCGCACAGTTATATAGTCATATCCATGCAATAATTCGTTGAACTTATCAATTCTTTCTTTCGGATAACTCTCTTTTCCAAAACTCGCAGAAAAAGCTATCTTTTTTGCACCTTGTGGAGCAAAACTCAAGAAATACATAGGATCTACATCATCTTGAGCAATTTCTCCCCAAACTTGATCACTACCTGTACAATAAATATCGGCTGGCGGTATTTTGCTTGCATCTGCGACCAGATTTGTAATGCGTTCGCTCAAATTCAGATATTTGGTTCTTTCCTTTTCAAATGCTTTTCCACAAATATAGTGATCTGGCCATTGAACGATTCTATATATAAGTCTAGTAAAAATATTCCGATTCCATTTTTTGGATTTTTTTAACAGTAGTTCTGTCACATTATGATACTCTTCATCTTCTCGAACATAATCCAAAACTTTCGCATTATATCCGTAATCTTCAAATAGTTTTTGTGTAGCATACGTCTGTAAAAAAGAGCCATAATTAACAATTGCATGGCGTGTTATAAAACAAATTTTTTTCATAATCATTTCCTTATGCTTTATATGAATACTTGACTTTAACAATCGCTCTGCATAATACCATCAGCATTCTATACTTTTTCTTCTTTATGAGATAAAGCATCATATTCCATGGAATACCAATCTTTATGGTTGTTACATTAACGAAGTTTTCTAAATCAAGTCTTTTTAATCCATTTTCAAATTTCTTTCCCATTTCTTTGAAACTAGTATTGTTCTTAGCTTCATTCAGTGACGCATAAAAAATGCAGAACAATACATAGTTATCATACTGATTATCCAAATGTTTATTATTCTGTAAAAGTTTCTCATTTAGATAAGCGAATAAGACTTCCAGTCTTTCAAATCGCCGCGTATCATACGCTTTTGTCATAGATTGACTGTTTTGTCGATAATAGTATAGTGGAATGTCAATTCCATAAAAGGATTTACATTTTAATATGCTGTTGTATATGCAGGCAACATCTTCACCAAAAGTAATCTTATCTTCAGAACAAAGATTATCTCTTAGAATTTCGGCCTTAATCATTTTAGACCATACAGCTGGCAAAACACCGAATGTGTAAAATCTTTGATTTCTGTCACAAAGCATAACTGGAATAATCTTTTCTTTAATATCTTTCTCGCCAAAAAATCCTCTAAAATGCGAGGTTTTCATTTCAACATTTTTCCCATCTATGCTTTTAAACGCATTGTATTCCACAATATCCGGGTGAGATTCCATAATCACTTTATCAACTTCTGCAAGCCAATTATCTGCTACCCAGTCGTCTCCATCCACATAGCCGACATACTCACCCTTTGCAGCCATCACACCAGCTCTTCGAGCACTAACTAGCCCCCCATTGGCTTTATGTATGACTCGAATGTGGTCATTCTTCAGTGCATAATCATCACAAATTTTGCCACTAGTATCAGTAGCACCATCATCTACAAGAATCAGTTCATAATTATCATAGTTCTGGCTTAGGACACTTGTTATGCACTGATCAAGAAATTTTTCAACATTATAGATCGGCACAACAATACTGAATCGGAGATTATTTTCCATTGGACACCTCCACACTGTTTCTCTTTTGTATGTAAGTTACATTGTCTGGAATATCTTTTGTAACTATTGATCCAGCAGCAATAACGACATTGTCTCCAATTTTAATGTTAGGAAGGATTAAGACATCACTTCCAACCCAGACATTAGAGCCAATTTCAACTTGTCCTACAACATAGCCTTGTTTTCTGAAAAGTCCTTTTGTCACATCTGTTCTATGATTATGATCATATATTTTGACATTTTCTCCAAAAATGCAATCATTTCCTATATTAATTTCGCCCAAAGATGTCATTGAACAATTTCGGTTAAAGAAACAATTATCTCCAATATTAATGCTTCCTGTTTTTTCAATCATCAAATGGCATCCAGGATAAAAGAAAGTCATTTTACCAAAATGAAAGCGACTCCCATATAAAATTTTCCAGCACATAATTTTTAAAATTCCGATAACTCGATTTATAATTTTTATCAGATATTCAGACAATACTTTCATTTATACAACTCCATTGTCTTCTCTACGACATCATCCCAACTATATTTATGGCAAATGAAATCAGCAGCATTCTCTTTATATGTATGTACAGCATCTTCATGGCTTAACAGCCATGCAAGCTTTTCTTTGAGATCATTCACATCACTCTTTTTAAATGTCACTGCCTTATCTTCAACAACTTCAGCACATTCAGGAATGTCTGAAGTTAAACAGCAGTTCCCATAGCTCATTGCTTCCAGTAATGAAAGAGGAATGCCTTCTAAATCAGAAGGCAATGTATAGATGAATGCATTACTATACAATTCATCTAATAACTGACCTTGTACAAACCCAGTAAAGATGATTCTATCATCACCTTTTGCTGATTCTTTTAATTCATTTGCAAATGCATCTGTATCACTAGATCCACCTGCAATGACTAATTTCTTATCTGTATGGATATTCTTGTATGCTTCAATTAAGTAACGAATACCCTTTTCTGGAACTAATCGACCAAGAAATAGAATATAGGAATCTTTTTCTAATCCCAATTGTTTAATCAATTCAGCATCTTTGATTTCTGGTCGATTCACACCATTTGGAATGAAATGTGTCTGTCTATTGTATTGCGATAAGAAATACTCTTGTACACCTTTACTCAACACAATGATTTCATCCGCATACTTCACTGCATTTCTTTCCCCTTGACGAATAAATTTCGAACCAAATCCTGATTTCCATTTTTCTCTCTGCCAGTCAAGTCCATGAATTGTTACAATCACTTTTTTACCAAGTATTTTTGGCATCCACGCAAAAAAAGCAGGACCTTCGGCATGAATATGTACAACATCATATTTTCCAAATGCTGCAAGCCAGGAAGCAAAGAATGAAGAACTCACTGCGGCTAGTCCCTTTTTATCAATTGTTGGAACAGACTTCTGTACAATTCCGTCATATGCATTGTTACTGTCATACTTCGCACCACTCACATGATGACCACCACGATTCAAGCAAGTCACTTGATTGCCAAGCTTCGCCATTCTTGTACAAAGCTCTTTCACGACAATTTCAACGCCACCTTCACGAGAAAGACGTTTTTGCCCAAACATTACAATATTCACAATTTTCACCCCTTGAAAACCACATAAAAAACCTCTTTGTATCAACGATCACGTTGTTCAAAGAGGTTAATTATCATAGTAAATATAAGTTATGTAATAAATATTACATTGAACCCTGTTTCTTTAATACGACACCAAATGTCTTCAATAGAATCTTAACATCTAAGCCAGGATTCCAGCGTTCAATGTATTCTTTATCCAAACGTACAACTTCTTCAAAATCAGTGATATCACTTCTACCAGAGATTTGCCACATACCTGTAATACCAGGTTTAATAGCTAATCTAGCATAATGATGTAAATCATACAGCTTTGTTTCATCCACAGTAGGAGGTCTTGTTCCAACTAATGACATATCACCTTTTAATACGTTAAAGAATTGAGGAAATTCATCCAAAGATGTCTTACGAATAAATTCACCAATTCCTGTTTTATGTGTTCCATCAGGTAAGATCTTGTTTCCAATAATTCTTGGATCAAAATCCATCTTGAACATTCTTCCATCACTTACCTTGTTTTGATCCATGAGATCTTTTTTACGTTCTTCTGCATCTAAGTACATGGATCTAAACTTATACATTTTAAACTTCTTGCCATTCTGTCCAACTCTAACCTGAGAAAAGAAAATTGGACCAGGAGAAGCAATATAGATACAAGGTGCAACAAAGATAAATATAATGACTGTTAATAAACAGCCAACAAGTCCAGCACAAATATCCATTGCTCTTTTAATACATAACTGTAGTGTAGAAGCATAGTTAATTGTTAATGTCAGTACTGGATAAGATGCAACCTTCTCAACAATTTGTCTCTTTCCTTCAATTTTAGAAAATGGCAATAAGTTTAAATGTAACGTTACACCTGTTTCTAACAGTTTATTTAATAAATCTGGATCAATTGGTAATGAAGGAGAAGTAACAACTAATACTTCATCAATCCAGTCTTGGCCAACAATGGATGGTGCTGTATCAATGTTTGCTGTGACTTCAATCCCTTGATATGATTTACCAATTTCATCTTTATCAATGACTGCTAAACCAACAACCTTGTATTTAGAGAAGGAATTTTGAATTACTGTGTTAATCACATCATTACAGATAGAATGATTTGTGATAACAAATAATCTTTGTGTACCTTCTCTCCTATGATTCAAAACGTATTTCTTAAATGCTAAACGAACAAGAAATGTAATGAAAATATAATAAAAAAATGTACTGAAATAAACAAATCTAGAAAAACTCGAAGAAAGTTTTACAAAGAACAAGAAGAACAACCCGACAGATAACAACACCAATGTATGTTTTACCGTCTTTGTAAACTCTACATAGATACCACGTTTCAATACATTCTTAAATGTTGCTGATAAAACCGCGATAAAGAAATCAGCTAATGTCAATACAAATATAACAGTTCGATATAATTTTGATCCATAAGGATTAATGCCCTGCCATAATAGGCATGCTAATATATATGAAAAATTCAAGCATAGAATATCAACAATAATGAAATCCGTATGCTTGATCCATGATAACGAATCTTTTCTATACATCTCCTAAAACTACATATCGTCTTGACAACGATATTACTCCCTTTTTTAATGCTACATAATTATATGGAGGTTGTTCACATTCACTGTATATCTGTGCGTATTGCACATAATGCACATAATTGTCAAAAGTGTTGATTTCAGCATAAATAAGCTATTATTTGATATATATATATATATATATATATATATATTAGATTGTAACAATGTTTCATGAACTATTTATATTTTCTTACATTTCTAATAATTTGTAGCTTAAATTTTCCACCTCATGGTGGACACCCTTGGTGTTCAGCTGAATCTCAGGGGCTATAACTCTTGATTGAAAATACTTTTCAATCTTCTAGTTAAGTAACATGCCCAACATACCAAAAAGACCATCCACCTTTTACGGAAGACGGTCTCAAAATACTTATTCAATTTCGATATATGCAAAAGATTGTGGCGCTGTATCTATTCCAAAATCAGAAAGCTTTTTCTTTGATTCAAAAATTTCCACCTCGCCCAGCTCATACGCATAAGCCGTTTTACAGCCATGAAAGTACTCTCTATATTTTGCCCGGCTGATACCAGCCATAGTTTTTGTCTTTTCCCATAATGAGGTAGGAGATGCTGATAATCGCCCAATTACTTGAACTGAGGCAACAACTTTCATGGAAGGAGATGTGCTGTAGATATAAATAATAGACACATTCTCTTTTGCCAAGCGCTTTCGGTATTCAAATTTCTTGGTTCCTTGTAATATCTTCTCCACATATTCAGGTTTGATTGATAAAAGAAGTGCTTTCAAAATATAACCCTCATCATTCTACATATTCTATTTCTGTTTCGGAATCCCGCATAATCATATCAAACTGAGTATCTGTTATAGCAGTAAATGGACGTGGACCTCCGGGGGCAGCAATAATATCCTTCTCCCACAGATAACCAAGAGTGAGTCGTTTGGTCAGGCTCTTTACAAAAATGAATTTTAGAATTTTTAGATTATAGCGATGTTTCGTCCAAAACTTTTTCAGTTCCTCGGCAGTAAAAACACTTCTGTTTTGGCACAAAGATAAAAGTTCATCTTCACTACGGATATTCTCAATAATCTCGTCTACTATTGCAACGGTTGATACCACAGACTTATATTTTTTGTTTTCTCCATGTGCGCCCATTCTGTAAAACAGAATCAAATCACCCGGTTTCGCTCCGTTAGTGGATGCCCATGAAATATATACCTTTTGAAGTGCATAGCGGTGCGGCTCTCGTCCAAGGAAATCTATCCGATTCTCACTATTGAGCTGTGAATCTGGTAGAAGTGTCGTATGATATTGGGGCATAATTGGTAGAATGAACTTGTTGCAGGAATATGAGTAGTTTGGATAATTCAGCTTTGGTGTTGCACCTTCAATCATTGTATGCATATGTTTCACCAAAACCTTTTCTTTCTGCTCGCCATTGCGTTTTATTCCATGGAAAACAAATCCCCACCTATACAACAATTCCTCTAAAGCAACAAGTTCTCCACGATCAGTAAACAGCGTCACATAAATTTCATCTACTTTGCGTTGCAAAGCATTATCAAAGATGATTTTGATAAATCGCTCACCTAAACGAAAAGTAAGCGTCAAATAAATACCGTCTACAAAAATATCTCCAGTCTAGGATAAT
>SAMEA3387494__coassemble_2854_pt1 | contig 12847 bp, 14 predicted proteins | sample SAMEA3387494__metabat2_low_PE_002 | metagenome-assembled genome bin SAMEA3387494 (sample SAMEA3387494) | Felis catus | biome: Faeces | place: United Kingdom | collected 2012
GTATCATTATGGCGTATTTTCAAATATCAACTAAATCTTTAAAAAGAGCGTTATGAAAAAAGACGCAAATGCGCCTCTTATTCATCTGAATCAAAATTCAATCGCTTTTGTTTTAATTTACGATGGACTGCCTGTTTAACCAATGTATAGATGACTGCGAATGTTGGAACACCAATAAACATACCAACAACACCAAACATAGAACCACCAATAATGATTGCGAACATTACCCATAATGTTGGTAAGCCAACCGCGTCTCCCAAGATATATGGTCCAATAATATTCCCATCACACTGCTGAAGAACAATAACAAATACAAGGAATTCAGTTGCCTTGAGCCAGTCAATCATAACAAGAATCAATAAGCAGGGAACAGCACCAATGAACGGTCCAAATACCGGAATCATATTTGTTATACCAACAACCAAGGCAATCAATACTGAATATGGCATGTTCAATAATTTACATCCCACATAACAAATAATTCCAATAATCAATGAATCAATTGCTTTACCAGAAATAAATTTATAGAACATATCCGCTGTCAATTTAAATATTGAGGTAAGATCTAAAGCAACATTTTCAGGAACAATACAATATGTCACTTTCTTCATCTGTAATATAAATTTTTCAGAATCTAATAATAGATATAATGCAATAATGATACCAATAAAGAAATTAATGACTTGAGTCACAATATCACCGACATAGCTGACAAGCTTTGTAAATCCACCAGAAGCACCTGTCATCCATTTTGCAAGCTGACTTGCACCATCCATTAACAGATTTGTTAATGTATCAATCAGTTCTGTATCTTTACCACCTAACTGTTGAATCAGCTTTGATGCATTTGTAATGTAATTGGATAAGTTACCAACAAACATGGAAATAGAAGAAATTACCTGTGGAACAAGCAGATAAAAGAAACCAATCAAAATACCTAATAATGCAACAATAGATATTGCAACCGCGATATATCTCTTTGTTCTTTTAGAAAACTTTGTATTTTTTAACAGCTTATTTTCCGCAAGATTTCTTAATGGCATTAAAAGAAAAGCTAGAATCATACCAAAGATAAATGGAAGCAATGCATGGAAAATAGATCCAATAGTACCACCAAGAATATCTAAATTTGAAATAATTAAATAAAATAAAACAATAATAATGCCAGATATTGAAAAAGCTTTGATTGCTTCTTTTGTTTCAGACTTTAAATGAATATTCATATGTTCCTCCATTGAGAAGATTATACCATTTCTTTGATATAAAAAATCTTAAATGAAATACACAATGCATAATGTGTCGTTTGATTAATTATATATATCATGTTTAAATATACTTGTCTTTAATCAAGAATGAGGTTAGAGGACTAGCTCTATAAGCCTCATACCAACCTGTTTTCAAAAAAAGGAAATAAGGTGGTACAGCTGGTAACGATTAAGAAAGAGTAAAAACGATCTCTTTCATTCTACGTTAAAAAGACAAACGAAAGGAAAGGGTTTTTTTATGCCAAAATTTTATTTTACGTCTGAATCTGTCACAAGCGGACACCCAGACAAAGTCTGTGATCTGATCGCAGATTCCATCCTTGATGAAGCTTTACGTCAAGATCCAACAAGCCATATGGCTGTGGAAGCAACAATTAAAGATGATTTGATTCTTGTCTATGGTGAAGCTGGAACAAACGCAGTTATCGATTATGAAAAGATTGCTTTACAGGTCATGAAAGAAATCGGTTATGATGAAGAATATCATGTACTTGTAAAAGTAAACAAGCAATCAAGTGAAATCAATGGTGCTGTTGCGCATGATGAAATCTCTGCTGGAGATCAAGGTATCATGTTTGGCTATGCTGATGATGAAACAGAAGAATTGATGCCTTATGCAATTATCACAGCACACAAGCTTGCTAAAAAACTGGAAGAAGTCAGAAGACAGACACCATTCTTAAGACCAGATGGTAAAACACAGGTCACAGCTGAATATGTTGATGGAAAGCTTACAAGAGTTGATACAATCGTTGTATCTACACAGCATACTGCTGATGTAACACAAGAAGAAATCAGAAAGTGCATCAAGGAACAAGTCATTGATCCAGTCATTGATCCATCTCTTGTTGATGAAAACACAAAATATCTCATCAATCCATCCGGTTCCTTTGTACTTGGTGGCTCCTGGGGAGACTCTGGTACTACAGGCAGAAAGATTGTTGTAGATACATATGGCGGCTATGCCCCTATTGGTGGTGGATGCTTCTCTAGTAAGGATCCAACAAAGGTCGATCGTTCTGCTGCCTACTACGCTAGATACGTTTGTAAGAATCTAGTTGCCAATGGTTTAGCACATAAGTGTCAGTTAGAACTGTCTTATGCAATCGGTGTTCAACAGCCAATTTCTGTATACGTAAAATCTTTTGGAACAAGTAAATATTCAGATGATGAATTACAGGCAATTGTATTAAAGAACTTCGATTTCTCTGTAAAAAACATCATTGATGAATTAGATCTCAGACGTCCAATCTATCGTGAAACAGTTAACTATGGTCACTTTGGAAAGAAAGATCTTCCTTGGGAACAATTCAAAAAGATTGAACTTTAATCAAAAACGAGTCATAATGGCTCGTTTTTTCATGTACATATGTCTTGTCTGCCTATTGATTTTATTCTGATTGCGGTATTCCCACTTGGAATTACCGGTGCTGCACTTGCGACAGGGATTTCACAAAGTATTGGTGGATTTTTCCAATCATTTACTTCATGAAAAAGAATAGCTCACTATTAAAAATTATTCCAACAAAGCTGGAAGCATCTCCTGTCATACATGCAGCATCCAACGGTGCTTCTGAATTCATGACAAATATTTCTTCTTCCTTAGTGTCTATGCTATTTAATCTGCAGTTGTTGAAATACCTTGGGAAAAATGGTGTTGCGGCATATGGTGTACTCATGTACGCACAGTTTATATTCATTGCAATATACTTTGGATACACTGTTGGAATCAGTTCAATATTAATTACAGTTATCTGCGAATTTTCTTCTCCATATCTTGCACAGCTGTTCGTTGGATACTCAAAAGAGTTGCTAGAAATGACAGTCAAAGCATTTTCACTCTATTGCTTTACATTCTTGTTTTCTGGATTAAATACAATGAAGAATGAGCCGAGGTATCCTGCCAATTCATTGGCGGGTAGTTGACGAAAAGATGAATACCGATATTAAAAAAACAGATGAATTTTAATTTTCATCTGTTTTCTTCATTTTAATTACTTTTCAGCTTTCATCACAGCCTGACATCTTGGACAGAGTCCATTTTCATCAGCTTCTGTAGAGTAATTCCAGCATCTTGGACACTTTGTACCTGTTGCCTTGACAACCTTGACACTTCTTTCTGCACCAACTTCAACCGTTGCCTTAGAAACAATGAGCCACTGTGCCAAGCTTCCATTCAAGCCTTCATTTAACTTGTCAGCATCTTCTTCACATACTGTCAACTGTACTTCAGCTTCTTGTGCTGTACCGATTGTCTTAGCATTTCTGCTTTCTTCCAAAGCCTTCATGACATCAGTTCTGACATCAAGCAAGGAAGCAAATTCTTCCTTCAGTGCATCAGCATTTGCATAAGATTCCACTGCTGGGAAATGGCAATAATGAACAGATTCAGCTTCGTCATTATTGAAATGCATCCATACTTCTTCTGTTGTATAGCAGAGGAATGGTGCCCAAAGCTTAACCAATGCATCCAGACACTTCCAGTAAACTGTCTGTACCTGTCTTCTTCTTGTATCATTTAATGCATTACAGTAAAGAATATCCTTTGTGAAATCACAATAGTAAGAAGATAATTCATTTACCATGAAGTTCATCAACACTTTAGAAGTATCAACATAGTCATACTCTTCACAATCCTTGCGAACTTCTTTGACTACATCATTCAGTTTTACAAGGATATACTGATCTACAGCTGTAAGATCATCATAAGTAACCATATCCTTCTTAGGATCAAAATCATTTGCATTGATATTACCTAACAAGAAACGGAATGTATTTCTAATCTTACGATACTGATCAGAAACTTGCTTAATATTGCTTGGTCCAAGCTTCAAGTCTTCCTTGAAGTCAGATGTCATAGCCCAAAGTCTAAATACATCGGCACCATTAACATTGATAATATCCATTGGGTTTACAACATTACCAACAGACTTACTCATCTTTTCACCCTTAGAGTCAACAACATAGCCATGAGAAAGAACTTCTTTATATGGAGCTGTTCCATTGACTGCAGTAGAAACGATCAATGAAGAGTTGAACCAGCCTCTATACTGGTCACTGCCTTCAAAGTATAGATCACATGGATAATCATATCCTCTAGCCTGCAATTCATTCCAGCTGGATCCACTATCGAACCAGACGTCCATGATATCCTTTTCTTTTGTAAAGTTACCATTTGGAGATTTTGGATTTGTGTATCCTTCCGGTAAAAGATCCTTTGCTTCATGTTCAAACCAGTAGTTAGAACCATATTTACCAAACAATTCAGCAATATGATTAAATACTTCAAGTTCCATGATTGGAGAACCATCTTCATTATAGATGATAGGAATTGGTACACCCCAGAGTCTTTGTCTAGAAATACACCAGTCACCTCTATCCGCAATCATATTATGCATTCTCTTCTGACCGAATGAGTTATGCCATGTAATCTTGTTATCAATTTCATCTAAAAGCTGTGGTTTCAATTTATCAATAGAACAGAACCACTGTTTCACAGCTCTGAAGATAACCTTCTTCTTTAAACGATCATCATGCGGATAGCTATGTGTGATATTTTCAACAGCTAATAAGCATCCCTTTTCATTCATATCATGAATAACAGCCTTAGAACAATCTTCAAAGAACATTCCCTGATACTTGCCAGCTTCTTCATTCATATTACCTTGGTAATCAACAGTATTGATTGGAGCGATGCCATATTTAGCACATACAAGGAAGTCATCCAAACCATGACCACCAGCTGTATGAACAACACCAGTACCATCTTCATCTGTAACGTGCTTGCCAAGTAATGTTGGACATTCCTTGTCTAATACAACATGATGATATGTAATACCTTCTAATTCTCTACCTTTGAATGTTCTTAGAACACCCTGGTTTTCAAGATGGAACTTTTCAAGCAGCTGATCAACAAATTTAGCTAAGAATACAAGTTTTCCCTTTTCTGTCTGTACTTCAGCATATTCAAGATTATCATTTAAACATACTGCTTCGTTTGATGGAATTGTCCAAGGCGTTGTTGTCCAGATAACGTAATAATCATCACTGTCTAATACACCTTTGCCATCCGCAATCTGGAATGCAAGATAGATTGTCGCATCCTTAACATCACGATAAACAATTTCAGAGTCAGCAACTGCAGTTTCATTGAATGGTGACCAGTAAACAGGTTTTAATCCCTGGAAGATCATGCCTTCACTTGCCATCTTGCCGAATGTCTTAACCTGTCTTTCTTCAAATTCAGGTAAAAGTGTGATATATGGATGTTCATAATCAGCAACCTGACCTAAACGCTGTTCTGTTTCCATCTGTTGTGCAATCTGTGTATGAACAAATTCATCACATTTCTTTCTAAATTCAGCTGCAGTGATTTTCTTACGATCAACACCTAATTTCTGAATTGCATTTTCCGTTGGTAAACCATGTGTATCCCATCCTGGAAAGAATGGTGTGTAAAATCCTAACATTGCATGAGATCTAACGATAAAGTCCTTGATAGAACGGTTCATCGCTGTACCAGCATGTAAATTACCATTTGCATATGGTGGACCATCATGTAAGATAAATGCTTTTTCACCTTCATGATGCTTTAGAATTTCATGATAGTAGTTGTTTTGCTGCCACTGTTTTAAAATACCAGGTTCTTTTTTTGCAAGATTACCTCTCATTTCAAAATCTGTCTGAGGCATGTGTAATGTTTGTTTGTAGTCCATGACTTCTTCTCCTTCTTAGGACACCATATAAAAAGCGTCCTCATTCTAAGGACGCTGTAAGCGCGGTACCACCTTAGTTTATGCATAGATACAACTATACATACTCTTGTTGGATCCTTTATCGCAGGATATACGACTGTTCATGAGGTGATGTCTTTTCAAAAACTTCCTTGCTGTTTTTCAGCTGCCACAGCTCTCTAATAAATTCCGTTTTCAAAAGCGCGTCCTCAATCAACGCAGTTTAGATTCCGCATCCTCAAGCCATCTCATATCTGGCATCTGAGGAATTCTGAAATCATCCAGTTGTTGAAGCAATTGTTCTAATTGTTTCTTCATATCACCTTTCACATCTGTTGCCTGAGAATACAGCTTCGTTAGATCAATTAATATTAATCTAGCAGTTGAAATGGCTTCACGAATAATTTCATCTGCATTTTTCTGCGCAGTAGAAATAATTTCATTTGCTTCTCTAAGCGAAAGGCGAGCGATATTGTCAGCAGCTTCTTGACGAGACTGCTCAGTTGTGAGTATCTGTTGATATCTTTGCTTCATATCTTCCAGTGTTCTTGTTGTTTCAACTAACTGCTGCTGATATAAAGATAACTTCTTCTGAAGTTGTTCGATCTGTTGGGCGTATTGATCAATTGCATCATCTACCGCAAATCGGTCATATCCATTTTTCATGACTCTGAATGTTGGTTTCTGCGTACTCATGATGATTTCCCTTCTTATATACTCACTTCGATTTCTGCAAGGATGCGATTGCTTCTTGTCTGTTTCATAACACCAAGATACTTAAAACGACCATATCCACGAATAGAAATCGTATCGTTATTATCGCACATCTTATCCCCAGCTTCAAGCGTGATATGATTCACTTGCACAAGACCTTGCTGGATCATTTCTTTCGCTTTACTACGCGAAATATGAGCAATTCCCGCAACCAGAGCATCGATTCTTTCACTGGCAATAATCGCAGTCATTCGTCTGGTATGAAATACTTGGGATGGATGTTCCTGGATTTCATGAAAATGAACACTCAATTGATTGATTCTTGTTAAGTTGTCTATTAGAAATCTAGCCATCGATTCATTTGTATACAAATAAATATGATCTTCATCAATCCAGAAATCTCCAAAAGAATGGCGATCAATCTGTAGATGCATCAATGCTCCTAAAATATCTCGATGAGAAATTTTACGAAATCTTTGATCTACTCTTGCAGAAATACACGTGATATCAAAAAAATCATCTTCCTCATCATAGAGAAAAACGATTTTCTTTTTCCGTGCTTCTGGATATCCACCAACATATTGTATGTGATTTGATGGTGGAAACATTTTACTGACATAAGCAATTTCTTCTTCATTCAAGAAAGAAGAATGCATTGTTTTATGCCATGTATTGCTTTTTTCTTCAAGATCGTATAAATGTGCAACTAATGAATCATAATCATCATGATTAGTCATCATCGCTTTCCAGGGAAATGTCACCTGTAACATTTACATTCTTTGGAGTACAAAGAATAACATTATGACCAATCTTCTGAATTGTTCCATCTAACGCAAATACAACACCTGTCAAGAAATCAATTGTTCTTTGTGCATATTCTCTCTGTAAACGATGTAAGTTTACAACACATGCTTTTCTATTCTTTAAATGCTTTGCGATTTCTTCAGCTTCTTCAAAAGATCTTGGTTCAAATAAAACCATAGACGCATTTGTAGGAATTGTATTTACTGAAGTCTTTGTAGCTTCATAAGAAGAAACTGGCTTTGTTTCACTTTCTTTGTACTGAAGAACCTGTTCCTTTTCTTCGTACTGATTATCATCATCTTCATATTCATCATCGTCATCATCTAATGGTGCGATAAAATTTTTTAATTTTTCAAATGCCATATTGTTTTCCTCCAATAACATGACTATTATAACACGCAACACGCTTTGATGAATATCATAAAATCGCTTTGTAACGCGAAATATCATCTTTTCATACGAAAAATACAATAGTACAATATTTGCATGAAAAAAATCAAAGAAAAACTATTCAATCATTTTGCATGTATCTTATATGCAATCGCAGCTGTTCTTTCAGCAGTCTATGGACTGGTCTATGGCCCATTCTATGTTCACTTTATTGACGGCTTAACAATCATGGGTGTTTTATACTTTATGATTGCGGTCATCCTTTGGGGACAAAAAGGAAAAATCATTGATATGAATTCCATTCGTCTTAAAAGATTTTCTCAACATTCGCAAGATGCTTTTAATGAGAATGAACATTATGGCTATTATAAAGAGAAGAATAAATTCATTTACCCTTCTCTTCTTGTCTTATTGATTGCTTTTATTCTTGCATCCCTCTATTAATAGATACCTTTTAGAGAATGCATACTTTTTCCACAGTGTGGACAAACATCCTTTTCTCTAGATGAATGAAAACCACATTCTGAGCATGTACATCCTGGTAAATATACAACACCATTGATGTAGTGCTCATCTTTTTTTGTATCATGGATCCAATGAGGAACTCTTTTTTTCATTGCATCCAAAGCAGATTCACCTTTATTTAAACGAATTCCTTTACCAATTACTTTTTTCTCCATATTTCCTGTCTCCGGATACATATCCTACCACAAATTTATGGAAATACTTGTATTAAATTTTGTGAAATATTGGCTGCATATGATCGAATGTACAAATTTCATTAATTCCAATTTCATTTTTCAAGATAGCATACGCATCTTTAATATGAGATGCTAAATATTTTGTTTCATGTGCATCTGAACCAACTGTAATGATTTTTCCACCAAGATCTTTATATAACTTTAGAATTGCACGAGATGGCTGTGTATCTTTTAAGCCATATTTCCAGCTGGATGTATTAATTTCAATCCCTTTTCCATCACGGATTGCATACTTCAATATTTCCGCAATGATATCTTTTTCATTCTCAAATGGATAAATTCCATTTTCATCATAGCGTGCCAGTAGATCCAGATGTGCCAGACAGGAATAATGATGAAACATCTGCATTGTCTGATAGATTTCTTTATAATATTCATCATTATATTCTTTCTGTGTTTTTCCTTTCTGGAAATCCTGCGTCCAGAACTCTAAATTATTCACCTGATGCATCGAAAATAAAACAAAATCCAAGTCATCCTGATACGAAGCGTATAGTTTTTCATAAGCATCTACCGTAATGGATTGAATGCCAAATTCCAATCCTTTCTTAATAGATATCGAAGATGCATACTTCTTCTGATACATATTTAAAGCTTCAAAATACTTCGGATAATTCACATTAGCTAAAACAAGATCCACTTCTTTTCCATGCTCAATCGCATGCCGAATGATAATACCTTCAGGATCATCCCAATCTCTTTTAATGCCATAATCTACATGATCTGTAAAACACATTTCATCTAGACCTAATGTAATTGCCTTCTGGATCTGATTTTCCATTGGTTCGTTGGAATCGTCAGAATACTCACAATGTAAATGATAATCTGCGTACATAAATAAATTCTCCTAAAGAAACTATACAATAAAGAAAAAATAATGGAAGAAAATCTTCCATTATTCATACAACGGATATTGATCCGTTAACTGCTTTACTTTAGCTTTTACTGTTTCTTTGTTCTTTTCAAAATCACTTGCAACAAGATACAGACATTCTGCAATCACATCCATATCTTCTTTCACAAATCCACGTGTTGTAATCGCAGCTGTACCAATTCTGACACCACTCGTAACAAATGGAGAAAGTGGTTCATTTGGAATACTGTTCTTATTTAAAGTGATATTCACTTCATCACATGCATTCTGCATAAATTTACCTGTGATATTGAAATTTGTCAGATCAACAAGTACTAAATGATTGTCGCTGCCGCCAGAAACAAGATGAAATCCGTATTTCTTTAAACTTTCTGCTAAAGCAGCACAGTTTTCAACAAGTCTTCTTTGATATTCTTTGAATGATGGCTGTAAAGCTTCCTGGAAGCACACAGCTTTTGCGGCAATGATATGTTCCAGTGGACCACCTTGTGTTCCAGGGAATACAGCCTTATTGAAGTTATATTTCTTATTTGCTTCTTCAGTTGCCAAAATAAAGCCGCCACGAGGACCTCTTAATGTTTTATGTGTTGTAGAAGTTACGACATCTGCATATGGCACTGGAGATGGGTGTAAACCTGCCGCAACTAATCCCGCAATATGTGCCATGTCTACCCAAAGTACTGCACCGCACTTATCTGCAATTTCTCTGAAACGCTTAAAATCAATAATTCTAGGATATGCAGAAGCACCCGCACAAATCATTTTTGGTTTACATTCCATGGCTTTCTTTTCGACTTCATCATAGTCAATATAGCCATCCGTATTCACACCATAGCTGACAATATTGAAATAATTACCTGAGATATTTGCAGGTGAGCCATGTGTTAAATGCCCACCAGCATCAAGGCTCATCCCCATCAAAGTATCACCTGGCTTTAATACGGCATATTCTACAGCTAAGTTTGCTGAGGCACCGGAATGCGGCTGAACATTCGCATATTCTGCACCAAATAATTTTTTTACTCTTTCAATGGCAATCGTTTCAATTTCATCAATACACTGACATCCACCATAATATCTTTTGCCACTGTATCCTTCAGCATATTTATTTGTCGCAACACTTCCCATTGCCATCATAACTGCTTCAGAAACTATATTTTCACTCGCAATCAATTCAATATTATCTTTTTGACGCTGATATTCCCTTTCTAAAGCAGCACCAATTTCTTCATCTTTGCTTTTCACAAATTCCATCGTTTCTTTTACAATGCTCATATTCTTTTCCTCGCATTCATTGTTTTTTATTATACTAGACTTTGGATACATCACTGAAAGAAACAATGATCATTTTTCATAAATTCAGTCAGTTTTAAAAACAATTTTCAATTACATCAAAAAAAGAGATTTCAGAGAATCTCTTTCATTTGTAATAAATCTGTAATTGTATGTTCAATGGTATCTGGTACTTCTGTTTCTTTTCTCTGATAGAAACATGTATGCATATGACTATTCAAACCACCTTGCATATCAGATGTCAATGAATCTCCAATGATCATACAAGTAGAAGGATCTTGTTTCAGCTCTTCTAATGCATAATCAAAGAATTCTTTTGCTGGTTTAGATACGCCAATCTTTTCGGAAATAAAGAAATGAGAGAAGTAAGATTTAATGCCACCAATCTCTAAACGATGCAGCTGTTGTTCATATGGGCCATTGCTGGCTACACAAAGTGTATATTTATCTTTTAGATATTCCAGCATTTCAATCGCATTCTTTTCTAAAATGGCACTGTTGTATAATGCATCTCTAAAATACGTTTCAAACCTGACACCATCAAAATCAATATCTAATGCTTCAAATACTTTATTCCATCTGATTTTTTTCAATTCTTCAAACTGTAAAGTTCCTTCTTCAATTTGTCTCCACAGCTTATCATTTTCTGTATGGAATGTACCATACATCCAATCTTCATAAGTTTTTAAATGGAACTCTTCAAAACCTTGCTTCATTGTCTGCTTTACATATGCATCAAAGCTAAGTAATGTATTATCAATATCAATCAAAACTGTCTGAATCATTTCATTCTCCTTCTCCCAAAGAAAATCTCGGAACCCGAGATTTTTATTTACTTCCAAAGTACGTCTGGATATTCTCCACTTGCCTTCTTTTCCGCAATCTTCTGGACAACATCTGGCTTGTCTTCTTTGTAAGTTACACCAAACCATTTATCCTTACTGGAAAGCATCTTGACAGTAATCTTGCCTTCACTGACAAGTTCACCAACTGCAGTAGGAATTACATGTTCGCACTTCATTGGATTTGCTTCTAGATTCTTTTCCAGGAAGTTTTTGAAGACTGGTTCTAATTCATCAAAGATCTTTGGTGTAAAGCCCCAGAAGTTCATAGAAACTAATGCATGGTCGTCAATTGGTTTCCATTCACCATTTTCTTCATATACTGCGTGGCCATCCTTTAATGCAATCTTCTGAATTTCAACGATATGTGAAAGATTGCCATCCTTTTCTTCACAAAGACCTCTTGTCACTGTACCATTGGCTGTTAATGTATTAAGACACTGGAAGCCAACCATTGCATAGTGATCATCACTGATTTCATTTGTCAGATAATCAAAGACAACTTTATATGCATCTCTTCCATAGAAGTCATCCGCATTAATAATTGCGAATGGTTCATTTACAACACCCTTGCAAGCCAGTAAAGCATGTGTTGTTCCCCAAGGCTTTTCTCTACCTTCTGGTACTGTAAATCCTGCAGGAATATTGTTCATATCCTGGTAGGCAAATTCTACTTCCATACCATTTCTTGCAACTTTGTCTGTTAAAGCGTTTCTAAAGAGCTGTTCATGTTCTTTGCGGATAATTAAAACAACTTTTCTAAATCCTGCCTGGTAAGCATCATAGATTGAGAAATCAATGATTGGTTCTCCATGAGAACCAACTCCATCAATCTGCTTCATTCCTCCATATCTGCTTCCCATACCTGCTGCTAAGATAACTAATGTTGGGTTCATTTTCTGTTTTCTCCACCTTTTCTTATTTTCTATTATATCAAACTTTAGGATATAATAAATAACATGAAAAAAATCATATTAGCATCGAAAAGTCCAAGAAGAAAAGAACTGTTAGAAAAATGTAATCTTTCATTTGTTTGTGAACCAGCAGATATTGATGAAACTTTGAAGCAGGATCTTTCTTTACAAGACGCAGTCAAAGAATTATCCTATCGAAAACGGGAGTTTAGGAGTTATAAAAAATATTGAATTTTAAATCGTGGCTTATTTAC
>SAMEA3387494__coassemble_2857_pt1 | contig 12832 bp, 11 predicted proteins | sample SAMEA3387494__metabat2_low_PE_002 | metagenome-assembled genome bin SAMEA3387494 (sample SAMEA3387494) | Felis catus | biome: Faeces | place: United Kingdom | collected 2012
GAGTTCGAATAGTAGCAAACATTCATTAAACCGCATAAATATGCGGTTTTTTTATGGTTTTGACGAAAATTTGACGAAAAAACATCTGAATAGAACTTATTTTGGCAACTAATTACAGTAAAAATATAGAAAAATACATTCACGCAGTTGCCAAATTGAAACTTTCTGTGTAAATTATAATATATGGAAAAACAAACTAGCAAGTATCAAATTGCGCAGGCAAAGCAACGCGAGAAGTATAAGAAATCTTTGGCTAGCTTTACTGTCTATGTGCAAGAACATAAGAAAAACCATACAGAAAAGGATATGGATCTTTTGACATATCTTCGCTTTAAAGCACCTGGTCTTGTCTTGGACTATGACAGTTTAGATAAAGATTTCTTCTCTAAGGATAAAGTTTTGGCGGCTAGAACGGTCTATGCAATGAACGATGTTAAGCTCAATTGTGAGTATCAACGTCCTAGAGATAAGAAGGATTCTGAACGAAATATCCCTTACGAATATTATCAAAATCATTATGAGAATGTCGTTCAAGAGAAGAAACTTTATAACTATTCAGAAGAGAGATTCAATGAACTTTTCAAATCATTTTGTGAGATTTCTTTACAACCTTTGTACTATGAAATGCAACTTATAGATCAGAAAATCTATGACTTTGCTGACTTTCTTTATAAGAATTTTAATAAAGAAAAAGGATTGGAAATCATTTCCGGTCTAGAAAATAATCCTGCTGAATTGCTGAATAACATCCAGAAAAGTAATCTTGAAAAAGATAAATTAGCTGAGATTCTTAAAGGAGTGCAAAGCATTTTTAAGATCAAAGATCGTCTTCTTTCTTTAAACTTATTGTGTGCTTTTTACTCGAAATACGGATATGAATATCTTATTGAAAATCATTTTATGTATTATGAATTTACTTCTTTGTATTCAAATATTGAAGAAAGTAGCTTTAATAATTGTGCAGTTCTCATTGATCCTTCACCACTATTTTTGAAGAAATGGTTAAGAGATGAAGCTTTGACTTCTTTAAATTTGGTTTGCGCTTTTAGCGATGAAACTATTAAAAGTTTCTTTGAGCACTACGCAGAAAGCAGCAGAATTCAGAATCTAAAAGTTGCTTCTGTGATGAATTTAGAAACATTGGCTGATGAATTTTCAGACATGGATTGTAAGGCTTTCATGTTTGGAAATCACATTCTTGATGCAGGTTTGAAAGCACTCGCTCTTAAAGAAACGCTGCAGTCTTTTAAATTAAATGACCTGATGTACTACGATTACGATTCAAATGTTGAAGGAAATCTTTCTTTGAATTCATCAATCAAAGGTGCAAATCTAGGATGTGCAGAGCTACATTTATTCTCTTCAGGACTAGCAAGTGTCAAAAATAATAAGAGGACAATGTTGTTAGTTTGCAATGCGAATTCATCAGAAGAAGGAATGAATATCATTCATTACACAAAAGAAACAGGTGGCGAATATCAAAGTGTTTCACCTAAAAAGTATTCAATAAAAATCAATTCTGACGATTTATTTGTATCCACGCAAAAGGTTAGAGGTTTATTTGAAAAGAAGTTTAAAGAGGCGTATAAGAATCCAAAAGATAATAGAAATGCAGCACTGAAATTGAAATTTTCAGAAGAAATTTATTTTTACTACACACATTCTTGGGATGAAAAGAACAATAGCTTTAGAGTGGATGCATACGCAGTTGAGCCAAAGTTTCTAAAAGATGGAAGTAAAGATACAGATTCTAAAGTTAAGATTGCTACAACATTAAAGAGAAGCAGACAATCTACAGAAGAAGAAATCATTGAATGGTTGGATAATGAATACCCATATTCTATATTTAAATCTAAAGGAAATCAGATTGATATTCAGAATGAATTATCTGCTATTTATAAGAATGCCTACAAGAATAAACCATTAACTTTAAAGACTTTTGTTTATATTTATAGTGAAATGGTAGACATGTTAGGTGCTAGACAGATGGAAGTTTTGAAGCAACTCTGCTCAACTGAGTTAGGATCTTTTGAAATCGATAATCTTTATTCTGAATTAATAAATGATGTTATTCAAAAACAATTTGAAACAAGAAGTTGGCATTTGGTGAAGGGGAGTCTTTCTCATGCAATTGATCATGCTATTGATACAAATCACGCTACTGTGAATAACATAGCAGATGAAGTATTGCTAGAAAGCGGACAAAAAGATAGAGCTTACACACAAGGCAGAGAACATTTAACAATTAAGTTTTTAATTTCTAAAGAGATTTTAGGTATCTATAAAAAGATAACAAGTGATTTGAGTAACTCATTGAATCTTGGAGCTTACATCAAACTTTTAACAGGTTTAGAAAGCAATATTGTCTGCGCTTTGCAGTGGGGAGACTTCGTTGCTTTAGAAGATTACAACTCTAATGAAAAGAAGTATCAGTTGATTGTTAGGAGACAAGTATGTAATGATGGCAGTAAATATAGTGGATTTACTAGAAGAGAAATGTATAGAAAAATCCCATGCTGTGATGAGCTGGCTAATGTACTATTAGCTAGAAAGAGACAAATTCTTCATAGAAATGGTAGAAATGATTTAAACGACATTAATGAACTCTCTATCATTGAAGGCATAGATGAACTTGTTACTAATTGTGTTACAAGATGTATTGCACCTAGAGAATTAACGAAGTATTGCAATGGATTTGTAAAGAACTACCGTAAGGATTACGATCTAACAACAAATATTCCTGATTCTAAGAAGGGGACAATAGAAACGGATTTCATGAACTATGGTGGTGATATCTTTAGGTCGAATTATGAGCATTATTGTATTCATAAAGCTAATTTTGATAAAGGGGAATTAGACTACCTTTTAGGCAGATTGCCAGAAACATCATTTGCTAGAAACTATTGTGATTATGGCAATGACGCTTCTCAAAGCATTCTACAAATCAAACAGAATAGATACGCACAAATCTATCATAAGTCTATTTCTGTTCCTGCTATGTATACAGAGGGTGAACTAAAGCCGATACGATATACAAGTGAATCGCATGAAGATTTAATGACCGAAATGAACATCAAACTTACACTTGATGAAAAGACAACTATTCGCATCGAGAATGAACATGGCTTTGATTTGACGGTAGATAAGTTAGTGAAAGGTGGTAGAAGATGAAAACATTTAATCCTATATTTCTACCACATACACCAAAGAATGAATTTAATTATATTGGTGCAGCTGAAAGATATTTTGAGAAAATCAATGGTGGATTTGCACCGGAAACAAAGGATGCGTATATCGATTATTACAACAATAATATCTTTCCGTGTATTTCATACGGAAAAAGAATAGATGATTATACAGTTGAATATGTAGAAGATTTAATACTGAAAATCAAAGAAGAAAATAACTATCAAGACAGTACGATTAGAAGCACAATTCGACATTTGGTCTATGATCCTTGTAAGTGTTTTTTTCATGAATTTCATTCGGATAATCATGAATTTGATTTGACACCAAATGACTGGCATTTAGAAGAAAATGAAACTCCTAATGAATCTATTCAACTAAGAATCAAAAAATCTTTGAGTGTTAAAGAAGAAAAGAAAGCATTTAAAGAACTCTTTAAAGATCCTAGAACAGAACAAGGTGAATATATTGCATTAGCTACACAACTATTAACTGCATTACGATTGAATGAAGTATGTGGTGCTAATTATTCAGATATTATTGAGATGTTTGATTATCCAGATTGTTATTACATTCAGATTACTAAATCTACAGAGGTTGGAAAAAATACATTAAAAGCTGGTGGTAAGACATATAACGCTTTTAGAAGAATTCCTTTAGTGAATGTTTTAAAGGACTTTCTGTTAGCTAGAATTGAGTTTCTAGAGAGTAGCCTATCATTCCCGTATATCTATGGAGATATCACTTATAACAGTGCTTATGACCTTCCTATAACGTGTAAAGGAAAAGAATATGGAAGACGGTGCTCTTCACAAGAACTAGGTGAAATAGGAAGAGACTTTTTACGCTACAAAGTAGGAATGTCAAAAGAAGAAGTGGCAGGTGTTGAATTTGCATATTATCAAGACAAAGGTAGTGAATATGATCTTGGTGAAAAATCACCTACTACATATCTTCTTCGTAGAAATCTAGCAACACATCTTTACTCTTTAGGATTTACTATTACAGAGTCTCAATACATTATGGGTCATAAGATGGAAAATACAGATCTTAGACGTTCTGACTTTGGTGATGAACAATTCCTATATGAATTATTGAAGAAGTTCCAGTATCATCCGTTGAATCAAATAAGATTAGATGATATTGAAGTGAAGGGGCATTTAGAGTTGGATAATACGTATCGCTCGGATTTGATTTTAAATCCAGGTGATTATACTATCAATGTAAAGAATAAAGAATTGGATGATACATTACAGATAGAAACTGGAAAATCGGTTAAGAACTTTGAAGTAGAAGAAAAAAATAGGAATTCTGTAGGCAGTAAAGAAATCAATATTGTTAAAGAAATACGAAAAGCATATAAAAATTCTCTAGAGTAGTTCTAGAGAATTTTTGTCAATCCAAGCAATTGATTTATCATAAACCTTTGCTTCATAGATTGCTCTTTTTACACCATTAACATCTTCTGCCTCGATTGGTTTAAGATCACAATAGATAGCTGGAACTTTGTATGTTTTTCCTTTCTTTTTAGCTTTTTCATTTCTGGTATTAAATGACTTTTTAAACTCTTGCATTAAATCCCAACTAGAGAATACAAACTTAATAAATACTGGCTGATAATCAGAATGGAATTCCTTGTTTCCATCTTCATCAATAGTTGTTTCACCATCAAGACTTGTTTGTAATACCATGAAATATGTACCTTTAACAAAAGGAATTTTAAATTCATTTTGCTTTCGAACATCAATAATCAGTTTTAGACCTGTTAAATCCTTGCCGTCATAATTCGCATTATTTTTCTTTGAAATAATCAAATCTTTTTTTGAAATTTCTAATGAATTGCCTTCCGTATCTTTAATATTAATAATATCGGAATCCTTCATTTCGTATAATGAGAAAACGAAATCATCCATCGCTCTACATGGTTTTGGTTTGTTAATGTATTCGATTTCTGAATACCCATCGGTTTTCTTTTTCTTGTTTTTTGCACCATTTCCACCACTTTCGATTCCTATAGTTTCATTGTTTTTTTTCTTTTTATCACTTAGCATAGATAGAGTATCAACAAACGATTCGGAGCTTAAATTAAATGTTTTAACACCACTTCCAGCTGCGGAATATGGGCAGCCTGCAATATGATTAGGTGACATAAGGTATCGAGATGGACCGTTTTGAGTTTCTCTAGTAATATCTGTTAATTCACATTCACAATTTTTATTTGGACAAATTGGTGTGAATGACTTTTTATCTATATCACAATTGTTAATGTCATATATCGTATCATCTGAAGGCTCTATTTCACCCACTTTCAATTTCTTAAATTTAGTTGTCATAATGACCACCTCCTTGACTTCTTTATAGCATTTGAAATTTATAATTTCAATGGTAAAAACTGGATTAATCATACACACATGCATGAATGTGCTTTGATTGCTGAAAAGTATATAAAATTTTTACTGGTTGTTGCCCTGTAAAAGTGCCAATTCATCAGAATCGGCACTTTTGTTAATTTATTGTCCTTAAATTCTCAATGACTCCACCTTCTATTTCTTCAAAAATATAAACATCACCTTTATCGCGATAGAATGTATATTCTTTATTGTTTTTCTCTAATGTACAAATGCTTGTTTTAACATAAAGATTTGTCATAAAATTAACTCCATTCTCAAATGGATCAACTGTTTCAGAAGAAAAATAGAATAAAGCGAAGTGATTACCTGGATTTTTCTTTTCGGATTCTAGTATTTCTAGAATGCCGCATTTTCCTTCTGCATATTTAACTTTGAAATCATCAGGACAATATTTAAACTTTGCTCGTATTGGGCCATAAACAACTTTAGCCATAGTAGGTCTCCTTGATACAAAGATAATAACATGATATGCAGGAAGTTATTCTTGCATATCACTGTTAGAATCTTTATTCATTAACTTTAAATACAATTCAGTAATATCTTTAATGTGTTCTAATTGTTCCTCAGATAGCTCTGTACTATCTCTAATGCGATAGAGTTGTTTAATAATTCTAGTCATTTCAGATTGTAGTGTTTTAAAGACTCTAGGATTACCTTTAACAATAACATCTTTCTTTAACATGTTGTTGATGAGGTATTGTTGTTTAGAGATTCCACAGAGACGAACAAATTCATTGATTTGTTCGTTTTCTTGTGGTGATACACGAAACGCAATCGTTAAATTACGCCATCTTCCTTTTCTGTCAGTTACCTTAGCACTCATTTTGATTCTTTCCTCATTTCTGCATTTAGTTTATTTGCCATATCTTCTTGAACAGTAGGGAACATATGAGCGTAACGATAAGTAACATGAATGCTTTCATGACCTAATCTTTCTGCAATACTTACTGCGGAATATCCTAAATGGATAAGTAGTGATACATGAGAATGTCTTAAATCATGAATTCTGATTCTAGGAAGACCGGCTTTCTGTGTGCCTCTTTGAAAGGCTCTAGTAAGTGTACTTTTTTCAGTAGGAAACATTCTATCTTCACCTTCATAATCTTCATACATGAGATTTAAATAGTCTTTTAATTCGTCACATAAGAAGTCTGGAACGGTAATCTTACGAATACTCTTATGTGTTTTCGGGGTTGTAATGTAATGTTCGCCTTTAAGAACATAGAACGTTTTATCGATACTTACAGTTTTCTTTTCAAAGTTGAAATCAGTTGGCTGTAATGCGAGCATTTCACCTTCACGGATTCCTAACCAATAGAGGCATTCAAATGCATAGAAGAACATTGGTTCTTCCATCATGCATTCTCTAAACTTCATATATTGTTCTTGTGTCCAGAACTTCATGCTAATTTCTCTATCGTTACCCATGTTTCCTACAACATGGGCAGGATTTGTTTCGAGATTGTAATATTTACAAGCAAAGTTGAAGATGGCGTTAATTTGGTTGTGAATCGTCTTCAAGAATGATTTTGTGTAGCCTTTATCGCTCTTAGGATCAATCTTCTTCATAATAGTTGTTTGCCATGCCATGATGTCTTGAACAGTAATACTATTTACAGCTTTATTTTGGAAATAAGGAAGAATGTGTTTATAGATGATGTTTTTCTTCATTTCGTACGTACTGACTTTAATACGTGGTTTCATCTTATCTAGATAGATTTCACAGAAAGAAGGGAACATCATGTCTAATGCACCATGTTCTTTTCTCTTTTCTTCCATTTCCCATGCAATAGCTTCGCGTTTTGTAGCGAATCCACGCTTAGTCTTACCATGAAACTTTCCATCCAATCCTTTTAAAGAAAATTGAACATACCAAAGATTGCTATTCTTTTCCTTATAAGCTGGCATGAGACACCTCTTTGGATTCATCAGAGATTCCACCAAAAATCTTACTTTCGAAGTATTTTGCATTTACTCTTCCAGCAATTGTGAGATAACCACTAGCTTCTTGTTCTTCGTTTAATTGTTTGATAATCTTGTACGCCATCGGAACAGATACAGACATACAATTAGCAACTTCATTTGCTGTCATGAATAATTTTTTCTGCATAACTTGCTCTCCTTTATTTATTTGTTTGGAAAACAAAACATCGTGATGGTTAGCTCCTACACGATGCTATGCAAATAAAATTTGATAACTTGATTGGTCGCATGTATAATCTTTTATACATGGTGTGACTTGTTCATTGTGTAGGTACTGATACTACCTATGCAGGATATGTAGAATTGCCGTTCTATATATCTGCCATGTGTTTTATTTTCTTTACAATGATATGATATCATATATACGATATCATATCAAGCCTTCGCATGAATTTTTATGAAAATTTGCATTTAATTATCTATTTATAGGTATATAAAAACAACAATAGTAATTATATAGACTAAATGCATTAGCTAATTCACTGTAATTAAATTTGAATTCAAAATGAACCTTACTTCATGTTGTTTTGAGTTGGATATGATATTATAACTATACAAGTATAGATGTTTATAATTAGGGAGCTAACTATATTATGGTTGAAGATTATAGAAAAAGAGCATCAAAGAAATATGAGAAAGAAAAAGTGGATTCCTTTCTTGTGCGTGTTCCTAAGGGAATGAAAGCAAAAATTGCCAAAAAGGCTAAGGACAATGGTGAATCTGTTAATGGAATGATTAATAGATTAATTGAGAAGGAATTGAAGAAATAGTAAGGGAATAAGAACAGTATGGAGAACATAGTATTCAGCCAATAGTGTCTATGAAAAAAGGCTGTTGTTCCGTCAATGTCATTAAGTTAAGGCAAATAAATTCTTAGTGATATTAATTGAAAATTCAAGAAAATAAATCTTTTCTCTGCATTTTTTTTATTTAACGCTCTTATTAAAGAATTAGTTGATATTTGCAAAAATGCCATAGTTATATTCTCCATAAGCACTGTAAAGATCAATCGGAAGTGGAAGTTTAACGATATCTCAGCATATGAATGGTATCTATTCTATGATTGATTCCATATATGTCTCAGGCTTCCACTTTCTCATGTCCAGTGTGTATTCAGTTTCTTCTTGAATACGACCCAGTCCAGATATCCCTGCAGATGTCTTGTGCTGAATCAGTATCTTAAAGCTTTCTCTTCCAAGACCGCCGATTTTAAAAAGCATCTGATCGTGTTCATCAGTCGCTGCTACAATACAGATTTTGTGATGACTTGTTCCTTTTAGATGATGAAAATACGGAGTGGACTTGTGCTTTCCACGGTGCTTGTTTATCTTCTTCACTTCCAACAAAGGTGTCAGTGCAATGGAGATGCGTTCTCAGCTGGATGTAAACTACAAGACTGCATTACTGCTGTGAAGAAAATGCAGAGTATTAATGGCAGAATGCAATTCAGAAAAGATACTGGATAACATGTTCTATGAAGCAGATGTAGCATATATCGGATCAAGATCAAATGAACCAGGACATCAGGGCTGTGGTACGGAACAACAGCCTTTTTTCATAGCTTTGTCAACAGACAGAAACAGTAACTATCCACAGTTCATTAAATTAAGAGCAGTAACAAAAGATGACAGTGAAACAAGAAATGCCTTTCTGACACAGTCACTTGTTCTATCAAAAGACAGGACATTAAACACAGATGGTAAGACAACATTCAATATCATGAAAGATAGAATCAAAGTAGTAAATGAAGAGGTAGATTACTCTAAGGAAGATCATAGGCTCTATTGGCTGAATACTATTCTTGGTGATATCAAGAACAATATCATTGGCATTTACCATGGTGCAAGAAAGATAGATCTGCCACTGTTTTTTGGAGAACAGGAATACAGATTCAATCATAGAAATACAGGAAAGCAGATGATGGATAAAGTAGCCAAATATATTTTTAAATCTCATCCAATGACCCGCAGACAGATTACGAATGCTTTGAATGCTGCTTTTCCTATTTTTGCTTGTCAATGAATCAGATGGTCAAATATGAATTAAATATAGAATCTTGCATTATGGATTGCTCTACTGTTTATTAACGGCGGTGCACCCATTGACACAACAGTTGTCATAAGAAAGAAAAAGTGCAACAGATAATTGAATGGCTTTCCCTTGCATCATCAACGGTGGTAAGAGAAAATCGTCGAAGAAATCCCAATGTCATTAAGTTAAGCAACAGTGATTATTGAGAATTATCAAAATATACTGAAGCCAAGGATAGTAACCTATTACTGTTCGTATATTCGTATAGTATTGAAAATGTGTTCACCATTTTGCTAATATAGCCTATAAATATGGCATCTACTTAAAATGATAACATGCATAAACAAAAACAAAAAGCCTAGAAATATTAAAAATATTTCGTTACTATTGAAATAGAAAAGTAGTATTTGGCTTATTAATTATTTATGCATTGAAAATGAAAGGAGTATATTATGTGTGTGGCAAGGTACAAAACAGGAATTTCTTTATTTTAGTAATGAAAAATAGTAAATAGTTATTCAATCACGATTAAATGAGATTAATAGAAAGGACAGTGTGTATTGTAAATTACTATGTAATTTTTAAACAATATTTAAGTGAAATTATATGAAAAAATTATTTGGCTATATTAGCAAAATGGTGAACATATTTTAATATTGTACGAAAATGTGGACAGTAACAATAATTAAGCAGCATTATAATGTCAGCACGTTCAAGGAGATGACATTATGAAAGATACTGAAATCATTAACTTTTACAACAATCTAGATCAATATGCAAAGGATAAAATCGATAGACAGTTAATCGATTTGACAAATGCAAAGAAAGAATCAAGAAACTACTGTATCAAGGTTTGTCCAAAGTGTGGTGCAGTTAATCCTGGATTTACAAAAGGTGGAAATGCAAACAGTGGAAAACCTATGCTGAAATGTAGCTGCTGTCATAAACGCTTCACTTATGACAATGGTCAGCTTACACACTATTCCCACCAGGACGAATCAAAGTGGGACCAGCTTATCGTAGATACCTTTTCACAGGTACCAGTAGAAAAATCAGCAGCGAATATGAATATAAGCACATATACAGTCTGGCGTATGCGAATGAAGCTGTTTCATATGCTTGAAAAAATGATTGCAGATACAGTTGTCTCTGGAGAAATAGAACTGGATGAAAAGTATGTACTAAATTCACATAAAGGTGAAAAAATAGATAATTTGAAACCAAGAAAACGTGGTGGTTCAGCTTCTAAAAGAGGACTGTCAAATGAACAGATCTGTTTACCTACAGCAGTGCAGAGAAATGGCACTGCTGTTTTAAAAGCAACGAACACAGCAGCACAGACAAGTGGAGATCTAATGAAACTGTCAAACAGCATTGGAGAAAACAGTATGGCATGGATTGACGGAAAAGTTGCTTACAACAGATTACTTTCAACAAAACACTGCGAAATAAGAGTAATGAAGGATCATACAACATATACATCCCTTGATCATTTGAACAATGTGAATGCATTTCACAGACTCATAGAGAAATGGTATAAAGGCTACAATGGTGTAGCGAGCAAGTATATCAATAGATATGCAGCTCTTTTCACACTTGCAAGAGAGTACACAGGCTGTGATACACAGGAAATTCTATTATCAATCAAGAAAAGAATGCATCAGATCACAGATTTCTTCCGTATTGCTGACATGAAGAAAGATGATCTTTTCATTTATTCTATTTCTTGAATTCACCATTTTGCTAATATAGCCAATTATTTATTGGAATATTTTCAGTCTTTTTATCAATTTATTTTTCTATATGTTTAAATGCTGGTTCCGCGACAAATTCAGGGGAAGGTTATAATATTACAGCAACGGCTACTTCTTCATACATAAGTTGTACAGTAACTGGAAAATTATCTAATGGTTCAACTGCGGTGGTGACAGGCTATAAAGCGACACCAGACGGTGCAGTTTATCAAGGTGAAAGATCTGGTAGTGCAAGAGTATACTGGTATATCAGCGAAGTACCAGATGCAGCAAGTTGGTCATATTGCTTCGGAGCTGCTAAATTATCTGATGGAAAATGGTATTATACAACCGCTGCATATGCATAAAAAAACAAACAATATAATTCTTGTAGTATTTATCTTTACTTTTATCATTACAGGTTGTTCATCTTCATTCCATTTAACAAGTGAAGAAACAAATCAACTTGCACAATCATTCTATGTTAATTATCTCGGCTTAGCGCAAACAGATTCAGTTCTGTATTATCTAGATGAAATTTGTGGATTATATGCTTACGAATCAGGGAATTCTGCAATGAAAGTAGGATCACTACATTATGTAGATGACAAACAGGTTGAAAATGTAGCACAACTCAATCGTTCTCCTGAAAGATATAGTGATTTAAGTCTTCCTGGTAGAAATCTGCAGGTTTTTAATGATGGTTTAATATATGCAAGTATGTATGATAACGTTGAAGGAAATATAGAATACCATTTGAATTATCTGACAAAAGATTGCAGACAACGATATACAATTCTTGAATTGAATTATGTACCTGGTGGATTCTTTTTACAAAAATCAACGATCGTGGTTTATGAAACATTAGAGGGTAAAAGTAGTCTTCATTTTTATTCATTGGATGGAAAAGAAATGAAACAAATTTCTTTTGATACAAGTATCTACAATATGTGCGTTTATGAAAATTCTATTTACGTCAAATTAGCAAATGAATTGATGAAAATAGATTTAGAAACATATGATCAAAAAACTGTATGCTCAGGTGAAGCATCATATGTTGCAATGTATAAAGATCAAGTTTCTTATTACATCTTGGAAGATAATGGAAATCACATAGTTTCTGAAATCAAAGACATAAATAATGGAAATATTACTTTTACTATCAATGACTGCACGATTGACTATTTTGATGATGACTATGTATATACAACATCATATAACGAAGAACATACGACCTATCGAATTTATGACTGGAATAAGAACTTAGTAAAAGAGATTAGACCATGTACCACGTTAGGTGAAAATGCATTAGGTGCGATGCCAATTGGATTACAGCATTCAGAATTTTCAACAATCGCTAGAATATGGAATCATCAACTTATAGGAAGCTGTTATGGAAATCAAGGAATGAGAATTTTTACTTGTGATATTGACAGTGGAAAATGTCAATATATTATCCATTGAAAATAACACTTCTAAATGGATGAG
>SAMEA3387494__coassemble_3400_pt1 | contig 9959 bp, 8 predicted proteins | sample SAMEA3387494__metabat2_low_PE_002 | metagenome-assembled genome bin SAMEA3387494 (sample SAMEA3387494) | Felis catus | biome: Faeces | place: United Kingdom | collected 2012
AAAAATGGCGATTTTCACTGGACACTTTTTGGCGATTTTCACCGGTCCCTAACAAATTTACTAGAAAGTATTTTTTATGTAATAATATATATTGTAAATCGAGGAATAAATTATGAGTGAATATGCAGAAATTATTAGAAAAACCTTTTCAAAGGGAGATATGGAAAGAGATAAGAGCAATCAAATTCCAGAAGATGTAGTTCGTTACACAGATATAAGATATGCAAATCATGATGAAAAATGGAATCTATTAGACGTGTATCGTCCAAAGGATATTAACGGTAAACTTCCTGTCATTATGAGTGTTCATGGTGGCGGATGGGTATACGGTGATAAAGATGTATATCAATGGTACTGCATGAATCTAGCACAACGTGGATTTGCGGTAGTCAACTATTCTTATCGCTTAGCTCCAGAATACCAATATCCTGCATCTTTTGAAGATACATCTACTGTAGCACAATGGATTATTGATCATTGTGATGAATATGGATTTGATATTGATCATATCTATGGTGTTGGAGATAGTGCAGGTGGACATATGCTCTCTTTATTTGCATGTGCTTTAACAAATCCTAATTATCACGTACCTTATACATTACCAGAAGGGTTTTCTTTCAAGGCAATTGCATTAAACTGTGGTATCTATGAAATGAAGAAAGAAACGCTTGGAGATACAGAAAAGCTAATGTACGATTATCTTCCTGAACATGGTACGGAAGAAGAATACTATCACATCAGCAGTGTGCATTTCATAACACCAAATTTTCCACCAACTTATGTTATGACATGTCCTGGAGACTTTGCGAAAGATACGCCTGATGTTTTAATACCAGTATTGAAAAAGAATGTTGTACCATTCATGTATCGCGTATTTGGTAATCAATCCAATCCATTGGCACATGTATTTCACTGCAATATTAACTTGCCTGAAGCAAAAATTTGCAATGATGAAGAATGTAATTTCTTCAAAGAATTTTAAAAGTGCCATGTAGATTATTCTTGGTGCAATGATGCAGGACAAAAAAGTCAACATTTCACTTACATCCGGAACATCCCCAAGAAAAATGTATAAAATGATGGTTCCATATGTAAAGGACAAGCCACAGTTCAAGGATGTTGACTACTACCTCTTTGATGAAGCTCCAGAAGTAGGAGAACTGGCAGGACAGCCTGGACCTAACTGGTCTGAAATGCAGGAACTGTTCTTCAAGGATGCAAATATCCCTGATGAAAAGATCCATTGCCCAAGCATGGAAAACTATGAAACATTTGATGAAGAGATTGCCAAGGCCGGTGGAATTGATGTCATGCTCATTGGACTTGGATGGGATGGACATTTCTGCTCCAACTGCCCAAGATGTACACCAATGGATGCACTCACATATGCACGTGCAAGACATGTCACACTTGAAGCTAACCCTAACTACAAGAGCAATTCAAATCACCCATATCCCTTACAATGGGACCTGCCTCTTTAATGAAGGTAAAGCATTTAGTGCTGATCGCAAATGGAAAGCATAAGGCAGAAATCTTCAAGAAATTCCTGAAAGAACCAATATCCATTTTTCAAGGTTTGCGACCAGCAGGTTCTTGAAAAAGAATCAACAGCAGAATAATATATAAAAGTGGACAGATGTCCACTTTTATATATGAGAAAGGAATATTGAAAATATGATTGTAATAAATCAGATGATGCAGTTATTTTTATTAATGATGATTGGATGTCTGCTGTTCAAGCTGAAGGTATTAAATAAAAGTACAGTAAAAGATTTGAATGGATTTGTTTTGAACGTAACGATGCCATGCATGATACTAACATCAGTTCTGGGTGCACAGAGAAAAGGTCTTCCAATAAAAGATATTCTGACAGCAACTGTGATTCTTGTCATCTTGCTTCCTGTTGCTTCATATCTTTTCTTAAAGCTTGCGAAAATAAAAAAGAATACTGGATTGTGGCTGTTTATGATGATGTATCCAAATGTTGGATTTATGGGTTTTCCTTTAATGAAGGCACTGTATGGTGATGAATCGATTCTGTATACGGCAATCATCAATATGGCATTTAATGTTTCTCTGTTCAGTATTGGAAAAATGTGCATGATGGGGAAAGGTGATCAAAGAACAAAAATGAATTGGAAGTTCTTGTGTTCTCCAGGAATCATTTCATCGCTGGTGGCTATCGCTTTTTATCTGACAAGTTTTTCGATGCCGGAAATAATTCTGAATCCGTTGAAAATGCTTGGAAATATGACGACTCCACTGGCAATGATGATTATTGGTTCAGTCATAGCACAGTACCCTGTTAAGGAAATCTTTTTTTCAAAGAAAATATATGCTTTTGTATTTTTGATTGACGTTATTTTGCCTCTTTTTTTCTATCCAGTTTTGAACTGTCTTATACAGGATAGTCTAACAAAAGGAATTGCATTAATTATTTTATCAATGCCAGTTGCAAATGGTGCTGTAATGTTTGCAGAACAATATGGACAGCCAGTAGAAAAAGCAGCACAAACAGTATGCCTTTCAACTTTGCTGTCAGTTATTACAATTCCGGTTGTAATGAAAATTTGTGGAATGTAAATGGATTATTACGGAACCCCTGCTGTTTAAATATTGTAAACAAAATAGGATGGCTGCTTATTGAAAATAAGTCTGAATTGTTAGAATAATGTTCTAATATCATTGATCACTCATGTATACTTTAGTTAGAAAGATAAATCGGAATTCATCTTTCCATTTTTACAAGATATTCTGTAGTTCCTTCTTCATACTTCTTTGTATCTGTAAGGTGAAACCCGTGTGCCTCATAAAAACGAATCGAATCAACATTCTTCTCGATCGCCCACAGAAATGTGACCGGATAGTTTTCTTTAACGTACTCTATCAATGCAGTTCCTATGCCTTGACCTTGAAAGAAATAATCGACATATAATTCGACGATTTCATTCTCCTCTATGTGGATAAGCCCTTTTACAATCCCATCATCATATACAAGCATATGATTCAGAATGCCACATTCAAGGTATTTCTTTGCTACAGGAAGCACCTGCAGTTCGCCAAATGAATAGCCGTCGTCCTGAAATATCGGACGAAACTTCATCCGTTTCACAAACACAAGGATCTCCGCAACTCTTGAAGCGTCTTCTTCTTTTGCTCTTCTGATCATGTATGCTCCATTCCCCAAAAATTCCGATTTATATTTCTGAATAAAGTATATATGAATAATCAGCGGATTGAAACTTCCTACCAGTCAATTCTTATATTCAATGTGCAATTGACCTCTACCCTGTTAAATAACGAAGTAGTACACGTGATGTTATTTAACAGGGTACACCACCATTTGCACGTCAAAAAGCACAAAAAATCCGTCAGCTTTCTTCCAGGATTAAAAAGTTAACGGATCATAAATAGTGCGATAAACTTGAAATTGGCTATTTCGTTGCAAAAATACTTATCCAATGATTTTTTGTATTTGAATACGTTTTTATCTCTGTAAAACCCACTTCTTTCAAAGCAGCAATGAGCTGATCAGATGTGTAAATCTTCATACCATCAATCAACTTTGTCCATTTTTCATCTATGTCATTCGTTTCGTCAGATTCGTTACAAATCAGGAATGTCCCTCCGCTATGGCAGGGACGGCGCACATCCCGTCCGCCACAAACTGTTCTTGGATGAACTCTTGAGCAGTTCTAATGTTTCAACGTGCGTTGAGACGTCTGAACTGCTCTCTTTTTTAACTCGTTGGTTTGTGGAAACATATCAATGGATTACGGCTTCTCCATTGTATGTTTTTGGTATAGTTAACTGGTATATTGTTGAAGACTCATAAAACAAGTCATTCACAATATACTCACCTTGGTATCAAAATGGTAAGCATTTAAACTATTCGTCAAAATCCACAGCATAATAGAAAGTAGCCAAATATATTTCCACATCTCATACAATCACTCGCAGACTAATTACGAATGCTTTGAATGCTGCTTTTTCTATTTTGTTCAATAGAGAATCTGATGGTCAATTATGTAAAATAATTCCTATTAATATTTTGATAAAAAGTTTTCTATTCCTTTTTTTGTTAATTTGTATCTTGTTATATTATCTTCTTGATTCGAACTATACCATGCAAGATTTATCAGTTTTAAACTAACTTCACTATTAAATAATTCGATTATATTTTTGAATTCATATATTTCATCAAATTTTAAATTTAATAATTTCATTAATCGTATATCTAATTTCTCATTGTATTTATTTTTATTTATAGCAACGTCATTAGCAGAAAAATAATCACTACAAACACTATTCTTTAGATAATAGCATGGCTTACAAATGTCATCATAACTATATGTAAAACGAATTGTATTCACTTCATTTCCAATAACGGCATTTCCAATCAAATAGAAATTATGATTATAGTTTTTATCAGGAATAAAGTTTTCAATACCTTTTCCATATAGTTTAAATATATCTAAAAGATGATGTGGTTTTATTACAATAACTTTGTTTGTTGTACTAGTATCATCAAAATCACTTCCTGTTACTTTCATAATTAACCTCCAATCATTAATTTCTAAAATAAAAAACCCATAATATTGTAAACAAGCTAACTATATTGCTTTCTAGAATTTAATTGCTATAAAAAAACATTCTAAAACCCATCATATATGCTCCGTAAAATATATTATTTTTACCACTTAAGTGAGTTATTGAATTTTATTTTCTTTGTTCCTTTTTTTATGCAACCAATTTTATTACATGTGTAATATTTATTTATATGTTTTAAAACCATGTTCTCATCTAATGATGAAACAATTACAATATATCCTATTCCACAGTTAAATGTATTTAACATTTCTAAATCATCTACATTTAAATATTTTCTTAAACATTTAAAAATTGTTGGAATTTTAATTTTATTTAAATCAACTTGTGCTGAAAATCCATTAGGAATTATTCTTTCTACACTTCTTGCCATTCCAAAACCTGCAACATTAACCAGTCCATGAATCTTTTCTTTTTCGATTAATTCTTTTAAACATGAATAATAGCAATACGGCGGTTTCATAATTTCATCCATAAATTCAATTCCACCAATAGATTCTTTTTTTATTTCTGGAAATTCTTCTAATAATTTATCAACTAAAGAAAACCCATGATGATGTATTCCATTTGACTCAATATAAAGAATCGAATCACCATTAGTAATGTTTTTATAGTTAATCATTTTCTTATAGTCAGCAATTCCAATCATTTCAGTATCAATCAAATATTCATCCGGATAAACTACTTTAGGTTTTATAGAATACTGTCCTTTTAAAATTTTAATATCATATTTCTTAGCTTCAGCATAGGATAACGCTACAATTTTATTTATCAAGTCAATATTTTCATGAGAGCTTATAATAGTATTTGTAATAAACAACGGATTAGCTCCCGTTGCCAGAATATCATTTATAAGTGTAAAAAAAATGTCTTGTATTAATTCCTCAATATATCCATATTCTATAGCTATTCTTTGTTTTGATCCTGGTTCAAGTACTCTTGAAACTATGATGGGATGTTCAAATGTTAAATATTTTTTTAAATCATATATTCCTCCCCTGAAAGAAGGATTATACTCATCCATCTCAACAAAATCTTTAGCTTTTTTATTTATAATATCTACTTTTTTTACATCAACACCAGCTTTTTCATAGGAAAAACGCATATTAAATCTTTCTCCCTTTAGTATTTCATCAATACTTACATTAAAGATTCGAGAAAGATCATCTAAAACATCTAGTGAAGGAACTGATATTCCTTTTTCCCATCTAGAAACAGCTTGAAAAGTAATATTTAATTTTCCAGCTAATTGTTTTTGAGTTAACTTTTCTTTTTTCCTTTCATTTGATAAAAATAGGCCTATTTTTTCGTAATCTAGCATTCTTTCCATCCTTGTTTTGTATTATATTTTATTCCACAGTAAAAACCTATCGATTATTATATGAATTACTATATCTAAATTCAATCAACAATTGAATTTTTATTGATATATTTCCTATTACTCTATAGCAAACACTAAATAACATCACGTGTACTACTTCGTTATTTAACAGGGTACACCCACATTTGTACGTCAAAAAACACAAAAAATCTGTCAGCTTTCTTCCAGGATTAAGAAAGTTAACGGATCATATTTTATAAATAGTGCGATAAACTTGAATTGAGATTTCATATATTTCAAGGGATTTAATAACTGTTACATTTTGTTATTAAATTCTCCGTAAACCATTGAAAACACTAGATTTGTCGCAGGTAAGTTTTCCATTATTTTTCCCCTTGTACAATCTCGTCCCATCAGTGTTTATGAACTCTGATAAGGGCAAATACAAGGGCAAAAAAATTATATAACATAAAATAAAAGTGACATGGTTGACTGATTGAAATGCTTCTTAATTTTTGCTATTAATGATTGATTAAATGATAAGAAGATGGGATACGATGAGAACAATATTTGCAGAATACACTCCACAACGATACAGCATTGACATTTATACAAATGTTGGCTATATGCTTCGCATTGACTGCTGGGAAGCCGAAAAGGATTTAAAAACCACACCCGGATCAGACTGTGCATTGACTTCACTTGCAGTCGATGAACCACTTGAATATGCGAGATTATGTCTTGAGGGCAATTTACAGATGTGGGCAGATGCAGAAGATTCATTAGAGTTATAAAATGCAAGCAGCCTGTATGCTTCATTACACACAAGCTGCTTAATCAAATTTATTATAATTGATGAAAAATCGGTTGCATTTTGTCAAAAGTACAAAACTTTTTGAAGCCAAGTGCTTTTAATTCCTGTTATGATACTGAGGATATCCCAGCAATACTTGCTATCCCTGATACCTTATTCTTTCTACCAGCGTTTCCTTTTTCAGATTACTGCTTAAAACACAGGAAAGCACAATTTGCAGAATACCAACCAGAAGAATCATAACAAGAATCGGGATAAGAGGAACGTGATAAACGTTCATTCCAAAAATCCCATTATGCTTCGCATAGGAAAACAGTGCATAGCCAAGGGGCAGACCGGCAGCAAGTGCGACGCAGATGGTGCCCACCGTAAAAATCAAGCCCTGTATTTGTAAGCACAGATTCAACTGCTTATTGGTCATGCCTACCGCTTGCAGCACACCGTATTCCTGCTTCTTCGTGATGATATTGATGATCATGGTGTTTGCCAGATTCATAAACCCAATGAGACCGACAATTGCCATGAACAGATAGCAGCCAAGCTTCATCATACGGCTTGCGTATTCTGCAGATTGTAACTGTGCATGATAGGTATCCATTTTTATATGAGAAGTATTAGAAATCAAAGTATTCAGACTCTGTTCCACAGATGCAACATCTTTTTTATCACAGTCCACCCACAGATAGCCATAGGCTGTTCCACTCGGATTCATGGAACGATATACACCTTCCGGAATGACAAGATAAGTGTCCGCGCTTACAAAGGATCCTGCAATCTTTCCTTGATAGGTATAGGTTTCACTTCCATTCTCAAAGTCAAATGCAATGGATTCACCCGGAGCATATCCATCTTGTTCCATCCACGTCGACCAGCCAAAGAAAATTTCACCATTCTTTACCGCCTGATCATAGTCCATAGAGCCAATATCCCCATCTTCGCGCATAAAATCAAAATCATTTTTACTCACAATATCAGCCGGAAATCTTGTTCCGTTCAGATTTACAGAGACAATCTCTCTCGTCATGACATCTGTTACTCCCGGAATGCTTTTGATTTCTTCAATCAGCGAATCATTCAATGGATCATCCGTCAGAATCGTATCCAGATTATTCTCCGGATATCTTTCATCATACTCAGCAGAATAGTCAAGCTGCAGTTCAAATTGTCCATGATTAACGGAAAGACGTGCTTCATGCTCCGTGTCAATATTTCCCACATAATTAGAGATAGTTACAAACAATACACAGGAAAGCCCCATGGTAAGAATCGTAGCAATGGTTCTTTTCGGATTGCCTGTCACATTTGCCATTGCCATGGAGAAAACGGTGACATCTTTTCTGCCTTTTCGTCTGCCCTGTTTTTGCGTTCTGGGGCCATCAAGATACCGTGTTGCTTCGATGGGTGAAATCCGGGAAACAATTTTCATGGGTTTGCGCAGAGCCAAAACGACCGTAAGAAACGATACAAAAATGCAGATGAGCATAATTGGCAGTGAAAACAGAGGCACCTGATAGTTCTTGATTCCGGACGATACCAGATTTCCCTGCTCCACCAGCCAGTTGAAGCTGACTTTTGCAATCAGGAAACCAAACAGCAGCCCCAGCGGTATCGAAGGAACCGCCAGAAGAATGCCCTCACGAAAGATCAACTGCTTCATCTGCTTTCTGGTTGCACCCAGCGCCTTGATTTTCCCGTACTCCTGAACCTTCTGGGCAATCCCGACCTGGAAGATATTATAAATGACTACAACGGAAAACAGCACGATTCCGAGGATCAGGATTCCACAAAGCACAATCATTTCATAGCTCGGCTGCAATACCCACTGCAGGTAGAGGTCATTGATGATCACGTTTTTCTGGTCAATGCCGCAGGAATTCGCGATTTCTTTTATAACAGGCGCAACATTATTCATAGATACATTTGCAGAATCGCTCAAGGTAAAATAGATATTATATTGCCTGTCACCCTCCGCAACACGCTCATTTAAAAAATCCTGCGAACCGAATACAACATAGGAAGCCTCGATGGTATATTCATCCCGGTCATATAAAATCCCGCTGACAGTAAATTCCACCGGTGCATATTCCGACTGCATGCCGGAACGGTACTCCAATGTTACGGTGTCTCCGACCTTTACATCATGGTATCCCTCTGCATCAAAGAAAGCGCGTCCTGCGGCAATTTCCTGCGCCTTTTTTGGATAGGTACCTTCCTTCAACACATATTCCTGATTATAGGGAAGCATTTTCCTGACCGTTTCATCCGCACTGACAAAGCCGCCATTTTCATTTCCTTTCAGGATGCCCTCCGTACACATGATGCCGATATCAGATATCTCAGCTCTGCGTTCCACTTCTTTTAATTGCGTACCATCTGCGGCGATAAACAGGCCGTAGTTGCTTCCGTATGAGCTTGCCGCCTGACTTTTCTGTAAACGAATTACCCCATTTCCCACAGTACTGATAATAACAAGCAGCATCGTGGTCAGACAGATTGCCATCATGATCAGTATACTTCTTGTCCTGTTCCTTTTGTCATTGCTATATGCAATCCTGTTTATTGTCTTCATCTGAAATCCACCACCTGTCCGTCCTCAATCACCAGAATACGGTCAGCGACCTGTGCAATTTCGTCATCATGGGTAATCATTACAATTGTCTGTCCATATTTTTTTGCTGTCATCTTAAGCAGAGCGATTACCTCATCACTGGTCTTGGAATCAAGATTGCCTGTCGGCTCATCTGCAAATATAATTTCCGGACGATTCACCAGTGCTCTTGCAATTGCTACTCTCTGCTGCTGTCCTCCGGATAACTGATTTGGCAGATTATAAATCCGGTTTTTAATCCCCAGAGTTGCAATAATATCATTGACATACGCTTTATCCACTTTTCTTCCGTCAAGCCCCAACGGAAGAACGATATTTTCCCACACATTGATGGAGGATACCAGATTGAATGCCTGAAATACAAATCCGATTTTTCTTCTGCGGAAAACAGCAAGGGCATCTTCCTTCATCCTGTATAAATTTTTCCCTGCTAAAATAACACTGCCTTTTGTCGGGGTATCAAGCCCTCCAAGCATATGAAGTAATGTACTTTTACCCGAACCTGACTTTCCGACAATTGCGACAAATTCTCCCCGCTCAATCTGAATGTCCACCTGATTGACCGCTTTGACCTGATTCTCACCTGCGCCATAAAACTTACAAAGCTG
>SAMEA3387494__coassemble_3497_pt1 | contig 9550 bp, 13 predicted proteins | sample SAMEA3387494__metabat2_low_PE_002 | metagenome-assembled genome bin SAMEA3387494 (sample SAMEA3387494) | Felis catus | biome: Faeces | place: United Kingdom | collected 2012
ATTCATGTTTTCAGCAATCTCTCTTAAAATTTCGATTACTTCGATGAATTCTTTACTTGGTACAGCTCTAGGCACTAAACCGTTTATACACATTCTTAGATAAGATTCACGAGATAGATTTGATTCTTTAACTAAATTGTTAAGATGATCAAAGTCTTGATTCGTTAATCTAACTTTGATTTCTTTTTTCTTCGATTTTGTTTTCATTGTAGAAAGCACCTTGAACAAATAAAACTGTACCCATTCCAATCATTCCACCACCAAGGAAACTGATAAAACATAGTGTTATACTATTAAGCATTTTCATGTACCTCCAATCTTAAAAGAGCTATCAACAAATTGTGATAGCTCAGGGTCTTAGGGATATTCCCTAAATACTTGTCTTTTGTCCCCAAAAGACGTTGCTTGTTACAACTGTAGACATTAATTGGCTACAGTCTTTTTCTTATCCGGAATCAAATCGGCAAGATCTTGATCCATCTTTTCGAACATTTCTTTTTTCTGATTCAGTAGTTTTAGATTTGCAGTCAGAATATTATTTTCTTCAGAAAGTGTTTTGATGCGTTCTTCATTTTTGATTTTTTTCTTTTCAATAGTGGATATTCTTTTAACGATATCTTCGTACTTTATCATTTTGAAATCTCCAATTTCTAATGAAGTAATTGCGAATATTTATGTTTGTTGATTCGCTTTTCATAATCATCTGCTTTTTCTAAAATGTGTTCATCTTTATCATAATGATACAAATGATCAGATAGCTTTTTATCAGGATCTACCAATGTTGATTTATTAACAGAAAGAAGCATTTCTTTAACATGTTCAATATTCAAAGAAGGGGAATCACATAATGCAATACACTCATCTGTTGATGATGGAATGATATATAAGTCATGTTCTAATTTTTCAGCCAAATCATTTAAAATTCCAGCATAGAACATTGTAGCTGCACCTTCTGTATGATTTTCATTTGTCAAAACAACAAGTTGATGTTCTTTTTCTTCTAAGGCTATATCTTTTGGAATTCCCATCAACATGGTTTCTAGTGGAAGAATTTCAGGCTTCATCATGTTTGGAGATGAGATAAGTGCATCATTATGAAGTTTATTTACATCGATTCCATAGGCATCCATCAGTTGATTTGTAACCTTGGCTGCACAAAAACGTTCATCCGTAGTTTTGATCATGACCTTATAAACAATCGCAAGATCTCCAATAATGGTGTGAGGCATAGTGGTTAAATCATTTTTATTTTCTTCAGCATTGATAACTGTCATAAACAAATAATCTTTCACAGCATTGTAATCAAGCAGAGCATTAACATCATCTAAAACTTTGTCGTTGTGTACCATTTTCCACTAACCTCCATCTTTAAATTCTTAAAATAAAAAGCCAATCTTTCTAGATTAGCTGTACTGAATTCCATAGTTTCTATATTATTCATTTTCTAAGTTCTCCATTTCTTCATACAATCCATAGAAGGGATCACTGGTATCTATTTCATTTACTTCATCTTCATAACTATCAATCGCAAATATCATGTATTCAACAATATCGTTATACATATTTCGTTTTGCTTCTTCTAATGCATGGATTCCTTCTTCAAAGGAAATTGTTTCTAAAGTATTTGTGGAAGTTTCTTTTGCATATGTGTAATTTGTAATGGTATCTTCTACAGATTCCAACATGAGTAATTGTGCCTGTACGATTTGTTTATCTTTTGAATGTAAGTTTGCGTAATTATAAATTCTAGTGTTGTAAGTCATTGTTCTTTCCTCCTTTTGACTTTGGCTTTTCCATATCCATTTCATCGAGTTCAATGGAATAAACTCGTTCATTTTGTTGTTCACCAAAAAGTTGAGCCATCAATTCTGAATCGTTCTTTGTGGATTCATAGGCATTCAAATATTCATTATCCACAAGATGAAATTTCTTCTTTTGCGTTTTTTCATTTTCTACAAGTTCTGTAGCTGTAATCTTTAATGCAGCTTCTTCATTCAGCTCTAAATTATCTGGTGTTTTGTTTAAATCCATCAACAACAATGTTTCATTGAACAGAATTGGTTCTTCATCCTTTAAAGCTTTCATTTGTTTAAACATGATATTTAAGAACTGCTTCTTTACCTGATCATTTACCAAAACTTCGACTGGCTGATCCAAAATGTCTTTGTAATGTTTTGATGGAACAATGGTTGGTTGCTTTGTGTCTGGATTAATATAGGCATAAGTCATACGACTGATATTTTCACAGACTTCTTTAATCTTCATTTTCTGAAATAAATCAAATTGCTTATTCAAATTGCATCACCTTCACTTTCTAAAATTTGAACAACAAAAAAGAGAAAGCATCTACTTTCCCTTGATAATAATTACGATTTAATTTTTTCCTTTTTTAATTCATCTTCCAAAGTATTCCAAGGAAGCACTAATACTTCAGGTATTTCACGATTCAAAAATAGTTTGATTCCTATAGATTTTGCTGCTAGAAGAAGTAAGCTGTCTAGTTTTTGTTTTTCTATTTCTGTTCCTTTAAAGTTTTGTTCTGTTCGATAATCATCCGTCCTAAAGGAGCTTGTAAATTTAAAATTGATTGCACATAATATTTGTTCATTATAAGAGCACCACATTGTTTAATGTTCAAAGACGGGATATCTACAGCATATAAATAAAGTGTATCTTTCCATCCAGTTCCATCTTGTTTTAATAAAACAATGCCTTCAAAATCTTTCAATTGTTTTACCACCTCGTGAAAGATTATAAAAGATTTGTAATGCAATTTCTAATATAGAATTTAATGTTTTCCAGGTTGCTTTTGTACATCTTCCAGGAAATCTTCAATTGCTTCTTTTGATGCAATATTGTTATCTATAAAAATTTCTTTGACTTCATCATTTTGTAGAGCTTCCTGCAAAAATTCAGAAGTCAAATGTACCGCAAAGTCTGGAATGGATTTGTACGCATTATATTTCACTAATATTTCTCTGAAAATAGTGAATGGTAAAGTATCTATTCCATATTCATTAATATCTTTTTCAACAGGTTCTTTAATAATCCGTATATGATTATCTTCCATATTTTGAAGCAAATACATTGCATCAATTGTATTTGGCGCATTTTCAAATACACAATAATCAAATTCAACAATTCCAACATTTTTAAAATCCACATTATCTGGATCCATATTTCCGTCATAGATATAAACAACTTTTTCATTCGTTGTCTGAATCAATTTTGCCATTATCATTACTAACATTTTCCCACCTCATCACTAACTTACAACAATTGAAATAATTTGTAACCGACAGAAAAAGGATGATTCTGTCGTTAAATCCATATTTCAACTTAACATTAGCTTATTAATTAAGATTTGTCCTCGACAGAAAATCAAAAAACGGTCGATAGTAACAAATTTTTATGAATTAATTCTTCATTTACATCTTTATAAGAAATCGGATGTTCATCAATACATTGATATTTTGAATTCAAAATAGAAATGATCTTAGATGTTGCACCAATACCAACTTCATCATTATCTAGATGGAAGATAATTGTTTTGATATTTGGATTTCTTTCTAAATACGCTTTTAGTGCAATAGGAATATCCGCTTCTGATTTACTCGTAATCTTATCACTGGCTCCGGCAAGAGACAGATAATTAAATTCGGTATAATCCATTTCATCCATTTTTAAAAGAGTCATATAGGATAATAAATCAATCGCTGCTTCAAATACGTGAAGTTCATTACTGTTTGTATTTTTGTAATTGAAACTAAATGCCTTATTACTTCCAGCATGATCCAATTTAAAATTCTTAAAGATGCTTCGCTTAAACGCATACGCTGGTTTATCTTTATCATATCCAACAAACACGGCATTCTTGAAATTGGCTGATTGATAAATCAATCCTTTTGATATGAAATTCTCTACAATAACTTTATCGATTTTTCGTATTTCACACAGATAACGAATGACTAAATCATTGTTTTTATCTTTGATAGGTAATTCAAATGATTTTGTTGGTTTCGGGTGATAATAAGTAGTAACTGGTGCACTAACATTCATTAATTCGGATAGATAATTGCAAGCTTCTTTGAATTCGTATCCTTCCACTATAATCAAATAATCAAGTGCAGATGTACCACCCTTGCCTTGTGACCACCAATACCACTTCCCATTGGAAAAATGCAAGGAATCATGATCTCGATGATAATAATCTGTTCTCCCATTTTTTACTAACAGGTCTGGAGCATAGTTTCTTAAATAATCAAAAGCAGATAAGGTTCTTACTTTTTCTAGAACGTCTTTTCGTATAAATCGTTGACTCATCTTTCCAACTCCTTGTTTTTTGGTGCCATTTTTGCAATTCCATGTTCTTTACAAAACTTACGTACACCACTTGGATTTTCTTTTGTGGATAATTCGAATTCATCTGTATAAACCGTTTCGACTTTGTATTTTTGTTCCTGGATATTGTGAATCCACTGATTCATAAATCGATTGAGTTCATTAGCACGAAATGGATCACCATCCACTCGTTCATAAAATTGAAGATTATCCTGCTGATAAGACTGTGGATAGAGCAGTCTGTTATCTTTATCCACTGTAAATTCAATATCTGGATCAGCCATTAGATCACCATTCAATTCATAGTTATGAGCCATGACTAAACGATTATCTTCAATGATTTCAACATTCAGATCCATAAATCCAGGTGTTGTATATTTGATGTAGTACGCATCCTTGGTAAGTAATGGTTGGGCAATCTGTTCAAATAACTCATAGTTTCTATGTTCAATGGAATTTTCAATAAACCAGTTCTTACTTAAATCAAAATTGGGATTTGTGAATGCTTCAAAACATACTGTCCGAAGGGTTTGATAATAATCAAGACTGTTTCCAAATAAAAAAGCCTGATCAGAATATTCAGGCCTACTATTAATCACATCATAGATTTGTTGATCCACCATTTCATGAATATCCGAAGTGGATACATTTGGATCATCTAGTGCTTCTTTATATTGTTCCATCAAAGAAGAAACATGGATCACAATATCATGATTCATCTGTTCCATCTCTAATGGCGTTATATATTTATTTTTGATTTCTTTCATATGCAGTTTCTCCTTAAATACAGGTTCTAGTTGTTCAATCATTTCATGAGCCGTACTTTGAATATTGTTTAAGATGGATTTTAATTCATCAAAATCTCTATTGGCATAACTAGCAATATAGCCAAATGAATATTCAGAAGTATCCAGTCCAAAATGATCACATAACACAAACGCTAACGATTCGGCTTCAATTTCTCGCTGGCTTTGATTTTTATCTGTTTGTTTATGAAGCAGGCTGTGAGCATACTCATGAATGAGTGTTTTTGCGGTTTGTAGATCTTCTAAATCTTTATTAATGACGATCTTATCTTCTTTTGGAGAATAATATCCCTTAGCTCCTGTCATAAAGTTTAAATCTTCAGTTTCCGTTTTAAATTCAATGGGAATTATACATACTGACTGAATCGTTTGAATCATGGCTTTAATTTCATTACTTGACCCTGTTAAATCGTGAATCAAAGAAGGGAGAGGATCACCTGAAGTCTGCGATATATCAAATACAGTAGTTGTCTTAAAACGAGTCACATTCACTTGTCGTTGTTCTTGTACTGGCAAACCAGTTTCATCTAATTCAACATTACCATTTTCATCTACTTTATTCATCAAACGATCTTCTTTGTATGTTATAGGAGCAAGAATCATTAATCCTTTTTCACCTTTATCCACATGACGATTAAAGTTTGTTTGCCAAGCACGATATCCAGCGACTAAACTTGCATCTGGCTTTTGTGCCAGTATCAATAAAGTGTTATTTAATGAGTAGTTGTGGAATCTGCTTAAACAAGATAAATATTGTTTAAAAGAATCAGAAGAATACACATCCTTTACACCTTGTTCGATTATTTCAAAGGCTTGTTTAGTTTTCTCATCCGAAGATTTATAATTAGCCATCTTTTCACCATCCTTTCCAAAATAGGTAAAAGAAAAACACTACTCAAAAATGGTAATGCTTATTATAAGTAATCGTGCTTAATTACTAACTTCTTTGATATATGTTAATAATGATTTGCAACGAATATTTATTCGTCCAGAAGGATGTCCAGCTTTTCCAATAATTTTCTTTGCATCATCATTATTAGGATGATTGTACATTGCATCAATATAAGCAAACAAAGCAATGAACAAATGCCAACGAGGGTTTAATAATTTCTCACCATTGATTTCTATGAATGGATTAAAAATATCAATTTTAACTTCAACTTTTTTCTTTTCATTAATAGGGAAAATATATTTATCCCGTCCTTCTAAACTTTCTAAATATTTATAAAAATACCAGTCTGCATTATCTTCACAGGCACCTTGTTTATATAATTCAAAAACTCTACCTAATGTTTTATATGGGTTATCTTTATCTTTTTCTTCTTTTAATAGTTTAATTGTTTTTGTACAATCTTCTAATTGTTTTTGTGAATTATTTACATCGTTTATTAATTTCTCATAGTTAATAAAATATCTATGCTTTTCTAACTTATTCATTGTTCTCCCCCTTACTTGAGCTCTAAATTATAAGAATCATATTAATCCTAGAAGACAACTATCTTCTAATTTTGCAACACAATTGTATTTCTCAATTAGGCTTTCAACGATAATTCGATTACCTAAACTTATAGCTGGACTTAATGTAATCTCCATTTCATTAAAAGCTTCATCTGATATTGTCATATCATAATACGGAAATGGTTGTTTAGCTGATCCCAATCTCATTTTATTAGCTATAAATTGAAAATCCTGAATAGATTTAGCAACAGGTTGATTTAAGTTTAATGGGATAATATTCAAAATATATCTCCATTCATGTTGAAATGCCCAATGTAGATTTTTATATTTTCCAATTAATCCCATGTTAAGCGTAAAAGATTCTGAATCATCATTTAATATACGAGGATATAATTTATCCTGATTATCTGTGTATTCAACTTTATATAGTAAATTTTCACTCATCATTTGTGCTGAATAAAATCCCTTTTCGAATATTTCAGTAATAGGAATTAGAGAGTATAGTGGTTTACCATTGTTTTCATCAGTAACTGAGATAGATTTAAACTTATCTAAATCTGTGGCATAATTTTCGTAAATTTTAAAAGGATTCTTTCTTAATCTGATACGCACTCCCTTTTTTAAAGAAGCATACATATTCCACATTGGAATACTTTCCGTTGAATCATCCGTCCAAGAACTAATATAGCAAAATTGTCCAATATTTTTTACGTCAGCTGTTTGTTGTTCTTGTAAATCATCCATTCGGTCTAAAGAATTAAAACGAATTGTTCTATTCTTAAGTATTAATGCTAAAGTTTCAATATTTGTGTAATGATATAAATACTTTGATTCGTCCATACTGTCCCTCCCAATTTTAAACACTCTATTGAAACAATATCATAGAACTGTTAACATTTCATGAATTTATAGATTTTTTGAATTAGTCTGTTCTTTTTGCTAGTGTCACAATTCTCTTGTTATCATTTCTAGTATCACAAGTAACTAAAGTCATCAGCTTATCATCTGTTTTGACTGAAATACCCGTTTTATATAATCCACGATTGATTGAGTCGGAAATAAAAGCATTGAATGCAGTATCTGAATCCCAACTGGATTGTGTGAATTCTAGAGAATCATTCAAATTGTTTAAATCCACATTCATGATTTCAATTATTTGATAAGTTCTTGTTTCATTTTCTGTAATGAATCGAAATGTAGGATGTTCTTTATAATAGCTTTGATTCACATAGCTCATCAATGGAGTAAAAATGATACTATTCCATTTACTAGAATGCCCGTAGATGACAACATTTTTTGAATCAATATTTCCATCTGCCGATACAAATGGTATTCCTGCATTGGCATATTCTTTTTTGATATTTTTTCGAACATAGTAATTATTGTCTGGAGCCTGTACAACTGGTTCATAGATAACTCTATTATCAAATTCTAGTATTCCAACGATATCATTATTGGTTTGTTTAAGAAGAGATAAAGAAAGCTCCTTTTCAGAAGCTTCCTTATCATCTTTATTTTCTTTTGTGGTTTTTTTAGGTTTTGATTCTACATAGTAATCTGAATAATCATAAGATTTCTTTGTTCCAAACTCACTATATAGAATTCCACCTAGAAGGCTTGCAGTAACTATCGCAAGTGCTGCTATTTTTATTTTCTTATGTTTCATACTATTTATACCCCTGTATTTGGAACAACGATACGTGCATTTTCAAAATAATAAATGATAGTATCCGTATCTTTATCTGCTTCTATTTTGTAAGCTTTAGATTTATCAGCCAACTGATAAGAAGTGGGAGCTTTAATTTCCTTGAATTCATATTCATGACCATAGATGGCATCAGATAATACGGCTTTTCCATCTTTAATCACATGTTTACTAACCTTGTCATCTCCAACTTTACGAGAATAATAGGTACCATCTTCAATATCTAAGATGATTTGTTTATTTTCATCCGTTTTAACAGTCTTGATGATCTTTGTAAAATCTTCATTCTTAGAGATTTCATATTCTTCATTTACATCATTACCAACAATCATTAACTGACCAGATGCAAGTGTAGTGACATAAGATTTAACTGTCTTATCATAGACTTCAAAAATCGCTCCATTTAAGAAATGATCATGATGATCTTTATCTACTTTATTTACATCTAGCTCTAAACGACGTTTTTGATTATAAAGATCCACTGAAACTGTTACAGAAGGCTTAGTTGTATCTTCATCATAATCGAAAGTAAAGTCACGCTTTTCTTCATCTAGTTTGAAGCCTACATTTGTTTCAAGTTCTTTAACGTAGTAATCACCTGTAGGAAGATCTAACTGTTCCACATTTTTACCATCTTTATCGATAGTTAATGTACCAACTAATCCATCAGATGGAATGATGACTTTATCATCTACAGTAATATCATTTTTAGAATAGACACCAAAGACAACATCTTTGTAGGCCTTTTTATCTTCATCTTCAAATGTTTTAGTAATCTGTAAATCCAACTTTTGTCTTTCGTTGACATAAGCCTGTTTGATTTCAACTACATCGATCATTTGACCTGCATATTCAATATCAAAATTATAAGTGTTTTCATCTAATACAAAACCTGTTTGTGTTGCGGTTTCTTTAATAGAATATTTACCTAACTGGAGTAAGGAAGAAGTTGTAATGCCATCACCTGTAGTAAATGTATCTACAACATCTCCTTTTTGAAACCATACGGTTCCTTCTGGAGTGACGATATCTTCACGTGCCGTAATTTCATACGTAACACCAGATAAATATTTTTCTTTATAGATTGGTGTATAAAGTGTTCCATAATCTGTTTCGGATTCTTTGACACCAGATAACATTTCACCACTCTTTTCAACATAGACTTGTCCTTTTTGTGTCTTGTTATCAAAGTTCATAAAAATTTCTGTACTTGATCCATCTACATTGATTGGAATTTCCG
>SAMEA3387494__coassemble_3678_pt1 | contig 8879 bp, 6 predicted proteins | sample SAMEA3387494__metabat2_low_PE_002 | metagenome-assembled genome bin SAMEA3387494 (sample SAMEA3387494) | Felis catus | biome: Faeces | place: United Kingdom | collected 2012
TGCTAAATATCGCATAAATATGCTTTATTTAGCACTTTTACTGTAAAACTTGAGAAAAAAACCAAGTCATTTCCATTTAAGGAAGCGTCCTTGGTTTATAACATTATTTGTTACATTTTAAATCATCCAGGAAATATTCTAATATATTTTCTTGATAACCACTTTTTTTAACTTCTCGCATTTGAAGTGCAGTTTGTTTTAAAACAACATTTTCTAAATGATCTAATTGTTTCAATCTATTTTCAGATATTGTTTCTTGAGATATGCTGTTCTGGTAATCACTTGGCTGCATTCTCCAGACATGCAACTGCTTTGGATACTTTTGAAATAATTTATCACAAATCATCAAACCTTCTGGATCACAATCTCCACTGTAATAGATTTGATTGTTACTTTCCGAAAGTAAAGAAATGATTTTTTGAGCAGTAGAAGACAATTGTCCAGAAGTACAAATGATAGCAATATGTTTATTTTTCATTTCTTTCACAAGATATGAAAATACCATTTCATTCTCAACTACATAAACTTTGTTTTCATCTGTTGTAATTGCATTTATATCCATGATATTGGCATACGAAGCCATAAATGGTTGTTCATATGCATAACATGCTTCACTCCCTTTATGAAATCCATCTACCCTGTTTAAATGCACATTATAAATTGCTACACTGCCTGCAATTTCATCTTTACTTAAACCTGCTTTTTCCATCAACGCATACCAGTCTTGTGCACTTTTTACTTGTTCTATTTGGTAAATATATGTCAAAAAAGACACAAACAGGTTTGCAGATTCACTGCCTTTATCAAGAAAATGAGGGTTTCCACTGATTCGTGATGCGAATACCGCGATAGGAACATTGGTCTGATTTTCTAATACAGCTTCCGTTCCTAAAATAATACTTTTAAAAATGTCATACACTCTTTCTTGTTTTTCCTTTTTCAGATGAACAAGAATTCTATATCCTGATTCTTTATCAGAAAACAAATGCTTGAACCAGTCAAATGTAATTTCATAAGTACTATTATCTTTCAGAATTTTATATAAATTCGATTGAAATTGATTTATTTCATCTTCTTTATTTTTCTGCAAATCATTTTTCGTTATGATCGTATAACCAAAGTAACAATCTATAACTTCTTTTAAATCTAATGGTGCAAAATCACTTTCCTTCAAAGAGTTTTCAAAGTCTTTTACAGATAATTTAATCTTATCACGCTCAAAACGAATACCTGTAATTCTAGTCAAATCATTGATTTCTTCTTTTGTAGCATCTAAAATCGTTATTTTTCCTGTAAATCGGCCATAAGAAATCCATCGCTTTTTAATCTCATTCATACATCTTCCAACATTTTTCGTCAGAAGATATTCTGCACATTTCTTACTACCTTCCATTTAAAACTTTCTCTTTTCCATTCCACAAATAATTGACTACAGTAACAAAATCAGCATTGAGTGGTCTTAATAACTCACTAATATGCAGCCTCTGAACGGTTGGATAACATCCCCACAATACTTGCGAATTCATAATATAGTCAAGATCTAATGCTTCCACCATTTCAAACATACTTGCTATATTTATTTCATCTACACCAGCGAAAGCTTCATCTAATGCAATCAACCTTGGATGATCATCTTTTTTACACTTCTGATATTGTGCATTGACAGAAGCAAACAATGGAACATACATTGCCATTGCTTTTTCACCACCGGAAAATCTATTAAATGCAGCATTTGTTAAATCCTTCTTTGGTTCATTTTTTCTTGTATAGCTCATTCTAAATGTATACCATTTGCGATAATCTAAAGCATTTCTAACAAGTTCCATATAATTAACAATCAAATTATTCATTTCTAATTGTTGTTTTTCTCTTTGAATAATACTTCTAAAATGTTTAGATACACGTGTTATATCATCCGAAGTAATCAATTGTTTGTCACGAATTAAAATTTTCTCAAGTTCTCTAACATCCATTTCATCAATATCTTCAGGTGTCTTTTCTTTCCACTCCAAGGAGAAAGTCAACCCCATTGAAGTGTCCATTTTTTTCATCAGACGCGACATTTCTTTTACCCAAGTTCGACTTTCTTCAATACGATCCGTTAATTTTTCAGAAATCGTTTGAGATAGTATTTCTTCAAATATCTTTCTATCATTTTCACGAATTAATTCATTTTGGTTTTCTATTTTCAATCCTAACTCTTCTATAAACTTTTGCAATCCCAGTTTTTCACCACTAACAACACCTTCTACGATGAGTCTTCTACGATCTGTTTTTTGTTCTTGTTCTTCTGCAAATATTGGTGTAATTGTCACATTGTAGTTCACAAGATTACTTGTGTTTCGTTGTGAAGTTTCACGTAATCTTCCATCCATTTCTGTCGATGGTTTCATTATGAAATTCTTTTCTTCCTGACTAATTGCCTGTTTTGCAGATTGTTCAAGAGATTGTTTCTGATCAAGGATAACAAATTTCAATTCTACTTCTTCTTGGAAATATTGTTGTACAACTGCAAGATATTCTTGTTTCTCATTCTTATCGTTTTCTTTTTGATCAATCGTATCTTTAGATTTATTTAGATCATGTTCTATAATTGCAAGATTTCTATTTAAATTTTGAATTTGCTCCTGCAATGTTTTTTCTTGTGCTCTCAAGGCTTTCACCTTACGAGCATTCTCTATGATTTCTGGATTATTCATCAATTCTTGAATTTGAGATAATTGTTTTTCACAATATTCAATTTTTGATTTATAAATATCTCTTTCAAGGCACAAATCATCAATTTCACTCAGAGCTGTATCTCTAATTGATTGCTGCATTTCTATTTGTGCCATATAGCTTTCTTTTTGAACGAGAGTTTCTGAAAGATCATGAACATATTCTTTATAAGAATCTATTGCATTTAAAATATCTTCATAAGTATCTATATTTCTAGCATATGGCAACGTTTTACAGATAGACAACATTTCACGTTCTGCTTCCTTAAACAACTGATACGAACGATTCATTTTTTCATCCAGTTTATCTTGTTTATCATGCAAAACCTGCAATTGTACTTCCAATTTATGAATGCAATCTAATATAGAATTCAATTCTTTTGTATCAGGTATCAATGAATATTCTTGTTGCATCTCAAGTAAATCATTTTCTTCAGAAGCCATTTCTGCTCTTTTGTCATCCAAAAGCTGTTTTATTTCATTGATCTGTTTTTCAATATTTAATAATAATTGTTCCTTTTTCCTTTTTCTTGCATTGACACCAATATATTCACTACATTCTTTTTTTACATGACCTTCGATCATCCCATGACGATAATATCCATCTTTTTTTAAAACAAGTGTTCCATTATCATTTGTAACATTAGATAGTATGTTTTTTACAGATTGCTTTACTTCATTTGGAAGATTTTCTTCAACAGTAAGATCATGAAAAACATTTTTTCCGAAGCTTTCTTCATAAATCAAAGTATCTATCAGTTGTGGAAATTCATTTTGAATACGTAGATAATCATATTTAGATACAACTAATGCATCCAATAAACCAGCTTTAAATAATTGTTGTTCCAAAATAGCCTGTTCACTCTCAGACAATGAATCAGAAAATTCTACTGTTTGATAAAAGGGAAATGCCTGTATGCCTGCCTACTTCAATTTTTCTCTAGAAGCAATCGCATTTTCATCACGGAAAGGCTCAACTTCTTTTTGATTTTCAACTTCTCGATATTCGTCTTTCTTTTTATTGTATTCAGAAAACAATTGTTTTTCTTGAGCTTTTAATTGTGCAAGATAATATTTTTTCTTTTCTTGTTTTTTGGAATAGTCATTATAGAAAATTTCTATCAGCTTTGTTGCATCAGATGGTACTTCATAATCTTCAATCACTTTTGAAGCATCCCTCATTGTCAGATCATCCAAATGCCAGAAATGGTTTCCTGACAATTTAGAGATATCCAGCAATAATGCATCTTGCACCTTTTCTTTATCATCCGTGAACTTTTTAAATTGAAACCCTGCATCATTATATAATTTTCTGTTCAAATCATTTTCTTCTTTATCTGATGCATATTTTTTCTCTAAATCATTTGATTTTCTCAATAAACTGATTCCTTGTTTAACACTATTTTTTAATGCATCTAACTTTGATAAATATAGTTGTCCATCAAATGCTTGATGTGTTGAGAGCTGTTCTTTTAAAGAACAGTGGAAATCATCTTTTATTTCTTCATGTATTTCTTCTAGATAATTGATATCATCATCAATCTGTTTTTGTGAATATTCTTCAAGATTTTTGAATTTTTTCATTTCCGATTCAGCTTCATATACTGAATCATTTTTCTGTTGAATTTGTTTGTGTTTATTTTCAATGTTTCCAGTATATTCATCCAATTCTTTTTTGGCGTTTTGATATTTTATATCAAGATTTTCAATTTCCGGATCAATACATTGTTCGATTTGCTTTTGTACAAAATCTTCTTCTATTTTTAAATCTTCTAATTCTTTTTTCTTTTCTAATTGATCTTTTTTCCATTGTTCCACTTCACGAAGAATATCAAAGTACTCTTTTTCACTTGCTTTTGATACTTTTAATGCTTCCAAATAATTGTGTGCTTTTTTTGAAATCATATAACGATTGTAATGGTCATATTCTTTCATAATTGTATTTGCATCAGCATACGCTCTCTTCAACGCTTCTAATTGCTCTTGGATGTAATCCATTTTCTCCATCGCATCAACCATTGGGCGAAGGTCATCATCACTCAATACTTGTAACGACTCATTCAAGATTTCATACATCCTAGTTGGTTTGAATGTATTTGATAATTTCGGAGCTCTTACCTTGATCAATAATTTTATATATTGATCATATTGCTCAATTCTATCAAAGCCGAATAAATACTCGTTTACAAAAGATTTATATTCTTTTGGAGAAGTAGTAAATGGAGTATCTTCAGATAATGCCTTTTTCATTTCTTGTTTTGACAAAGGAATTACAATATTATCCCCTGATTCTCTATATAATTTCAGATCTTTTCCTATTCTTCTTCCATCCAGTAATACAAATCCCCAGAATGTCATTGGACGACCTTTATGAGCATTTTGTCCAATTGCAATCGTTCTATATTCATTTTCTTTTTTAAACTCTAAATATAAATATCCTGTGGACTCTTCTTTTTCATTGTCTCCTAGAAAATAATAATCCATCGTTCTGCTTCCCGTACCAAATGGATCCAAACGTGAAGGAGATCGATCACCATCCAAAATAAACGGAATAAAACTTTGCGTTGTGATTGGTTTGCCAGATCCATTTTGACCACGCAAAAGAAGTTTTCCATCTTCTAGTTCAAAATCTTCATCGTCATATAGCCAAAAATTCACGAATCCAATTCGATTCATTTTCCATCTTTCACTCATGTATTTTTTCCTCCACATCTTTTGTATAATTTCCACCAGTTAGTACACATGCTGGATAAATTATTATTTCTTCACCATTTTCTTTAACCATCATCCATTTCTTCATATATTCTTTAACAATCAAAACAAATTTTTCATTTTGAATTTCCCTGAATTCTTTTGTCCACAGTGTTTGATATTCTTTCTTCACTTTTAAAAGAATATCTTGGAATCTCTCTTTAGAAATAATGATTGTTTGATCTTCATTCAAGGTCATCTTTCTTTTATCTATAGATGCTTCATGAATCCATTGTGAAATCAGCAATACAATTTCACTAATCATATTTGTCCTTGGATGAAAATCACCAACTGGTTGTGCGTCCACATAAATAACTGATGCGTTATGAGAATTCACTAATAAAGAAGCCTTTAAATAGTGCATCATTTCTCTTTGGATAAATTGTCTTTTTGTCTTAACATACATTGCTTCTTTTTCATTATCATCATTCCAATGCATAGCTGGTGATGTTATCAAATCTTGAAATACAGCTTGAGAAGTTTTCTCATTTTTTTGATCATTACTATTTTCATTTTCAAAATCAGTCCAGTCACGCATATTTTTTATTGATGATGAAAAATTAGTAGCAAAATACCTTGATACTCCTGTATTTTCATACAAGACCTCACTACTAGCCTCATTTGAATAATCACTTACATTTCCTTCATAGTTTTTCAACATATACATTTTTTCTGCATATTGAAGAACACGTACCAATGATTTTCTTTGATTATATACAGTCCAATCTACTTCCATATAATCTTTCATTACCATTTCAATATAGTGAATTAATTCCGATAGCAAAAATTGACTATTCTCTTCTTTATCTTCTAAAAACATTAATAATGCGCATAGAAAGCAATAATCCTTCACTTCTATAAACTCTTGAATTCCCATAAAGGCTTTTGCATGTGCTGGACATTTTTCCATTTTAATCAACTGTTCTGTATGAATTAATTTCCATCCGAGAACTTCTTGAATAAATCTAACTGTATTTTTATCAGATAATTCTTTTTTTACCTGATAATACTGCTCTTTGTTTTCATTTCTAATAATCCAATATTGTCCAAGTAATATTTCTAATCCACTCATTTTTCAAACTCCAATATATATCTTGGCATTGTAATATCGCCATCTTCACAATGTAAAACGCAATTTCCTTCTTTTCTTTTCAAAATATATTTTTCACCAAATTCTGTATTTCCAGTTTTTGAAGGATTCATATTCGCAAGTGAAATCCATTGTAGAATCGAAATCCTTAAATCTGAAGAAATGACACCATGAATTTCTTCAATGCACAATCGATTATCCTTAATATACTGATACACTTGATTTTTCTTTTTATTTGCGGCTTCTTCATATTCTTGAAGCGCTATTACTTTATCCATTGTTCTACGGATCACACCTTGTTTCTGCCTTTTTTCACGATAGTTTCTTGAATGAGACTGCAATTGGACAACATCACATTCTTGAATATATGCACTTTTTTTAATATCTTCTGTATCAATAGATTGGTACATTCTAAAATGTTCAATATTTTGAATTCCGAACACATGTGCAGATAAACAATGTGCATCATCAATGTTGTTACAATTTCCAAACATTTGGATAAATTGCTTGTAGTCATCTTTTCTACTAACTCCATAGTTGGATAATTGTACAATCATATTTGCATTTTCAATAACTGATCGAATTATTTCATTTGTGATATCTAATATTCTTTCACACTCAGCTTTATGTCCATCGATTGCGATAAACCATTTTTCAAATGACATCCATTTTTTTTGAATCGTTTCTTTCAGTAATTGTTCATTTTGGATTTTATTTCCTAGATGAGGAATAGCCATTTCGCTCTTCACAATTTTATTTAATAAACTTGTTCTAAATAAAACTTGAATTGTTAAAATTTGATTTTTAATTCTCTTAGATTTTAATTGCATCTGTCTAATGAAGGTTTGAAGATATTGAATCAATTTATCCTTATGTAAAATAAATTCAACAGATTTCATCAATGTCATTGTATCTGCAGAATAAAATTCTCTTAAATAACTTTTATAGTTTAAATCCAGGTTCTTAAAATCGTCTTGCAATAAATGCCACCATTCATTAATTTCTTGTAATGAAAGTGAATTAACTTTTTCTGCATTTTTCAATGCATCTTCAATTCTCTGGAAATATCCAGTAGATAAGCTACTTGTTTCAATTTCAAGATTTTCCAGACGAATTGTCATTCTTTCCACTTCAATCGCTCTTTCACTCATAGAATAGCGATATTGTCTATTTTTATATTCTGCAATTGTATGGACAGTTCCAGGATCTTGTATTGCAATTAAATTACCCCATGTTACTAATTGATCTAAATCTTGCCTCATATCTTCCAAACTATAATCTTGAAATTCTGAATCCTCTTTTAATTTCTGAAATATTTCTTCTTTATATAAATGATTATTCATTTGTTCACTTTCAAGAAACATAACGCGCATAATACTTCTATAGGTTACATAATTAGGTGCGGTTAAATAGGAAGATTCTAATATTTGATTTTGATAAATTGCCATTTTATTTCCCCACGATTTCATCATTATAAATGATATGAAAATCTTTTTATCTTGACACTATTATCGCACAAACCCAAAGATTTTAATGTCCGTTTTTTTAGACAGTAAAAACCTTTTCATAATAAAAGCTACTCACTATCTCATTCAGTAAGTAGCTTCATTTTGAATATAATACATCATTTTTAGAAAGAAGATAGACACAATACTGATTCATACTTATTCCTTCTCTTTGAGAATGTTCTGCAAGCGATTTATGAAGGCTTTTTGGAATTCTCAATTTAAATTGCCCTGAATAATCATCTAAAGAATCCGGTTCATTTATCTCAATACCTTCTTCTATTGCAGCTTCAAGCCATACTTCCTTTGCATCAATTGCATTTGCCACTGCACTTTCAATTGTCTCTCCACAACTAATGCATCCAGGCAAATCAGGATAGGTAACAATAAAACCGCCTTCATCCTTATCTTCAACAATTTCCATACGATAAGCTTTTTTCATATAATCATCTATCGTTTTCATGTTTCATTTCCTCACTTTCTACAACTTGTCGCACCATTTCAACATATACTTTTTTTATTGGTTCATGTTTTGAAATTGTAATAGGCATACATCCTTTCTTTCTGAATGTATAATGACTGCTTCCATTTTTTGGTGCTCTCATTTCATATCCATAGCTTTCCAATACTCTACGCAATTCTTGAAATCGGAGATCGTTTGATAATTTCTGTATACGCATTAATAGCTTTTCCCATTTCGACATCTTCAACCTCCTACCCAAATAATAATTGATACCATATATGGTGTCAATGCTTTTTATAAATAACGCTCTTTTTAAAGATTTAGTTGATATTTGAAAATACGCCATAATGATA
>SAMEA3387494__coassemble_3869_pt1 | contig 8322 bp, 8 predicted proteins | sample SAMEA3387494__metabat2_low_PE_002 | metagenome-assembled genome bin SAMEA3387494 (sample SAMEA3387494) | Felis catus | biome: Faeces | place: United Kingdom | collected 2012
TAAATTCTATTCTGCGTATACGAAAGTGGAATTTAACTTTTCAGTTCAGCTTTTTAAAATGAGAATTGAATTCTTGGATTTTGTATTGAAATTGTGCATCAACAAGCGTATAATCGTAACGTTTTAAGCGATAAGAAAGAAGGTGCACGTATGGATTATCAGAAGGTTATTAATATTGCGGTGATTGCTCACGTAGATGCTGGTAAATCAACTTTGGTTGATGCGTTTCTTAAGCAGTCTCATGTCTTTAAGGACAATGAAAAAGTAGTTGACTGTATCATGGATTCAAATGACCTTGAACGTGAAAGAGGCATTACAATTTATTCTAAGAACTGCTCCGTACAGTATAAAGATTACAAGATCAACATTGTGGATACACCAGGCCACGCAGATTTCTCAAGTGAAGTTGAACGTATCATTAAGACAGTAGATACAGTTATTCTTCTTGTTGACTCTGCAGAAGGTCCAATGCCACAAACACGTTTCGTATTACAGAAATCATTGGAAAATGGTCTAAGACCAATCTTATTGATCAATAAGATGGATAAGCAGGATGCTAGAGCTACAGAAGTTATTGATGAATGCTATGACTTAATGCTTGAACTTGATGCTACAGATGATCAGTTGGATTTCCCAATTCTTTATGGTTGTGCAAGAGAAGGTATTGTTCGTTATGACTGGGAAGATACAAACACAGATATCGTTCCATTATTCGAAACAATTACACACCATGCACAGGCATATCCAGATTTAACAAGTGAATCATTGCAGATGCAGATTACAGCATTGGCATATGATGACTATATCGGCAGATTAGGTATTGGTAGAATTTATAAAGGTACATTAAAAGCTGCAACAACATACACTGTATGTAATGCAAATGGTGATGCACCACATCAGGGAAGAACAAACCAGATTTTCGTATATAAAGGATTGTCTAGAGTCAGTGTAGATGAAATCCAGTCTGGTGAAATCTGCATGATTTCTGGTATTTCCGATATCAATATTGGTGACACTTTATGCCCAGTTGGAGAAGCAGATCCACTTCCAGCAATCAAGATTGAAGAGCCAACACTTTCCATGAACTTCATGGTAAACGACTCTCCATTTGCAGGACAGGTTGGTAAGTTTGTTACTTCTCGTAATATTAGAGAAAGACTTGATCGTGAATTACAGGTTAACGTTGGTTTGAAGGTTGAAGATACGGATTCAACAGATACATTTAAAGTGTCTGGTAGAGGTGAATTGCATTTAACAGTTCTTCTTGAACAGATGAGACGTGAAGGATATGAAATTGCAGTATCTAGACCAGAAGTTATTTTGAAGAAGATTGATGGTGTTACGTGTGAACCAGTTGAAGAAGTTGTGATTGATGCACCTAATGAATATAGCGGGGCTGTTATTTCTGCATTGAATGTTCGTAAGGGCCTTTTAAACAACATGGAAGATGTTGGTACATATACAAGAATTACATATATGGTTCCAACTAGAGGATTGATTGGTTTTAGAAGTGACTTCATTAACATGACACATGGTGAAGGTACAATGGTACAGCGTCTTGCTGACTATGAACCTTGGAAGGGTGAAATTCCACAAAGAGAAAATGGTGCTTTGATTTCTACAGAAACAGGTGGTGCTATGACATATGCTCTTTGGAATATTCAGAACAGAGGTCAGTTGTTTATTGGTGCACAGACTCCAGTATATGAAGGTATGATTATCGGTGTATCTGCAAAGAACATGGATATGACTGTTAACCCAATCAAGAACAAGAAGATGACAGCTGTTCGTTCTACAGGTAACGATGAAGCAATGAAACTTGTTCCACCAAAGGTATTAACATTGGAACAGGCAATTGAATTTATCAATGATGATGAATTGGTTGAAATTACACCAACAGATATTCGTGTTAGAAAGAAGTATCTCACAGCAATTGATCGTAGAAGACATGCTAGAGAGCTTGGAAAGATTGAAAACGAATCTGATGAATAAGAAGACGGTAGAAATATCGTCTTTTTTTATAAATTCTTTAAGTAAACAATGTGCTGCTATGTTAAAATAATCACATATGGAAGAAAATAAGTGTGCCATTTTCCTTGCAGATGGCTTTGAAACATGTGAGGGATTGATCGTAATTGATCTATTAAGAAGAGCTGGTATTCACATTGATATGATTTCAATGAATGAAACGCTCACTGTTACAACATCACAGAATGTAGTCTTACAGGCAGAAAAACGATATACAGATATTGATCCTGAAGACTATGATGTTTTGATTTTACCGGGTGGTAAAGTCGGTACAAAGAATCTAGAATCTGTTGATTCTTTAAAAGAGGCCATAAAGATGCACTATTCAGAAGGAAAGCTGACATGTGCAATCTGTGCTGCGCCATCTATTTTTGGTCATTTAGGTATGCTAAAAGGAAAACGTTATACATGTTTTCCAGACTTCGATGGTGCGTATGGTGGAACATATATGCAGGAATTGGCAGTTACGGATGGAAATCTGATTACTGCCAGGGGTATGGGTGCTACTTTAGAATTTGCTAGAGAAATATTAAAGCAGTTGATTGATGAAGAAGCAATGAAAAAAGTACAACATGGCATTCAATATGAACATTCATTCCGTAATGAATAAATTGAGGAGGATACACTATGGAAAACATGTTTTCAAATGATTCAAGACAGTTTAAGTTTGATGTGCTTGTAGCATTATGTCGTTCAGCAAGCAAAGGGGAAGTTGATGAAGATGAAATTCAGGCATATGCCCACAACCTGATTTCATTGTCATCTCCTAGAGTTAGATGCTGCGTATATAAAGAAAGAGAAGTATTAAGACAAAGAGTTAGACTTGCTATGGGCAAGAATGCTTCTGAAGAAGGTGAACACTCTAAGGAGCAGATTGTTCAGGTGGTTGATGCTGCGTGTGATGGATGTACGATCAAGAAGGTTCGTGTAACAGATAACTGCCGTAAATGTATGGCAAAGAGCTGTATGGCAGCGTGCCGTTTTGGTGCAATGCATATGGGTGTATATCATTCTGAAATTGACTATAAGTTATGTAAAGAATGCGGAGCATGTGCAAGAGCTTGTCCTTACAATGCCATCGTAATTACTGAAAGACCATGCTATGCACATTGCCCAGTACAGGCAATTGGCTGGGATGAAAATAATCTTTGTAAGATTGATGAAAAGAAGTGTATTAACTGTGGTGCATGTGAAAATGCCTGCCCATTTGGTGCAATCGAAGATAAGAGCATGGTGCTTCCTGTAATGAATCATATTCGTGAAGGTAAGCGTGTATATGCAATTGTTGCTCCAAGTATTCAGGGACAGTTTGAAAATACAAGTCTGGCACAGGTTATGAAGGCAGTTGAACTGATTGGCTTCAAGGAATGTGTTGAAGTGGCTGGGGCTGCTGATGCAGTTGCAGTGACAGAATACAAAGAATTGAAAGAGCACAAGGAAGCTGGTGTTCCATTGACAACTTCCTGTTGTCCTGCATTTGTAAATATGCTAAGAATTCATTTCCCACAGGTATATGAAAATAACAAGAGTTCAACATTATCACCAATGCAGGCTTGTGCGAAGAAAATCAAGGCAGATGATCCAGATTGCGTCGTAGCATTTATTGGACCATGTATTGCTAAGAAGAGCGAAGTATTAAGTTCTGATCTTTGTGATTATGCAATTACATATGAAGAATTAGCTGCAATGTTTATTGCTAAGGGAATCAACCCTGCAGATGTTGAAGTTAGTCCACTTGAAAAGTATGCTTCTAACTATGGCAGAAACTTTGCACATTCTGGCGGTGTTGCTGCTGCAGTTGTTCAGGCTGCAAAGGAAGCTGGTGATCCAGTTGCTTATAATGCAGTTATTGCAAATGGTGGATTTGAATGCAAGAAGCAGTTACTCTTAATGAAAGTCGGCAAGTTCAATGGTGATATCTTAGAAGGCATGAACTGTGAAGGCGGATGTATTGCTGGGCCTGCCTGTATGACAGATGCAGCTACTGTTAGAGGCAGAATGACTAAGGAAAACCTTCAGACAGACAAGAAAACAATTGAACAGTCAGTTGAATTGTTTGATATGAAAGATTTTGATATTGAAATCAAAAAGAATGCAGAATAAACTGATAACCGTGGACACTGTTCACGGTTATTGTTTAAGTGAAGCTTATGGAAAAGAAATTAAACTTAAAAGAGCTGAAATGGGTTCATCAGCCAGATCGATTTGTTGTAAGAGAAGATAAGATCATTATTGAAACAGAGCCACATACTTCTTTGAATTTACTTGGAGGAAGTGCAGAAGGAGTAGAAATGGAACTCGTTCCAACGGGAAACTTTCATTTTTCTATCCGATGTGATTTCCAGTATAAAAATACGTTAGATCAATGTGGAATTGTTTTATACGATCAGCATGGTAGAAAATTGATTGTTAGTTGTGAGATGATGGATGGTGAAGTATCTAAAATCGTTGTTCGTGTGAATCATATGGATGGAACAGATCGTTCGGAAAGAGAAATTGGATCCGGAATACAATGGTTGTATTATCGTATTTGGCTGAGAGGTGGTATTGTTAGAGTGCAGTACAGCTTCAATGGAAAACGATATTCAGACTTGAGAGAGTTTGTTATAGGAAATGATGAAGTGAAACTTGGTATTTATGCATGCAGTCCAAGAAATTCATCATTTGATTGTATATTTTCTGAAGCAATATTAGATGAGGAAGTGAAAGTATGAGTGAAGTAGAAAGATTGATTCGTTATTGTAAAGTGGATACACAGAGTAATCCAGACAATGAAAATGTAACACCAAGCAGTGAAAAACAGTTCGATCTTGCTAAGATGTTAAAGCAGGAATTAGAAGAACTGGGATTAGAAGATGTAACTTTAGATGAACATTGCTATGTTTATGCATGGCTTCCTTCTAATGTAGAAGGTGCAGCAAAGACTGTTGGTTTCATTGCACATATGGATACAGCACCTGATTTTTCTGGAACAAATGTGAATCCAAGAATCATTGAAAACTATGATGGCAATGACATTGTGTTGAATGATGCAATGGCTACAAAAGTAGAAGATTTCCCTGAATTAAAAGCATTGAAGGGAAAAACACTGCTTGTCAGCGATGGTACAACACTTTTAGGTGCAGATGATAAAGCTGGTATTGTCAGCATTATGGAAGCACTTGTATATCTGAAAAATCATCCTGAAATCAAACATGGTCGTATTGCGATTGGTTTTACACCAGATGAAGAAATTGGCAATGGTGCAAAATATTTTGATATTGAAAAGTTTGGCGCAGATTTTGCGTACACAATGGATGGTGGAACAGTTAGAGAAATCAGTGATGAAACATTCAATGCTGCAAGTGCAACGGTAACATTCAATGGTTTTTCAATTCATCCAGGTTCAGCTAAAAATAAGATGGTCAATGCTGGTTCTATTGCTTGCAGCTATCAACAGCTATTGCCAGAATATGCACGCCCAGAACATACAGAAGGAAGAGATGGATTTATTCATTTATGTGGTATGCAAGGCAGTACAACACATGCTGAATTGAACTATATTATCCGTGATCATGATCGTAATAAACTGGAAGAAATGAAAGGCTGGATGCTAAAGGCTGTTGATTTCGTTAATGCGATGCATGGTGAAGGTACATGTTCTATTGAAATCAAAGATGCATATCACAATATGAAGGAAGTACTGGATGAACATCCAGATGCAGTAAAATATGCTTTCCAGGCATATGATGAATTAAGCATTACACCATTACATGAACCTGTTCGAGGCGGTACAGATGGTGCGGAATTATCTTTACGTGGACTTCCATGTCCAAATCTTGGTGTCGGTGGAGGCAATTTCCACGGTCCGTATGAATATTGCTGTATTGAAGAATTACAGCAGGCTGTAACTGTTATTTTAACGATTGTTCAAGACGTAGCAAAGGGAGAATAATTATGATCTGTACTTGTACAATGAATCCATCTTTAGACTATTACCTTGAATTTGATGAAAATATCAAAAATGGGAAATTAAATCGTTCTAATCTTGAATACTATGAAGCAGGTGGAAAAGGAATCAATGTTTCTATTGTTTTAAACAACCTTGGTATTCCAACAAAAGCTTTTGGCTTTATTGGTGGTTTCACGAAAGATTTTTATATCTCTTTGCTTGCAAAGTATGAGAATATTCATCCAAACTTTACGTATACTGATGGTCATACAAGAGTGAATGTGAAGCTTCATGGAAAAGATGAAGTGACAGATATTCACGCAATGGGTCCGTATATTACACATGAAGATATGCAGAAACTTGTGAAAAAGACGGAAAGCATGTATGAACAGGATTACTTTGTTTTAGCAGGTAATACACAGGAATGGTTAATTGATGAAACAGAAGAAATGCTGAAAAAATTAATCAATGAGGGTGTGAAGGTTTCATTGGATACAAATGTCAAGATCATGCAGGATATGCTGCAGTATAAGCCGTTTTTATGTAAAACAACGAGTAAAGAATTAGAAGAAATTCTGAATATTAAAATTGAAAATGATCAACAGGCAATTGATGGGGCAAAAAAACTATATGCACTAGGTGCAAAACATGTCATTGTATTAACAGATACACTAGCAATTCTTGTGAATGATCATGGTACATTTACATGTGAATTCCTGGATCAGGATTCTGTTGTAAATACGGTTGGTACTGGGGATTCTATGATTGCGGGATTCTTGATGAATTATTTGAGAACAAAAGATTCTTATGATTCATTAAAGTTTGGGGCATCCTGTTCAAGTGCAACTGCATACTCTAAAGGATTGGCAACACGCGAAAAAATTGATGCAATCTATCAGAATACAGTTGTACAGAAGATTGATTGAGGAAAATGAATGAAGAAAATTTTAATTAGTTTGTTAGCAGTGGGAATGTTAGTCGGCTGTTCTACACCAGCTTCCAGTAGTAAAACATCTTCTACTTCTGTTACGCAGAAAGATGAAAAACTGACGATTACAAGTAATGTCGAGCTTGTTTCAGTGAAAACAAATTTAGAAGGATATAAATGGGTTGGAAGTGAAATAGGTGATTTTAAGGAAACATCTTTAAAAGAGACAATTCGTTTGTTCTCTGAAAAGGGTACAGGAATTGTGTATTATGGATATGTTGGCTGTCCTTGGTGTGAAAGAGCACTTCCTGAATTGAATCAGGTTGCTTTAAAGTATGGCGTTCCTATCTACTATGTAGATGCATCTGTATCTCCGGATCACGATGACTATATAACACTAACAAATGATTTTGGGGACATTCTGAAAACAGATGAAGAAACTGGAGAAAAAGAAATGTATGTGCCTATGGTTGTAGGTATTAAGGATGGAAAAGTCGTTGGCAGTCATACTGCTTTGGTTGACAGTTTTGAAATCAAAGATGAAACTTCTCAAATGAGTGACAAACAGAAAAAAGAATTGCAGGACATTTATACAGATATTATTTTGAAAGTTGCTGATGAATAGAAAAATATTAATTGTTTTCATATGTGTATTTCTTTTATGTGGGTGTACTTCAAATGTATCAGAGAAAGATAACAACGGCCTTTTTAAAGATGGATCCATTAAAGTGAGTGAAATTCATGATTCTGATATAAAAGAATATGAATTTTTAGAAGATGATGATCCTGCATTTATTGAGATCAGTTTTGAAGACGCGTGTAAGTTTTTTAGAAACCAATGGAGTGGAATTATATATTTTGGACATGTAGGCTGCCCTTGGTGTGAAAGAGCAGTTCCTGTACTGAATGAGGTTGCTAAAAAAGCAAACATTCTTGTTTACTATGTAGATGCATCAAAAGATGTTGGAAAAAATGATAATGAATCAGACAAACTGTTCGAAGAAATGAAAGGATATATCTCTGATAGCTATCGAGAAGATGAAAATGGAGAATTAACATTTTTTGTGCCAAATGTGATTGGCGTTAAAAATGGAAAACTTGTTGATTTTAAATCCGGATTACCTGACAGTTACGACATTAACGAAAAAAATCAGATGAGTGATGCGGAAAAAAATGAATTATATAAAAAGTACGCAGAAATCTTTCAAAAAGTATACAAAAAATAGCAAAAACTGAAGTAAAGATACAAATTCAGCATGGACAAAGAAATGTGAAGTTTGATATCGAAAACTTCAGTTTTTATAATATTTGGAAAACCCACTTGCAAAAAGAGGAGAAAGAGAGTATATTCAACAGGCCGCAGAGAAGTGTGAGACATGGAAATAAAAAAAACGAAAAAACATGTTGACAGAGGAAGCGGGAAGATGATATACTC
>SAMEA3387494__coassemble_5985_pt1 | contig 4878 bp, 8 predicted proteins | sample SAMEA3387494__metabat2_low_PE_002 | metagenome-assembled genome bin SAMEA3387494 (sample SAMEA3387494) | Felis catus | biome: Faeces | place: United Kingdom | collected 2012
TGGGCATGTTCGGGACTCGCACCCGTTAGAGCGCGCCCATGGCGCGCAAACAAAGTAAAACCACCTTTCGGTGGTTTTGTTTGTTTTATTCAGCTTTCCAAAGTCCATGCAGGTTGCATAGTTCATATGCTGCAACGACTTCATCACCATCATTCAATGTGAATGTAGCTTCTGGCTTTTCTTCCGGATGAAGATCATGCTTCATGAAACCGTTCTTTGTTTCAAGAATGATCCATTGGATATAGTGTTTTTCAACCATTGGATGTTCTACAGAACCAACAGTTACTTTTACAACATTCCCTTTCTTTTCAATCACAGGAACATGTTTTTCATTTGCAGCATCTGTTGTGTTAGGAATCACTTCATTCATTGTTTCTCCACAACATTTTGGAGTACAGCCACTCTTTTCATTTAAGAATGTAATAAAATTACCGCATCCTTCACACTTATAAAATTTCATATTCTCACCTGTTAATAGTTTTCTTCATGCACTTCGAAGTAAGACTGTGGATGCTTGCATACTGGGCAAACATCTGGTGCCTTTGTACCAATTACGATATGACCACAGTTTCTACATTCCCAAACTGTAACGCCACTCTTTTCAAATACTTTCTTTTCTTCTACATTTGCAAGAAGTTTTCTATATCTTTCTTCATGATGCTTTTCAATAGCACCTACGCCTCTGAACTGTTCAGCAAGTTCATGGAAACCTTCTTCATCAGCTTCCTGTGCCATACGTTCATACATATCTGTCCACTCATAGTTTTCGCCTTCAGCAGCAGCCTTCAAGTTAGCTTCTGTATCACCTAATTCGCCTAAAGCCTTAAACCATAGTTTCGCATGTTCTTTTTCGTTTTCAGCTGTCTTCAAGAACAAAGCAGCAATCTGTTCATAGCCAGCCTTCTTAGCAACGCTAGCGAAGTATGTATATTTATTTCTAGCCTGAGATTCGCCAGCAAATGCTTCACGTAAATTCTTTTCAGTTTTTGTACCTGCGTATTTATTTGTCATATGTAAGTCCTCCTCTTTGACTTGTTGGTAATATAATATTAGCATTGTTAGATAAATAATAGTAGATTTTTGCTTTATTTTTTGTATAATTTTGTCATGATGCTGAATTTATATAGAAATTACACATCAAATGTCCATTACACAGACGACAACTTAAAGATTTTTGTAAAACAAGATGAAATGCTTCCAGATTCTAACTTTCATTCCATCCAGCATATTCATGAAGAAATTGAAATGATGGAAATATTAGAAGGATATCTCTATTACAACATTAATGATGAAAAGGTAAAAGTAACAAAAGGTCAAATCATATTTGTGAATGCAAATCAATTACACTCATCAACATTAAACGAATCAGAATATTGTAAATTTAATGTTGTATTGATTCATCCATCTATTTATTCCAATGATCCATTGATTTATGCCAATTACACAAAACCAATTGTTGAAAACACAAGCATTGACTATATGATCTTTGATCAACATTCTTCACTCATCAATGCATTTCATCACATCCAGCAGTTAGACGCTATGCGATCAAGTGCATATATGCTTGGCATGATGTCTGATGCATATACAATCCTGCAATTGATTTATGAACGATTAGAAACACACATCCCAGAAGTTGATCCACATCATTTAGATGATATGGAACTGTTAAATAAAATGACTTCATTTATATACAAGAATTATGCAGATAAGATTTCATTGCGTGATATTGCAGAATACGGAAATGTATCAATATCAAAATGCTCAAGAATGTTTAATCTATATACAAAACATTCACCCATTGATTTCTTAAATTTATATCGCTTAGAAATTGCATCTAATCTTTTAAGAAGTACAGAGCAATCCATTTCTCAAATCTCTTCTTCCTGTGGTTTTGATCAACAATCATATTTCAATCGCATGTTTAAGAAAGAATATGGCTGTACACCTTTAGCCTATCGCAAACATCCATGTGATAAATTTGTACATTAAGAAAAAATCAGTTATAATATTTGCACTGCCGACTTAGCTTAGTTGGTAGAGCAATGCACTCGTAACGCATAGGTCGTAGGTTCAAGTCCTATAGTCGGCACTACCAAGAAATCCGCTAGAAATAGCGGTTTTTTTATGTTTTTATGTTTTTAAAAAGCAAGCAAATTCGAGACTAAAATTACAATTTGACTAACGTTTGACTAACAAGCCATAAAAAAAGACAGATATTTCCATCTCTTTCAATGATTGTCTTTCTTGATTTCTATTTCAAAATTATTAGGCATGTTATTGAACACCACCTGTATATTTCTTAGCTTCATCTACTGTGATAGGCTTTGTCACTATACCACCAAAATATATTTGTGATAATTCAACATCTTCAACCCACATTTTTGAGTTTGCATCAAATTTTTTCAAAATTGAATTTGGTTCAGATTTGATAACCATATTTCCATCTTTGTATGCAAGATAGTATCTAATTTCATTTACCATATATGCCTCTACTTGATATTCTTAACCTTTTCAATATCATTTGGAATTGCAATTTTATTTGCATTTTACATCATCTATTTTCAGATTATACGCATTGCCTCGCAAAAGCAATTAAAAAAGAAATAGATTTCTCTATTCCTTAATTGTCCGCCATTCCTCTAGCATCATATTCACTTGAACGTTATTCGTTCTTTGAATGCCTAAGCTATTGTCTTTGAACAAAATGTTACAAATGACTTGATCTAGGTTCATCTTACATTTAACACCATTTACAAGGCATAAGCACGTTGCTTTTTTATAAGCCTCTATCAATTGCCTGTCACGTCTTGATATTCTCATTTGCGTTTATTTGCCTTTCTAGAGGGGTGCCATCAAAGAAAATCCAAACCGTCATAGCCTTGTGCTTCTTTTGGTGCGTAATAGCTAAAATCATAATCGTTTAGCCATGGCTTTGATACAGACAATAGCATGTTGATTGCATTCAATCGTATTTGAGGGGCTATTGTGTTGTCGTTCATGATTGATAGCAATATATCAATCGCATTTCCCAAGGATATTTGAATCTTAGCTGTTGCTTTGCTAACGTACTCTATCCGCCTCTTTGCAAGTATCTCTTTCAGTCTATCGTCATGCTTGTGGTTTTGAACGGTTCTAACTGATACCCCTAACCTGTCCGCAATTTCCTTGTCTGTAGAGCAATGTAGGAACGCTTCTATTTCTTCTTCTGAATATTCCATTTTAATCTCCGTTTCTAGCCTGTTTTTAGCTCGTTTTAGACACTTTCAATGTACAAAGGACTATTTGTATACCCGACATACAAATATTTTAAAATCAGCCCAAAACAAACGTTTTCAAGCTTGATAAGAACATGTTTTTTCATCTATGTACTTAAGGACAAGAGGTACATAATTACTTTCATTCTTATCTTGAATTGTTGATGCTAAATATTCAATATCAGAGTTTTTCAAAACATTTTTTTTGTCTAGGTTTTTAATGGTTTCTCTTAAAGAGGTTCCCACACCTTCCCTAAGCTCTACTTGTATCTGCTCATCTACACTAGACTTATCTTTACTAGACTTATCTTTACTAGACTTATCTATACTTAGGATACATTCTGTATCCATGTTGGATACATGTTGTATACATTCTGTATCCATGTTGGATACATCTCTAAGATAATAGATTTTATCTTTTAGAGTAAGCTTGTTTAAGATGCTTTTAAACTCCGTGCTATGATATCTATCCTTCTGAATTTGATTGTTTTTTTTCCAATCACGAACAACGAACACATCATCAATGATATAGAGCAATTGAGCTTTTTCAAGCTCATTCAAAGCGGTTTGAAATGACATGTCATCAAGTCCGAGCATTCTTTGAATTGCTTTAGCACACTTTGAAAAACCGTCATCATCAGAGCGAATAGCCAAATAGAAATATACAACTTTTGAATCATTAGAAAGATCGAGAAATGAATCACTTTCTAACAGTTCTATACTAAACATTCGTCTTTGAGCCATCTTTCTCACCAAATTGTTTTATATACTTTCTAGCACTTTTCATCATTTTGAAATTGCTTATCGTTCGTGAATAATTCAGCTTGTAGAACACCTCTACATCATGAATATCAGTCGGTAAATAAACACCATGAGCATTTGAACATATAATCAAGCCATCTTGTCTTGCATCACTCAAAACCTTTTGAAATGGTCGGAGAGTTGTCCCGTATAACTTACATAGAATATTGCTAGGGACTAGATTTTCTTGTCCTACAGGCAATACCGAGATAAGAGAGCTATATTTCTCTTTTATCCTGTTTTGATACTCCGCTTCATTTGTTCCTTCTAGTGGAACAATGAACAATTTGCTTTTGTTGTCTTTGTTGTCTTGATAAACTTGTGATTCTTGTAAACCTATTGTGCCGTTCATTGCTTCTTCTTTCTTGTTCTCATTGTCTCTAGAAAAATGCTTATCAAGCATGATCTAGAGGTGCACACTTCATTTGTGCTTGAATATATGAGCAAACATCAACATAAGGAATTAGATATTTTTCCCCACTCTTCATATAAGGGAGTTTTCCTTCTTTCAAGGCAGTTCGAATGTACGTTTTTGAAAGCCCTGTTTTTTCGGCTACTTCTGTAATGCTTAATAGTTTCATTTCATTCATATTTTTTTCCTTCCCGTGCTATAGTGCACCTTATGCGTATAGCGTAATATTGCAAATTACACAAAGCTATACTAAAATATTTATAATAATTATAAAAACAAATGTAAAAATATAATTATCACTTATAAAAAGAGGTGGAAATGGAAGAACTTTATAAAAGAATTGATAAAGCACTAAAAAAATTTGATAACTTAAGTCAAGAGAAAATTTAATAAATTTACATCTACGAT
>SAMEA3387494__coassemble_7497_pt1 | contig 3785 bp, 3 predicted proteins | sample SAMEA3387494__metabat2_low_PE_002 | metagenome-assembled genome bin SAMEA3387494 (sample SAMEA3387494) | Felis catus | biome: Faeces | place: United Kingdom | collected 2012
TATCCACGTACAGAGTTTTACATTACCTATAAGGAATTGATACCATCAGGCATCTGTACCCTGATAGTGTTTTGCCCAATCGTTTTACATTACCTATAAGGAATTGATACTTTGGGGTACATTTATTGTTCTTCTCGAACCCCGGCATATTCTGTTTTACATTACCTATAAGGAATTGATACATGCTGACATCGGAATTTGTTCCCGTAAGAACGAGACTGTTTTACATTACCTATGAGGAATTGATACGCATCATATTTCGCTGCATCGGTGATATCTTTTGTACAGTTTTACATTACCTATGAGGAATTGATACAATTTTCTAGTTTTCCTTCTGCATTAATTTTCTTTTGAAATTGTTTTACATTACCTATGAGGAATTGATACGAGACAACTTCATCTCCGTTCTTGAAGGTCACAGCATACAGTTTTACATTACCTATAAGGAATTGATACTTTTTCTATGATCCCAATTATTTTCTTGAGAGCTGTTTTACATTACCTATAAGGAATTGATACAATCCAGTGCACTGCCTTTTTACCGCCTTCCCACAGGGGGGTTAAATTACCTTTAGAAATATATCTGTCTTTTGATGCACTCATGCTGAGTGCCTTTTTTTATGGGACATACCACACAAAAAAAGAAAGGAAGACCATAAAGGTCAAAAGGTAAAAAAATATGAAAAACAGAATTAAAACTCTATTCACTTTCGCTGCTGCTGTTATGATGACTGCTTCACTTCTGTCTTCTGCAGGATGTGCTTCTGTTAAGAACAGCTCTGTTTCTGATTCAGTCAGTGAAGTATCATTTGAAACTGATAAAGAAGATGCAACTGCTCCAGCATTCACACTCTCTGAGAAGGAGGTAACAATTACTGCTGGTGATGCGTTTGATCCAGTGAAATATATTTCCAGTGACGATGGATTGAAACAGGTAAAAAAAGAGCCTGTGAAAAAAGCAGATGGTCTGTATGATACTGGCTGGTATATGATTGATTCAGATGTAAAGACAGATACAGCTGGTAAGTATACTGTCATCTATCATGCTGAAAGCAGAGAAGGAAAAGTCACAGAAAAGACGCTGAAGGTCACCGTGAAAGAAAAAGAAGTTAAGAAAGAAACATCTTCAAAGAAAACAGATGCTGATAATTCACAGTCTCAGAAGAAATCTGTACCAAATCAAACCGCTCAGGAGCCTCAAGCTGAAACTTCATCATCCACGCAGTCTATTCCTTCTTCCGGTACAGATTCATACAATGGAGTGATACAGACAGATGACTGTCCAAAGGTAAAGGTACATCATGATGCGATTACAGAAACAAAACAGATCGAACACTGGTCTGAACCTGTTGTTGAAGAATGGTACCGTTTTGCAGATGGTACAGAATTCAGAAATATTGAAGACGCTGAAAAATATTCGGAAACGAATGATGATGCTGGTTCTTATTATAATTTTCTGAAAACAGTTCAGGAATCTCAGTGTACATATGAAACTGTTGAAGAAGTTGTTGTTCCAGCCTACGATGAATATGTATGTCAGTAGAAAGAAATTAATTGTCTTATGGAATATACCACACAAAAAAAGTGTATAAAATAAAACTATAGAAAATAAAAAAGGAGAAAATTAAAATGGCTACAAAACAAGTATTTGAAAGTATTACACACGCACCTTATTATCAGGTCAAGGAAGTTACTTATGAATATGCTGGAGGATTCGCTGCTGTACAGAAGCAGAAGAACATTACACGCATTCATCAGAATTATCTGCAGAGCAATGCGGGAAGAAAAGTGCTTGAAGTTTCTTCAAAATCCATGCAGGAAACAGGAATCAGACTGAGTGCATTCAATCTCAAGGATGAAGATGGACATACAGTGGAATGTGTGTTCCAGTCATCCAAGAAATTTGAAAATGGAGGACCATATACAGAACTGAAGGAGAAGACATCCATAGAAGCAAAGAAGGATGAAAGACTGAAGAACAGTGGGAAACTGGTTGCATTCATCAATGATGGAGTAGAGTATCCGCTGGAACCAAAGACAGCATTCTATGACTGGATCTATATCAATGCACTGCTGAAGAACAAGGATCTTTGCGAAGAGCTGAAGGAGTATGATGCCTTTACAGATGTAGAGTTCAACTTCAAGAAATCTCTGAACTGTCAGGCAGAAGCATGTGCGATGTACTGTGGCCTGGTGAAGGCAGGAAAGCTTGAAGAAGCAATGAAGAGTTTTGAAGATTTTGTAAAAATCTATCAGGAAAAATAAGAAAGAGGCTGTGTTACTCGAAAGAGTACGCAGCTTCTTTTTTTATGGAAATACAACACAAGAAATGTGAAAAGGAGAAATTAAAATGTCTATAAAACAAGTATTTGAAAGTATTACACACGCACCATATTATCAGGTCAAGGAAGTTACTTATGAATGTGCTAGAGGATTAGCACTTGTGAATAAGCGGAAAAACATTACACGCATTCATCAGAATTATCTGCAGAGCAATGCGGAAAGAAAAGTGCTTGAAGTTTCTTCAAAATCCATGCAGGAAACAGGAATCAGACTGAGTGCATTCAATCTCAAGGATGAAGATGGACATACAGTGGAATGTGTGTTCCAGTCATCCAAGAAATTTGAAAATGGAGGACCATATACAGAACTGAAGGAGAAGACATCCATAGAAGCAAAGAAGGATGAAAGACTGAAGAACAGTGGGAAACTGGTTGCATTCATCAATGATGGAGTAGAGTATCCGCTGGAACCAAAGACAGCATTCTATGACTGGATCTATATCAATGCACTGCTGAAGAACAAGGATCTTTGCGAAGAGCTGAAGGAGTATGATGCCTTTACAGATGTAGAGTTCAACTTCAAGAAATCTCTGAACTGTCAGGCAGAAGCATGTGCGATGTACTGTGGCCTGGTGAAGGCAGGAAAGCTTGAAGAAGCAATGAAGAGTTTTGAAGATTTTGTAAATGTTATTTATTTAGGAGGAAAAAATGATTGATTTAAATATGTTACCAGCAGAGTCCTATGGAGAAGCCATGGGAAATATGTATCTGCAGGCAAAAAAAGATGTAGCAGAAGAAGTGTTAAGGCTCTTTGATACATTAAAAAAACAGACAAAGCGTGGTGCAAAATTCTCATTTGAGATTGAAAAGGCTGATGATTATGAATCTTGCGGCCGCGCAGAGTTTATTGGAACAATTCTCGGAAATCTGCCGAATATTCTTGCTTTTCTATATGAACGTCGAGAAGGCGTGGATTTCAATCTTCTTGAAAAAGAAGACTTTGTAATCACGCTTAAATTTGTGGAGTGGTCTCCGACAAATCTTGGAAACTATTTGAGAAAAAAAGAATTAAAAATTGTTCACCAGAACGGTGAACAATTCATCACTCCAAGAATTGAAGAAATCTCATGTGAAGAGTTCAAAAATTCCTGGGCAAACAGACTGCAGCTGAAAATAGAAGATAATCTAGTTTCACTATTGGACGATGAGATAGAAGTTGTTGAATATTACGGCTGTGTTGGAGAAGATGCTGCTTTTCAGGTTGGAATCAAGCTATTCCAAGAAAAGAAGGATCTTGAAGAATACTTTGGGAAGAGCCTTCATGAAATATATGATTCGATTTCTTTCAAAGGAGGGTATGACGAAAAGGCTTATAAACTGATTTTTAAAGTAGCAGAAAGCCTTCGATGAATTTACTACCTGTGGTGGAGACATTGAATTTCTGTTATTGGACCATAAGAAAAAAAGAGGCTGTGTTACTCGTAAGAGTACGCAGCTTCTTTT
>SAMEA3387494__coassemble_12524_pt1 | contig 2267 bp, 2 predicted proteins | sample SAMEA3387494__metabat2_low_PE_002 | metagenome-assembled genome bin SAMEA3387494 (sample SAMEA3387494) | Felis catus | biome: Faeces | place: United Kingdom | collected 2012
TGCGCAGTGCACTTTAGAGATTCAATTGGTTCAATGCCTTAACTTAATGACATTGAAGAAGATACGTTTCTATTAAAAGAGATTATTGCATATACAGATCATCTAGAACTAATTAATGGCTATGATACAATTACTAGAAAATTTGCAACCTCATACCATTTAAATATTCAATTCAATGGCTATAGTCAAAATGATTGGTATTATCTTACATATGAACAAAAAGAAAAAATGATATCTCTTTTTGAATATATGAATTCTGATACACATCATTCCTATATCAATTATGTTGAAGATTTATATCAAAAATGGATTGCAATAGAAGATAGTATACGATCAGATCAAGAAATATGGAATTACTATGAACAGAATGCAGCTTCCATTTATTCTATTCTTGATCAACTGGTTCCAGGTTTATTCGGTAGCGGTGATGCATTCTATGGCTTGCCAAAAGAATTGGCAGAAGAAATCAAAGAAGAATGTTTCTTTCCTGATGGTTTATTAACAACACTTAGAACATACCAAGAATGGGGTGTGAAATATATTCTTCATCAAAAGAATGTATTACTTGGTGATGAGATGGGGCTGGGAAAAACACTTCAAGCAATTGCCACAATGGTATCTTTAAGAAATACTGGAGCAAATCATTTTCTTGTTGTGTGTCCAGCTGCGGTCTTAGTTAACTGGTGTAGAGAAGTTAGTAAACATAGCAAACTTAGAGCAATCAAAGTACATGGTTCCTCTAGAAATGCTGAATTTAAACGATGGATCCGTTTTGGTGGAGTATGCGTTACAACATATGAAACTACAAAGTATTTGGAATTAAAAGATGATTTTAAATATGATTTGTTAGTTGTTGATGAAGCACATTATATTAAAAATGTGAATGCCCAACGAACAAAAAACGTCATTGAGATTGCTAAAAAAACAGACAGACATTTATATATGACTGGGACAGCATTGGAAAATAATGTTGATGAAATGATTTCTTTGATCAATCAGTTAAATCCAGGAATTGCTCAAATTGCTGAAAGATATAAATACATGGGTGCCTCTAAAACTTTTAGAGACAAGATTGCTGGTGTTTATTACAGAAGAAAAGTAAAAGATGTACAGAAGGAATTACCTGATTTAATTGAAGAAGAAGCATGGGTTTCTTTAACCTCTGAAGAAGATAGAATTTATAAAAGAGATCTTTATTCAAAGAGTTATTCAGCTATTCGAAAGGTTTCTTGGAATGTCGATGATTTAAAAGATTCATCTAAGGCAAATAGATTGAAAGATATCATTGAAAATGCAAAAGAAGAAGGAAGGAAAGTTATTGTTTTCTCTTTCTTTAGAAATACTATTGAAAAAATTTATGATTTCTTAAATGGTATTTGCTTACCTCCAATTAATGGTTCTATTTCTCCGCAGAGAAGACAAGAAATTCTTGATCAATTTAATGATAGTAAGCCTGGCTCAGTTTTAATTTCTCAAATACAGGCAGGTGGAACTGGATTGAATATTCAATGTGCAAGTGTGGTTGTTATTGCTGAACCTCAATTAAAACCTTCAATTGAAAATCAAGCAATTGCTAGGGCGTATAGAATGGGTCAGACATCAAATGTATTAGTATACAAGCTCTTGTGTGAAAATACGATTGAGGAAAAAATGTTAGAAAGATTAAAACAAAAGCAAGAAATATTTGATGCTTTTGCTGATAAATCATCTGCTGCAGATGCACAAAATCAAAATGAAATATCAGATAAAACATTTCGTGAAATTGTTGAAGAAGAAATTGATCGAATTAATAAAGAAAAGGGTATTGTTCAAGAAGAAAGTGGCTAACATTGTTTCACTCTTTACAAGAGTCGCTACTATTGCGACTCTTTTTAGATGTGTATCTTGTATGGTGTTGTCGTAAAGGAATACTGAATAATTAAAACAAAGGTTTATGGTCATAAATTAATCAGTATGCATTTACTATTTGTTATATAATGATTTTAACGTTGCATATACTTTTTTGAGATTTTGGGTAATAGGTTAAATAAAAAATATAATTCAAAATCATTATCATTAATCATAGGAGGTTTTCATTATGTATGAAATTGCACAATGGAATGGAAAACAAGAGCTAGCAGAATTAGATAATACAACGATTTCAATTGACCCAATTCTTTTAAATGATGCCATTTTAAAATTAATGAACGAAGATACAACAATTGAAGATGATGTTGTTAGCGTCCGGTTAATTTAGCCATTCAGAGTCCGGTGAAAATGACCAATTT
>SAMEA3387494__coassemble_12536_pt1 | contig 2265 bp, 2 predicted proteins | sample SAMEA3387494__metabat2_low_PE_002 | metagenome-assembled genome bin SAMEA3387494 (sample SAMEA3387494) | Felis catus | biome: Faeces | place: United Kingdom | collected 2012
AACAAGCCTTATTTCGGATCTTTTACATTCATAAACTGTCAAAGTTGGGAGTATATCATCTTCCCGCTTCCTCTGTCAACATGTTTTTTGCTTTTTTTTGTGTTTTTTTGCTTTTGCTTACAAATTCAACGTTTATGTAACTCTTTTAATCAGGCAAAAGAAAAAGATAAGAATAAAATCATTTTTCAAATAATTTTTATTTCTTATCTCTTTTCATTTTCATATATTGTTTCTCGCATTGCAGAATTTCAGAAATTCCACATTTGGATTTAATATCTCTGTCACTCGAATAATCTTTCATTCAACTGTCACTGATTTTGCTAAATTTCTTGGTTTATCAACATTTAAGCCTTTGGCTACTGATAAATAATATCCAAGTAACTGTAAAGGAATAATTGCCAATGATGTTGTGAAATATGGATCAGTTTGTGGGATATATACTGTAAAATCTGCCGTGTCTTCAATGGAATAATTGCCATATGATGTCAATCCCATTAAATATGCACCTCTAGACTTTACTTCTACCATATTGCTTCTTGTTTTTTCAAATAGTTTTTTGTCCGTACAAATTCCAATTACTAGCGTTCCATCTTCAATCAACGAGATAGGTCCATGTTTAATTTCACCAGCTGCGTATGCTTCTGAATGAACATATGATATTTCTTTCATTTTAAGAGAACCTTCTAGAGAAACTGCATAGTCTATACCCCTTCCAATAAAATACATGTCTTGTGCATTTGCATATTTACTTGCGAACCACTGAATTCTCTCCTTATCAGAAAGTACACGTTCCATTTTTTCAGGAAGAGTTTCCATTTCTTCAATTAATGATGTATATCGATTTTCATCAATTATTTCTCTATATTTTCCAAGTTGAATTGCCAATGCATAAATTGCGATCAATTGTGCACTATATGCTTTTGTTGTGGCAACCGCAATTTCAGGTCCTGCCAATGTATAAAATACATAGTCTGCTTCTCTAGCAATAGAAGATCCTACGACATTTACAATGCCGAGTGTTTTTATATTCATCTTTTTTGCCAAACGTAATGCTGCCAATGAATCAGCTGTTTCTCCAGATTGAGAGATTACTATAACAAGATTGTTTTCATTCATAATCGGATCTCTATATCTAAATTCAGATGCAAGTTCAACACGCACAGGAATTCTGGAAGCTGATTCAATGACATATTGTCCAACAACTCCAACATGATATGCTGATCCACATGCGACAATAATTATATTATTCAACTTTTCCGCTGTTTCTTTATCAATACCTACTTCACTTAGGTCAACCTTTCCATCTTTAATGACTGATTTTAATGTATCTTTTACAGCTTTTGGCTGCTCATGAATTTCTTTGATCATGAAATGTTCATAGCCATTTTTTTCTGCAGCTTCTGCATCCCAAGTTACTTCTTTTGGTTCAATTTCAACTTCTTCTTGATCTAAATTAAAAAACTTCACACTGCCTTTATTCAATTCAGCAACTTGTTCATTCCCAATATAATAAACAGTCTTTGTATAATTTAAAATTGGAGTAACATCAGAAGCAAGATAACTTGCTCCTTCAGCAATCCCAATTACCATTGGTGAGTCTTTTCTTGCGGCATAGATAGTATCTGGATAATTTTTAAACATGACTGCCAATGCATAAGAACCTCTAATTCTCTGCATTGCGTGTGTTAAAGAATATAATGGTCCTTGATTATATTTCTTTTCATAATAATCAATCAGTTTCACAGCTACTTCTGTATCTGTCTGTGAATAGAAAGTATATCCATGACGTAATAATTTTTCTTTTAATTCCTGGTAGTTTTCGATAATACCATTATGAACTCCTATTACATTATGATCATCACTACAATGAGGGTGTGCATTTTTTTCACTTGGTTCTCCATGTGTTGCCCATCTGGTATGACCAATGCCAATTGTTCCCTTCATTGCTTTTCCATCGTCTGTTTTTTCAGCCAGAGCTTTTAATCTTCCCTTGGCTTTGACAATTTCAGTATCTGAAGTTCCATTACGAACAGACAATCCTGCTGAATCATAGCCTCTATATTCTAATTTTTCTAAGCCCTTCAACAAAATAGGTGCTGCCTGTTGATTACCGTTATATCCAACGATTCCGCACATATAGAAAATCTCCTTTCAAAAAATATTTTTAAATTATATACCTCATGAAAATGTATGAAAATTATTTTTTGTGTACGCTCTTTTTAAAGAATTAGTTGATAGTCCACAAAAACGGACAGAGAAAACAGA